>OBLW0100003771.1_pt1 | contig 11710 bp, 8 predicted proteins | sample 1520161 | NCBI WGS metagenome assembly OBLW01 (sample SAMEA3539309, study PRJEB22396) | soil metagenome | biome: tundra; feature: field; material: soil | place: USA | collected 2010-05 | depth 0.15 m
TCTCGACCGCCGCCAACAACCTGGCCAACCTCAACACCGTCGGTTACAAGGACCAACAGATCCAGTTCGCCGATCTGTTCTACCAGAATCTCGGTTCGGATGGCGCCGGGGATCCGATCCAGCAGGGAGCGGGTGTCAAGGTCAGTTCGCAACCGTCCGACTTTACGCAGGGTAACGTCACGCCCACCGGCGTCCCCACCGACGTCGCCATTAACGGCAATGGTTTCTTCGTGGTGCAGCAAAACGGAGTGCAGACTTACACTCGCGCCGGCAACTTCGAGGTCGGCACCGACAACCTGCTCGAAACCGCCGACGGTCAACAAGTCCTCGGCTACCAAGGCGTCAAAGGGGTCATCAACACCAGCGGGGGGCTAGGCACGCTTGCGCTCGGACCCGGAACCGTGAGTCCAGCTAGCGTCACGGCCAGTGTAAGTCTGACCTCAAACCTCGATGCCACGGCGAACATTGGAGACGGCTATTCAACCCAGGTCAACATCTACGACTCCCTGGGCGGGAAACACGCGGTAACCTTCACTTACACCAAGACCGCTACTAACGCCTGGACCTATAATGCTACGGTTCCCGCCGCCGACGTCAGCGGGGCCACCGCGCCGGTCAGCGTTGGCAGCGGTACGCTCACTTTCAACGGCGATGGGACGCTGGCCACTCCTACCACGAACCCGACCATCACGATCCCACCCGCCGCCGTACCGCCCGCGGTCCAGGCAGTTTTCACCGACGGAGCCAATCAGCTTACTTTTTTACCTGGCATTTGACCGACGCCAATGGCAAGGGGTTGCTGACGCAGGAGGCGGCAGCCGATAGCACCGCTTCCATCCAGCAGGATGGCACCAGCAGTGGCACGCTGCAGAGTTCGAGCATCGGCCCCGAGGGCATCATTACCGGATCCTTCAGCAACGGAACGACCGCTATTCTCGGCCAGATCGCACTCGCCAGCTTCGCCGACGAGCAGGGTCTCTCACGGAATGGCGATAACGATTTTTCGCCAACGCTCGCCTCCGGTCAGCCCACCATCGGCGCCCCGACAAGCGGCGGTCTGGGCAGCCTTTCCGGTGGGGCGCTCGAACAATCGAATGTCGACATCGCCACCGAGTTTGCCAACCTCATCGTCGCGCAGCGCAGCTACGAAGCCAACGCTCGCGTCGTCACCACCTTCGACACGATTGCGCAGGACACCATTGCCTTGAAACAGTAGAAGTGCGGAGCCCTTAACCACGAAGGACACGAAGGTACACGAAAGGAAGAGCCTTCGCGATCCTTCGTGTTCTTCGTGGTGCATGATTTTGGCGCGGGCGGCGTCGTTGCGGGGGACGGCGACTTGGAGCGCAACCCCACCTTAAGGCGTTTGCAGCGGGGTGTGATGGAAGTCACAGAGAGCAGTGATGGATTCGGTCGCGGTTCCAGCGGCAACTGCTAAAATTGCGTGTTATGGCATTCCCTGCTAACCGTCTGCGCCGTTTGCGGCGCAATGAAACACTGCGTACTTTGGTCCGCGAAACGCGGCTCACGCCCGAAGCTCTGGTATATCCACTGTTCATTTGCCCGGGAACCGGGATCCGAAAAGAAGTGCGCTCGATGCCCGGCGTTTTTAATCTTTCGGTTGACGAGGCCGTGAAGGAAGTGCGGGCCACGCGCGCGCTGGGAGTGTTGTCTGTCATTTTGTTTGGGCTGCCGGAAAAAAAGGATGAAGTAGCTACGGGCGCATGGGCGGAGGATGGGATTGTGCAGCGGGCGGCGCGTGCGATCAAGAGTGAGGTTCGAGACGTCGTGGTGATGGGCGACGTTTGCTTGTGCGAATACATGTCGCATGGGCATTGTGGCATCGTGAAAGCGGAAGCGCAATCCTTTGAAGCGCAATCCCTGGGCGCAGCCGCGGCGGCGCCACCAGCGACCACAGAGTACGAAATCGTGAATGACGCCAGCTTAGAGTTATTGGCGCGGACTTCGGTTTCGCTGGCGCGTTCGGGCGTCGATATTATCGCGCCGTCGGACATGATGGATGGACGGGTGGGTGCGATCCGCACGGCCCTCGACAAGGCTGGGTTCGAAAATACTCCGATTCTTTCTTATGCGGCAAAGTTCTCTTCTGGCTTCTATGGACCCTTCCGCGAAGCGGCGGATTCCGCGCCACAGTTTGGGGACCGCCGTTCCTACCAGATGGACCCGGCGAACGTCCGCGAGGCGATGCGGGAGATTGAGTTGGACATCGAAGAGGGCGCGGACATGATCATGGTCAAGCCGGCCATGCCGTATCTGGACGTGATTGCCGCGGCCCGCGAGCGCTTCGATCTGCCCCTGGCGGCATACCAGGTATCGGGCGAGTACGCGATGATCGAGGCCGCGGCACGAAACCAGTGGATCGACCGGGAGCGCGTGATGATGGAATCACTGCTCTGCATACGACGTGCCGGAGCCAGTATGATACTGACTTACTACGCGAAGGAAGCGGCGAAACTGCTGGCCTAGTCGTTCCAGTATCTCGTTCTGCGGCTCACCCCATGCAGGCGCACCGGACTTTTATAGGTCGATCTTATAGATTGCTCTTATAGGTTGCGCTTACAGGTTACTCTTTCATACCCCTATCTTTCACGACACGAGTAGCAAAACTGTTGTAGAATCCGCCCAACTTGGAGTGGATATGTTGCGCTACGCGGAGTTCTCGTCTTTCTCGTCTGCAGAATTGGTAAGAGCTTGCGCTGGCTCGAAAGACGAGAGAGCGTGGGCGGAGTTCATCCGCCGGTTTCAAGTCGTCATCGCCGCCACGGTGCTAAGAACCGCCCGCCACTGGGGAGAACCTTCGCGGGGGCAACTCGACGACCTGGTCCAGGATACTTATCTAAAGCTTTGTGAGAATGATAGCCGGTTGCTGGCATCGTTCCGGCCGCAGCACGAAGACTCCATTTATGGATTCTTGAAGGTGGTTGCGGCCAATGTCGTCCACGATCATTTCAAATCTGCACTGGCCGCCAAGCGTGGTGCCGGTCAAACGGAAGCGATTGTGGAACCAATTCAAGTCGACTGGAAAACAACCAGTACCCATACCTTTGATATTGCAACCCAGCATCTTCAACTGGATCACATCGAAAAAATCCTGAGACAGGTTACCGCCGGTAAGGATCAGGAGAGGAAGCGTACTATTTTTTGGCTTCGCCACCGGCTTGGGCTTACCGCCAGCGAGATTGCCTCCATTCCATCGGTCGGACTAACCACCGAAGGGGTAGAAAGTGTGCTCCTGCGCCTAGCGAGTATGATTCGCAGTCATGTTGTAAGCTCGGGTCCTCACCGCGAAGTGAAGGTTCTGAATCGGAAAAATCGTTCTAATAGATTGGGGAGTTAATTTTGCAAGAAAATCCCACCCCGCATATCGGAACCACAGAACTGGCAAGACTGCTTGAGGAATCTCGCTGTAGTGTGGAAACCGGACTGGACGCGGCCAGAATGCATCCTCATCTTGCGGTTTGTTCGACCTGCCGCGAGGAATTCGAGGAGTTGGCGGTGCTGGATTGGCAACTAAAGGGTCTGCGATCGGCTGAGTCTGTGCTGCGGCAAGGCGATTGTCCGGGCACGACGGTGTGGCGCGAGATTGCAGTTGGTCTGACGGACGCCGACCAGACCCTTGTCCACATCGAACACGCCAGCCGTTGCGATCATTGTGGTCCATTGCTGCGTGAAGCGGTAGCCGAATTTGCCGAGGTAAACCGGGAGTTGACCGCCGAGGAGCGAAAGCAGATTGCGTCCCTGGAGAGCGCAGGCGCGGATTGGCAAGAGAGACTGGCCCGGCAAATCGCGGGAACAGCGCACTCCTCGCGGGATCGGGAATCTGGGCCGTGGTGGCAGAAGTGGTTGAGCGTTCCGCGACAGGCGATGGTGGGAGCATCTCTGCTTGCTCTGGTTGGAGTGGGATCGTGGGTCATTCTCCATCAGACTCAGCTTCGTCGCCACCAGCCAGCCGCCGCCGAGAGGCTTCTGGCGCGCGCTTACACTGAGAAACGCACCTTGGAACTGAGGATCGCAGGCGCCGACGCCGCCTATGCGCCTATGCGCGTATCGCGCGGAGGGGCGGGCTCCTTTACGGATAGTCCGAAAGATCTTCTGAGTGCGGAAGCGCTGATTGCCAGCCAACTGGAATTGCAGCCCACCAGTTCTTCATGGCTGCAGGCGCAGGCGGAAGCGGACATGCTGGAAGGCAGGTACGAGCCGGCGGTGGAAGCGTTGCGCCGGGCGTTGGAGTTGGAGCCGCATTCGGCGGCCATTCTGACTGATCTCGCCACTGCTTACTTCCAGCGCGCCCAGTCACAAGACAAGAAGGATGATCTGGGCGCCGCTTACGAGAACCTGAGTGAGGCCTTGAAGCTGCAACCCGACGACCCGGTGGCACTTTTCAATCGCGCCATTGTCGCGGAACATCAGTTCCTTTATCACCAGGCACTGGATGACTGGGATCACTATCTGCGTGTCGATGCCGCCTCGCAGTGGGCAGACGATGTCCGCAATCGGGCCAATGCGCTGCGGGCCAAGTTGAACAATCATCAGAGCAATGCGACGCCGCTGCTGTCTCCGGCCCAGTTGGCTGCCATGGCCAGCGGTGCAAGTCCCCCCTCCGAAGTCGACCAGGGTATCGTCGATCAACGTATCGAGGAGTATTTGGACGAAGCAGTCCGCTCATGGTTGCCCGCGGCATTTCCTGAGGTCAGGGTAAATGAAGCCGGGGCGGCGGCAACCAAGCCTGATGGCGATCCCAACGCCTTGCAGGCGCTTTTTTTTTTGGCGGGATTGGCGAGCGAGCAGCACGGCGACCGCTGGCTGGCTGATCTTCTCGGCGGTTCCTCGGCCCCGCATTTTGCGCAAGGCATAGGCGCTCTCGCTCGTGCCGTCAAAGCCAATTACGTGGGCGAATATGACGTCGCTCGCGAACAGGGTCAGGTGGCTGAAAAGCTGTTTCGCGCTTCTGGCGACATGGCGGGCGTGCTGCGGGCGGAATTCGAGCAGTCATTCGCCGACCAGATCTCGCGCCGCAGCGCCGCCTGCCGTCATAGGTCGATAGCCGCAGAAGCGGAGTCCAAGCGGTATCCGTATCCATGGGTGCAGATTCAGCTGGGATTGGAGGAGAGCGTCTGTTCGCTATTGATGGGCGATCTCGGCACCCACGAAAAAGCCGCAAGTCGCGCTCAGAACCGCGCGCAACAGGCTGGCTACGGCGCTTTTTATCTGCGTGCGTTGGGATTTGTTGCGGAGAATAAATTCGGCACGGGCGACCGGCCGGGTGGCTGGAAGCTCGTTTGCACCGGCTTGGGACACTATTGGTCGGGGCAATTTCCCGCCATGCGAGGCTACAACCTGTACGACGCAGTGGCTTACGCTGCCGAGGCTGCAGGTCAGTCGAATCTGCAGCTGGCCATCCGGCGCGAAGCCGTGGCCACGATCAATGCTCACGAAAATCTGCTGCGACGCGCATGGGCTCACAGCGAAATGGCCGAGGCGGCCAGTGCAGCCCACCAGCCCGATGTTGCTGAACATGAGTACGCGGAAGCCGCCCAGCTTTTTGCTCTTAGCCCTCAGACCGAGGCCACTCGGGTTTATCGCATCGAGAGCGAGATCAGGAGAGCTCAGTTGGAGGCGCGCCAAGGTGCGTTCGATTCCGCTCTGGCTGGTTTGACCCTCGTACAGGATGAGGTCCGGCAACTTTCCAATAACTATCTCGCGCAGATTTTTTATTCCACCTTGGGCGAGGTGCAACTCCGCAGTCATCATGCCGCGGAGGCCGAGCAGGCTTTCCGGCCGGCGTTGCGCTTGGCCGAGAAAAACCTGGCGTCCCTGACTTCCGAAGCGGATCGAACGGGCTGGAGCAAAGACGCGGCTCCGGTGTACCTGGGACTCGCCGAAGCCGTATTGGTTCAAGGGCGCGAGCAGGAATCGCTCGATGTGTTTGAATGGTATCTCGGCGCGCCGCAGCGTGCCGGCGATCGTGGGCGCGCTACATCGAAGACCACTCCTGCGTTGTTGCCATCGCCGCCCACTCAGACACAGCTGCCCGCTCGGCTTCCTCTTCTATCGAGTCAGACGGTGCTAGCTTTTGGAGTGCTGCCCGACGGTCTCGCCATTTGGGCCTATGACAACCGCGGAGTGAGCGCGAAGTGGATTCCGAAATCTCGTTTTGAGCTGCGGGACCTGTCAGCCGATTTTTATGCCGAATGTTCGAACCCCGGCTCCGAGCTAAGTGCGCTGCGCCGGGACAGTCGGACTTTATATTCTCTGCTAATCGCTCCGGTCGAGCTGTGGCTGGACTCGAAGCGCACGCTAATGATCGAGACGGAAGGATTCCTGGACAGACTTCCATTCGAAGCGCTGTTGGACTCCGGCGGCCACTATCTGATTGAGCGCGAGCCCATCGTCCACTCCCTGGGGCCTTATACGGAAGCGCATATGCATCCCGACACCGCGATTTCAAGCGATTTGGCCGCCCTGGTCGTAGGCAGTTCCGCTTCTTTGCCGGACGCCGGCCTACTTGCCCTTCCGAACGTTCAAGAGGGGGCGGACACAGTGGCGAGAGACTTTCATTCTCCGCGTGTTCTCAAGGGCCAGGAAGCGACGCTGAGTGCGGTTATGAGGGCGCTGCCGGCAGCCGAGGTTTTTCATTTTGCGGGACATGCCATCACCACGTCCAACCATACGGGATTGATGCTGGAGGGCACAGACGCGCGAACCGGCATTCCTGTTCTTCTGGACGCGAACGCTGTGCGTAATCTTAGTTTGCGCAATATGCAATTGGCCGTCCTGGCGGCTTGCAGCACCGACTCCGGCGAAGGAGGGTCGCGCGGATTCGGCAGCGTTGCCGAAGCTCTCCAGACCTCCGGCGTGCCGCACGTAGTTGCCAGCCGCTGGGCAGTGGACTCAGTCGAGGCCAGCGCATCCATGGAGTATTTCTATCGCTCCTTGCTTTCCGGTCAGCCGGTCTCCGGCGCAACCCGCGAGACCTCACAAAAAATGTTGTTGAACCCGCGCACGTCTCATCCCTATTACTGGTCGGCATTTGCAGCGTACGGACGGCCCTAATCCCACAACAGGAGAAACCAATGAAAACCCGCCGCTACTTCATCAGCACCCTGGTTGCGCTGGCCAGCGCTGTCCTGGCAACGCTCTTCCTGGTTGGGTGTAATCAATCCCAACCGCCGACTGCCTCCCCCGCAGCTCCTGAATCCAAGGCGGCCGCTGCCAAAGACGTTTACGTGGTCTTCGAAGGTCCCTGGGCTTTCGTTCCGGATCCAAAGGATGCCAACAGTGTTCTTGCGCTCGCGCCGAAGACCAAGAACCACCACGATCTGATCGTGCAGTCTTCCGAAAAAGTGCTGGCGTCGGGAATCTACGATCTCTCACTCCCGGCTCACAGTGGGACGGGGGCTGGTACAGTCGATGCCAACGTCTTGCAGGTGAAGATTGACCCGCAGAATGTACAGCACGTGCTCGACACTAAATTGGAGCGGTACGCCATACGCCTTCCCAAGCCGGAGGCGTACGTTGCAGCCACCCACTATCGGAGCCGTGCCGGCTCTGCCTATCCGCCCGATGCTTCGACAGAAAAAGATTACGTCACCTCTGTCTCCCTGCGCTACAGCGTTGCCACGCTCAACGGCTTTTCCCTCGCCGGTTCGCCCGATAGCGGCGTATTCAATCCGCTCCTGCTTCAGGTGGAAACCCCGATCATAAATTTTGCGATCGATCCAGCCCATGACCGCGACCCGGCCGATCATTGCCACACGCACGAGCGAGAAACATTCCGCGATTTGACCAAGCTCCTAAACGTAACTGTGTTTGTGGATTTTCCGAATGATCCGGGCGAATGCCATGGCAAGGATCCGCAGAATCCTCGTCCGGTCAAATCGGAGATCGCCCCGAACTTTCCGAGTTTCCTTGCCCGTGCTTTCGCAGGAGGTGGTAAGCAACATCTGCTGGCGGCTATCTATTTCTTCGGGGGACATTCGAGTGATTGCGAGACGCCGATCATCATCGGCGGCGGCGGCTAGCCCCAACGCCTTGCTTGCATTCGAGGCGGAATAAACCATTTTCCGCCTCGCCCATTTTGTGATACAGCTCCGCACACCTTGCGGAACGCAAGCCGATCCCGCATACGGCGAACCTTTTGCCCCAGCCTTGCAACCGCCAGTCGCGACACTTCGAAAAACCGCCGCCTGAATCTCAGTTCTTAAGTTGATAGGACAGCCGAATCAGAGGCCTCTCCGAAAAGGGTACGTACAGCAACGCGGCGGTCGCGGCGAACGTCAAGCCAATGCCAATCCGCGGTAGCAGTAGGAACGGAGCGATGGCCCAGAGCTGATCGAGTACCAGAACAAATGGGAATAGCCGCGCGAATGTGGTGGCCAGCTTGTGGTAATCGAAGGCCACCGCGGATAGCAGATAGAACCGCAACGGAATTCCGACTGCTCCGGTCACCAGGACGGCGCCCACGATGACGAGAGCTCTCCAGCCCGGGAGAAAGCTACTGGCGACGCGGTCCGCATCGCGCAGGTGAGCAAGACCGCTGACGTAGAAGATGAGATACATCACCTGGATCGACGCGAAAAGCGCGCGCACCAATCCGCGACGAGGCACGGGCACGTGCAGTTCAGGGTGCAGCATGATCGCGGCGGCGGGCGTGGCTGCTGGGTGACTCTCATGCCGAACATTTTCGTGTGCGTGGGCGGGTGCTGACGCTGCCGCTGCCGCGACGATGTCGACAGGGGCGATGAAGCGGTATCCGCGGCGGGCGAGAGTTTCGACAAAGCGCGGGCTCGATGCGGAATCGCCCAGGGATTCGCGAATCTTGTTCACCGCGGTATTCAGGCTGTGATCGAAATCTACGAAGGTGTCGGCAGGCCAGATTTGTTCGCGCAGATCGTCGCGCGGGACCACTTGACCGGCATTCTGCAGCAGCGCGGCGAGGACTTGAAAAGGCTGCTCCTGAAGCCGGATGCGAGCGCCGTTTTTGCGGAGCACTCCGGCGGCCAGGTCAACTTCAAAAACGCCAAAGCGCAGCAGTTCACGGTTGGAGGGAGTCATCGGCATGACGGCGCGCCCGTAGTGTACCGCGAGGCAGTCGTTGGTCGATAGCCGTTGGTCGCTCGCGATGAATCGTTTGCTAATGACTAATGACTAACGACCAGCGACTAACGACCGAAAAGGCTACAATATCGGCGTGAGCGCCCCCGTTCCGCCGAAATCGGCAGGTGATAATGAGCATCATGACAACAGGCATCAGCACCACCACGCCATCTATGCCGCCGAAGCTACGGGGTTGCTTCTCATGGCGGTTCTGCTGCTCATTCTGACCATCATCCGGTGCTGGCGGTACATTCCGTGGAGCGCGCGCTGAAGGTGCTGGAGTTGGCGGAGTCGCGGAAGTTGGAGTTGCGGAATCCGGATCGCGAGCCGCTCGTCGTAGTCGTGCTGGGTCCCACGGCGAGCGGGAAGACTGCTTTGGCGATGGCAATCGCGCGGCGCTTTCATGGAGAAATCGTCAACTGCGATTCGGTTGCAATGTACCGCGAATTTGAAATCGGCACGGCTAAGCCCAGTGCGGCGGAGCGGGCGGAAGTTCCGCATCACCTGCTGGATGGCGTGGATCCGCTTGCCGACGTTAGCGCGGGAGAATATGCCCGCGAGGCTCGGCAGGTTCTGCGCGAGATAGTCTCGCGCGAGACAGCTTTAGGCGAAAACGAGCAGCGCAGATATTTGCCCATCGTCAGCGGAGGATCCGGACTCTACCTTCGCGCTCTGCTGGAGGGGCTTTTTGCCGGCCCGCAGCGATCCGAAGAACTGCGCATTCGATTGCGGGCCCGCGCGGAAAAGCATGGGACCGAGCACTTGCATCGCATCCTGCGGCGGCTCGACGCTTCAGCAGCGAACCGCATTCATGCCCATGACGTTCCCAAGGTGATTCGGGCGATCGAGGTGTGCCTGGCCTCGCGCCGGACCTCGCGTCGAAATATGACCGAACTCTGGCAACAGGGATGCGAACCGCTGCGCGGCTTTCGCATGCTGCGTCTCGGACTGAATCCGGAGCGCGAGACTCTCTATGCGCGCATCAACCAGCGAGCCGCGAAGATGTTCGACGACGGACTGATCGCAGAGACGGAAAGGCTTCTGGCAAAGTATGGCGAACAAGCCCGGCCGCTCACGTCGTTGGGATACAAGCAGGCGCTGCAGTTGTTACGCGGCGAAGTGGATCGGGAATCGGCGCTGGCGGCGGCACAGCAGGCGCATCGTAATTATGCCAAACGCCAGATTACGTGGTTCCGGCGCGAACCGGATGTGCATTGGCTGGCCGGGTTTGGCGACAACGCCGCGATTCAGGCGGAAAGCATCGCCTTTATCGAACAGCAAGTTTGAGGGTTCGTGAGCGCTTACTCATGGGCGCAGTCCGCTTGCACGACAGCTATAGCGAGCCCCAGAGTGCTGTCGCCACAGGCAGCTGCCGAGCTGTGCTTGGCTTGGACAGCCGAGGGCGGCTGTACCTAGGTCAACCTTTGACGGGCGGGACGCCCGTCGCTCCACTGTTGCGCCACACGACGTTCCTGTTTGTTTTTGCTATTGTCAATGGCATGCTTCGCCATCTGCTGCTGATCGCGCTCCTGCTCGCTGCACCCTGCGTTGCTAGAGGCAAAGACAAGAGCAAGGACCGCTTGCAGCAACCCGGTCCCATCCATCTCGACAAAGCCGGCAAGAAGTGGGTTGAAAAGACCTTGCGCAAGATGTCACCTGAAGAAAAAGTCGGACAGCTCTTCGGGATCAAGGTGCTTGCGCAATTCCTGAATGACGCCGATCCTAAATGGATTCAGCTGCGGGACAGCGTTCGCAAGTATCACATCGGATCACTGGTGATGACTGTCCCGGTGGATGGTCCCGTCCTTCTAAAAAGCCAGCCCTACGTTGCCGCCGAGTTGCTCAACCGGTTGCAGAGATCATCGAAGCTGCCCCTGATTGTCGCGGCAGACTTCGAGCGTGGTGTGTCCATGCGTTTGAATGGCGCCACCGTTTTTCCTCATGCGATGGCATTTGGAGCTACCGGCAAAACGGAAAATGCCGAAATCTTTGGACGCATTACTGCACTCGAAGCTCGGGCCATCGGAGTGCAATGGAATTTCTTTCCGGTTGCGGACGTGAATTCCAACCCTGCGAATCCCATCATCAACACGCGCTCCTTTGGAGAGGACCCGACGCAGGTGGGCGCTTTCGTGGCGGCATATATTCGGGGCGCTCACGAAGGCGGCATGGTGACCACGGCCAAGCATTTTCCTGGACACGGCGACACTGCCACCGATTCTCATCTTGGCTTCGCGCAAGTCACTGGCGACCGGGCACGTCTGGATGCGGTCGAACTGCCTCCGTTTAAGCGGGCGATTGATGCGGGCGTGGACGCCGTGATGGTGGCGCACGTAACTGTTCCCACGCTTGATCCCGAACCCAACCGGGTGGCTACAACTTCCAGGGCGATTGTGGACGGACTGCTCAAAGAAGAGATGGGATTCAAGGGCATTGTAGTGACCGACGCCCTCGACATGGCCGGGTTGACGCGGCTGTATGCGAAAGATATCGGCCGGGCAGCGGTCGAGTCCTTCAATGCGGGCAACGACGTGCTGATCATTCCAGATCGGAAGAGCGTCGTGTAGGGAAAGAGGGTAGATCTCGGTGGTCG
>OBLW0100003772.1_pt1 | contig 11708 bp, 14 predicted proteins | sample 1520161 | NCBI WGS metagenome assembly OBLW01 (sample SAMEA3539309, study PRJEB22396) | soil metagenome | biome: tundra; feature: field; material: soil | place: USA | collected 2010-05 | depth 0.15 m
TAGCCGAGGTAGTCGTTGATCAGCCCCATCCCGGTCCCGCCAGCCAGCTGCCAGCTGCCATCGCCGCGCCTCACGCTCCGGCGCTGCCCGTGGCGTGCAGGCATTCGCGCCGGGCCGGACCAACTTGCTTCTTACGCCGCTGATGGTGAGGCTGGCTGTGTGGTGGATGAGGAACTGAGCCGGGCTGCGGTGGCCTGCCCTCCTGGCAGCGGCCTGACGTTCCCCAGGCAGAGCGGCGAGCCTGGAGAGAAGACCGGGGGCGCCGAAGCTGCGCCGCTGCTTCGGCAACTGCAGGAGCTCGTATCCTGTACTGCAAGGCGCAATGACCTGAGGTGATAACGGCCACGGGCACCACCTCACAGGTCACCCGGCTTCAACCCCGGGACCTCCGAGGACTCCGGTCGCCTGGCGCGCGCAACAAGACGCCGGCCGTCGGCCCACCCCGGCGCGTGCTGCTCGTCATCGACTCCCTCAACGGCGGCGGCGCGGAGCGCTACGTCGCCGACCTCGCGATCGCCCTGCGGTCCCGCGGGTGGGACGTCGAGGTGGCGTGTTCCGTGGCCGGCGCCTGGGCGGCCCCGCTGCGTGCCTCGAACGTGCCCGTCAACGTCCTGGCCGGGTCGCTGGTCACGCGGCGGCTGTCCCTGCGCTACGTCCGGGCGCTGCGCCGCCTCCTCGTCCAGGGCCGGTACGACGTGGTGCACGCGCACCTCTACGCCAGCGCCGCGGCCGCCGCCGCAGCAGCCCCGCGCAACACCCCCTTGGTCCTGACGGAGCACACGGAGGGGCCGTGGCGGTCGTGGCGGGCACGGGCCGTGAGCCGCTGGTTCTACCGCCGGGCCTCCCACATCGTCGCTGTGTCGACCGCCATACGCAACGTGCTCGTCGATGCTTACCACGTGCCGCCCGCCCGCATCGAGGTACTGTCCGCGATCCACGCTCTCCCTCTCCGGCCGGACGCGCCCCAGCCAGGCGGCGAGCGGTCCGCCGTCGTCGGCTTCGCCGGGCAGCTCACCCCGGAGAAAGGCGCCGACGTATTCCTGCGCGCCGCCTCGCTCGTCGCTCGCGTCGTCCCCGAGGCCCGTTTCGTCGTCATCGGCGATGGGCGGCTCCGCAGGGAACTGGAGGCGCTGGCGGGCGACCTGGGACTGCCCGAGGAGAGCGTGCGGTTTCTGGGCTTCCGCGACGACGCCGCCGATCTGATCGCCGGGCTCGACATCCTGGCCGTGCCCTCGCGCAGCGACGGCACACCCCTCGTCGTGGGTGAGGCGATGACCGCCGGGGTTCCGGTCGTGGCGAGCCGCGTCGGCGGGCTCCCGGACCAGGTGACCCATCGACGGACTGGGCTGCTGGTCGATCCGGAGGACCCGGAAGGACTGGCGGCAGCGCTCGTGTCGCTGCTACTCGCTCCTGACGAAGCGCGGCAGCTCGGGGAAGCGGGCCGCGCATACGCGGCCCGCTTCTCACACGCTGCGCTCGTCGACCGGATGGAGGAGGTATACAGCGAGGCGCACCAGGCCCCGCCTCACCGCCGCCCCTCACCCCTTTCCGCTCGACCGCGGCCTACCTCGGGGTGACCTGGCCGCAGGCAGGCGTCGCCGCTGCTGCAGGTCAGGAGGTCAGCGGTCAGCTGGTTGATGGGCGGGGCCTGGGCGGCACGGTAGTACAGCCGTCGCGGGGCCAAGGTCGCGGGACCCGCCCGGGCCCGGGCCAGCAGCGCACCGGCCCGATCGAGTCAGGCGCCGTTGAACTCCGCATCGGCTGCTGCGAGCAGCCGCGTCACTGAGACGGTGACTGTGAACCTGCCAGGCCTTGCCGGCCTGCGATCGCCTCCTTCGGATGCTCACTTAGGTGGCGGTCAGTTCCTGGCGGAAACAAGATCAAAGTGAGTGGCAGATCGAGTGGCAAACCGGGCTTTGCCCTCCTGGCTCATCAGCCACATTCCGGGGCGTCGTCGGCGGTGCGGTACTGGCCCGGAGCCCGGCCGACTGTTCTCTTGAAGGCGCGGGCGAAGGCGAATTCCGACTCGTAGCCGACATGCCGGGACACCTCTCGCAGCGACAGCCGGTGCTCGCGTAGCAGGCGTGCTGCGACATTCATCCGCCATGCCGTGACATAGGCCATGGGGGTCTGTCCGGTCAGTGCCGTGAACCGCCGGCTGAAGGTTGCCCGGGGGACGCCGGCCGCGCGGGCTAGTGACGCCACGCTCCAGGAGTATGCGGGGTCGCCGTGTATCACGGCGAGTGCGGCGCTGACGGCGGGGTCGTGGAGGGCGCGTACCCAGCCGCCGCATTCCCGTCGCTGGTCGGCGAGCCAGGCCCGCAGGAGGTAGACGAGTAGCAGGTCGACCAGGGAGGTCACGACAGCGGGGCCGCCGGGCTGGGCGCGGTCGACCTCGGCGGTGAGCAGCCCGACCGCCGCGGGCAGGCCGGTGGTCCTGGCCTGCGCCGCGGTGAGGTGGATCACGGGCGGGAACGCCGCAGCGAGCGGGTGCCGGGGCGCGGAGTCCAGCAGGTACCCGCCGCACAGCAGGGAGGTGGCCGGACCGTCGCCGTCCACCACCAGATCACGCGACGGGATCCCGTCAAGCGGCTCCCCGATCAGCTCCTCGATCCGCCGGGCCTCACGGCCGGGGGCGTCGGCGAGCACGTGCGCGGCTCCCCCTGGCAGCAGGGCGACGTCGCCCTGGGCAAGGTGGATCGGGTCACCGCCGTCGGGGATCAGCCAGCAGGCGCCGCCGGTGACGACGTGGACGCTGGCGATGGGAGTCGCGGCCAGCTGTAGCCCCCACGGCGCGTGCAGCAGGGCGCGGCAGTAGACCGCGGTGCCGCGCCGGGTGGCGGCCACCACGTCCGCCACGACGTCGACCGGGCGGATGGGGTCAGTAGCAGTGCTCATGCCGGCAGGATACATCGATGGATGTATCGGGTATAGATTCGTCGAGAACAGTCATGGATCGTCCCACTGCTGCGTCATACGGTCGGATCGAACGACTCACCCGGCTAGCTTGACCAGGGAGACACAGTGGGCGGCACCGTACTCGTCCTGGGCGCGACCGGGAAGACCGGCCGCCGCCTGGCACCCCTTCTCACCGACCGGGGCGTGCGGGTACGCGCCGCCAGACGCAACCCCGGGCCAGGCTGTCCTGCGCCGAGGTCATGTCCGAGATGGCCGGGCGGCCGGCGCTGTGTCGACTCCGATCCGGAGACGATCCGCACGCCCTGCTCACCGCCGGCGCTCCGGCTGACTACGCCGACTTCATGACCGGCATTTTCCTCGCCTCTGTCGGTTCCGGCGCCTTGCCCGCCGTCACCGGCGACATCCCGGCCGTGACCGGTCACCCGCCGGCCGCCTTCACCGAATACGGCCGCCGACGCCTGGCGGTGACCGCGGCCCATCGCAGCCGTCTGTGCTCTACCGCCAAGGACGGCCGGCTGGATCGACGCCGGGGCCGTCGCCGATGGCGCCACCACCGCACCGCTCGACCCAGCCCACGCCGGTCTCGCCGGCTCAGCCGTCTCGTCCAATGTGAAGGGCAATCATGACCACCCAGTCCGCCTCGTTCCTCGCAAGTCGCCGGGGCAAGCTCACGCTGGCTTTCCTGTGCGCCGTCGCGTTCCTCGACTTCGCCGATACCTCGATCGTGAACGTCGCGCTTCCCTCGATTCGAGGCGACCTGCACTTCTCGGTACAGAACTTGCAGTGGGTCCTGAGCGGCTACCTGCTCACCTATGGCGGGTTCCTGCTGCTCGGCGGACGCGCCGCCGACCTGCTCGGGCGCCGTCGCATCCTGGTCACCGGCACCGCGCTGTTCGCACTCTCGTCGATGGCCGCGGGCCTGGCGCAAAACTCGGGGACCCTGATCGGCGCCCGCCTCGCGCAGGGGCTGGGCGCTGCCATGATGACCCCCGCCGCGCTCTCGATCCTCACGACGAGCTTCAATCAGGGCACTGACCGGCTCAAGGCGGTCGGCGCGTGGGGAGCCATGGCCGGGCTCTCGTCCGCGGCCGGGGTCTTCCTCGGCGGCGTCCTGTCTGGCGGGCCCGGCTGGCGCTGGGTGTTCTTCGTGAACCCGCCAGTCTGCGTGCTCGTGATCCTGGCAGCATTCCGGCTGGCCAGCGACGACCGGCGCCGGGCACGCCTGGCCCACTTCGACGCCGGCGGGGCCGTCCTCGCCACCGGCAGCATGCTGCTGGCCATCTACGCGCTGGTAAGAGCACCCGACGTCGGCTGGAACACCACCCGCACGATCGCCGAACTCGCCGGGGCCATCGCCTTGCTGGTCGTGTTCGTCGCCAGCGAGCGGCGCCACGCAAACCCGCTTGTGCCGCTTTCGATCTTCCGCATCAACGGCCTGGCGGCGGCCGACGTCACTCAGATCATCGCCATGGCAGGCTTCTACTCGATGTTCTTCTTCATCACCCTCTACATGCAGAATGTGCTCCGCTTTTCACCAGAGCGGGCTGGCGCGGCCTACCTCCCCGTCACTGCCGGGGTCGCCATATCTGCAGGTGCCTGCTCCAAGCTCTTCGCCCGCACCGGCACCCGGCCGATCATGGTCGCTGGCGCGCTGCTCGCCGCCGGCGGCGTCTACTGGCTCTCACGGATCCCGGTCCATGGTTCCTACCTCACTGACCTGCTCCCGGGTCTCATGATCATGTCGATCGGACTCGGCGCGGTATTCGTGGGCGTTCAGACCGCCGCCAACGCCGGCGTGCCCCCGGATAAGGCTGGTCTCGCCGCCGCCCTGATAAACGCCTCCTTCCAGCTCGGCGCCGCACTCGGGCTCGCGATCTTCTCAGTGATCGCCACCTCCCGCACGAATCACCTGCTGGCCAGCCACAACGCCTTGCCGGAGGCTCTCACGTCAGGCTTCCACCAAGCGCTTCTAGCCTCCAGCATCTTCCTGGCCGCCGCCGCCCTGATCGCGCTGCGCGCCACCAACACCCGCGGCGAACCGGTCCCGGACGCAGCGCCCGAACCCAGGCACGCAATCGACGTCGCCTGAATGCCTGTCCGCCGAAGAACCGCCTGTCAGCGGCGCCGAGGCGCGAAATGCGGACACGCGCGCCATGACACCAGCCCCGTCTATCTCTCGGCTGAAACGGAGCACGCGATGATCCTTCTCATCGGTGCCGCCGGCAAGACCGGCTCGCTGGCCGCCCGGAACCTGGCCGCCCACGGCCACCGGCTCCGCGCGCTGGTCCGCGACCCCCAGGCCGCCGCGGCGCGGCCCGGGCCCGGGCTCGATTGCATCTACGGCGACCTGCGCGACCCTGCCTCGCTGCGGCCAGCCCTCGGCGGTGTCGACATGGCCTGCCTCGCTACCGCCCCATCCGACCTGATGGCTGAGCAGGAGACCACGTTCATCGCCGCCGCTCACCCCGCAGGCCTCCCGCGGCTGGTCAAGCTCTCAGTGTTCGGCACCGATCCCGGAGTTCCATCTGTCGACGGCACCCGCAGATCGAGTCCGCCCTCACCCACAGCGGCGTCCCGGCCACCTGCCCGCGGCCTGAGGCCTTCATGACCAGCCTGCTGGACGCGGCGGAGACCGTCAGGGCGGCCCAGCTGCACTCCACCGCGGAGGACCGCCGGATAACGTGGACCGACACCGCGGACGTGGCCGATGTCGCCACCACCGCGCTGCTCGACCCAGCCCACGCCAGCCGCATCCTCCAGCTCACCGGGCCCGAAGCGCTGACCTGCGATCAGCTCGCCGCTGCGTTCGCCCGCGTCCCGGGCCACCCGGTCGAGCACGCCCGCATCGGCGGCGAGACCATCAGGGGCCCCCGAAAAGCGCTAGCCTGCCCCGCTGGCTGAGCGGCAGCTTCGTGAACCTCTCCTCCTTCATCCGCCACGGCAAGGTCGCGGCCATTACCCCCGCCGTACAGGACCTGCTCGGCCGGCCGGCCCGCAGCCTCAGCCAGCGGATCGACACCAACAGCAGCGCCTTCACCTCCTGACCGCCACCGCCCGGCGCCGGCAAGGAGCGCCGGTAGCAAAACAAACCGTCAGCACCGCCACAGCGGCGTCCGGCCAGTGATCTGGAGCACGCGGACAAGCTCGCCTCCGCGCGACAGAATGATCGATCTGGACGCCACCGCTAGCTGAACACCAGGCAGCCACTGGCGTACATAGCGGCGGGAGTGCGCGCCTCACGGCAGGGGAAGGCCCTGCCTTGCTGACCCGCGCACCGCGTCCGGCGGCACCGCCCGGGCATCGCGGAGCTGATGTCGAGACCTGGCTGCTGACTCCGGCTTCCTGGTGAGAGCTGCCCGCAGGGCAGCATGGTGAAGGGAGAATGCCCGGTGCTTGTCCGCTCACGCATGGGAGCCAGTGCCGACGGGTTCGTGGCAGCGCCCGACGGGGTGCCCACCCTGGCGATCATGCCCGGCTTCGTTCCCGCAGTGTCCTATGGCCACCCCGGATTCACCCAGGGGTGCGGCGAGGTCGCCATGGGCCGGACCACCTTCCTGCCAGCGCTCGGCGCCCCCCGGCGGCCATGGCCAGGCCTGCAGGTCTACGTCCTGACCTCACGCCCGCTGCCTGCGAGCACCCCCGGCCATGTCATCGCCGCGCATGACGGTCCGGCCGCGCTCGCCGCGCAGCTGCGGTCCCGCAGGTCAGACGGCGACGTTCACCTGGTCGGCGGACCCAGGACCATCCGCACGTTCCGCGAGCCCGGCATGCTCGACCGGCTGGAGATCATCATCTTGCCGATCCTCGGCGATGGCATCCCGCTGTCTGTGCCCGGACCCCCGCCCGTGCCCCTGGAGCTGCAGCGAGCGGACCGGATCTTCTCCGACGGCGCGGCCGGGCTCATCTACGCCATGGCAACCCCCGCCGCAGCCACCTGAGGCCAGGTCACCGCCACACCCCCGGCACGCCCGCACTGGATCGATCCCCAGCATCCAGAACGGGCCGCCGGTGCGCCAGGATGACCTGATCTGTGCGGGCACCGCACGGCAGTACCGAGCCGCCGTCGGCGTACCGAACGGCGGTTCGTGTTTATGCCTTGAGTCACGCTTTGTTATGGCCGCCTGGAGCGCCGCTCGCGCCGGAGGATGCTACGGCTGGCCGCCTGGCCAGCTCTGGGCCTGCCATGCGGACTTGCTGCCGCCCGGCTTGCTGGTTACCGGGCTGCTCCTGCGATGAAGGCGGCCACGATGTAGGTCGCGTGCCGGTCCAAGCTGCCGCGAGCCCGGTCGTAACGCATAGTGGTTCGCGGGTCAGCATGTGAGGCGGCCTCTTGCACATCCCGCAGCGGCACCCCCGCGTCGAGCGCGGCGGTGATGAACGTGCCTGAGCGTGTGCGGGCCAGCGGGCTTGCTGATCCCGGCGCGGCGCGCGACACGGCGCACGATCCGCCCGGCACCGTGCCGGTCCCGCCGCCGCCCGTCACTGGTGAGGAAGACGGGTCCGTCGCAGTGTTCCCCGGTGGCCAGGTCGATGGCGCGGGCGGTGCGGGGCGCCAGCGGGATGGTGACGACCTTGCCGCCCTTGCGGGTGATCGTCAGGGTCCGGTGCCCGCGTTCCAGCCCCAGCGCTTCAATATCGGCGCCGGTGGCCTCCAAGACCCGCAGCCCGTTCAGCGCGAGCAGGGAGATCAGGGCGTCCTGCTGGTGGCGGCCCGAGCCCGGCGGCCACCAGCAGGACGCCCAGCTCGTTACGGTCGAGGCCGGTGGCGTGGGACTCATAGTCCACCCGCGGGCGCCGCATGTGGAGGGCCGGGGAGTGTCCAGGAGCTCTTCTTCGACCGCGTACTTGTAGAACCCGGCGATGGTAGACAGGCGCCGGGTGACGGTAGCGCGGGCACGGCCTCTGGCTTCCAGGTCGCGGCCGAAGCACTCGATGTCAGCGCGGCGCACCGCGAACAGGCGCAGGGAACGGGTACGGCACCAGGTGGTGAACTGGCGCAGGTCCAGGGCGTACGCTTCGCGGGTCAGCCCGCTGTATGCAGCCAGGAAGCCGGCCAGTGCGAGCCGTTCCGGGTCAGTGAACGCCGGCTGGATGGTAGCGAGGGCAGCGGTGGGGGTCGTGGTGGTCATCGGGCACCTCCCGGTCGGGCTGAGACCCGGGAGGCTAGGGCCAGCCGCGGCCCCAGCAGTGACGAGAACTTCACCATAAAGCGCCTGCGCCTGTAACTCCACGTCACAACCCGCAGTATGCAGGAGCCCGGTACCCCACCGGGAAACGCTCCGGAACGCCGAGTATGCGCTCAGCCGGGCGACGGTATCAGGCGCGGAGACCGCGTCCAGATTCACCATTCTGAGCGGTTCCTGGAGAAGCGTCCTTGCGGACTGATGGCTCGCCAGGCGGATACGGCTCGCGGGCCCCATGTCAGCGACCGTTGTGCTGGTGTTGCCTGTGGGGAACGGGGCAGCGGTGTGCTCAGAATGGTGAGCATTCAGCCGCGCAGGACGCCGCGGATGACCTGGTCGGTTAGCGCCTGCTGGAAGGCCGTGGCTGCGCTGTCATCGCCGCGGTCCCACCGGGCGAGCGTGGCGATCATGGCGGCTCCCAGGATGGCATTGGCGGCGTCGGCGGCATCGCCGATGGAGAACTGCCCGGTCGAGGCGCCTTCTTCGAGGATCTCCTGAAGCGGCGTGGCGAGCATGTCGTCCTTGGCGGCCATGACGGATCTGAGCTGCCCGGCCGCGCCGGCGAAGGACAGCAGCCCGGCGCATACCCCTGGCTGCCTGCCGAGAAATCCGATGAGTGCCGTCACTGCTGAGCGCAGCCGTGCGCCGGGTGGTTGGCCGGGATGCGCGGCCGTGCTGATCGCCTGGCTGGCCGCAGCCACGTGCTCCTGCAGGAGGAAGGCCATCAGGTCGTCCCGGCCGGAGAAGTAGTAGTAGAGGGTTGCCCGGGCTGACCCGACCAGGGCGGCGACATCCTCTAGGCGCATCTCCCGGCCCGGGCGCAGCACCTCCTCGCTCGCGCCGACCAGGCGCCGGGCCAGTTCCGGGGGTGGTGCCTTCACGTGCTTCATGGTAAGGCCTTGATTTCGACTACGGTCTAGATTAGCGTCTAGATTATGATCCAAGACGCGACCCTGCCAGGGACTGGACTGCCGCCCGCCGTGCGGCGGGTTTCCTGGATCCTGGAGCGGCTGCTGGGCCTGGGTGTTCCGGTGGGGCCTCTTTACCTACTGGAGACTCGTGGCTGGAGAACCGGTACGGCGAGGACGGTCCCGGTGGCCGTGATCCGCTTCGGCGGGCGCCGCTGGCTGGTGTCTGTGTTCGGGGAGACCGGCTGGGTCCGCAACATCAGGGTCATCAAGGTGGCCTGCCTGCGCCGGGGCCGCCGGGCCGAGACGATCCGGGTGGCTGAGGTGGACGACAAGCGCCGGCCCGTGGTGGCCATGCGCCTGCGCCGGTCATTCAGGTTCATCCCCTTCGTACGCCAGGCGTTCGGCGCCACCCCGCGCGACGGGATCGCGGCGTTCCAGGCAGAAGCTCACAGGCACCCCGTGTTCCTCATCGATGACCGGCTGGAGGAGACATGACGCTCGTAGGGGCGGATGACACCGGCCAGCAGATCAGGGCTGGCTGGACCGCCGCGGACATCCCCGATCTCACCGGCCGTACGGCCATCGTCACCGGGGCCAACAGCGGGACCGGCTATGAGATCGCGCTCCAGATCGCCCGGCACGGCGCTCATGTCATCCTGGCCTGCCGCAACCGGGCCCGGGCCACGCAGGCGGCTGGCCTGATCAGTGCGGCGGCACCAGCCTGCAGTATCGAGGTGCAGGTGCTCGACCTGGCCAGCCTGGATTCCGTGCGCCGCTTCACCGGCCTGTTCGATGAATGCCACGGCGGGCTGGACATCCTGGTGAACAACGCCGGGATCGCAGGCGGCCCCCGCCGCCAGACCACCGACGGGTTTGAGGCCCACTTCGGCGTCAATCACCTCGGTCACTTCGCGCTGACCGGCTTGCTGCTGCCCGCACTGCTGGCGCGGCCCGGCTCACGCGTCGTGACCATGTCCAGCGGGCTCGCCGCCCAGGCCAGCATCAACTTCGATGATCTCCAGACTCAACGCCGCTACCAGATGACAACCGCCTACGGCCAGTCCAAGCTGGCCAGCTTGCTATTCGCCTTCGAGCTCGACCGCCGCGCCCAGGGCGCCGGGGTCGGCATCGCCAGCCTCGCAACCCACCCTGGCGTGGCACGGACGAACCTGCTCACCCGTAAAGAGGCCGACTGGGGCCGGCGCCGGCGCGGCGCGGAGACCCTCGTCCGCCTCGTCCAGGTGTTGGCCGCCCAGCCAGCGGCCAAAGCCGCCCTCCCCGCCCTCTACCAGGCCACCTATCCGGCCGCACGCAGCGACCTGTATATCGGCACCAAAGGACACATGCGCGGGCAGCCCGCAGTAAGCAAGATCCCTCCAGCCGCACTCGACCACAGCACCGGCAAGCGACTGTGGGACATCTCGGAAGAGCTGACCGGAGTCAGCTACGACTCCCTCAGCCAGCCGATCCAAACCCCTGAATAAACGATTACCACGCCTCCGCGTAACCCACCCTGGCAAACGCAAGACAAGGCGCCTTCCCCCAAAGCCCGCGGGCGTACATCTGGTGTAGCTCGTCGGTGGGACGGTCCTGCCGCCGGGCCAGGTTCTGGAGGTCAAGGTAGGCCCGGCCGGCGGCGGTTGCACGGGTGGGCCGGCTGGTCATAGCAGGATCTCCAGGGTGGTGCGCAGCGCGGGCTCCGCCTGCGGGAAGTGGCGTGCCATGGCCAGCACCTCCGATGGCTGGGTGCCCGGGCGGTCAAGCCAGCGCCGCAGCGCCGTCTGCGCAAGTTCCGTGCCTTCGCGGTGCCGTAGCCGGAAGGCGTCGATGATGCACCGTGGCGGCGAGTAGATCCCGATCGAGGTCTGCGCGTCCAGCCGAAGCTCGTCTCTGCCGATGCTGAAGGTCGCCGCGCTGAATGTGTGCCAGGCCACGGGTGCCTGCGTGCGGGGCCGTCGCCGGCCCCGTGGCACGGCGATGTCGATCACGGCCGGGATCTGGTCTGTCAGTGCGTGCCGCGCGAGGGCGCTGGTCAGGCAGATGGTGGCCTCCGGCGCCCGGTATGCGATTTCCAGCAGGTCGATGTCGGCCGCCTCACCGGAATCGGCACGGCGGTACAGGCCCCGGCCGATCGGCTCGATGCTGCCCTGGTCGCGAAGGGCGTACAGTGCCCGGTCCGACAGGCCCTGCCGGCGTGCCTCGGTGTAGGTGAAGGTCTGCGGGAGTGCCTGCAGGCCGCCTGCCATCGCGGTTCTCCAGAACTGAGTCACGGGCGGAGGGAAACGTATACAGGCTAACAAACGATCTGTATACGATTTCCTCCGCCCGATGGCATGTGCGGGTATCGCGGGGCCCGCCGCGTAGTCCCGTCTTACTGCACGCGGCCGACCTTCTCATGCATTTGAAATCGCTAATGCCCGGTCGGCCACCCGGCCGTAATCGCCCGCATCCGCTGCACGGCTCAAGATCAAAGTGAGTGGCAGATCGAGTGGCAAACCAGGCTTGCGGGAGCTTGTCCCAGGTCAGTGGGCGCTGGTCTGTGCTCGTGTTCTGGCTGGTCAGGCCGTCTACCTTGGGTTACAGAACCTGCCGGTCATTCATGGTAAGGAGAAGGTCTACGGTTCGATTCCGTAATGGGGATCCCAGATAGCGGAGCTTTTTCGAACATGAAACCGAGTACCTTAGCCTCCGAAAA
>OBLW0100003773.1_pt1 | contig 11707 bp, 10 predicted proteins | sample 1520161 | NCBI WGS metagenome assembly OBLW01 (sample SAMEA3539309, study PRJEB22396) | soil metagenome | biome: tundra; feature: field; material: soil | place: USA | collected 2010-05 | depth 0.15 m
CCACCGGCATCGTGGTGCAGTGCCAGAACGAGCGCTCGCAGCACAAGAACCGCGACAGCGCCATGAAGCAGCTTCGCGCGCGCCTCTACGAATTCGAGTTGGAGAAGAAGCGGGCGGAGACGCGCAAGACCGAGGATTCCAAGCTGGAGATCAACTTCGGCAGCCAGATCCGCAACTACGTTCTGGCGCCATACCGCCTGGTGAAGGACCTGCGCAGCAAGCTCACCATTGGCGACGTGGACCGCGTCCTCGATGGCGATCTGGAGCCGTTGATGCACGCCTTTCTCGTCTGGCGGAAGACCGGGAAAATCGCCGGCGACGACAAGGACGAGACACCGGAGTGAGCGTCGAACACGCGGCCGCGTTGATTCGCGCCGGGAAGCTGGTTGCGTTTCCCACCGAGACGGTCTACGGCCTGGGGGCCAACGCGCTGGACGCCGCCGCCGTGAAGCGCATTTTCGAGGCCAAGGGACGGCCGCGCAACATCCCGCTGATTGTTCACGTGGATTCGGTGGAAATGGCCCGCGGCCTCGCCTCGCGCTGGCCGGACGCCGCCGAAACGCTGGCGCGCCGCTACTGGCCGGGGCCGTTGACGCTGGTGGTTCCTAAGCGTCAGACCGAAGAGGCCTCGATTCCCGATATCGTAACTGCGGGTCTTCCCACCGTCGGCCTGCGCATGCCGGCGCACCCGCTGGCGCTGGCGTTAATCCGTGCTGCCGGCGTGCCCATCGCCGCGCCGAGCGCCAACCGATTCACGGAACTATCGCCGACCGCCGCGGCGCACGTGCCGGAAGCGCTGGCGGACTACGTCCTCGATGGCGGCCCGGCGCGCGTGGGAATCGAATCCACGGTGCTCTCCCTGGTGGATGCGCCCGTGCTGCTGCGGTCCGGCGTGATCCCACTGCCGGAGATCGAAGCGCTGATCGGCCCTGTCGGGATGGCCGCCGATCCAGCCGAAGGCCCGCACGATGCGCCCGGCATGCACCCACGACACTACCGGCCCGCTACGCCTCTCTACCTGCTCACTCCCGCCGACGCTCCACCGGCGGGCAACGGAGCATGGCTGCGCGTCGGCCGCGAAATGCCCGCCGACCCGCGCGAGTACGCCGCGGCGCTGTATGAAACGCTGCACCGCCTGGACGAGCGGAGGCTGGACTGGATTGCCGTGGAGCGTCCGCCGGATACTCCCGAATGGGCCGGCGTGCTGGACCGGTTGCGCAGAGCGGCGACGTGCGCAGGCGAACGGCCCGCGCCATCGATGCACTAATCTGGTCATATGGACGCAAGACTGGCTGGGCGGCGTGCGGCTGCGTTGTTCGCGCTGGTCTTCGCGGCGCTCGCGGCGGACTCGGGGAAGGATCTGCTGACCGCCGCGCGCAACGGCAATACCGACGGCGTGCGCACCGTGCTCGCGTCGGGGGTCGACCTAGAAGCCAAGGGCAATGACGGAAAGACCGCGCTGATGTGGGCCGCCGCACAGGGCCACGCCGATATCGTCCGACTGCTGCTCGCCAAGGGCGCCGATGCGCAGGCCCGCGATAAGGAAGGCCTCACGGCTTACGATCTGGCGCTGATCTCCTCGGAAGGCAAACACGAGGCGATCCTGGCGCTCCTGCCCAAATCGCCGCGCGTACGCATCGACGTGGAGGCGCTTTGGCTGCCCGTGAACATGATCGGCTCGTGCTTTGAGAGCCGCGCGGACCTGGCGCGCAGCATCGGCGCCATTTCTCCGGACGCGCTCGCGCTCGGCGCGTTCGTGGAGTACGCACGCACCGCCGGCAAGGACGCCGTGGAAATCCAGCGCGCCAATTCCGAAGGGCTGAAACCGGACGCGTCCACGACGCCGGGGGCGAACGCCGGCGCCACCGTGTTTCTGACAGTGCGGCCGGGAGTCGCCTGCTCACAGCAAGCCGACCGTCTGAGCCTGGCGATTGACGTTCGCGTGATTCGCGCCGGAGGGGGACCGCCGGTTTTCAAGAAGACCTTCGGCGGCGGCCTCACGGGCATGCATGAGCAAACCGTGACGAACCCCATGCAGTACCGGCCCTTGTTTGAGAAGTGGGCCAAGGCCCACGCGAGTTCCATTTACTGGGAGGTGTTGCGGGCCCTGCTGCGGCAGTGACGGGTGTAATTCTGTTAGACTCGAACTCGCAATACTATGAGACTCACGAAGAACGCTTTGCTCTTGACCGCGGCGATACTGCTTGTTCGCCCCGCCGCGGCGCAAACCAGTTCCACGATAGAAGGGCTCCGCTGCGAGTACCTGGTGAATCCCCTCGGAATCGACGTCGAGAAGCCGCGCCTGAGTTGGATCTCGGTAGAGAGCGCGCGCGGGTGGCGGCAGTCGGCCTACCAAATTCTCGCCGCGAGCACCCCCGAGAACCTCCGGAAAGATGCCGGCGACCTATGGGACTCCGGCAAGGTGAACACGGACCAATCGACATGGGTGACTTATGCGGGCAAGCCATTGACCTCCGGCCTGCAAGTCTACTGGAAAGTGCGGGTGTGGGACGGCGCTAACCATGCGACGCCGTGGAGCGGCCAGGCGATGTGGTCCATGGGGCTGTTGCATTCCACGGATTGGCACGCCCGCTGGATCGGCGAAGCGCGCCCCGACGGCGCGCGGCAAGGCGCGCCGCTTCCGTTTCCCTGGCTCCGCAAGACGGTCACGCTGGCAGGCAAGCCGGACCGGGCTACGGTTTATGTCAACCCACAAGGCTACTTTGAGTTGTACATCAACGGCAAGAAAGTCTCCGACGATGTATTAAGCCCGGCCGTCAGCGATTACTCCAAGCGCAACCTGTATGTAACATACGATGTGACCAGCTACCTGGTCCCCGGCAAGAATGTGGTGGCGTTGTGGCTGGGCCGCGGCTGGTACGTCAGGGGACATCCGGGCGTAATTAACGACGGTCCGCTGGTCAGGGCGCAATTGGATATCGCATTGCCCGGCGGCGCCGCCGTTCAGGTGGTAACCGATGACACATGGAAGCTCCGGGAGAGTCCAATAACACCGCTCGGACGCGGCCTTGCGTTTGGCGATTATGGCGGCGAGCACTACGATACCCGGCTGGACCTGGCGAACTGGAATGGCGTGGCGTTAGACGACTCGGATTGGAAGACGGCCGCTCTGTTCGACCCTCCGCCGGCGATTACGGCGGCGCAAATGGTGGAACCCAACCGGATCATGGAGACTATCCCCGCCGTCAAAGTGGACGCATTTCCGCCGGGCGGCTACTTAATCGATATGGGCCGGGAGTTCACGGGCTGGCTGGAATTCCGCCTCCCCGCCAGCGTTCCGGCGGGGACCACCGTCAAACTGGAGTACGCCGATGCCAAGCGGGACCCGTCCGGTCGAGGCGCCGCGACCGGAGGGCTGCAGATAGCGAACCAGCGCGACGAAGTGGTGACCAACGGCTCGGCGTTCACTTTCCGCTCCCGTCTCAATTACCACGGCTTCCGCTGGGTCCGGGTGACGGGCCTCAACCGGGCGCCTGGCGTCCAGGACGCCAAGGGTTATATGATCCGTACGGCTTACAGCCGTGCGGGCGAGTTCGTGTCTTCGGACCAACTGATGAATCGGATCTACCAGTTAGTCACCTGGACTTACCAGGCCCTCACTTTGGGCGGCTACGTGGTGGATTGTCCCACGCGCGAGCGCCTGGGTTACGGCGGCGACGCAGGCACTTCGATTGAAAACGGCATGTTCAACTTCTCCACCGGAGGCCTCTACAACAGGTGGCTTTCCATCTGGCGCGACGCACAGCAACCGCAAACCGGAGCGTTGCCGCATACCGCGCCGAACTACCAGGATGAGGGCGGCGGCGGGCCTATGTGGGGTGGTTTTGTGGTGACCGCGCCGTGGCAGTTGTATCTGCAATACGGCGACAAGCGGGCTCTGGAAACCAACTATCCCATGATTCAGAAATGGCTGGGATACCTGCAATCGGAAACCGTGGGCAATGTGCTTGAAAACCACACGACCTTCGCCATGAGGCAGGCGCAGTGGAATTTCCTGGGAGACTGGGTCACGCCCAGTCCGGTGGGAGGCGTCAACGGCGACCGGGGCGACCCGCGCAGCGCCATGCTCATCAACAGCCTGCACTATTTGTACACCGTGCAGATCGCCGCGAAGGTGGCCGCCATTCTGGGCAAGCCCGACGACGCGGCCAAGTATCTAGCGCTGTCGGCGGACGTGGAGCGCGCGCTGCACCAGAGATTCTACGACGCCGCGAAGGCCAGTTACGCCAGCGGCGAGACAGCCTACCTGGCGTTTCCGCTGCTGGTGAACGTGGTCCCACCGGAGTTGCGCAAGGCGGTGGCGGACAACCTGGAACAAACCATCCGCGTGAAGAACGCCGGCCACCTGGATTCCGGAATGCATGGAACCTACTTCGTTTTGAAGTACCTGATGCAAGCGGACCGAAACGATTTGATCTACCTCATGACCAGCCAGAAGGACTACCCCGGTTGGGGGTATATGCTCGCGCAAGGCGCCACGACGAGCTGGGAGGACTGGCGGGGACGACTATCGAACATCCACGACACGCTGATTTCCATCGGCTCCTGGTTCATTCAAGGGATCGGCGGAATACGGATCGACCCGCAGGCGCCCGGTTTCCAGCACTTCCTGGTCGAGCCGGCGCTGGTGGGGGACCTGACGTTCGCCCGCACGAGTTACGAATCGATTCACGGCAAGATCGTGAGCGACTGGAAGATCGGAAACGGCGCGCTGCACATAGACGTGACGGTCCCGCCGGGAACGACGGCGACGGTGTACGTGCCTACTTCGGCGCCGGATTCGGTAACGGAAGGCGGCCGTCCGGCGGCGCAATCCCCGGGGGTGAAACCCGCGCCGGGGGAGAACGGCAAGGCGGCGTTTGAAGTGGGTTCGGGGAAGTACGCGTTTACGGCGAAAGTGGGGAAGTAGGACGCTTCTGGTAGAATTCTGAAGCATGACCGCTACTGCCCTCGGACGCTCGCCGGAACGCTTGAGCCTGGAGGAGCGCTTCGCGCTCGCCGGGAAATACGTCGCTCTGGAAATCTATACGCCTGAGGCAATTCCGCTGCGGCGCATCGAGGCCATCGGCGATTCGGCCGGGGAGTGCGTGCGGGGACTGAAGGCCCGCGGTCTGGACCCGGCGCGCTTTGAGTTCACGCGGCTGACGCGGCCGTACTGAGCGAGCGCCGAGACGAGTCTCGGCGCGGCAGACAAGGTGTCTGCGCCACTTGCTACACTTGTTCCGGATCATGAAAATTCTAATTGCAGGCGAGATGAACCCGGACCTGGTGCTGCGCAACGCTTCGGCGTTTCCCGAGCCGGGCAAGGAGGTCCTGGTAGACGATCTTCTGATGACCGTGGGGGGCTCCTCGGCGAACTGCGCGGTGGGGCTGGCGCGGCTTGGAAACCAGGTCACGTTTGCGACTAAGATCGGCCAGGACGTTTGGGGCGATTTCTGCCTGGAGAGCATGAAGGCGGAAGGCGTCGACACTTCCCTCATGATCCGCGACCCCGCGCTGAAGACCGGCATTACGGTCGCCGTCACCAGCATCAAGGAGCGGGCGTTCATTACGTACCTGGGATCGATAGCCGCACTGCAGCCCGAGGACGTGCCCGAAGCGCAGTTCGGAAGCTTCCGCCATTTCCATGTGGGAGGCTACTATCTTCAGGAAGCCCTGCGCCGGGGCTTGAAGAAGTTGTTCGCGGCCGCGCATCGCCAGGGACTGACCACTTCACTCGACTGCGGCTACGACCCATCCGAGAAATGGGGGGCCGAAATTCTAGATACGCTCGCCGAGGTGGATGTTTTTCTGCCCAACGAGTCGGAGGTGTGCGCTATCTCGCGGCGGCGCGACCCGATCGAAGGCTTGCGCGCACTCTCGGGAGGGCGTACGCTAGTGGTCGCCAAACTTGGCCCGGATGGCTGCGCGGCGCTGGAAGGCAGCCAGTTGCGATTCGTCCCCTCCTTCCAGGTGCGGGTTGTGGATACCACCGGCGCCGGCGATTCCTTCGACGCCGGGTTTCTGCACGCATGGCTGAACCGGCGGCCCCTGGAGGAGTGCCTGCGATTCGGGACCGCGTGCGGGGCGCTATCGACACGCGGCATGGGCGGGACTACTACGCAACCAACCGCCCATGAGGTGGAGGAGTTGCTGAACGCCAACACCCTGAAGTGATCGGAGCGCCTACCTTGCCTCGGGCGCTCGGGCTTCGGTGATCCCCAGTTCCGTCAGTACCTTGGGATTCGCCTCGTCTTCCGCCAGAAGGTTGTGGCAGGCGTTGCAGTCCTGGGTGATGGCGGCGCCGCTCTTGGCGGTGTGATTGGAATCGTGGCACCGCCAGCAGCCGGGGAAATCGGTGTGCCCGATATTGATGGGGTACTTGCCCCAGGTGACGTTCATGTCGGGGAAGATGTTGCGGTTGTATATCTCCAACACCTGATTTGCGGATGAGGTTACCTGCGCCTGACGCTGCGCCCAGACGGCCGGGTAGCTCTGCCGGTAGTAAGCGGCGAAGGCCTCCGGAATGCGCCGGGCAGCTTCATCGCGAGAGGGGTAAGCCACCTTCAGGATTTCCACCGCCTTCTTTTTGGCGAACGGGAGCGCGGGGGAAATCAAGCCGGACTCCATGGCGCGGTCCACGGCGCGCTCGGGCAGGTCGAAGGTGTGCGAGGGCCGGTTGTGGCAGTCCATGCAATCCATCTCGCGGATGTCGAGGCCCGTGCCATCGGGGTTAGTTCCGGGAGTGGCATAGACCACCGACTTGCCGTCCGGGCTGTTGTATTGCACCCATGGAATATTCTGCCGCGCCTCGTCGGAGTGGCCGTAGCGGATCAGGACGCCGGGGCCCAGGTGCGTGCCGTGAATGCCGATGCCGTTGTTGCCGCCGCCGATTTTCATGAGCAGCACGCTCTTGGTGGCGCTGTTGGCTTCGTCGTCGGCGAACTTGGAGATGACGCGCACGCGGTCTTCACCATACTTCTGCGGCCAGTGGCAGGCTTCACAGGTTTCGCGTGCGGGGCGCAGGTTGTGAACCGGCGTGGGGATGGGACGCGGGTAAGTGTCGAAGGTCACCGCGAACACCTGGCCCACGCCGGAGAGCTTGCTCTTCACAAACCAGCCCGCGCCCGGCCCGATGTGACACTTGACGCACTCCACACGGGAGTGCGGCGAGTTCAGATAGGCCGTGTACTCGGGCTGCATCACGTTGTGGCAGGTCTTGCCGCAGAACGTCACCGTGTCCATGTAGCTGACCGCGCCATAGCTCACCTGGCTGGCGATGGCGATGTTCAGTACCGTGGTGACCCCGACGAAGTAGGCCAGCCGGCGTATCTCAGGATTGCTCCATCGCAGGCCCTGATCGATGGGACGGATGCCGGTCCTCCCCTCGAGGCGGTGCTTACGCCAGATTCCCAGCGGGATCAGGATCAGGCCCAGAAAGAACGGTCCGGGCACGGTGAGAAACGCCAGGATGCCGAGGTAGGGGTTTGCGGTTCCCCCGCGCAGCGTGACCGGGAGCAGGAAAAGCCAGAAGATCGTACAGGTCGTGACCAGCACTACGCCGGTCAGGCTGATCCAGTTGTTGGACAGGTGTATGATCGGGGAGAGCCAGCCCCGGTCCCTGGGTTCAGGATTATTCGGAATCATCGTTTCAATTATCCGACATCAGCGGGGCACATCCGGATCGTCTTTCTTGACGCTGCGCCCGGTCAGGAACGCGGTGTTCAGCGGGTAGACGTCGGGATCGAAAATGCTGGAGTAGAGGTGCCAGACCACGATGGCCAGGGTGGCCAGCAGGGCTTCGTAGAAGTGCACCGAAGTGGCCACGTCCAGCCAGAGCTTGGGCAGGAAACGCATGGCCAGGGTGTTGGCCCACAGCATCAGGCCGGAGGCGGCCATCACCACCGCGCCCCACACCACGGCCCAATATTCCGCCTTCTCGATATAGCTGTGCGGAGAGCGGCCTGGCGGCTGGTCCCCCAATCCCAGGTTGTAGGCGAAGTTGGAAAGCGCCTCGCGCGGGTCGTTCACGTTGGGAAGCATTTCCTTCCAGTGCTCGCGCAGCTTACGGTTGACTATCAGCGAAACCAGGTGCGTCACCGCGACCGCCATGAAGACGGAAGCGGCCACGCGGTGGATCAGGCTGCGCATGGGGTACCTGCCTTCCATCAGCAGGAGCGGCCGGGCCCACCACTGGTCCGGGTATTTCAGGGCGAAGCCAGTCCAGACCAAGGTGAGGAACGAGAGCGCCAGCAGGGCGTGCTGTACCTGTTCGAAGGGCAGCATTCGGATTTCGCCGGGTCCGTGCGTGACGCGCCGCGCCGGGGATAGCGCCAGACGCGCGCGCCCGCGCAGCCGGATGAGCTTACGGACCCAATCGCCGCCGTTATGCAGAAGCATCAACCCGATGGTGACCGGAATCAACAGCAGGTAGAGCTGGCGCACCCATCGCAACGGGGCCGGCTCGCCGGCGCTATCGGCGACCAGGTGCACCTGGCTGATGGCGAAGCGGGTTCCGGCGCCGGGGTGGCATTTGCCGCAGGTGGCCGGCAGGTTCTTAGGGTAGATGGTGGACTTGGGGTCCGAAGACGGCAGAATGTTGTGCACGCCGTGGCAGCTCGCGCAGTTCGCCACCGTCTGGGAGCCGGCTTGGGCGGCCAGCCCGTGGTAGGAAGCGTCGAAGCTGACCAGCCGGTCCACGGGCATGCCGAACTTGCGCGACAGCCGGACGTCGCCATGACAACTCCCGCAGGTCTCGCGAATGTGGGCAGCGTTCACGGGCGAAGCCGCATTGCTGGGCTTGATAATGTTGTGCTCGCCGTGGCAGTCGGTACACAACGGGGCCTGCGTGATTCCGCGCGCCAGGGCCTGCCCGTGCACGCTGGCCCGGTACTGTTCGACCACGTCGCTGTGGCACATGCCGCAGGTGTCCGGTACGGCCATGCGAAACGCCTGGGACTTGGGATCCAGCAACTCGTGCGCACTGCCATGGCACATCGAGCAATCCGGCGCGCTATCGTTGCCGTGCTTGCGCGCCTGGCCATGGACGCCGAGGGCGTAATCGCCGGCCTGATCGGCGTGGCAAGAGGCGCATTCGGGCTTAGTGATGCCCGCCGGGTGAGTGGCTTGGTTGTAACCGTCGTGGCAGGTGTCGCAGGTAAGACCGGCGTGAGCGCTCTTGGCGAGTTTTTGCCCCTGGTCGTGGCAGGCCGTGCAGTCCACGGCGGCCGCGCTCGCGTTGGCGCCCAACAGCAGGCCAAGCAAGATGGAACCGAACGCAACGCCAATCTGCATCGATGCCCGGTTCGTCATTCGCAGATACTCCTCGCAGTCCAGAACAGAAAGTAATGCACGCGGAAGTCCACGCGGGATCGGGGCTAAGTTATGAGGTCTTAAGGTGTTTAGAGCCAGAAAGCGAATAATGTGGGGATAATGGCGCTACGCTCGATTCGGAATTGGGGGAAATTCCACTCGGAGTGGCGGCGTTGTGGGATTTTGCAACGCGCAGCTCTGCGGCCATAATTGCGAGCAAGACGGTATTGATGGGATCGTCCGCCGATACCACGGAGACGATCCCCGCTTCCCAAGCCTGGGACATCATTTCATGGGTATCCTTACGGGCGATCAGCACCACCCGCTCCGGATTGGTCAGGGGCAGAGACAGCCGTTCGAAAGCCCGTTCGTCGAGTACTAAGACACAACTCCGCGACGGATCCGGTCTTTCGACCGATTCGACATGCCAGGCGCAAGTGCGGGACAGCGCTTCCCGAACCGCCGCCGAGAAGGCGCCGTCCGAAATCGCGAGCTGAACCCTTTGCACCATGGCCCCTTCCCACCCTCTTACTGGAGCTAACTACTTCTTCGGCGCAACGTAGCCGTCCAGGCTCTTGTGTTCTTTGAAAAACTTTCCGGCGTCGGTCAGATCGGTGGCTTTGGGGTCCCCTTTCTTCGGCACGGCTTGCGTGTGGCAATACACGCAGGCTTTCTTGGTCTGTTTCTGGTACTCCACGGTGCCGTAGGATGCCGTCGTGCAAATCAGGAAGCCACCCACGAGGATGGCGGCGGGCAAAACGAGCTTCAGTCTGGACATAATCTCTCCGGTTCGGCAAGACTGCAATTGCATCGCCACGGCGCGCGGAACGGTATGTGTAGGGTTTGTATAGGGCTTTCGGGCAAAATTGGGCGCAATTTCCCGCGAAAGCGCGCTCATTGGGCCAATTCACCCAAACGACTTGCTATAATGCGAGCAAGCCTCTTTGATGTCCAAACTTACGCCAGACTGGCAAAAAATCAGCGTATTGGAGTCCGTTTTCGACCAACTCTCCGACGCACTGGTGCTCTATGACGCGGATTTCCGCATCACGGGCGTGAACCGTTCCGCGGAGAAGCTGTTCGGCATGGCTCCGGAGGAATTGCTCGGTAAACATTGCCAGGAAGTCTTCCAGTGCACGTCGTGCGAGCCGGGCTGCGGGATGCTGGTGGGGATGAACCAATCGCCCGCGGCGCCGCATAGCACCGTCCGTCTACACACCGCCAACGGGATGGAGCGGCTGGTAGTCATGCGAACCACCCAGATGTTCAATGGCGACGGCCGCTTGAGCGGCGTGGTGGCCACCATCAAAGACATCACCGAAGAGGCCGCGCCGCAAAAGCGCGAGGTGATCGCGGAATCCGCCCCGATGCGCGACGTGCTGAACTTCGTTCGGCGGGTGGCCGCCAGCGAAGCCACTACGATCCTGCTGGAAGGCGATAACGGAACCGGCAAAGACCTGATCGCCAAGACACTGCATTATCAGAGCTTGCGCCAAGCCGAGCCGTTCATCGCCATCAACTGCGCGGCCATCCCGGAGACCCTGCTGGAAAGCGAACTATTCGGGTACGAAAAGGGCGCTTTCACGGACGCCCGGTCCCAGAAACGCGGCATATTCGAACTGGCCGACAAAGGCACTCTTTTCCTGGATGAGATCGGCGAAATCCCGTTGATGCTGCAGGCCAAGCTGCTGCGCGTTTTGGAAGAGCAGAGCTTCCGCCGGCTGGGCGGCCTGAAGGATATCAACCTGGATCTGCGGGTGGTGGCGGCCACCAACAAGAATCTCCGCGAAGCGGTGAAGGAGGGGGCGTTCCGCCAGGATCTGTACTTCCGCCTCAACGTAATCCAGATCCTGATTCCGCCGCTGCGCGACCGCGCCGAAGACATCGTGCCGTTAACGAAGTTCTTCATCGAGCACTATAACCGCAAGTTTAAGCGGAACATCGAAGGCGTCTCGGACGCCGCGGCCAAGCTGCTGCAACAGCACGATTGGCCGGGCAATGTGCGCGAGCTGCGCAACGCCATCGAGCGAGCCATGATTCTGGAGGAATCGGCTCTGATCACGTCTCCCAGCCTGCCGATCGCTATTTCACGCCCCGAGGGCGGCGGGCTGACGGCCGCTTCCGCAAGCATGGACATCCCCAGCGATGGCCTGTCGCTCGAGGATAACGAGCGAAGCCTGCTGGCGCGGGCGTTGGAGAAGACCAACGGCAACCAGACCCAAGCGGCCCGCCTGCTGCGCATCACCCGCGACACGCTGCGCTACAAGATGAAGAAGTTCAATCTGCGGTAGGCGGGGCGGGAATCTCCAGGCGGTCCAGTGGCAGGCGAAAGCGCCTGCCCCTGGAGATTGGCCATTTGAAAGCGTGTACGGGGGGTGGTTGCCACACTCTAAGC
>OBLW0100003774.1_pt1 | contig 11707 bp, 10 predicted proteins | sample 1520161 | NCBI WGS metagenome assembly OBLW01 (sample SAMEA3539309, study PRJEB22396) | soil metagenome | biome: tundra; feature: field; material: soil | place: USA | collected 2010-05 | depth 0.15 m
GCGGCCGCGGCAGCCCAGGCGGCGACCGGCCTACTCGCCCGCACTCCCATGGTCAGTGGCTCCTCGGTCACCGCCCCAGGCCTGTCCCGCGCGAGCCTTGCCGTCCTCGAGCAGGCGCACAAGACCATGGAGTCGATGGGTGACGGGTTCGTGTCGACCGACCACCTCCTGCTTGCACTCGCCCGCACCGGAGACTTCGGGCTCGACGGCGAAGCCATCGCGGGTGAGATTCCCAGGCTGCGCGGTGGGGCCAAGGTCACCACTGCTGATCCCGAAGACACCTATGACGCGCTGGCCAAGTACAGCGCGGACCTGACTGCGGCCGCCCGTGACGGCAAGCTTGACCCGGTCATCGGCCGCGACGGCGAGATCCGCCGGGTGGTCCAGGTGCTGTCGCGGCGCACCAAGAACAACCCTGTCCTGATCGGCGACCCCGGAGTTGGCAAGACCGCTGTGGTGGAGGGTCTGGCGCAACGGATCGTCAACGACGACGTCCCGGAGTCCCTCAAGGGCAAGCGACTGGTCAGCCTCGACCTGGCCTCGATGGTGGCCGGGGCGAAGTACCGCGGCGAGTTCGAGGAACGGCTCAAGGCCGTGCTGGAGGAGATCCGCTCCGCCGGCGGCCAGGTCATTACCTTCATCGACGAGCTGCACACGGTCGTCGGTGCTGGGGCGGCGGAAGGTTCGATGGATGCAGCCAACATGCTCAAACCGCTGCTGGCCCGGGGCGAGCTGCGGATGGTCGGGGCCACGACGCTGGACGAGTACCGCAAGCACATCGAGAAAGATGCCGCCCTCGAGCGCCGCTTCCAGCAGGTGTTCGTCGGTGAGCCCAGTGTCGAGGACACTATCGGTATTCTGCGTGGGCTCAAGGAGCGCTACGAGGCCCACCACAAGGTAACCATCGCCGACAGTGCCCTCGTGGCCGCAGCGTCGCTGTCCGACCGTTTCATCGCCGGACGTCAGCTTCCAGACAAGGCGATCGACCTCATTGACGAGGCCGCCTCGCGCCTGCGGATGGAGATCGACTCCTCGCCGGTCGAGATCGACGAGCTCCAGCGGGCCGTCGACCGGCTCAAGATGGAGGAGCTTGCGCTGGCCCATGAGACCGACGACGCCTCCAAAGAGCGGCTCGAGCGACTCCGGCGTGACCTTGCCGACCGCAGCGAGCAGCTTGCCGCGCTGACCGCGCGCTGGGAGCAGGAGAAGGCTGGGCTCAACCGGGTCGGAGATCTCAAGGCTCAGATCGACGACCTGCGCGGGCAGGCCGAGCGACTTCAGCGAGACGGCGACCTCGCGGGCGCGTCCCGGCTTCTGTACGGCCAGATCCCCTCGCGCGAGAAGGACCTGGCTCAGGCGCAGGCGGTCGAGGCGACATCCTCGACCGCCGGCGGCCAGGCGTCGATGGTCAAGGAGGAGGTCGGTCCTGACGACATCGCCGACGTCATCAGCGCCTGGACCGGTATCCCTGCGGGTCGACTCCTCGAGGGTGAGACGGACAAGCTGCTGCGGATGGAGGGCTTCCTCGGGCAGCGCCTGGTCGGGCAAGCCAGCGCGGTGCGGGCGGTCTCGGACGCCGTCCGGCGCAGCCGGGCCGGCATCGCCGACCCCGACCGGCCCACCGGCTCGTTCCTGTTCCTGGGCCCCACCGGTGTCGGCAAGACCGAGCTGGCCAAGTCGCTGGCCGACTTCCTGTTCGACGATGAGCGAGCCATGGTCCGTATCGACATGTCCGAGTACTCCGAACGGCACTCGGTCGCCCGCCTGATCGGTGCGCCCCCCGGCTACGTCGGGTACGAGGAGGGCGGTCAGCTCACCGAGGCAGTGCGCCGGCGCCCGTACTCGGTGGTGCTGCTCGACGAGGTGGAAAAGGCCCACGAGCAGACCTTCGACGTTCTGCTCCAGCTCCTTGACGACGGGCGCCTCACCGACGGACAGGGTCGCACGGTCGACTTCCGCAATGTCATCCTCGTGATGACCTCCAACCTCGGCTCGGACTTCCTGATCGATCCGACGATGAGCGCAGACGCGAAACACGACGCCGTCATGGCCGCGGTGCATGTGACGTTCAAGCCGGAGTTCCTGAACCGTCTGGACGATGTCGTCATCTTCGACCCGCTGTCCACCGAGGACCTGGCTCGTATCGTCGAGCTGCAGGTCGACATCCTGGCCAAGCGGCTGCAGGACCGCCGGATCAGCCTCGAGGTGACCGAGGCGGCGCGTGAGTGGCTGGCGATCACTGGCTATGACCCGGCATACGGAGCACGGCCTCTGCGGCGTCTGGTCCAGCGCGAGATCGGCGACCGTTTGGCGCGTTCTCTGCTGGAGGGAAGGGTTCGCGACGGCGGCACGGTGGTCGTCGACCGGGACACGGACCTCGACACCCTGGTTCTGCGCTGAGCCGAACCCTGGCGCGAGGTAGCGTTCGACCCATGCGAAGCCGAGGGATGGCCCTTGCCCTGCTGATGGTGGCGGCGTTGGCGGCATGCGCAGGACCGAGCAACGTGCCGCTCAAGACCCCGGCCCAACAGCTGGCGGCGGCCAAGGCCCAGGTCGACGCCGCGACGTCCATGCACCTGACCCTGCGCTCGGCCGGCATCCCCGCGACGGTCAACGGCGCCCTGGGAGCCGATGGCTCGGGCACGCACGCGCCGGCATTCAAGGGGACCCTGGACGCGCGCATCAGTGGGTTCGAGGCCACGGTCGAGGTGGTCTCGATCGACAAGCTTCTCTATGTGAAGCTGCCGTTCACCACGCAGTTCGTCCAGGCCGACCCGAAGACCTACAACGCCCCCGACCCCGCCCAGCTGTTCGCTACGCAGGGAGGCATCACCTCGTTGCTGACCGCCACGGTCAACCCGGTCGAAGGGCCGAAGATCCGGGTGGGAGCCGAGGTCCTCACGACGATCACCGGGACGCTGCCTGGCGCCAGCGTGGCTAAGCTGCTGAACATCGGTGATGCCACCAAGACCTTCAACGTGACCTACGCCATCACTGACCCTGGCGGTGAGTTGCGCACCGTGACCATGACGGGTCCTTTCTACCCGGGTGCGACATCGACCTACACACTCACGCTGGACAAGTACGGCGCTCCGGTTGAGATCAGCAAGCCCTAGGGCCCAGCTGGCGACCGCGTCGGTCGCGGTGGCGCTCGCTTCGGCGGACACGTACGTCGTGGTCGTGGCACTGCCGGACATGATGGCCGGGGTCGGTCTCGGAGTCGACGCGCTGCAAAGGGCCACGCCGATTATCTCGGGCTTCCTGCTCGGCTACATCGTGGTCCTGCCGGTGATCGGCCGGCTTTCGGACCTCGTAGCCCGCCAGAGGATCCTGTTCTCCTGCCTGTGCCTGTTCGTGGTCGGCTCGAGCATCACAGCCGTCTCGGTTGAGCTACCGGTGCTCGTGCTTGGCAGGGTGCTTCAGGGCGTCGGTGGCGGCGCGCTGGTGCCGGCGACCCTTGCGCTGGTTGCGGACCTGTGGCCCCCCGAGCGTCGCGGGACCCCGCTGGGTGTGGTCGGCGCCATGCAGGAGCTCGGCAGTGTTCTCGGCCCGTTGCTCGGTGCCGCGGTGCTCGCTGTGGCCGACTGGCGGGCGATCTTCTGGCTCAACGTCGTGCTCGCCAGCGTGCTCGCAGCCGTCCTGGCGCTGACCGCCGGCCGCGACGCGCGCCCTCACCTGCGCCTGCTTCCCACTGTTCTTGGGCTGCTGACACTGGGAGCCGGCCTGCTCACCTTGACCGCGCCAACGGCGCTGGTCAGCGACGTCACCCTCGGTGTTCCCTTCGTCCCCTTTGCGGGCACGAGCCGCGTCGCGACCCCGATGGGTGTGCTCACGTTCGCGCTGCTCGTGGCCACAGCAGCGGCCGCTTCGGGTTCTTGGCTTGCCCTGATGCGACGGGTCGACCTGTTCGGGGCGCTGTGCATCGCCGTCGCGCTGGGCTCGCTGGTTCTCACCTTCGCCTCGGCCGATCCCGAGCGCGAGATCGTCGGGCCGTGGGGCTGGGCCCTGGTGCCGCTGGCACTGGTGGCTGCGGCGGCCTACATCTGGCGGCACCGCACCGCACGCGACCCACTCGTGGCTCGCGGGCTGATAAGCGCCAGGGGTGGATCCAAAGTCGTGCCGGCGTTGCTTGTCAGCACCCTGGGAGGGGTCGCGCTCGTGGCCATCGTGGTCGACATTCCGGTTCTCGCCCGACTGACGCTGACCGCATCCCAGACCGTTGCGGCGCTGGTGCTCGTCAGGTTCCTGGTCGCCGTGCCGGTCGGCGCCTTCCTCGGGGGCTGGCAGCTGGCTCGGTTCGGTCCGGCAGCCTTGGCCACCACCGGTCTGGTTCTCGCTGGGGCAGGGTTAGCCGTCATGTCCGGTTGGGGCCACGGCTCGTTGCAGTCATGGTCCTCGACCGGTGTCCTGGTGCTGGTGGGTCTTGGCCTCGGGCTGGCGATCACACCGGTCAGCTCGGCGGCGCTGGCGTCGGCGCCCAACGATGCACACGGCGTGGTCAGCTCACTGGTTGTCCTGGCGCGCATGGTCGGGATGGTGGTGGGGTTAGGGCTGCTGACGGCGGTCGGGCTGCACCGCTACTACGAGACGGTGGCCGCACTGCCGGACCAGAGCAACCTGGTTGCGCTGGCTGACGCTGGTGTGGTTCAGGTGCAGACGGTGTTCCTGGGTGCGGCGGTCGCCGCCTTCACCGCTGCCGGTGCTGCCTTGGCGCTGAGTGAGCCCAGGTCTCGTGGAAGTGGTGGACGGGGCCGTGGCCGTGGCCGATCTGCAGACCGTCCGCCGCGAGCAGCGCTGCAGTGAGCCAACTCTTGGCGTCGAGCGCTGCCTCGAGCCAGGAGTCTCGTTGTGGGCGCAGGGCTGCCAGAGCCGAGGAGAGCGTGCAGCCGGTGCCATGGGTGTTTACGGTTCTGACCCGTGGCGCGCGAAGTACCGTCTGCCCGTCGACGTCGAGGAACAGGTCTACCGCTTCGGGGTCGTCTGTGAGATGGCCGCCCTTGAGGAGCACGCGCTGGGCGCCCATCTCCTGCAAGGCCTTTGCCTGGAGCCGAAGGTCGGGAAGGGTTCGGGCCAGAGGCGTCTCGAGCAAGGCTGCAGCTTCGGGCAGGTTCGGGGTGATGAGCGAGGCCAGCGGCATCAGGTCACGCATCGCCCGGACCGCATCATCGTCGAGCAACCGGTCCCCGCTGGTGGCGACCATCACCGGGTCGAGGACGACATGCTCATGGGGGTGGCGGCGCAGGAACTGCCCGACCGCACCGACGATGCCGGCATTGGCCAGCATGCCGATCTTGATCGCGTCGAGGCGAACATCAGCGACCAGCGTCTCGAGCTGCTGGACGACGAACTGCGTTGGTACGACATGCACCCCGGACACCCCACGGGTGCTCTGAGCGGTGAGAGCCGTGATCACGGACGTGCCGTAGACGCCCAACGCTGAGAAGGTCTTGAGGTCGGCCTGGATGCCCGCACCGCCGGACGGGTCGCTGCCTGCGATGGTCAGGGCGACCGGTGGCCGGCTCATGGCGATGCTCCGTCCCAGGCGGCCCGCAGCTGGCGGGTGGCGGCTGCGACGTCCTGCTGCCCACAGATGGCGCTGACCACTGCTGCGCCGGCGGCTCCAGCACGACGGACCTCCGACAGGCGCTCGAGGTTGATCCCGCCGATGGCCACACATGGCCACGGGCTCGCCGACGTGATCTGGCGAAGTCGTTCCACACCTGCCGGCGTGGCCGCGTCGAGCTTGGTCGCCGTCCCCCAGACGGGTCCCACGCCCAGGTAGTCCACTGCGCCCTCATCGCTGTCTCGGGCTGCCATGACGTGTCCCAGGGTCTGCACCGACAGCCCGAGGTATGCCGCGGGGCCGAGGAGTGCGCGGGCCTGCGCGACTGCGAGGTCGGACTGTCCCACGTGCGCACCCGCGGCGCCGATGGCGCCCACCAGGTGGACCCGGTCGTCGACGATCAGCGGCACCCCGGTGCCGGTCAGCACCGTGATGACCTCACGGCCCAGAGCCACCAGCTCTTCGTCGCTGGCATCGACGTCCCGCAGCTGGACCACGCTCACCCCGGCACCGACTGCCGCCGAGACCGTTGCCGCGAGGCCGAACTGGTGGCACATGACCGTGTCGGTCACCAGGTAGAGCGAAAGATCCAGGGGTGGTCGGCGACCCATCTCAGCTGATCCTCACCCGTTCGGCCAGGTCCGCGGGCTGGAGCAGGCACAGCTCGTCAAGAAGGGTAACCGCGAAGCTGCCCGGTCCGCGGGTCTGCTGGGCTGCTGACTCAGCGGCCACCGTCAACGTCGCAGTCGCCGCCGCGGCTGCGACCAGCGCCTCCGGCACCACGGCCACAAACGCGGCCATCAGGGCGCCGAGGGCGCAACCGACTCCGGTCACCCGGGTCAGCCAGGGGTGACCGTTGGACAGACGCACGACGCGGCTGCCGTCGGTGATGTGGTCGGTCGGACCGCTCACGGCGATCACCGAATGCTGCTGCGTTGCCAGCCCCGTGGCGACCGCGAGGGCAGCCTCGGGAGAGTCGACCGACTCCACCCCCCGGCCGCCGGCCCCGCCGGCCATCGCCAGGATCTCCGAGGCGTTGCCGCGAATGATGGCCGGTCGTGCTTCGCGGAGCAGCTGCTGCGCCAGGCTGGTCCGCCACCCCAGGGCTCCCGCGGCGACAGGGTCGAGCACCCATGGGGTTCGTGAGCGACTGGCACCGGCAACCGCGAGGTGCATGGCGCGGGCGGTGTCGTCATAGGGAGTGCCGAGGTTGACCAGAATGGCCCCCGCGATGGCGGTGAACTCGCGCGCCTCGCGCGGGTTGTCGACCATTGCGGGGGCTGCGCCCACGGCCAGCAGGACGTTGGCTGTCCACCCCACCGCCACGGTGTTGGTCAGGCATTGGACCAGCGGGGGCCGATCGCGCAGCGCGGTGAGCGCATCGGCCAGATCCTGCGGGGTCACGGTAGCGGTCGTACTCACGGTGTGGTGGGCCCTTCATTGGGGAAACAGACATCTGAAGACGAGAGCTTCTTCCCCTAGTCTCAGTCATCTGCGAGGTCGACGATGACAGGCACATGGTCACTGGCGCCTTTGCCCTTGCGCTCTTCGCGATCGATGGACGCGCCCGCCACCCTGGAGCTCAGAGCGGGGGAGCCCAGCACGAAGTCGATCCGCATCCCGTGACGCTTGGGGAAGCTCAGCTGCTGGTAGTCCCAGTAGGTGAAGACACCTGGGCCCGGAGTGTGAGCCCGGGCGACGTCCGTGAAGCCGGCCTCGACGATCGCCTGGAACGCCGCCCGCTCCGGGGCTGAGACGTGGGTGCGCCCGGAGAAGACATCCATGTCCCAGACGTCTTCGTCCTGCGGGGCGATGTTCCAGTCACCCATCAGGGCGAGCTGGGCGCCCGGATCGGCCCGCAGCCAGCCGCTGGCCGCGCGGCGCAGGCGCTCAAGCCAGTCCAGCTTGTAGTCCAGGTGTGGGTCTCCCAGCGCCCGCCCGTTGGGCACGTACAGCGACCAGATCCGGGCCCCACCGCAGGTGGCACCGATGGCGCGGGCCTCGGCGGCCTTGGGCTCGCCGTAGGAGGGCATGTCCGGGAAGCCGACCTGGACGTCAGCCAGGCCGACCCGTGAGAGGATCGCCACCCCGTTCCACTGGTTCAGCCCTATGTGGGCGACCTCGTAGCCGAGGGCGCTGAGCCCCAACACCGGAAACTGTGAGTCGTTGGCCTTGGTCTCCTGGATCGCGAGCACGTCGCAGTCGCTGCGTTCGAGCCACGCCTCGACTCGGTCGATCCGTGAGCGGATGGAGTTGACGTTCCAGGTAGCAATGCGCACGTCACTGATCTTAGGAGCGCCAGCGATCGCAGGAGAGCGGCATAGAGTGCCGTATATGAGAACCGCACTGGTCACGGGGGCGACCTCTGGAATCGGGCACGCGTTCTGTCGCGAGCTGGCCGAGCGAGGCGACAACCTGGTTATCGTGGCGCGCCACCGGCCAGGCTCGAGAACGTCTCCGATGAGTTGCGCGCCCGGCACTCGATCAAGGTTGAGATCCTGGCCGCGGACCTGTCCAAACGCGTTCAGCTGCGGCGGGTCGCCGAACGTGTAGCCGACCGCGACCGTCCCATCGACCTGCTGGTCAACAATGCCGGCTTCGCCATGAGCAAGAGCCTCCTGAAGGGTGACCTCGCTGACGAGGAGGCCATGCTGGATGTCCTGTGCCGTGCGGTGCTGGTGCTGTCCCATGCGGGCGCACTGTCGATGAGGGACCGGGGCCGTGGGCACATCATCAACGTGTCGTCGGTGGCCGGTTTCCTGCCGATGGGCACGTACTCCGCGGCGAAGGCCTGGTGCACGGTCTTCACCGAGGCCCTGGCACACGAGCTGTCCGGGTCGGGGGTCTCCGCGACCGCGCTGTGTCCCGGTTTCACCCGTACCGAGTTTCACCAGCGCGCCGACCTGGACATGTCCAGGATGCCCAAGGCGATGTGGCTTGAGGCCGACGGGCTGGTCCGTGCCTGCCTTGATGACGTCAGGGCGGGCAAGGTCATCTCCGTCCCGGGAGTGCAGTACAAGGTGATCTCCGGAATCGCCCAGGTCGTGCCGCACAGCCTCCTGCGCGCCGTCTCTGGCCGCGTCGACTCCCTCCGCCGATCCAAGAGGTAGCTGCCCCAGAAGGGCACAGATAGGCTCAGGCCTCGTGAATGACGCCACTGACCCCACGGACCTGCTTTCCGCGCCCGCAGCCACCGTCTCGGGTGGGGTGTCCCCACGCGACCGTCTGCTCGAGCTGATCAAGGCGAAGGCTGTTGTGCACGGCCAGGTCACCTTGTCCTCCGGCCGGGAAGCTGACTACTACGTCGACCTGCGACGGATCACCCTCGACGGCGAGGCCGCGCCCCTGGTTGGCCAGGTGATGAACGAGCTGACCAAGAACCTCGACTTCCAGGCTGTGGGCGGGCTCACCCTCGGAGCCGACCCGGTGGCAACGGCCATGCTGCACGCGTCGGCTGCGGCCGGCCGGCAGCTCGATGCCTTCGTGGTGCGCAAGTCCGGCAAGGCGCACGGCCTCCAGCAGCGCATCGAGGGTCCCTCGATCAGGGGGCGCCGGGTGCTCATCGTCGAGGATACGACGACCACCGGGGCCTCCCCGATGGACGCTGTGGCCGCAGCCCGGCAGGAGGGCGCAGAGGTGGTCGCCGTGGCGACGATCGCCGACCGTGCGACCGGCGCCAGGCAGAGGCTGGAGTCTGCAGGACTGACCTACGTCACGGCGTACAGCCTGCAGGAGCTGGGCCTGGCCTGAGCAGGTGGCCTAGACGGTGACCTTGTTGCGGACGCGCTGGCGCAGGTACTCCACGACCACCGGGACCAGCGAGAGCGCCACAATCAGAACGAGCATGATCTCGATGTGGTTGCGCACGAGCGCGATCTGTCCCAGGTAGTAGCCCATGAGTGTCACGCCGAAGGCCCACAGGAGTGCTCCGATGAAGCTGTAGGTGAAGAAACGGCGACGGTCCATGCGGCTGACCCCGGCTACTGCGGTGATGAACGTGCGAACCACCGGCACGAAGCGGGCCAGCACGATCGCCTTGCTGCCGTGTTTCTCGAAGAAGGCGTGTGCCTTGTCGAAGTGCTCAGCCTTGAGCAGCCGCCCCCCCCGGGTGTACAGCGGGCGGCCGACCGCCCGTCCGATCTCATAGCCGACGACGTTGCCCAGGAAGGCAGCGGCCGTCAGCGCCAGGCAGGCCACCACTATGTTGATGCGCAGGTTAATCAGCTGTTGCGGGTTCTGGATCGCCAGGCCGATCGTGAACAGCAACGAGTCGCCCGGCATGAAGAACGTGAACAGCCCGCACTCGGCGAAGATGACGGCCAGGCTGACTGCGAAGGCCGAAGGCCCCAGCTGTTTGAGGAGCACTGCGGCGTTGAGCCAGTCCGGCCCCAGAGTGTGCATCACACGTCAGAGGGTATGCCGCAGAGCCGGACCTCACCTAGTGAACCCCTCATACTTGGTGGCAACCGACGGGAGGCTCGGCGTTGACAGAGGTGGGAGTGGGGCCCTGGGTGGGTCCGTGGCCGGCCGAACCCGAGCTGTCCCTATACGACGAGTCGTTGCTCGCAGGCGGCGACCGTCGCAACGTCGTGGACAAGTACCGCTACTGGCGCCGCGAGGCCATCGTGGGTGACCTGGACACCGAGCGCAACGACTTCCATGTGGCGGTCGAGAACTGGGGTCACGACTTCAACATCGGTTCGGTGATTCGTACGGCAAATGCCTTCAACGCGATGGCATTTCACATCGTCGGGAAGCGTCGGTGGAATCGCCGGGGCGCCATGGTCACCGACCGGTACCAGCACGAGTACCACCACCCCAGCCTCCAGGACCTTGTCGACTGGGCCGCGGCCGCGCCGGGCGCGCGCGGGGCGCCCGGCATACCGATCATCGGCATTGACAATCTGCCCGGCTCGGCGCCGATCGAGACCTATGACCTGCCAAGGCACTGCATCCTGCTCTTCGGCCAGGAGGGCCCCGGCCTCTCGCCGCAGGCCCGTGAGGCGTCGGTGGCGATCCTGGACATCGCCCAGTTTGGCTCGACCAGGTCGATCAACGCCGGTGCGGCAGCCGCTATCGCGATGCATGCCTGGGTGCGTCGTCACCTGTTCGACCAGCCCGTGGGTGCTCAGTGGTCCGAGCTTCCCCCCGGCCCTGCGCCCGGCGCAAGGGGGGTTGAAGGCCGCAGGGCTGAACGTGCAAGGATGAAGATTGGCAAGCAGCGCCGCTTGACCTGAATTCGGCGCCGCTTTTGAGCGGCTGACCGACGATTTCGAGTCTGAGGAGTCACCCATGCCCATCGCTACACCCGAGGTCTATGCCGACATGCTGGACCGCGCGAAGGCAGGCTCGTTTGCCTACCCGGCGATCAACGTCACGTCCTCGCAAACGCTGAACGCCGCGATCCGCGGGTTCGCCGACGCCGGAAGTGACGGCATCGTCCAGGTCTCAACCGGTGGGGCTGACTACCTCTCCGGGTCCACGATCAAGAACATGGTCTCTGGTTCCATCGCGCTGGCCGCGTATGCGAACGAGGTCGCCAAGAACTTCGACGTCAACATCGCGCTGCACACCGACCACTGTCCCAAGGGAAAGCTGGACGGTTTTGTTCGTCCGCTGATCGCCGCCTCGACTGAGCGGGTCAAGGCCGGCGGCCTGCCGTGGTTCCAGTCGCACATGTGGGACGGTTCCGTGATTCCGGTCCCCGAGAACCTCACGATCGCCCGCGAGCTGCTCGACCTGTGCCAGGCCGCGCACATCATCCTCGAGATCGAGGTCGGCGCCGTCGGTGGCGAAGAGGACGGCGTTACGGGTGCGATCGACGAGAAGCTCTACTCCACCCCCGAGGATGCGCTCGCGACCGTCGAGGCACTGGGTCTGGGCGAGTTCGGCCGGTACATGACCGCGCTGACCTTCGGCAACGTGCACGGCGCGTACAAGCCTGGCAACGTCAAGCTGCGTCCCGAGATCCTTAAGAGCGCCCAGGATGCCGTTATCAAGTCGCGTGGGCTGGCGGCGGACGCCAAGCCGTTCGACCTCGTCTTCCACGGTGGCTCGGGCTCGCTTCCCCAGGAGATCTCGGACGCGGTCGACTACGGCGTCATCAAGATGAACGTCGACACCGACACCCAGTACGCGTTCACC
>OBLW0100003775.1_pt1 | contig 11706 bp, 5 predicted proteins | sample 1520161 | NCBI WGS metagenome assembly OBLW01 (sample SAMEA3539309, study PRJEB22396) | soil metagenome | biome: tundra; feature: field; material: soil | place: USA | collected 2010-05 | depth 0.15 m
CGAGATGCCTAAGTGACTGGAGTTCAGACGTGTGCTCTTCCGATCTGGAGTTCCAGACGCGCAAAGGCTACTCCGTGATCCCCTCCCTGGCGGCGTTTTTCGCAGACAATTTCAGCTTCAGCGACGGCACGGCGCCGCGCGTCCGCAACGATCTTTACGCGATCCGCACCGACCTGTGGACCAACAATCAGATCAAGCCGCTGAGGGATTTTCTCCTCAGCCAGTTCAATTGGAAGTTCCGCTTGCAGCCTGAAACCGTAGGCGGAATCTGGCCCGAGCAGATGGAGGTCGCCGCGGCGCTCGACCGGCCGGAGCATGAATCCCTCTGCGGGGAAGACGAGGTGGACATCTACCGGCCGATTGCGTCCGTCAACCACATGACCGGCAACACGTGGTACTCCACCGAGTGCTGCGCGGTGCGCACTATGAACTACACCCAGACGTTCAAGGATGTGGTCATCCGGATGAACAAGGCGTTCGCCGGCGGCATGACGAAGGCCTCGTTCCACGTTTACCCCTACCGCGACGCCCCCTCGGCATCCGAGATGTACCCGGCGCAAGGCGGTGGCGGCGGCGGCGGAGGCGACGGCTATCGCACCAGCGCATCGACGTGGCCGGGCTTCGACACTTTCGCCCCGACAGCCTGGGCCAACGTATGGGGCCCGCGCGAGCCGTTCTGGGCCGACGCCCTCTTTTACATCGACTACTTCGCCCGCAACCAGCAGGTGCTGACGCAGGGCGACGCCAGAACCGATGTCGCGGTCTATATGCACGCCTACCTCTACCCAAGGCCGGGGACGGGCAACTTCATCCGCTACTGGCGCGATCTGAAGATGGAGCGGGCTGGCTACACGCACGACTATCTGGATCCGATGTTGCTCGACTTGCCGAACGCGACGGTCACCGGGCGCCGCCTGGCGGTGAATGGGCCGGCGTACAAGGCGTTGATCGTCGACGCCGATCTGCAGCCCGCGACAGACCCGGTGAAGACGTCGATGCCGCTCGCCGTGGCTCAGAAGATTTTGGGCTACGCGCAGGCGGGCCTGCCGGTAATCGTCATCGGCGCGCCACCGAACCAGACAGAAGGGAACACTCCGGGGGACGATGCGCGGTTACAGGCGGTAATTACCCGGCTGCTGGCGGAGAAGACCGTCCGCCGCGCGGCCACGGAAGCCGAGGCGCCCGCCGTGCTGAAATCGCTGGGCGTCCGACCGTCGGCGGAACCGAATTCGCCGTCGCCAATGCTGAGCATCCACCGCAGAGATGCAGCCACCCGGAGCAACTACTACTTCCTCTACAACCAGGGGTTCGTAAAGACGCCGGGGTCGCCGGGGTCTTCGAGCGAGATTTTCGAGGCGCCCACGTCCTGCCGGTCCCCACTTCCAATCACGAGTCATACCTATAACCCGTGCATTGGGACGGGTGAAGCGATCGACCGGATGGTGACGCTGGAGGGCGTCGGGCAGCCGTACCTGCTGGATGCGTGGACGGGCAAAATCACGCCCATTGCGAATTACACGAGCGACGGCAAGAGCGTTACCGTTCGCGCCAAGCTGGCGCGAGATGAGTCGATGCTCATCGCGCTCAGTGAGGACGCGAACCGGTTCGGCGTGAGACCTCCCGCCGTGCATGTGACAAAGACGAGCGCCGGCGACGTGGTTCTCACGGAGGGGAACGCGGTTGCGATCCGCGCCTCGAAGGCGGGGACGTACACCACAACGCTGAGCGACGGCAGGAGCGTGATCAGCACGATCGGCAACGTGCCGGCGCCGATCGACCTGACCAACGCCGTCTGGCATCTCGCGGCCGAGGACTGGCAACCGGTGAACCCCTACGCCACCACGTTCGGGCTGGCCGCTACCGAGACGCGGAAGGCCCCGGTGGAGCTGGATCTGAAGGGGCTGAAAGCATGGCCGGAGATTCCGGAGCTCGAGCATGCCTCGGGCATGGGCGCCTACACGACGACGGTGGACTTGCCGGCCGGATGGACCAGCGCGAACGGCGCAACGCTGAGCCTGGGAGAGGTTTTCGATACGTTCACGTTGACGGTCAACGGGAAGGAAGTGCCCGTTGCGCAGATCGCCGCCGAGGCCGATATAGGACCGTATTTGAAGGCCGGACGCAACACGATCGCGGTGCGGGTGGCCACCACTTACAACAACCGGCTGTCCGTGCTCGACCAGGGCGTGGCGAGCCGCGAGTTGGTGGAGGAATACGGGCTGGTCGGCCCGGTAGTGCTCACGCCCTACGGCCAGGCGGCTGTGCGGTGAGTCGTCTCCCCGGAGCCGCCGGCGCTCGCCTCAGAGATCCGAGTCCTGAACCTCGAAGACGGCCTTGATGTAGTTCTTGTGGCTGGCCAGTTCGGCGAACACGTTGGGGACCTCGGCCAGCGGCATGCGGCAGGTGATCCAATGGTCCAAGTCGATTTCGCCGCGCTCGAGCATCCCGATCACACGCGGAAACTGGTGGTGGCTGTTGCGGCTCGCCATGATGTCGAGCTCCCGCCTGATGAAGGGCGTATGGTCGAAGGGGATGAAGCCCAGGAATTGGCCGACCAGCACCAGCCTGCCGGCCGGGCCCACGCGGTCGAAGCTGGCCGTGATGGCCTGCTCATCGCCGGTGCAGTCGAAAACAACCGGCGCGGGGCGGCCGTCATACTCCGCCAGCACTTCCACACCAAAACGCCCGGCGAATTGGCGGCGGAACTCGACCTTCTCGATAATCCGGGCGGAGGCGCCCGCCGTTAGCGCAAACTGGAGCACCGACAGGCCGATCGGCCCCGCTCCCACAATCAGAACGTCTTCGCCGGCGGCCAGCCCGCTCCTGGCGACCGCGTGGGCGCCGATGGTGAGGAATTCCACCAGCGCCAGTTGATCGTACGACAGCCGATCCGACTTGTACAGGCGCTCCACTGGTACATTCATCAAGCCCCGCATCCCGCCGTCCACGTGCACCCCCAACACCCTCATGTTCTCGCAGCAGTTGGGGCGATTCAGACGGCAAGGCCTGCACAGGCCGCAGGTCAAGTGAGGCTCAATGGCGCACCGGTCTCCCGGCCGGATGCCGCGGCTGTTATCTGGCGCCTCCAGCACCTCGCAGCTCAACTCATGACCGATGATGCGCGGATAGGTGTAATTGGCCTGATTCCCCTCAAAGGCGTGCCAATCGCTGCCGCATATGGCGACGCGATGAAGTCTCACCAGCGCCTCGCCGGGCTGCCTGACCACAGGCGGCACAACTTGTCCGATAAATTGTCGTGGCGCTTCCAATACGATCTGTCGCATGGCTCCTCGAACCCCAGAGTATAACAATCATCGGCTCCAGAAGGTCCAGAAGGGCCACTCGTTGACATGGCGCCTGGAGCAAGCAATAATAGCTTGGCTCTGCCCGGAGCCGAAAAAGGAGAAGTCAAAAGCATGACCCTTGACCTCTACAACGCCGTCGCCGGCCGGATACAGCCGGTGGACATTATCGCCCTGTGGGGCGCCGCGTCCGACCCGCTCAAGCCGAGCGAGGACCTCTCTTGGGTCATCGAGCATATCGCAGAATTCCGCGATGGCGTAGGCAAGGAAGAGAAAAGCCCGTCGCACATCGTCGTGGTGCGGCAGCCGAGGATCGAGGGGCGCGACGTACTGGGGATTGAGAGCACCATCACGCATGGGCGCAACGGTGTGCAGAACAACCCGCTCGGCGCGATCTTGACGGGCTACCCGAAGGGTTCGACCGCAGCCTGGTTCCAGTTGGACGCTCCGGCGCGGGCGCGGGTCGATCTGGCGGCGTTCTATGAGTGCTGCGGCCAAAACGAAGGACGGACGCACTACTCAATCCAGCAACTCGTCCAGTTCCTTTTGCCCGACTGGATTGACCAGCGCATCGTGCCGCATAACGCAATGGTGTGCAGCGTGTGGGGCGGCGCGGCGCTGCGAGCTTCCAAGGCGGCGCCCGATATCGTTCCGTGGGAGCAGACGCCGGCCGACATCATCTGTCTGCCGATCTTCAACAAGCCGGTGAGGATACTGTAACCCGCTCCGCCCTTACTGCCGCCGCCGACCGCCCCCGCCTTGGACGCTGGCGGTTCCCATGCCGATGAATCCGGCGGCGGGCGGGGCGCCTTCGCGGTAAATCACGTACTCGGACGCGCCTTCCGAGCGCGTGGCCTTCACGGTGCGGAGGGCGTCGTTGCCGGCGACCACTAATACCATGTGCGACGCGTCGAGCGGATTCCGGGCGGCCAATAGGAGCGCTTCGCGTTCGGAGGCGTGCCATTCGCCATCGATCTTGAAGGCGGCGCCCTGGTAATCGAGGCCCAGCTTTTCGGACCAGGCTGACAGCGCGGAGTTGGCCTCCGGACGGCCGACGAAGACCACGTCGCGATGTTGCAGGAGGTCGCCGGACGCTTCGAAGTCCTTGTAAACCGGCACTCGGCTTTCGAACTGGTCGAGGAAGCGGCTTTGCATCTGTTCGGCCGCGTAGCGGTTGGCGCCGGCGTCGCGGAGGGTACCGTAAACGATTGCGGCGGTGGCCAGGCGGCGGCCGATGTCGCTGGTCAGGTAGGCCGGACCGTCACCGGGATCGGGGACCTCGAAGGCCGTGCCAGCCAGGTCCAGGAACGACTTCGCGGTCACGGTTTTGGTGGCGTTGGCCGTGAAGTAATCGGACATCAGTTTGAGGAAGGCGTCGTTGCCCAGCTTTCGGCGCAGCTCGTCGAGGAACAAGACGCCCTTGGCGCTCTCTAGTTGCACCTGGGCGGCGTCGTTCGGCGGTTCCAGATTGAGGCCGCGATACACGGCGCGGCGGCCCGCCATGGCGCGCTCCACGTTGTTCGATTGCAGCACCTGGCGGTATGCCGCGGAACCGGCTACGAACCACGCGTCGGCGGGCGAAGCGGGCAGCAGCCAGCCATTCCACAAGCGATCGGCGTCGATCCCTTGCGCGGGCTGGCTTTGCGCCTCCGGTGGCAAGACAGACGACGAAAGACGATCGTCTGTCCCACCATTGAACAGGTAATAGCCGGAGGGATACAGGCCGTCGTTCTTGGCGTAGCCGGAACGGCCGGGCGTCCATTCGCGCTGGTTGGGCTTGCCGAAAGCGGCCCAGACCATGAGACGCGAGGCCATGTCGCTGGTGGCCACCTTGGCATCCATGGTGCTCGCGCTCACGAGCGGGGCCGTGCGGAACGCGGTGAACGCGAACTGTTCGTCGATCTGGCCGCGGTACTGGTTGTAGAAATCCTTCCAGGTGAGGTCGCGGGCGGCGGGAACGTAGGGGATGTACTCGGGCGCGCCGTGAGGGTCGGGATAGTCCTCCAGGCGCACCGCCAGATCCTTGGTGTTGTTGTCGCCCCAGTAAAAGCCGGGGGTATCGCCGAACCATTCGTTCTTCGAGCTGCGCCACAGCTTAGTGTGGCTTGTCCCCAGCTCGTACATGGCGATCTCGTTGTTCTTGGCGTCGCCGATCAGCCACTCGTTGGTATACAGGCCGTTGTTGCGGTTGCCGAGATGCTCGACGACTTCGTCGATATTGCCGCCGTACTGAATGGCCTGGCGCGCGCGGAACGCCACGGGCGTGCCCTGCGCGTTGAAAGGCGTCTGGCGGATGGTGGTTTCGGTGAGGACCACGCCCGCGTCGTTCTGATACCAGTCCGTGCCGCTTTCGATGCCGCCGGGATAGCTCTGCATCAGCACGCGATGGCCGCTGGCGGGCTGGATATCGAGCATGACGTTGGTCTGCTCGGCGAGGGTCAGCGGCCACATGGTCACGTGGCCGACGATCATCTTGCCATCGCGGGTAGCGGGCCCGGTAGCGGCGAAGGCGCTGCAATGATCGAGGCCGGAGTCGCGTTTGGAATCGAGGTAGGCCGGTTTGTCGAACGTCAGGCCTTCGAGACCGGTGGGAGTCACCGTGACCGCGGAGCGCAGCTCGCCCAGTTCGACGGTGACGTTGGCGACCACGATATCCAGCAGGTCGATGCGGCGGCCCTGCCACCTGGCGCCGGCGCCGGAAGCGCCGTCGGCGATGCCGCGCATCTCTTCCAGGATTTCCTGGTCGAAACCGCGCAGGAAGAGCGCGTTGGCGCTGGTCCGGTAGGCGGCCCACTCGCTGGCCGAGCCGAGATCGGCGGCGCAACGGTCCAAATATTCGGGAATCTCCTTGGCCATGAGATGGCCGTGCTGGTAGCCGCGTTCGTAGGGGGCGCCTTCGATGTGGAGATAGATCCATCCGGCCGCCGGGTAGCGGTAGGCCGGGCCAAACGTTTGGAGGGCTTGCCGAATGGGCCATGCGCCGCCGGGCGGCGCTTCCTCCAGGCTCACGCCTTCAAACCAAGCCGTGCCGTGGAACGAGCCGCCGGCGCCGACGGTGAGCAGGATCTGGTCCTGCGTGCGGCTAGCGACGAAGCTCAGCGTCAGGCGGGTCCATGGCTGCGTTCCGGCGACGGACGCGGAGTGCATGTCAAATGGCATGGAAGCCATGGCGAGCGTGGCGCCGCCGGCGATGGGAGAGCGGTCGAGGTCGCGGACTTCCAGGCCTTCGGTGCGCACCCAGCCGCCGACTTGATATCGCCGGCCGATGATGAGCAAGACGGGTGCGAAACGAATGGCGGCATCGGGCTGGTCCCTGGCGGACTCCACGCGCAGGGACTTGTTGTTGTCGTGGGTCACCGCAGCATCGACCGCGGCCGACCCGCGCACCACGGTGAAACCCCGATTGGGCTTATCGAAAGTGGAATGGTAAATAGGGGTGGCGGCGTAAGCCGCGGCCGCGGCAAGAAGACAGCAAATCGTTCGCGTCATCGTGCGCTCCTGTGGATACCAGGATACCCGTTTTCGAAGGCGAGCACCCCGATGGGGCTGGTGTAGTGTCCAAGAATTAACTCAACAGGCCAGAAGAAGGCAGACCAGGAGGTCCGCCCCACCGAAGAAGGCAGGCCACAAAAAACGATGGCCTGCCCCACTGTTACTCGACCAGTTGAAAGGACCTCATGTGGCCGAGCAATTGGGCCAGATCGATGGGCTTCATGAGATATGCGTCGCAGAGTTCCCAGAAGCACCGGCTCACCTCCTTGATGTCGTCGATGGCCGTCGTCATGACGATTTTCGCGCCGGAGGCCGAGCGAATGCCGTGGGCTTCTTCGAAAACACGCACCTGCCGGACAGCCTCGCGGCCGTCCATTTCGGGCATCATGATGTCCATGCAAACCAGATCGTAATTCCGCCCTTGCTCGAACGCGGAGCGAAAGGCCTCCACGGCTTCCTTGCCGTTGACGGCGATATGGCACTCGCCGTAGCGGGAAAGGAAAGTCTGCATCAAGAGCCGGCTGGCGAAGTCGTCTTCCACTAGAAGCATCAGCAAACGCCCGCTGCCCCCGGCGGGCGCCGCGGGCTGCGCGCACAGGCCGGCCAGAGCGGCCATGATTTCAACCAAGTCCGCCTGGTTGCTGGCGCCAGGAGAGTGAATGAGCTCACGGAGCCTGTCGGTGGCGCGCAGCAGAACGCCGACTCGATCCCGCGTGGGAACCAACTTGCGGGAGCGGATCGACGTCAGCGCGTCTTCCATCCGGTGCGCCAGATCGCGGACCTTCGCCAGATCGAAGAACCCGGCGCCTCCTTTGATCGAATGGACGGCGCGAAAGACGCAGTTTACCCGCTCCTCGTCGATCTCCGCTCCGCCCTTTTCGATAGCCAGAAGGTTGGTCTCGATAGCAGGCAAGTGCTCGCGGCACTCGGACAGATAGTCCTCAGCCAGCTCGTCGTCAAGGTCGATCATCGCCAGTTCTCCTCAAGATCGTGGTCGTTGGGTCTACACCCATCCGGCCCCGTTCAAAACGCTCCTGAACCGCTCGAACTCCTCCACCACGCGCGGTAGAAGCTCGCCGCAGAGATCCAATTGCGCGCTGTTCCCGGCCCGTTCCATCTCACGGGCAGCGGCGCATAAACCTCCCGCCGCAACCGTGGCGGCGGCTCCCTTTAGCGCGTGCGCCTGTGAACGGGCGCCAGGAGCATCCGCGGCGTCCAGACGCTGGCGCAAGTTGTTCAATTGGGAGGGGACGTCCTGGAGGAACCCTTTGAGGGTAGCGCCCGCCAGTTTCCGGTCTCCCATCAACCGGCGCAGCAGAGCCTCTTCGTCGAAAACCGCGATTGCGGGCAACCACTTGTCGAGCACCTCCGCCAGTTGGTCGAGTTCCACCGGTTTGGCAAGGAAATCGTTCATTCCCTCGCTCAGGCATCGCTCCCGGTCGGCCTGCATGACGCTGGCTGTCAGGGCGACGATCGGAATATTCTTGCGATTCGATGCGCGGATCAGACGGGTGGCTTCAAAGCCGTCCATCACCGGCATTTCGCAATCCATCAGCACCGCGTCATAGCGTCCATGCCGCAATGCTTCCACGGCCTCGGCGCCATTCGCGACCGCGCTGCCTTGGCATCCCAGCTTCCGCAGTTGCGCAAGGACCACTTTCCGGTTGGTGGGGGTGTCCTCCGCTACCAGGATTCTCGACACCCGCGCACCGAGAGCCCGGCGGCGCCGGCAGCTTGCCCGGCTAACATCGACGCGCTCGTCCGTCGGTGGCTGCTGGCTAGGAAGCGCCAGTTCCAGAACCGCGGTAAACCAGAAGGTGGAACCCTGGCCCTCCAGGCTTTCGGCGCCAATGGTTCCCCCCATCATCCCGACAAGCTGCTTACAAATCGCCAGCCCAAGTCCCGTGCCCCCGTATTTGCGGGTGGTGGAGGAGTCAGCCTGAGTGAATGAGGAAAACAGCGCCGGGATCTGGCCCGTTTTGATCCCGATCCCCGTATCCGTGACGGTGAAACGAAGCGTCGCAGCGCAGCCGTCCTGGCACTCGAGCGCTACATTCAGGGTTACCCCGCCTCGCTCGGTGAACTTGATGGCATTGGCGCAAAGATTGGTCAGGACTTGGCGCAGGCGGCGGGCGTCGCCGCGCAGGACCGGGGGAATTTCCGGCGGCGCGCTCCAACGGAAGTCCAGTCCTTTCGCGTTCGCCTCGACTCGCAAAATCCCGCAGGCGTCCTCGACGGCGTCGCGCAGGTTGAAACTCAGATTCTCCAGCACAATCTTCCGCGCCTCGATCTTGGAAAGGTCCAGAATGTCGTCGATCAGGGCCAGCAGAGCCCGGCCGCTGGTCTGAGCCACGGCGACGTATTCGCGCTGCTCGGGAGTGAGGTCCGTTTCGAGGAGCAGTTGGATCATGCCCAGGACGCCGTTCATCGGCGTGCGGATCTCGTGGCTCATGTTGGTCAGGAAACAGCTCTTGGCCCGGTTGGCGGCATCCGCGCCCTCGCGGGCCTGAATCAATTCCGTCTCGTAGCGCTTCCGTTCGGTAATATCCTCCGCAATTCCGACGACTCGAATCACTTGCCCGGCTTGGTCGCGAATGGGAAAAGAGCGGTTTCGGATCCATTTCTCCTGCCCGTCGGGCGTTCGTAGGCGGTGTTCCAATTCGAAGGGATCTCCCTGCATTTGCCTCGCAAACAACGAAAGGCCCCGTTCCAGGTCATCGGGATGGACCGCCTCCAGACGGGATGCCGGGTCCTGGTAAACGCTGGCGCAGGTCCTGCCCCAGACCCGCTCATACGCGGGGCTGACATAGAGCACCTCGTCGCCCGCCGGCGTCATCATCCAGAAGACTTCATCAATGTTCTCCGCAAACTGGCGAAACTTCTCTTCGCTAAGTTCGAGAGCCTGCTGGGCTTGCTTGCGCTCGGTGATGTCCGGACTGAGGCCGACATGCCCGAGGAATTCGCCATTCGGCGAGAAGCGCGGCTGAGCGAACGAGTCCAGCCACCGCCACTCGCCATCGGCGCGCCGGACGCGCGCTTCGGCCCTGAACGGCGCATGCTCTCGCACGGCTCGCTGGAATGCCGCAACGTACTCCGGCGCATCGTCCGGGTGAACCAGCAACTGCCACTTGCGTTCACAGGTTATGCCGCAGGTATCCCGGTACGCCTGATTGATAAACTGATTCTCGCCCTCCGCGTTGGTCACCCACAGGATCGACGGGCAACCGTCCGCCATGATCCGGAAGCGGTTTTCGCTTTCCCGCAGCGCCTCCTCCGTCCGCTTGCGCTCGGTGATGTCGTCCACGTGGACTACAAAATACAGCGGGTTGCCGGCGGCGTCCCGCACCGACGAGATTCTCACGCGCACCCACACCACCGCTCCACTGCGGTGAACGTATCGTTTTTCCTTGTCCGGAGATACGTTTGGGTCCCCGCACAACCGCTCCTTCCACCGCAGGCAGGGCTCCAGATCGTCGGGGTGGGTCAGTTCCATCCAGGTTTTGTCAAGCAGTTCCGGTTCGGAGTATCCGAGCATCCGGCAAAGCGCCGCGTTCGCCTGGGTGAGGCGCCCGTCCAGCCCGCTCACGAACATGCCGCCCGGCGCGTGTTCAAACACCTCGCGGAAGAGTTCCTCACTTTCCCGTAGCTTCCTCTCCACCCGCTGGCGCTCGGTGATGTCGCGAAGGACGGCGGAGATGGCGACCACGTCCCCGGCCGCGTTTCTGATGGGGGACCCGGTAACCCACACGTGAAACCTTTGTCCGTCCTTGCGCCGGCACACGCCCTCGTATTGGGAGACCGCCTTGCCCTCCAACACCCGTCCGGTGAAACGCGCCAGTTCGGCCGCGCGGTCCGCCACCATCGACACGGGCTTCCCGATGGCCTCGTCGGCGGAGTAGCCGGAAACCGCTTCCGCGCCGCGATTCCAGGTGAGAATAATGCCTTCGGGCGTGATGGCGACGATAGCGTCCTCGGAATTCTCCACAATGGCGGCGAGGAACCTTCGCGATTCTTCGGCTGCCCGCCTTTCCGTCACGTCGTGCTTGATCGCCATGAAGCTGACAACTTCGCCATTCGGGTCCCGCACGGGGGCAATGCGCATCTCCTCGTGATAGAAGGTTCCATTCTTGCGCCGATTGATCACCTCGCCCCGCCAGACCCGCCCGGAACGAATGGTGTTCCAGAGATCCTCGTAAAACGCGGCGGGTTGGCAACCCGATTTGAGGATGCGCGGGTACTGTCCCACGGCTTCCTGACTGGCGTATCCCGTCATCGCGGTGAACGCGGGATTGACGTACTCGATTTTCCCGTCGGCGCCGGTGATGATAATGCCGTCCGCGGCCTGCTCCACGGCCGCCCGCAGGCCAGCCCGTCCGATCATGCTTCTTTCCGGCATGCAGTGCACCTCAATGAGGTCAATGCCTCGTCTTTGCTTATCGCACTGCTTCAGGATTTCTTGAGGCGCCGGGAAATACGCCCGCCGTTATTTCAAATCGATCTCCCCGTGCATGGCTGCTTTGATGAACTGCCCCGACGGGTTGAGCGTATAGTTCCAATCGCCGATGAGCGTCGGACCCCATTCGGGATCGAAGCACCAGACGGTCCAACCGATGTTCTTGCCTTCGAGGTACTTGAGGATTGCCTGCCCGTAGACGGCCGGATCGCCGCGGCCACCGCCTGCAAAGCCGCGTCCTCCGGCAGGGGGCGCCGCGGGCGGCGGAGCGCCCGGCGCGCGCGGCATCGCGAACCCGCCGAATTCCGTGGCGATGAGCGGATACTTGGCGGCGGCGAAGCCGAAATCTTCCTCCCACTTGGGCTCCCATGGCTGAGACCGCTTATTGGAGTAAGGATGCACTGTATCAATCAGATCATAAGTAAGTATACATGACGCTACGGGATTAGACCGCTGCGT
>OBLW0100003779.1_pt1 | contig 11702 bp, 9 predicted proteins | sample 1520161 | NCBI WGS metagenome assembly OBLW01 (sample SAMEA3539309, study PRJEB22396) | soil metagenome | biome: tundra; feature: field; material: soil | place: USA | collected 2010-05 | depth 0.15 m
TCTGCATCGGCATCAGCAGTTTAAGAGCGCTTTTTTTTAACGACCCGCTGAGTGCGACTTAGAGCCCGTCACTCCCGTTTAGTCGGCCAACCGGAAGTTATCCAGAAACGGGCTTCTGGGAAGTCGACGCCCATTTCAAGGCCGAATCGCTTTAGCGCTGATCGGGCCTCCGCCTTCTCCTCACATCCGCATGAACCGGCGGGGCGAATCGATGCGATCCACATGGGCCGAGGCGGCTCCATGGCCGAAACTTAATCGACGCCAGACGTGCATTCGGGATAATTCGGGCCGGGGGTCACAAACGATTTGATCCCGGAGGGACGATATGCGAGAGTCAATCGTTGCTCTGCGGAATCCAATAGGCTCGCACTTGAATCCCCAACCTCCCAGAAGCCGAGTTGTAGCTCGGAGGGGTGAGGCATTGAACCAACGCCCAACTAAAGCGTGTGGCCTCTGCCGCGAGATTCACTTGCTTTGCAGATCCCACCTGCTTCCGCGCGCTTTCTATCGTCTGCTAAGAGACGATGGTGGCGGAAATCCAAACCCGAACCCGCATTTTCTAACAGCAAGATTCGACCAGCAGACGCCTGCTCAGGTAGCCGATTATCTGCTCTGCGAACGATGTGAACAGATGTTCCGGAGAAATGGCGAGGATTGGGTTCTGAATCACTGCTACCGGGGGCGGGGGGTCTTCCGGTTGCAGTCTTTCCTGGCGAATGCACAGCCGGTAGTCAATACAGACACGATGTTTGCATACGAGGCTGCCCGGATACCGGAGATTAACACCGACGCATTGGCTTACTTCGCAGCGAGTGTCTTTTGGCGAGCGGCCGCTCGGAACTGGCATATTCGGCGACGGCACCTTATGGCTACAAGCCTAGGAGCTGTTTATCAGGAGCAGTTCCGTCAATTTCTATTGGGCCACTCTGTTCTCCCGAATCTCTCTGCCATGGTGGTGGTCGTGTCACGAAATCCGGAACCAGTCCTTGCTACCATGTTCCCCATCAACTTTCGGCAGGACGGTTATTTTCATCATTGTTTTCACATTCCAGGAATTGCTTTTCACATCTTTCTGGGACGGCAGATTCCGTCTCATTTTCCAAAGCTTTGCCTGGTTCATTCGCCTGGGCGCATGATTTATTCGTCGGACACTATTGATGAATTGGTCTTGAGAAACATGGCGGACTTAATGCCGAACTGATGGCCGCGTTAAGAGAAGCCGACGGATTGGTCGGGGCAATGCGGAAGTTATCCCGAAACGGACTTTTAGTCGGCACCATCTCAAGACCGAAACCGCTTTTAGTTAGCGCCGATGCTGTCTGCGCCTGCTGCTGACATCCGCATGAACCGGCGCCGCGAATCGAGTGAGATGCGATCCATATGGGCCGAGCCGCTCCAGGACCGAACTTGTCCGGCGCCAGACTTGCATTCGAGATAATTCGGGCCCGGGGGTCACACAACGAATTGAGTTCCGGAGGAACGATATGCGAGAGTCAATCGCAAGAGATTTGTCCGGTTGGTCCACTAAATCACGGTTAAGGCCCAACCGTAATTTCATATAGCTCTCCAGCGCCGTGAGCCCCGTATTCGCTAGTTGTTCCGTATAACACCCCTGAATCGCCGAACACAAGGTTGCCAATCGGCTCGCTGCCATTAGGCCCATCAAAACTGTACAACACTTTCTCGGTCCATTTCCCGCCGACATTCTTAAGGTAGAAAACCGTGCCATCGCCTCGCTTGCCGCCAATCGAGGTTGTTCCATATAGGTTACCTGCCGTATCGATTATCACGCCCGTGTAGGGAGCTGATCCGGAGCTGCCACCAGGGAAGCTGTACAAAATACTCTCTGTCACAGCGCGAGACTTGGGGCGAATCAGCTCGAAAACGGTACCGGAATTAACCGATCCTCCGGCTGAGGTTGTGCCATAAAGATTGCCTGCTGAGTCAAGAGCGAGGCTTCCCGCATAAGGAACAGCTCCATCTCCGTCACTTCCCGTAAAACTGTGGAGCACAGTTTCCTTCCATCCTTCCTTATTGTGCGAAAGTCTGAAGGCTGTCCCAACATTGGCTGATCCTCCTTGGCTCGTCGTCCCGTACAGGTTTCCAGAGCGATCCCGGATGAGGCCAGAAATAGGTGCGCTTCCGTCATTCCCACTAAACGTGTGAAGCAAGATTTCCGTCCAGCCGCTCTCTGAATGTTCTAACTCAAAAACAGTTCCAAAACCTCCAGTTCCTCCCTGCCAGGTCGTACCGTACAAGTTGCCATGTGGGTCGAGGATCACTCCAGCCTGAGGTATGCTCCCGTCTGTCCCGCCTGCAAATCGGTACAGAACATTTTTTGTCCAAGTGCCGCTCACGAGACTTAACTCAAAAATCGTGCCACATCCACCATTACTGCAACCTCCGGCCCCGCCGCCATATTCAGTAGTACCGTACAGGTTGCCCTTTTTATCGAACGCGAGACTGTTGGGGCCAAGGCCGTCTTCGCCTCCCGTAAAGGCGTAAATGGTACTGAGTTCGCCGGAGCTGGCTGTGAAAGTGAAGACTGTGCCCGCACCTGAGCCTCCAGCGTTCGTCGTTCCGTATAGATTTCCGGCTTTATCAAGGATGACACCCGCCTCCGGATAGCTTCCGTCACTGCAGCCCGGGTGAGCGCAAAACGAGTACAAAACGCTCTCTTTGCCAAGTGCGTACGTTGCCATAGTCACCAACAAAATCAATACGGCCATCACCAAAGTCTTCTTTGAACCCGATCTGGATTCGCTAATCCGTGGCCACGATAACCGCTTGCAGCAATTCTTATCCATATTATTTCTCTCGATGGTGTCTGATGAAAACGCGCTCACTGGAACGCAGAAGTATAACGCGGTTTGATTTGGTCGTCCGTGTAAATTCTCGAAGGCCCGAATGAGGGTCAACTCACACGCACAGCCCGTCTCCGCAGCTCAGGTCCGCAAAGCGGAAACAGGCTTGTGGGAGATCGCAATCATTTCTAATCTTCCAGACATCCGCAGGCCCGTCGCGCGATCGAGCGAGATGCGATCCACATGGGTCGAGCGGCTCAAGCTCAAAACAAGCCGAATTCCACGGGCGCACCACCGGGAGACGCATCACGATATAAGATAATTTCCACGCGACCGTCCTACGGAGGCTCCATGAATTCCTTATTCGTTCTATCCCTTTTTATGGTTACGACCGTCACCGTCTCCGGGCAAGTCTCGCCCGACGAAGCCGCGATTCGCCAGATCATTCACGACGAGATTGTTGCCTGGAATGCCGGCGATGCCGCTGCTTTCGCGCGTCATTTCGCCTCCGACGGCACCTTCACCAACATTCGCGGATAATTTCTTACCGGGCAGAAAGATTTCATCGAGCGCCATGACTTCATTTTCAAGGGAATATATCGCGGTACTATGATGAAGCAGGACTTTGTCTCGCTGAAGTTCGTTCGCCCCGACGTTGCGGTCGTCGAAACCCTCACAGCAGTATTAGGGATTCAAAAACCCATGCCCGGAATGAGCGTGAATGACAAAGGTATACTTCGCTCTCGCTTGTTACAGGTGATAGTAAAGAATAGCGGCGAATGGCAAGTCGTTGCCTTCCACAACACGGACGTGCGAACGGATGTGCCAGTGCCCGATCCCAAATAGATTGTAGTGGGCCACTTTCTTTTACTGAGCTAGGGCGGACGTTGCCGCCGGAATTCGGTGCTGGCCCGTTGCGGCGCTCTGCGATCCAGATGGGCCGAGCGCTTCCATGGCCGAAGTGCCGCCCTAGCCGCCGTACCGCTTGCTTAACGGACGATCAGTCTTTGGCGGATCATGGGGAGATCGATCCGGGGTACGGATCACCATCAAACCTCGGGAGTAATCGCTTTTACCATTTCGTTGAAGTGCCTCTCGTCCTCCGTTGCTATGAAGTCTAATAGGTCAGCGAGAATCTGGGGAGTTTCCGCTAGAAGGGTGAGGTCGTGTTGCTGTTCCTCAATGACCTCACGATGTGAGTACGCATTCAGAAACCGATACAGTCTTGTTCGCTTCGCCGCGTCGAATGTTGACGATTGTATTTGGGCCAGAAAGCTAGGTGAGGCCGGATATCGGAAAGCGAGGAATGACTCCATCAGACGCCTAGCAAGATTCGGGAATGTGTAAAAGTCTGCCAACTCTCGTTTGCCTTTGTTGTTTGCTTCTTCGTGGATCTTCTTGAACAAATAGTGATACTCGGATTCGTGTTCCCGCAGCAGTCGGTCAAGGGGTTCTAGCCTCGCATACCGATGGCCGTCAGCAAAATAGGGCGTCAACATGTAGAAGCGATCCTTCTTCTTGTCTGTCCCCCGCAGATTGTGGAACCAGTGCTTCACCTCCCGAAACAGAGCGAAATTGTGAGTGAGAACGAAAAGAACTGTCCTGCCTCCTTTGTTCTCTCCTTCATGTAAGCCGATGCGCTAAACAGCGCATTGCTATCAAGGCTGGAAACTGGGTCATCTATGATCACAATGCCTTTTTTCAGTTCAAACCCGACGTCTTGAAGAGACTTCAAAAAATAGAGAAACGCGATGGCAGTTTTCTCTCCTTCGCTGAGATTTGAAGCAGGCACACCGTTCCTCGCGAGCAGATAACCCGCATCTTTAATTTGAAATTTCAGCTGATCATGACCCAGGTAGTTTCTCAGTTCTTCGTTGAGTTGCTCAGCTGGACGGCGATGCTCCTCGATCTCCATTTTCAGACGCTCAATTTCCTCGTTAATTTCCTTGACCCGCTTCCTGTGACGGTTCAATGCAACTTCGTCGTTCTCGATCGCGGTGTTCTTGGACTCGTAATCCTTCACATAGCTGGCGACCTCATGCTCTTCGAGTCGTTTGCGGGCAGCGGAAATGCTCGTCTCGAAACCTTCCGTTTGTTCATTGTGCTGCTGTATGATTTTGTTAATTTCTTTCAGGATTGTCTTACCGTCCTCCCAATTCGGCACCTCTGCCGCCTCCAGAGATATCTCCTCGAATATTCGTGCTCTCTTGTCCGACAGTGCAGAGGATAACGTTTCGGCAAAGCGGTCAACGGTCCGGACGAGTGAGTGCCACTCTCTAACTCTCTCCTCGTAGGCGGTCGTCAGATGATCGTACAGAGCGGCTTGATCTGGTATTTGGAGTTTGCATACCTTATCGATTTCGGCAGACACTGCCGCGAGTTCATCATCAATCTTTTTTACGAGCTTCTTGTATTCATCGTTAAAATGTGCCTGTAGGTCGCGGACCCGGTTTACGGGAAGCGGCTGATCACAAAAGTGACAAGTCTTGCTCGCATTATCCCCGGTGTGCAGAAGAACCCCTTCCTCGACCCAGCGAGCTAGCACCTTGTTCTTGAGGAGAGTTGCTATTGTTTTGGAGACTGCCGTTTCTTTCAATAGGCTTCGTGCCCGTCGCACGAATTCGGTCAAGTCTGAGTCACGCATGGCGATTGTCGCGAGCGGCGGTTTGGACTGACTCTCCTTTAGGTTCGTGAGCTTAGAATATTCCGCGTCGCTCAATAGCTTAGTACCACTGTCGGGCAGTTTCGCAATCGCGATGCAAGAATTCTTGAACGCCCGCTTGTCATAGTCGTTGTAAGGATTGGTGCCGCTAGACCTCAAAAGCGTCTTCACATCTCTCGCACGGTCGGTGCAGAACTTTTCTGACGCACTCTTGCCTGTCGTTACACTCTCTTGTCGTTCGGCCAGAGAAGTGTTTTCTTTAACAAGCTCAGCATTCAATGTATGGATCCGCTTTTCCTTGTCAACGCTGTCTTCTCCTAGGAAGTAGATCGGGGCCAAATCTGAGGTCGATGTGTCGCTGGCAAACACGTTGGCGGTTACAAACTGTCTATTGAAGACGCGGACCTGCGGCAAAACGCTCTCCTTAGTAATCCCGGTCAGAAGATACCGTTTCCCCCCGATAGTCAGTTCTGCATCGCCTTCGGCCAGTGGTTCCTTCTTCTCCAGGCAGCGAAACAGGTTAGACAGGGTGCTCTTGCCGGAGCCGTTCCAGCCGTAAATCAAGTTGTATCGCTCGAAGTCTTCCAGACCCGCGTGCCAAGCAAACTCTTGGAAGATGCGGTGGCTCTTGATGTAATTGATGCGAGTGATCGTCATAGCTGCCTAAGCCACTTGGCAACACCACCGTGATGGGAGCAGGTGCCTCGTCGGCGTTGACTGAAGCTGTAGCTTCGATCGCGACACTGTGCAGTGGCTCCCTTCGGTGGCCCGGAGCAATTCTCCGGCCTATGAATGGTTTGGCCTTTGCTATTCACATACGTGCCGTTGTTCGTGCAATTTACTTTGCCAGGCGGGTTGCTTGTGGCGGACGAATTTTTGCCCGGAGGGGAGGAGGATGGAGTCTGTGAAACGATCTGCTGGGAAAGCAGGATTGTGAATAACGCAAGGAGGCAGAACAACTGACGTGAGGGGCGGATGCGTAGCATATGCTTTCTCCCTGACTCGGAGTGGCATGCTCCCCCTCAAAAAGCAGGCCCGCACGATCTTTGTCGATCGCTCTCCGCGAGAATCTTAAATCAAAGTGTTCCTAGCACAATGGCACATGGGTGGTAGAGGACTGCGGGAGCCCCGTTCCCGAGAGGCGGAAATATTTCTGCTATCGTTCCGACGCTCGGAGTCTTGGAAACATATGCCGACGAGATCCAGCCGATGCTCGTGGCGGTCGAGCGAGATGCGATCCACATGGGCCAAGGCGGCTCCATGGCCGAAACGTGATCGGTGCTCCGTTCTTTTCGGGTCCCAAAACCTCTCTTCGCGGCCTTCGCTAGGCAACGCAACAAAAGAATGATCACTGTTAGTTGCGATGTTAATTACGGTGTGCTTTGCGATGGTACATTAGCAGCAACTTTCCTGACCTAACCGCCGTGCGAAGCGCGGGCCGGGGCGGGAATACAATGAGATGAGATGTCGATCATGAGAAAACTCATTCTAGTTATATTCGCCGTCTGGATCGTGCCAATTGTCTTAGTGGCGTTCGCGCAGGACGCGGTGCCAACAGAGATTCTAGATCGCACGATTTTGATCAAAGTCGGAAACGTGCAAGGGACAGCGTTCTCTGTGGATTATCTAGGCAAACTGTATTTAATCACTGCCAGACACGTTGCAGCGGGGTTACCGGAGGTCAAGGCGACCATCCAAGTATGGCAGTCGGAACAGTGGAAGGATTACCAAACCGTCAGGACGCTCTTTCCGAGTTCGAGTGCTGTCGATATCGCCGTGTTCGAAACTACGGAGAACGTTTCGCAACCGTTCAAGGTCTCATCCACATCTGGGGCACAAACCATGGGGCAGCAGGTATGGTTTTTGGGTTACCCATGGGAGATAGCAAGTCGTTTTAGCAATGGTGCAAGGGCTCCCTTCATCAAAAGGGGGACTATGTCGGCCGTCGATGCTACCAATCCTGATGCAGTCATAATTTATATCGACGGATTCAACAACCCCGGTTTTTCTGGTGGTCCAGTTGTGTATTGGGACTTCAAGAAGCAAGCATACGGACTCCTGGGAGTGGTGAAGGGGTACAAATTCGACACTGCAAAAGCTGTGATCAATGGAGCACAGGTCGACACCCAGATTCTGGTTAACTCAGGAATTCTCGTGGCATATAGCATCGATCACGCGATGAAAGCTATTGAGGAAAGCCAAAAGCAGTCTCGGCCCGCGCTAGGATCGGGCGGGAAGAAGTAACATTGATGAAAACAACATGGTGCTACGAATTGATGGGTGTTGCACTATTTTTGGGGAGCACACAGTCTATCGAAGGGACAGGAAGTGTCATTAGTCACGGTTCACTGCTAGTTGCCGTGCCCACTTCGTCGGGACTTGTCGTATGCACAGATAAGCGCGAATGGAACCGCATCGGGGGAGCTTCGGATACGGAGACAAAGATTTACCCCATTGACTCAAAAGCTGCGTTCACGATAACTGGTTCGGTTGCGGTACTCGACCCGTCCTCGTTGCTCCCTATCTTCTCCGTGAAAGAATTAGCAACCAAGTGTCTGAAAGCTGAAACAAAACGTCCGCTCGCTGAGAGAATCCACAACTTACCTAAGGTTCTGAACGCTGCCTACAAGAAGTTTGAAAAGGCTAACAAAGGAAAATTGGAGCAATCCTCTGGGGCGATAGATGATGTCATTACCAGCATAACGGTGTGGTACGCCAGTGGAGATCGTGTGCACGTCAGCCAGATCCAACTCCATAATAATGGGGGATGGGAATTCTCGTATAAAGACCCTTCGGAGGAATTTCACCGAAAGTTCTACATCGAAGGGCAGACTGAGTTCATTGTTGCGGCGATCAGAAACTCCGATCCTCGGTTCAAGGCGTTCAAAACCGACCCTGACATACAAACGGTGTGGACCTCCAATGACCCCTCGAAGGTGCCTCACTCGCTCGCCATTCGGTTCGCGCGCAAAATCATTTTAGCCACCAATGAATCTCATCACTTAGTCTCAGTAACTCCTACCATGGTGAGTGCCGAGTCTGATTGCTCGTTGATGAACCCATCGAGTGGCTTCGAATGGCTCAAGTAGACTTCGGACTGGTCTGCGTTTCTCGGTTCAGTTCGACGCGCTTGCGGTAAAAACGACTTCACACTTTGGCGCCGCACTTGGGTGGAATTGGTGCAAAGCACTTCCGCCGGTGGAATCTGGTATCCGCAGTGCGGGCAGGGTGTGGCGAGTGGCCTTCACTTTTCGGTGTTGATCTTTTTCCGGGCCGAAATTCGGGAATCAATAGCGACGTACGCTCGTCGTAGAAATGCGGCCAGAAGGCGCACGTAGCCATCATGCACTTTCGGCAGGCGAAACGTACATGTAACCCACCTTCGGAACCCGCCGAATCCGTTTCCGGCCACGGGGTCCCAGCTTTTCGCGCAGGGTGCAAATGTGAGTATTGAGGTTCAACGTGTCCAAAACGTTGCCCGGCGAGCATCGCTGCAGACGGCCTCGGGAAACGACTTGGCCAGCATTCAGAGCCAACATACTGAAAATCGCGGAGCCTACTGGTCCCAGATTGATTGATTCTTTGCCGACTATAACCGTCCAGGCATCCGTCGCGATAAGGATGTCATCAACCGAAGTGTAAGGATCAACTTTCTTAGGCTGCGCCGCAATCTCATTTGCACGGTCGCAAAAGTCATCTAAACCTTTAAGCTTTTGTGCAGCAGGAAACCACGTATCTTCTCGGACCATTCTCTCTGTTAAGAAATGGGCTGGCAGAGGCGGGAATAAATAAAAACTCAATAACGTCGAGAAGGAGGCATCCATAGTGCAGACGAGAGCGAGCAAGTCCTTCTCCTGAGGTCGAATACGCATGAGCCAACCTGGTACCCCTGCTCTCGTGTTTTTCGCCGCTCGGCAGAGGTAAACCGAGACCCTGACGCTGCGATCAATCTCCACGATTTGAAGAGCGCGAGGCTGGGAATAGAGCCGAATCAGTCTCACCCGGTCAGGAAACAACTTTGTCAATCGTGCGTACAACTCGTATCGCAGCTGCTCGATCAGTTTGAAATTGTCAATAAACTTCAGGGTTCGAGCAGAGGGGTGATAGCCTACCAACGCGTACGCCTCGGTCATCGAGCCGAACCGTTTAAAGCATGTTTTATAGTCAAACCCAGACTTTTTCTGCAGCAGTCGTTGCGACAATCGACCTTCCCGCGCAAGCACCTTTTTCATGCCTTGAATGAGGACAGTATCCGTTGTGCGCCGTAGCGCTGCTCTCCTCTGAAGGAAAGCTTGCGCTTGGTCGAATACGTCCTTGTTTACAATAGGAACGAATGCATTTTGATTTGTAACCCACAGATCACGGTGGATCTTTAGGGACGGAGATGAGAGCCGTTGGGTGGTTTTCCCATAGGCATTGCAGCCAGCATATTTTTCCTTGGTTAATAACGCAGCAATAGAATCACAATCCCATGGTTTTCCATTGGTTCCGAACATGCGCCGACCATTCACCTCGTTTGCGATTTCCGTGGCGGTACTCCTACCCTTTGCAGCCAGCTTGAAAATTGCGCGGACGCCGTCAACTTCTTCCTTCGGGCCAGGTACAAGAATAGTTCGATCCGTTTTTATCCCCTTACGCTCACCGTCCTGTAGGAGAATCTTTCGTTGCCCGTCCATCGATACCGTCATGCGGCGCATACCATAACCAGCCTCACCCACAACTCGATATCCAAGAAGCGTGAGGCGGCGCTGGCCCGCGGAAACCTTGACACCAAGTTCGCGGCTGTACTCGGCAGCCATCGTTCTCTTCAAGGCTTTCATCATGGAACTGGCGAGCGACCCGTCATTGTGAAATTGCTCCGCGCAATAGCACACTGGTATCCCCGCGCTTCTGCAAAGAAACTCATAGTGCGCAGCCTCATCGACATCTTGAAAGCGTCCAAACCGGCTTACATCGTAGACGAGGATTGTTTTGAACTGTGCGTCTCCGCTAGTAACATCGTGAAGCAGACGACGGAGTTCCTTACGATGCTTGATCGTAACCCCGCTCTTCCCAGAGTCTGAATAGGTAGCGACCACGACAAAACCATGTCGGTGTGCATATTCCTGGATTACAGCCTCTTGATTAGAGATGGAAAATTGCTGGTTTTCTGTGGACATGCGGACGTACTGGGCGGCGGGCACCAACGCTTGCGCTTCCATGAGACCTCCAACTTACGAGCATTTGATGATTATCGGGCCATAGTCTAGTGAGACTTGTCGAATTCGTAGCAGACGAGGTGGCTGGTGGAAAACACCTTGTACGGACAGATTTCAGCAGCAGGAAGCGAAATACTTGAGCAAGAACAGGAAACGATCGCCTGACAAGGTGGTTCTCTTGCCAGCTATTTCCGGGTAATGTTTCGATTTTGACTCTTTGGGGGGCGCACAGTCTTTGCTAACCGGAATATTTATTTTAATCCGGAATAGCTAAAATCTCATAGCCAAGATCCTCAAAGACAACGAGGGTCGAGCGACGGCTAGTGCACCGCAAGGAACGAGTAAGTGCCAGACGGGCTCAACACCTCGGAACGACTTGGGTTACAAAAGTGAAGAGTAATTGACCCCTCATCCGCGGGATAGGCGTTGAGGGAGAGATTGCCCAATTTGTCAGATGGCGTAACGCTGGTTATGTGGTCCGATTTGGTGAGGCCGTTCACTTCAGCCACCACGTCAACGCAGCTCTGGGAATCCACGCGTCTCGCAGGTACGTTAACCACGCTGTAGACTCTCATTTGAGACAGGGGCGATCCATCTCCTAATGTGAGGCTGTTCCCATGATTAATTCTTACGGGTACTGCAAAGGTTTTTTGCTTTGAGGTGAGCCGCTCCAGCCAGTTAGCGTGCACTCCATCGCCAGTCTGGCCAATATAATTCGTAATCGACACCGGCGACCCAAACGCCAGTTGACCCAAATTCATCGGCACCGTGCCACTTACATCCGTTCCGATCCATGTATCGTTCGCATTCGCCGGAGGTCGAAATCCAATCGTTGCCTGAGTAAGTGCCGGCTGCGAATCGAGCAGCGTTACAATATGGTGCGCCGAAGCTAAGGCGCCGGGAGTGCTCGAAAAGTTCAGCCTTCCCTTTGTTAGCGTCATGCCGGGTCCGCCCTCCGCGCCGTCAGTAAGTAGCGTGGCCGTCTGATTCGGAACGCTATTGTTTGGCGATGTAACACTTCCCAGGCACTGTGTATAT
>OBLW0100003780.1_pt1 | contig 11701 bp, 10 predicted proteins | sample 1520161 | NCBI WGS metagenome assembly OBLW01 (sample SAMEA3539309, study PRJEB22396) | soil metagenome | biome: tundra; feature: field; material: soil | place: USA | collected 2010-05 | depth 0.15 m
CGGTTATCGCGATAGGAATTCGCAGACTGGGCGGCGATAACTGGTCAGCTGTCCGGCGGATCATCAGGTTTCAGATCAGAACAAGCGCAGCGCGCCGTCGTCGGTTCCCCGCATCGACTCGTAGTCCAGGGTGACGCAGCGGATGCCGCGATCCTCGGCCAGGACGCGGGCCTGCGGCTTGATCTCCTGGGCGGCGAAGATACCCCGCACCGGGGCGAGCAGCGGATCCCGGTTCAGTAGTTCGAGGTAGCGGGTGAGCTGCTCAACGCCGTCGATCTCGCCGCGCCGCTTGATCTCGATGGCCACGCTGGTACCGGAGGCGTCCCGGCACATCAGGTCGACCGGCCCGATCGCCGTGGGATATTCCCGGCGGACCAGCCGCCAGCCGTCGCCGAGCACGCCGAGCTGGGCCGCGAGCAGCTCTTGCAGATGTGCCTCGACGCCATCCTTGACCAGGCCGGGATCAGTGCCCAGCGCGAATGCCGAGTCGCTGAGGATCTCGGAGATCTCGATAGTCAGCGTCTCGCCGGATTTGCCGGTGACGACCCACCGGCCCGGCTGCTCGTCCAGGCGGCATGGCGGCGACATCCAGTTGAGGGGCTTGTAGCTGCCGCCATCGGCATGGATCAGCACCGAGGAGTCCGCCTTGATGATCAGCAGCCGCAGTGCGGGTGGTAGATGGGCGGACAGCCGTCCTGCGTAGTCCACGCTGCACCTGGCGATAACAATGCGCACGGGGGAAACTGTAGCCTCGGCGGGCGTGTGCTCAGCGTGCCGCATTCAACGCAGCCGCTGCTGCGCATGATGATCGGCGATGTGGACGAGACCGCCGAGGATGCGGTGGCTGCCCAGTGGCCGGTCGTCGAGCTGATGATGGTGGTGGTAGATCGCTACTGCGGCGGCGAGAGCGGGCCAGGCGGTCAGCGGTGGCCGGGGACACGGAGGCGCGTAGCTCCCTGCTAACCGCGTCAAACTGCCAGGCCCATTGCGATTGAACCCCTGATGAAAAGAGGCACAAAGTCAGCGCCCTGATACAAGCCAGCGTCCAAGTAGTTGACGATCTGACTGTGCACGACTCGGGCGGTAACAGGCCGCGCGAGAGCCGACTGTAGTGTCGCCGCCATGGAGATTCGCGGATCAGCCACCCTCGCGTTCCACTCTGGCGGATCGGGGCAGTGACTGCCGTGAGCCCGCGCAAGGCCCGCCGCCTGCCTGACAATCTCGCGCGCCGAGGACGCGGCGGGACCAGCCGTGGCGGCGCGGGCCGGAGCGGTCGCGGCGTGCCCGCCGCGGGGGCCGGCGATCCCTCCCCCCGACTCGGCCCGCCGGTCCAGGAGTCGTGGCACGGCCAGGACTGGGTGGTCCGGCTCGTGCCGGGCGCCGCCGCGGTGAAGGGCTATCGTTGCCCGGGATGCGATCAGGAAATCCCTCCCGGCGTGCCGCACCTGGTGGCCTGGCCCGCGCTGACCCCCGGGCTGAGCGAGCGCAGGCACTGGCACCGGCCCTGCTGGGAGCAGCGCAGTCATCGAGCCCCCGGTATCAGGCGCGGTCGATGAAGGCGCGGCAGGCCACAGCGGACAGGCGTCGCACGGGAACGCCGCAGGCGCCGGGCCGAACGCCGCAAGGCCCGCCAGGGCCGCTGCGGTGTCCCGGCGGCGAGACTGTGCCCGCCCGGGGGGACGACCCCCGGACCCCCCGGGCGGGCCTCCCACCGTGTCACAGTGCGCGCCTCCGTGCGTCATGCCGGAGGCATGCAGGAGGGCACCGTCAAGCGAAGCGCCCGCGAGGGCGGCAATAAAATGAGCGATATCAGGGCGAGCACGATCCTGCCGGCCCGGCGTGAACGGGTCACCCTGCGCACTGGGGACGGCCTGGCCCTGACCGGAGAACTGGCGCTGCCCCTGGACCAAGCGCCCGTGGCCACACTGGTCTGCCTGCACCCGCTGCCCACCCACGGCGGCATGATGGATAGTCACATCCTGCGCAAGGCGTCCTACCGGCTGCCCGCGCTCGCCGGGCTCGCGGTGCTCAGGTTCAACACCCGCGGCACCGCGTCGGTGCACGGCCGCAGCGAGGGTGAGTTCGGCGAAGGGGAATCGGAACGCCATGACGTGGCCGCCGCGATTGCCTGGTGTGCCGCCGCAGGCCTGCCCCGGCTGTGGCTGCTGGGCTGGTCGTTTGGCACCGAACTGGCGCTGAAGTGGGGGGCGGATCCCGCAGTGGAGGGCGCTGTCCTGCTCTCACCGCCGCTGAAGCGGGCTGGCGACGAGGATCTGGACTCCTGGGCTGCGTCCGGGAAGCCGCTGCTGGTTCTCGTCCCGGAACTCGATGACTATCTCCGTCCCGACGAGGCGCGGCGGCGCTTCGGACGGGTGCCCCAGGCCGAGATCGTGGCGGTCGAGCAGGCCAAGCACTTGTGGGTCGGCGAGCCCTATGTCCGTATCGTGCTGAACGAGATCGTGCGCCGGGTCAATCCGGCGGCCTGGCCGCTGCCGACCGAGTGGAAGGACTGACCGTGCCTCTTTTCGACCTGACCGGCAAGAAGGCTTTCGTTACCGGCGCCTCCCGGGGGATCGGGCGGGTGATCGCCGTCGCCCTGGCCGAGGCCGGGGCTGACCTGGCTCTGGTGGCCCGCGGCGCGGACGGCCTGGCCGAGACGGCGGCGCAGGTCGCTGCGCATGGCCGCAAGGCGTTCGTCATCCCGGCGGACGTGACGCGCCAGGAGGACGTGGCCGCCGCGGTCGCCGACGCCATCGAGCAACTCGGGCACGTGGATGTGGTCGTCAACAACGCCGGCGGCTCCAACTTCCTGGCGCCCTTCCTCGACCTGAGGCTGCCCGGCTGGGACAAGATCATCAGGCTGAATCTGGACTCCGCGATGTATGTGTGCCATGCGGTCGGAGGTCACCTGGTGGAGCGGGGCCAGGGCTCAGTCATCAACGTCGCTTCGGTGGCGGGCCTGGCCGCATCCCCGTTCCTGTCTCCCTACGGGGCGGCCAAGGCGGGCCTCATCTCGCTGACGAAGTCGCTCGCGGTCGAATGGGCGACGCTCGGCATCCGGGTCAACGCGCTCTGCCCCGGCTGGACCGCTACCGAGCTCAACCGGAACCTGTGGCAGGACGAGGCCGCCGGGAAGGCCACCGTGGCGACGGTGCCGATGCAGCGCTGGGGCCGCGCCGAGGAGATGGCGGGCCCGGCGGTATTCCTGGCCAGCGACGCCTCGTCGTACATGACCGGGCAGGCGCTGGTCATCGACGGCGGCCAGACCGTGATGAGCTGACCGCGGCGCACAACGAATGAGGGGCCGGCGCGCGCGCCGGCCCCTCATTCGTTGTGCTGTGACTACTCGGTCCACCAGTCCTCGTCGTTGCCGTTGCTGGCCTTGGCCGGTACCGGCTGCTTGCCCGCGGGCGTCGCCGGGGCCTGCTGCCCAGCCGGCGGCGCGGCTGGATGCTGCTGGCCGGAGCCGCCATTGCGTGGCTCCTCGCGCCGCGGCGGCGCGGGTGCCGCGGGCGCGGCCGCCTGCTGTGGCGGGGCGCTGACTGCCTTCTGCGCACCGACTCCGACAGCCTGCCTGCCCGGCTTGAGAGCGTCGGCCAGACCCGGCATCTGGGTACCGAGCAGCTGACTGATCTGGGCGAGGTGGGTGGAGATGCTCTCCTTCTGCCTCGACAGCTCATCGACCTCGCGCTGCGCCGCGGCGCGGTGCCGTTCGATCTCACTCTTGGTGTCGGCCAGGAGCTGCTCAGCCTGGCTCTTCGCCTGGGCGACGATCTGGTCGGAGTTCTTCTTCGCGTTGGTGACGAGCTGCCGCGAGTGCTGGTCGGCCTCGCGCCGGGTCTGCTCGGCCTGGGCACTGGCCTTGGTGGCCCTCTGCTCGGCCGTGGCCGCCCGCTGCTCAGCCTCGGTGACCAGCTTCTGGGTGGCCGACTGGGCGGCTGACAGGCGCTCGGCCTCCTGGCGTTCGGCTTCCTCGCGCCGCGAGGCCAGCTGGATCTCGAACTCCGCCTCGGCCTGGGCGCGCTGCGCCTCGCTCTCCTCGAGGATCCGCTGAGCCTGGCTGCGCATCTCATCCGACTGCCGCTTGGACGTGGTGAGAATCTCGTCCCGCTCGCGCTTGGCCGACGCCTTGAGCTGAGCCACCTCGCGCTCGGTGGTGGTCCGCAGCTTGGCGATGTCCCGCTCGATCGCGGCCCGCTTCTCGGCGACCTCGTGGTCGGCGGTGGCACGGAGCTTGGCCGCTTCCCGCTCGGTGGTCGAGGTCAGCTCGTCAGCCTCGCGCCGGGCACTGGTCCTGATGGCGTCGGCTTCACGCTCGGCCGACCCGCGCAGGTCGTCGGTCTCCCGCTTGGCGTTCGCCCGCAGCTCGGCCGCCTCGTTCTCGGCCGCCGCCCGCAGCTCCGCCGCGTCGACCTTGGCCGCCGCGTTCAGCTCGTTCGCGGCGGACCTGGCCTCCTGGGCGATCTCAGTGGCCTGTTCCTCGGCGAGCCGCAGCAGCTGCTCGATCCGTGAGCCGAGCCCGGCGTAGGTCGGGCGCTCCTGCTCCCGGATCTGGCGATGCGCATCGGACAGCTCCTGCTGGAGTGCCCCCACCTGGTCCCGGTGCTGGCGCACCTCACTGTCGAGTTGCTTGAAGTGCTCGTCGACCTGGTGCGGGTCGTATCCCCGCATGACCCGCGCGAACTCACGGGGTGTGGCTTCCTCGAAGAAGTTGCTGAGCTGGGCGTCGATTTCAGGCTGCATGTGGCTTAATCCTGGGTTAGACGGGGGGGGACATGCGGGGGGTGGACGAGGCCTCACGCTCCGGCCCAGATGCCCGGGCAATTAGTGCCCTGGCCTGGCAAACACCGAATCGCGAGCGGTCGCCCAGTGCCTCGGAGCGTACTCCCCCAAGCACGCCCAAGCGGGCGCCTTCTCGTTTCCTCTAGCCATAAATCTGCGTTTTTGCCACATGAGCGACCGGCTAGGCACGTTCTGGTGGCCTACGCAAGACGTGGCGTACTCGGGCAATACGGTATATCCCGGTCAACTCTTTGTCATTTCGACCAGTTCCGTGAGGACGCCACCTACGTCGGCTGGGTGGATGAAGGCGATCGAGGCGCCCATGGAGCCGTGCCGGGGCCGCGTGTCCAGCAGGCGCACGCCGCTGGCCCCGATCGACGCGAGCGCCTGGGTGATGTCGTTCACGCCGTAGCCGATGTGGTGGATCCCCTCGCCACGGCGGGCCAGGAACCGCCCGACGGGCGTGTCGGCCGCGAGCGGCGCGAGCAGCTGGATCCACGACGATCCCACCGGGCCGTCGGCCACGCGCAGCATCGCCTCACGGACACCCTGCTCCTCGTTGACTTCCCGGCTCGTCACAGTGAGCTCGAAGATCGATTCGTAGAAGGCCACTTTCTCGTCAAGGTCATGACAGGCGATCCCAACATGATCAATCCGGGTCAGCACCGGTAGCGTCACCTCCTGGCCCCGCGTCTCCTGGGGCACCGCGTCTTGTGGGCACCGCGTCTCCTGGGGCACCGCGTCTTGCGGGCACCGCGTCTCCCGGGAGGGCCTGTCCCCTTCGGTATCGTGGCAGGAAGCTGGCTCCGGCGCGCAGCCGGCCCGGCCAGCGAGCAGAGGCCAGCCAGCGGAGGTAGGCATGCGGGAAGCGGTAATCACCGGTGGCGCACGGACGGGGTTCGGCCGCCTGCTCGGCTCGCTGAGCGGCTTCACCGCCGCCGAACTGGGCGGGATCGCCATCAAGGCGGCACTGGAGCGGGCCGGTGTCACCGGCGATCAGATCGAATACGTGATCATGGGCCAGGTCCTCCAGGCTGGAGCCGGGCAGGTGCCCGCACGCCAGGCTGCGGTGGCGGGCGGCATACCGATGACCGTTCCGGCCACCACCATCAACAAGGCGTGCCTGTCGGGGCTCGACGCGATCGCGCTCGCCGCGCAACTCATCCGGGCCGGCGAGTTCGACGTCCTGGTGGCAGGCGGCATGGAGTCCATGACCGGGGCGCCGCACCTGCTGCCAGGGTCGCGCGCCGGGCATAAGTACGGCTCTATCGAGATGCTCGACGCGATGGCGTGGGACGGCCTGACCGACGCGTTCGACCACCTGCCGATGGGTCAACTCACCGACACCCACAACGCCCGGCTGGGCATCGGCCGTCAGGAGCAGGACGAGTTCGCGGCGAGATCGCATCAGCGGGCCGCCGCCGCCATCAAGGACGGCCTGCTGGCCGCCGAGATCACCAGCGTCTCCGTCCCGCAGCGGCGTGGCGGGCCCGTGGTCTTCGACACGGACGAAGGTGTCAGGGCTGACGCCACGGTGGAGTCGATGAACGGGCTGCGGCCCGCGTTCGCCAAGGACGGCACGATCACGGCGGGTTCCGCGTCGCAGATCTCGGACGGGGCGTGCGCGGTCGTCGTCATGTCGGCCGGGGCCGCGGCGGCATCCGGGGCGCCGGTCCTGGCCGAGATCGGGGCGCACGGCAACGTAGCTGGGCCGGGTAACTGGCTGCAGTCACAGCCCTCCGCCGCCATCAACCACGCGCTCGGCAAGGCCGGGCTCAGCGTCGGGGATCTCGATCTGATCGAGATCAACGAGGCGTTCGCGTCGGTCGTCATCCAGTCGATGCGCGACCTGGCCGTCGGGCCTGAGAAGGTCAACGTCAACGGCGGCGCCATCGCGATCGGCCACCCGATCGGCGCGTCCGGCGCCAGGCTCGCCCTGCACGTGGTGCACGAACTGGGCCGGCGTGGCGGTGGCCTGGGCGCGGCGGCGCTCTGCGGCGGTGGGGGCCAGGGCAGCGCGCTGCTGCTGCGCGTGCCGGCGCCGGCTGAGCGTGGCTGACCTCCGCCCGCCATCGCGCGCAACCAGCACGCCGGAGGCCGCCGACGCTGTCGATCGTGCCCGCGCCGGCGACCCGCGGGCGCTGGCCAGGCTTATCTCGCTGGTCGAGAACGGCTCGCCGGAACTCCGGCCGGTCATGAAGGCGCTGGCCCGGTTCACCGGGCAGGCCCGGGTGGCCGGGCTGACCGGCGCGCCCGGGGTTGGTAAGTCCACGGTCACCGGTGCCCTGGTGGCCGCCTACCGGGAGCGCGGGCTCCGGGTGGGCGTGCTCGCCATCGACCCGACGTCCCCGTTCACTGGGGGAGCCCTGCTCGGCGACCGGGTGCGGATGCAGGATCACGCCACCGACCAAGGCGTGTTCATCAGGTCGATGGCCACCCGCGGGCATCTGGGCGGGCTGTCCTGGGCGACCCCGCAGGCACTCCGGGTGCTTGACGCCGCAGGGTTCGACGTCGTCCTGGTAGAGACGGTGGGCGTCGGCCAGGCGGAGGTTGAGATCGCGTCCCTCGCGGATTCCACCCTCGTGGTCGTCGCGCCGGGTATGGGTGATGCCATCCAGGCGGCCAAGGCTGGCATCCTGGAGATCGGCGATCTGTTCGTGGTGAACAAGAGCGACAAGCCCGGGGCTCAGGAGGCAGTGCGGGATCTGCGCACCATGATCGCGATGGCCCAGCGCGGCGCGGGGGAGTGGAAGCCCCCGATCGTCGCCGTGACGGCCGCGTCCGGGGATGGCATCGCCGATCTGGTTGGCCAGCTCGATGCGCACTGGTCCTGGCTGGACTCCTCCGGTGAGCGGGATCGCCGGCGGCAGGCCCGCGCCCGCGAGGAGATCTCGGTGATCGCGCTCACCACGCTGCGCCAGCGGATGGGCGGGCTACCGGGTGACTCCTCGCTCGACGCACTGGCCGTGCGCGTGGCCTCGGGTGAGATCGACCCGTACACCGCGGCCGACGAACTTACCGCCGCGGTCCCGGGCCCGGCGGGCCCGGCCTGACGGAGCTGGGAGCGGTTCCGCCCGCGGGGACGTCTGCTCCGCCCGCGGGGACGTCTGCTCCGCCCGCGGGGACGTCTGCTCCGTCCGGGGGGACGTCTGCTCCGTCTATCGGGACGTCTGCTCCGTCCGGGAGGACGTCTGCTTCCCCTTCGGCGGCCTGCTCGGCGGTGGGACCGGGTTTTTCCAGCTCCGCGAGCGCGGAGTCCATGATCGACTCGCCGCGCAGCCGGGCGTCGTAGGCCTTCTTACCGCCCCGTGCGCCGAAGAGTCGCTTGGTGAGCACCAGGTAGACGACGAGGGCGACGTTGACGCTAAAGAAAGCCAGGCGCAGCACGGTGATCTTCGCGGTCAGGTCGTAGATCTCGTACGGGATGCCGACCGAGGTCGCCACCATGGCGAAGTACTCTCCCCAGCGCTTGAGCAGCCACAGGCCGGCGGCTTCGAGAACCTCGATCAGCGCGTAGCCCGCTGCTATCAGGGCGAGCCAGGTCAGCGTTTTCGGGTTGAGCGTGAACGCGTGCTTGATCAGCCCGACCAGCTTTGAGTGGTCAACGTTGTAGCCAAGCCCGTTCAGCAACGTGCGCAGCACCGGCAGTTCACGGTCGAATTCTTGCTCGATCGAGTGCCTGGAGTACTTGAACCGCCAGGCAGCGTAGGCGATGACGGCGACGAGGATGCCCCGCAGAAATCGTTCCACGGCGAACAGCCGCAGGATGAACGCGCTGCGCAGTTCCTTCCCGCGGCGCACGACCGGCGCCTTCGCCGCCGGGCCGCTGGCCGACGGTGGGCCGGGCACGAACACCCCGCAGCGCAGGCAGCGCCAGGCATCACCAGCCGCCGATATGGCGTGCAGTCGGGCCCGCGGTCCTGGCTCCTCGGGGGCATAGCTGACATGGCTCCCTATCCCGCATGTCAGAAGGTTCCAGTCCACGTACGGCAGCCTATGGCAGCGACCACGGCGGGCCGGCCGGGAAAGCGAGGCAGGGATCAGGCGCCGGCCGCGATCAGCTGACGATGATCCCGTCGGCGAGCGTGAGCACATCGTCGCAGGCGAGCGCGAGCGCGGCCCGGTCCCGGCCGAAGGCGATGATCGCGGTGTCCCGCCCCAGGTCGCGGATGCCTGCCGCGACACTGGCCGTGTCATGCGGGCCGAGATCGTCGAGCAGGCCATCGATCAGCAGCAGTTCGGGCTCATGCACGCAGGCCGCGGCCAGCCGGGCCCTGCGCCCGATCACCGCCGGCGCCGCCCGCAGCGGCACGTCGGCCCAGGGTGTCAGGCAGAGCCGGTCCAGGATCGCGGCCGCCAGAGCATCACGGTCGCACCCCGGGAGCCTGGCCAGCCGGGCCGCGTGCCCCACCAGCCCGCGGACCCGGAAGCCGGGCTGTGACCGGGTGGACTGTCGCGCTATGCCCACCGAGCGGCGCACCGCGGCCCGGCCCTGCGGGGTCGTCAGATCCTGGCCGAGCACCCGGAGTTCTCCGTAGGCCGGCCGGGCCAGCCCGGCCAGCAGGTCGACCACGACCGCCCCCGCACCGTCCCGGCCGATCGCGATGCCGATCGCAGGCCGGCCCGTAAGCGGCAAGTCCATCCGGAAGCTGGCCGTGCGGAGAACCCAGGTCCAGCCGTGCCGCACGCCGACCCCGGCGGCGAGCACCGGCACCATCTCTGTTAGGGGGTAGCTGGACGAATACCCCATTCCGCGTTTCCGCATTAGCGGCCCCCTCAACAGGCAATATAACTCGTAGCAACCGAACTGTCACTAGTAGTAGTCAGCATCCCGCACGCGGCTGGGACCGGCGGTTTCTGACCGGTCAGGGACTGGCGCCGCCGGCCGTCACGGTGGCCACGCGAGTACCGTGTGCCTGTGCCGATCCCGCTGGACCTCCCGTTCGATCCAATCGCCCGTGCGGCGCAGACATGGGAGCAGCGATTCGGGCCATCTGACGCGATGGCCGCTGTCACCTCGATCATGCGGGCGCAGCAGATCCTGCTCGCCGAGTTGGACAGCGTCCTGCGGCGGCATGGGCTGACATTCGCCCGGTACGAGGCACTCGTGCTGCTCACCTTCAGCAGCCGGGGAGCGCTGCCGATGCGGGTGATCGGCCAGCGGCTGATGGTGCACCCGACCAGCGCCACCAACACCATCGACCGGCTGGAGCGCCGTGGCCTGGTCGTCCGGCGGCCGAACCCGCGTGACGGCCGGGGGAAGCTCGCAGAGATCACCGCGGCGGGCCGCGAGGTGGTCACCCGGGCCACCGAGGACCTGATGACCGCCCAGTTCGGCATGGCCAGCTACGACGTGACCCAGCTTGGCCAGGTCTTCGATATGCTCCGCGGGCTGCGGGTGGCGGCGGGCGATTTCGCACCGGCCAGGCCTGGCGGGCAGTAGACACGGCACGGCGGTCCCGTGCGGCCGGGAGTGGGGGCGGGACTCCGTTGACTGATCTATTTAATGGGCGATGCCCGCCACGTCTGCCCGCCGTCCACGGTGAACCAGACCGCATCCTGGTGTGCATCGGCCGGCACGGCGACGCCAAGCGACGACGTGGTCATCCCCACGAAGGCGAAGCCGCCCGGCGGGGCGGCGGTACTGGCTGCGGTCCAGGTGGCGCCACCATCAGTAGAGATCTCGATGCCCAGGCTGGTGGCGATGACGATCGCGCCAGATGGCGTGCCCGCCACGGAGGTGGCGGCGCCGGCCGCCGGGGCGGTTCCCCCCAGGTGCCACGTCGTCCCGCCGTCGGAGGATGTGTAGACGGTCTTGACCTGGGAGTCGCCCGTGGCCTGGCCGGCGCAGAGCAGCACCAGCCCGGAGGGATCGGTGGCGGCCACCATGCCGCCGGACGCCTGGCCGTCAGGCTGCGCGGTACCGGGGGCGCACTGGGCCGTGGACTGGGCTACGCCCTGGACCGCGGTGGGCAGGGCGCTTAGCGCCGCCCAGGTGCCCTGGGCCGAGACCGGCCCGCTGATCAGGCCCCCGTTGGGGGTGAGCAGGTAACCGCTGGTGCCGGTGAGCAGGAGCGAGGCGGAACTGGCCGGGCTGCCGGGGCTGACGCCCGACGTGGCGCCGGCCACCGGAGCCCAGTTGTCGCTGCCCGCGGTGGCGGAATAGACGGCGAAGCTGGTGCAGCCCGCGGCGAAATCGGAGCCGGTCCCTGTGCACTGTGCCCACACCGCGAATGCACGGTCACCGCGCGCCTCCAGCGCGGTCACCCGCATCCCCCCGGTGCTGATCTGCGTCCAGCTCTGGCCGCCGTCGTGGGTGGCGAACAACTCCGGCCCGAACGCCCAGCCGTCTTCGGTGTCCAGGAAGCGGATCTGGCTCACCCCGGCCGATCCGTCGGGGGCCCCGGTGACTGGCGCGCGCACGCCATACCAGGTTGCGCCGCCGTCGTCGGTGCGCGCGATCGACGTGCAATCCTGCTTGACGATGGGGCAGTGGCCCGGCGTTCCGGCCTGGCCGAGCACCCATCCGGTATGCGTGCCGATAAAGGTGACCGACGTGGCCGCGAAGTTGGCAGGCACGGGCGCCGGTCCGCCGGCCGGTGTCGGCGTCGGCGCCGCCACCGGCGGGGCGGTCGATCCGTGGTTCGGGCCCGGGGTCGGCGTCGGGCCGTTGGCCGCACTGTTGCTCGCCTGTCCTGGGCCTAGCTGCAGGCGCGGGATGATCAAGGTCGGGACAGCCGCGATCAGGGTGACCACGGCAGCGGCTCCCGCGGCCGCCACCGCGGCCCGCCTGACCTTGCGCAGCCGTGCCCGCCGCCGGATCAGCTCGAAGGTGCCCGGCGGTGGCGGCAGTGGCTGGACCCTGGCTTCCAGCCAGGCATCCAGGTCGTCGCGCGGGTCAGTCATCGGATTCCCCCAG
>OBLW0100003782.1_pt1 | contig 11698 bp, 15 predicted proteins | sample 1520161 | NCBI WGS metagenome assembly OBLW01 (sample SAMEA3539309, study PRJEB22396) | soil metagenome | biome: tundra; feature: field; material: soil | place: USA | collected 2010-05 | depth 0.15 m
TGGGACTGGCCGCGTGAACATCGACAATTATTTCGTCGGGCTTCGCCCTTAAGGGACTAACTAACCTTACCGAAGCTGAGATCCCCAAGCCCGACTGTGGATTTTTGCCACACAGTATGCTCAAGCCTGGCGCGGTGTAAGCAATTTTGACCGAATTATTGTAAAACTGTGAGAAATTGTGATAGGCTCTGCTACATAAACTTGTTATTTGTTCTGGAGTTGCGGCCCGTTGTATTTTCCATCATTTCAACCGGCAGGAGGGGATTATCATGGCTAAAGCAATACGCAACAGCACAAGGGTCTGTGACCCATTAGGGCCGCGCAATATCGCGCCGGCCAAGCAGCGGGAAATAGCCGCAGCGGCATATAGGCTCTGGCTCGCACGAGGTTTTCAAAACGGATCGCCCCAAGAGGACTGGCTGCGGGCCCTGCGCGCAGAATGCCAACAGCGGCTGCGCGCCTGAAGGGGCCGAAGGGAGAATTCAAGAGCCGCCGATTGATCCCGGCTTGTCCCCATGTACGCCTTAAGTCAAGTCGTCCAGCCTGACGAACTCGTTCAGATTGCGTTCGACTCGCTTCGCGAACGGATCTGCGTGCTGGATCGTGACGGCTCGATCGTCCTGACTAACCAGGCCTGGAGCCAGTCCGCCCGCGAAAACGGCGCCAGCCCGGACCGTTGCGGGCTGCGCGTCAACTACCTGCGAGTCTGCCGGATTGCCACGGGCCCGTTCTCGGAGCGCGGTTTGGAGGCAGCCATGGGGATCGAGACCGTGTTGCGCGGCGCGGCTCCCCATTTCACTTTAGATTACCCCTGCCCGTCGCCTTCCCGGAAAGCATGGTTCCGGCTCATCGCCCGGCCGCTGCGCCGGCCCCACGGTGGCGCCGTCATCTTGCATTCCGAGATTACCAGCCAGGTACTGCTCGCGGAGAAGCTCCGCCGCACACAAGCGCACTACAGCGCTCTATTGGAGAATCCGGTGGACGCCGCCACCGTGCTGGCGGCCGACGGAAACATTCGATACCAGAGTCCCGCATCGGAGGGCGTTCTGGGGATCCGGCCCGAGGAACTGGTGGGCCATCCGATCTTCGAGTTCGTGCACCCGGACGATTCAGACACTGTCCGCGGACTCCTGCGCGACTGCCTGCGCTACCCGCATCTCAAACACAGGTGCGAATACCGTTTCCGCAACAGGAACGGCTCCTGGCGGATGCTGGAAAGCATCGCCCGGAAACTCCTCTTCAATCCGGAGGGCGGAATCATTCTGAATTCCCGCGATATCACGCATCAAAAAATGGCCGAGAAGACCCTGCTGGCGAAGCAGGATGCCTTGGTGCGCAACCGCGAGGAGTTGGAGGCCTTGGCGGCCCGCTTGTTCCGCAAGCAGGAAGAGGAACGCCGGCGGGTGGCCGCGCAACTGAACGGCAACCTGACCCAAACTCTGGCGGCCATGAGCCTGCAAGTGGCACACCTGGCCGCCCCCGCGGCCGCCCCTGGGCAATCGCATGCCCTTCAGGAGTGCATAGCCAGCCTGGGCCACTACCTTCACGATCTCGCCGGCAGTTTGCATCCGGCCATGCTGGACCACCTTGGTTTGGCCGTGGCCCTGCGCGACTACTGCGCGGAATTCACCCGCAAGCAAGGCATTCCGGTCAATCACGTCCACCGTGGCATCTCCACGCGCCTGCCCTTGCATACCACTTCCATCTTGTATCGCATCGCCGAAGAGGCCCTGGCTAACGTCGCCAGGCACGCGCACGCGAATCAAGCTTGGGTGACGCTGAGCCGGACCGCGAAGGGCATCCGGCTGACCATCCGCGACGATGGCGCAGGCTTCGATCCTGCGGCAGTTGCGCCTGGATCGGGCTTGGGTATCCTGGCCATGCGGGAACGCCTGCGGGCCGTCAAAGGGTCGCTATCCATCCGCTCGCGCCGCGGCGGCGGGACCGAGGTTGTAGCGCTGGCGCCGCTATCGACCGCCGGTAATCAACCGCGCGCCGCGATTGCGCGTAATGTAGTCGTAGATCCACTCGATCAGCACCAACAGCCGGTTGTCGAATTCCACCAGATACATCAGGTGCACGAATAACCACGCGAACCACGCGATGGGTCCGGAGATATGCAGCCGGCCAAACGCCGCCACGGCCTTGTTGCGTCCGATCGTCGCCAGCGTACCCTTATCGAAATAATGGAACGGCGGCGCCGTTTCTCCGCGCAGGCGGGCCCGGATCGCGCGCGCCACGTAGCGGCCTTGCGCCATGGCCACCGGCGCCAAGCCGGGTAGCGGTTGACCGGTCTGATGGCTGAAGTGGGCCAGGTCGCCGATGACGAAGATCTCGGGATGGCCCGGCACGGTAAGATCCGGCTCGACAATCACGCGGCCGGCCCGGTCGAGCGGCGCGCCGGTGCGCTGGGAGACGATCTTCCCCAATTCCGAAGCCTCGACGCCCGCCGCCCACAGCACGGTCTTCGCCGGTATGCGCTCCACCGAGTCTCCCGTCCGGATCGTGACGCCCGCGCGATCCAAACCGGTCACCGTGGAGTGGGTCCGCGCGCGCACTCCCAGGTCCCACAGGGCGCGCTCCGCGGCGGCCGACAGGTCCGGCGGGAAGGATGGCAGCACGCGATCCGCGCCCTCCACCAGCAGGATGGTGGCCTCCGCCGGGTTGATGCTGCGAAAGTCGTGCCGCAGCGTATCGTTGGCGATCTCCCCCAGCGCGCCCGCCAGTTCCACGCCTGTGGGACCCGCGCCTACAATCGCGAACGTCAGCCACGCGCGGCGTTCCGCGGTGTCCGGCTCGCGCTCGGCGCATTCGAACGCCAGCAGAATGCGGCGGCGGATCTCCGTGGCGTCTTCGATGGTCTTGAGTCCCGGCGCCAGCGGCGCCCAATCGTGGTGACCGAAATAATGATGATGCGAGCCGGTGGCCAGAATCAGCGTGTCGTATGGCGCCTCTCCATCGTCCAGACACACGCGGCGGCGTTCCACGTCGATGTCTCGCACCTCGGCCATCCACACGCGCGCGTTGCGCTGCCGGCTTAGCACGTGGCGCACCGGCGAAGCGATTTCGCCGGGCGACAGGCCGCCGGTGGCCACTTGATATAACAGCGGCTGGAACAAATGAAAGTTGCGCCGGTCGATCACCGTTAGATCTACGGGCGCGCGCTTCAGCGCCTGGGCCGCGTACAAGCCGCCGAATCCCGCGCCCACCAGCACCACCCGGTGCGTGGTGGCACAGGCTTCAGCCTGTGATGCGCCCGTCACCGCGATTGCGCCCTGGCCTGCTGCTGCATGGCCACTTGGCGCAGCAGGATGAAGGACGAAACGTTTTCCGACGTGAGCAGGCCCAGCAGCTTGTCCCCATCCATCACCAGCGCGCACGCCCGCGTGCCCGACAAATCCTGCAGCACCTCGGAGAGCGGCGTATCCGGCGAGACGCGGTGCGGATTGCGGTCCATGGCGGACGCCACGTAAGCATCCGGGCCGTCGGTCAGCATGGCGCGCACCAGCGCCGCGCGCATGAGCAGCCCCAGCACCTGATCGCCATGCATCACCGGAAAATCGTGCTGCGAAGTGGCCAGCAGCAGATTGCCGGCGTCCCGGATGCTCTCTCCGTGCGTGAGCGTGCGAAAGTCCGTGATCATGGCGGCGCGCACCGGAACGCCCGTGGTCAGCAGGCGGCCGCGCACCGCGGCGCCTTCCTGCGAAGCGCCGATATAGATGAACATCGCCACGAAGATCACGATGAAATTGGACGACAGCAGGCCGTACAAACCCAACATCGCCGCCAGGGCCTGCCCGGCGCTGGCCGCGATGCGCGTGGCTTCCTCCTCCGGCTTGAACAGCATCAGCACCGACCGCAGCACCCGGCCGCCATCCATCGGATAGGCCGGCAGCAGATTGAAAACGAACAGCAGGAAATTACCGGTGGCGATGCGCTGCACCAAGTTGGCGTCGGTCGGATCCCGCAGCAGCTCAACGGGCACGAACTGGTGCTGCGTAGCCAGCCAGGCGAACAGGCCCGCGGCGATCAACCCATTCACCAGCGGTCCGCTGATGGCGATCCAGAATTCTTCCCGCCCTTTCGGTATGCGCTCCGGACGCGATACGCCGCCGATCGGGTACATGACGATCTCAGTGGTGCGGATACCATATTGGCGCGCCACCAGGGTGTGCCCCAGTTCGTGCAGCAAAACCGAGGCGAACAGCGCCAGCACATACAGCGCGGTCATGGCCCCCGACTGGCGCTCGCCGATGCCGATGAAAAGCAGAAAGATCAGCAGCAGGACAAACGTGAAGTGGAACCGCACCGGCACGCCAAAAACGCGCAAGACACCCAGCGTGCCGGAACTGGCCGCTGGCTTGGGCTTGTCTTCGGATGGCGTCGCGTCAGGCATGCGATAGCGGAGAACTCCGTACCATTGTCGCGCGAAGTGTGTTGAGTTGCGGAGGGGCCTCCCACGCTGATAGAATACTAGTTTCGCAGTCTTGAGGAGAATCTTGTAACATGGCACGAATTTGCGATGTGTGCGGGCGCGGCCCGCAGTTTGGCAACCGCGTCAGCCACGCCCATAACGTCAGCAAGCGCCGCTGGAATTTGAATTTGCAGACGGTCCACGCAGCGATCAACGGCGCTACCAAGCGTATGCGCGTGTGCACGTCCTGCATTCGCTCGGGTAAAATCCAGAAAGCCGCGTAGGCAGGCGAAACCGCCTGCCAGACAGGCTGAAGCCTGTCCCACCATCAGATAAACATCTCTTCGTCCTGCGTGGCGTTTTCCGGAGAATTCCGGTTGCCGCCTTGCGCATAGGTATTCAAGGCTGCCTTGACGCCGGCGACGATGCCGTTGACCTCCTTAACAGGCTTCAGCACAGCGCTCTTGACGGCCTCGCCGGCGTGTTCCACCTGCTCCACGGTGTGATCCACGGTCCGATCGATCTGCGCAATCCGGGCTTTGGCGCGCCCGTTGGCGTCGTCGATCAACTCGCCGATGCGCTCGGCCTGCTGGCGGGCGGTCTTGGCGATGACCAAAGTCTCCGCCGTGATATCGGCAATGCGAGGGCGGTTCTCCTCCAGAATCTTGCTGCTGGTCGTTATGAGGGCCTCGAAACGGTCCACCAGCGGCCCTAGCCTGTGCTGCGCCTCCCTGCCGGCTTTTTGGGCTTCCTTCCCGGCGCGGTAAATGGCCGCCAAAATGACAGCCTGCCACACAGTGGCGACACAGGCCAGGAGCACGGCCACCGCGATCACCCACCGGAAGACGTCTTCAGGCATGGAGAACCCTCCCTGGCATTGGAGTTAGTGAGCCGTTCCTTCCGCGGTGGGCTGCGGCGGTTGGTTCACCGCATCGTGGTAGGCGCGTTTGCCGGCTTCCATGGCGTCGGCGATGGTTTCCTTCTGACGGTTCAATGTCTCCTTGCCCTTGGCCAGCAGATCGCTGGCCGAATCCCGCAGGTCCGTGCCTTGCTGCTTGATAAAATCGGCGCCCTCGCCGGTCTTATCCTTTATGAGCTGCCGTGTGTCCGCGCCGGACTTTGGGGCGAACAGCATACCGATACCGATGCCTACACCGAGGCCCAGCAAGAAACTGGAGAATCCACTCTTATCCATCTCATTCCTCCCTTTACAGCCTCTAGTATACCTTGCGTCGCCCGGAGACATGGTACACTTCTATACCATTAGAAAGCCCGCGGTATGAAAGAGCGAAAACGCCCTCGTCTGGATGCTGCCGCGCTGTGGGAATACGCACTGAGAGTGCTGGCCGGCCGGGCGCACTCGACGGGCGATCTGCGCCAGAAGCTGCGTGGCAAGGCCGAGCGCGCCGCCGACGTGGACCCCACCATCGCGCGCCTTAAGGAATACGGCTACCTCAACGATCGGAAGTTCGCGGAGAGCTTTGCCGCGGCGCGCCTGGAAAACGAAGGTTTGGGCAAAACGCGCGTGCTGGCGGATTTGTCGCGGCGGCGGGTGGCGGCGGCGGTGGCGCAACAAAGCGTCGGGAAAGTGTATGAGGATGTCAACGAGCAGGCTCTGGCGGAAGACTTCGTCCGGCGCAAGTTCCGCATGGCATCCAAGGAGAATCTCTTCCAAGACGGGAAGCAGATGGCGTCGGCGTATCGCAGGCTGATGCGGGCGGGGTTTCGATCGGCGACGACGATCGCAGTGCTGAAGAAGTTCGCGCGCGATCCGGATCTGCTGGATGGGTTCGAGCCGCCGGAAGAAACAGGGGAGGAGTGAATTGATGAAGAGAATCTTGCTTATTGTGGCAGTCGCCGTGGCCGGCGTGGCACAGGTAGCGCACCAGCACCACCCGCCGGGTTCCGACGAATACGCCCAGGTCTTGGAAGACCCGCAGCGGGACTCCTGGCAGAAGCCGCACGAAGTGGTGATGGCGCTGAACCTGAAACCCACCGAGACGGTGGCGGACATTGGCGCGGGCAGCGGATACTTCACACGGCGGTTCGCCATGCATGCGGGAAAGGTCTACGCCGTGGACATCGACGCGAAACTGCTGGAACTTGCCATGAAAAATGCGCCGAAGAACGTGGAAGCGGTGCTGGCTGCGCCGGACGATCCGAAGCTGCCGGCAGCTTCCGTGGACACCATCTTCTTCTGCGACGTGCTGCATCACATCGATGGCCGCGCGGCCTACTATCCCAAGCTGGCGAAGACGCTGAAGCCGGGCGGACGCATCGTGGTCATCGAGTTTTACAAGAAGCCGCTGCCATTGGGGCCGCCCGAGAGCATGAAGATTTCCGAAGAAGAGCTGATTGGCGAGCTGCAGGCGGCGGGCTTCCGCAAAACGAAGAGCTTCGATTTTCTGCCGTATCAGTACTTCGTGGTGTTTGAGCGCGCGAACATGTAGTCCGCGACGGGCTGCCCGGCGATCAGGTGTTCCTGGATGATCCGCTCGATCACTTCGGGCGTAGCCGAGTGATACCAGATTCCTTCCGGATACACCACTGCGATGGGACCTTGCTCGCAGATGCGCAGGCAATTCGCCTTGGTGCGGTAAACACAATGGTCGCCCGCCAGCAGGCCCAGTTCCGCCAGCCGGCGTTTCAGATACTCCCAGGATTCGAGGCCCACTTCTTTCGGTGCGCACTTGGGCTTGGTCTGATCGCAGCACAGGAAGATGTGGCGGCGGATGTTGCCGATTTGCAGGCCTTGCGCGATTTGAACGAGGCGCTCGATATCCATGACGGCTTCCTATCTACTTCAGGTCGGGATCGCGATCCTCGATTGTAGCGCGCACGAGTTCGACCAGCTCCTGGATGACGGCATCCGGGAGTTGGTCGTGCGTTAAGCTCTCGCAGAGGGCCGCGAGATCGACCAATCGCGCGAGGCGCCGCCAATTGTGCGGCAAGCGGCCGCCGGCGCGCACGTAACCCGCGGAGAAATGCGGCTCGGCGACTGGCCGCGCGGCGCGCTCGTAACGGAGGAAACTGCCCAGATCGGCGAGCGGAGAGCTGGAAACCGCGAACTCCCAGTCGAGAACCGCGGCTACGGTCCATCGCCCGCCCACGCAGCGCACCAGCAGGTTTCGTTTGTTAAAGTCGCCGTGCACGAGGCAGGCTTCGCCGTCGAGGCCGGCGTATAGCGGCGCCCACGACCATGCCAGGGCATGCGTGCGATCGCGCAGGCTGGCGGGCATGCGCCGTTGCAGATTGTCCGACGCGAGGCATAGATCGATAAAACGCGGCATAGGATCGACGCCTTCAAGCAGGGGCGACGCGACGGTCGGTCCGGGCGCGATCCAGCCGGGCTTGGGAAATCGGAAGCGGCCGATGGCGGCCAGAGTCTCGCCCGCCGCTTGCGCGGCCTCAGCGATGGCTTCCGCATCGCCGCTGCGTTTCAGATCGCGGAAGGTGATGCCTTCGACCCAGCGCGCCAATGTAAACGGCGGCAGATCCTCCCAGCCGTGCGGCTCCGCGTGGATCACCTCCGGCACGGGCACAGCGGTGCTCACCAGCCGCATCAGATCGACCTCTTTCTGGCAGAGCGAAGCGTCGTGTTCGTAGATGCGCAGGACCACCGGCTCGGGCGCTGGGTCAAGCTTCAGCTTGAAATTCGCGTTGCGCAAACCATCGCCGAGCGGCTCGCTGGCGAGTACGCGGCAGCCTGGGAACGCGGTGTGTGCGATGCGCTCCAGAACGGGCGCGGGCAGGCTGCGGCGCGGCTCGGCGCGCGTCCAGCGGGCTTGCTCGGGTGCGCCGGGGATCATGCTACTCGTGTGCGCGAACCTGCGCCAGCCGCTCGGCGAGGATCGGCGAAAGACCGGCCTCCACGTTGGGTGTGATGAGTCCGGCCTCGTCGAGATCTTTGAGATGCGTCTCGTCCTTTGCGCGAAAGCTGGTGAGCTTCATGTGGATCAGGTCCGCCAGAGGGATCAAGCGAAGTTCTCTGATTCGCCGGTAGGGGCCGAGTTCCGGCGTTGCCTCAGGATACAGATGGACGGCCCTACGTCCGGAGGGTTGGTCAGGCCGAACCAGCATGTCGACTCCCGCCACGTGGCAATGTTGGAGACCAAATGCTGCGGCAGCTTTCGCGATCTTCTCCAAATCGGCGCGGCGTACAACGATATCGATGTCCTTTGTCAGGCGTCCGGCGTCCGGCTCGACTTCCTCAACGTACAAGTACACCGCGAGACCTCCGGCTATCCGATACTCAAGTCCTGCAGATGAGAAGAGCCGCTCCGCGAGTCCCGCCAGATCGAATAGTTGCTCCACGCGCTCCTCGAAGAAAGTGTTCACGAAATCCGGCATGGCGGATCACGCCTTGACTTTGCGGTCCTCGCGATACGCCAGGTTGGCCATGTGTGGACCGGCCACCGCCGCCGCGGCGATCTCGATGGGGCAGTTGGGCTCCTGGCGCGTACGGATGCAGTCCAGGAAATTCTGCTGGTGCGCGGTGGCGCTGTCGCGGTCGGCTTCCTGCGCGATCAATTCGGACTTGCCGCTCTGCATCCACGGCGTGCGGGAGGCGCCGTTGTCTTTGTAGAGGCGATAGCCGGTGCGGTCGAGCACCAGGGAAGCCTTGTCGCCCAGGAAGGTGACGGACCAGTCCCAATCGTAGGTGCTGCAATAATCCAGCGTCCACTGCGCCAGGAAGCCGGGATACTCGAAGACGGCCGTGAAGACGTCGGGCGCTTCGGCCTCGGGGTTGCCGATCACCTGGCCCTGGCAAACAGCCGAGCGCGGCGGACCGCTGTTGGTCATCCACTGCACGACGTCCATCAGGTGCGTGCCCTGATCGGTCATGTTGCCGCCGGAATAATCCCAGAATCCGCGCCACCAGCGAAAGCGCTTGGGCTCCAGCGGACGCTTGGGCGCGGAGCCCAGGAACAGGTCCCAATCGAGCTTGCCTTCGAGCGGCGAAGTGTCGAGCCATTCGGTGAAGTGCCAGTTCCACATGGGCTTCACCATGGAGATGCGGCCCAGCGCGCCGTCATCCACCAATTGCTTGGCCTTGCGCACGAAGGGCATGCTGCGGCGCTGCATGCCGATCTGCACGATTTGTTTGGTCTTGCGCACGGCCTCCACCATTTCTGCGCTCTGCTGGAGATTGAGCGAAAGCGGCTTTTCCTGGTAGACGTCCTTGCCTGCCTCGAGGGCGGCCAGCAGGTGCGGCTTGTGCTGGTGATCGGGCGTGGCGATGACCACGAAGTCGATGCCGGGCTGCGCCAGCAGGTCATGGTAGTTCACGTAGGCCTTGGCGTCCTTGGGCGATTCCAAGCGCGCCCGCTCGAGGGTGGGCTCGTAGACGTCGCACACGGCCACGCACTGGGCACCGAGTTTCTGGAATGTCTGGTGCAACCATTGTCCGCGGTTGCCGACTCCGACGATACCGAACGCCGGACGGTCGTTCGCGCCGCGCGCGGCGCTCGGGATAAACAGCGGCGCGGCGGCCAGGCCTTGCAGGAATGCTCTGCGGTTAGGTTCCATATGGTTAAGATTGTATCCGCCTGCGGGGCCGGTCGCGCGAGGAGCGGGTCCTGGAGGACCCGCGCGCGGTCGAAAACCCACTCCAACTTGTTGAAGGCGCAGCCGGGCGGCCTGGGAGGCCGCCGCAGGCCGTGGGCCTGCCCCACAGGGTTTTCATCACTATTCGTGGGCCGCAGGCCCATCCTGACAGACCTAGAGGTCTGCCCCACGGAGCGCGCTCACATGGGCGACGGCCGCGGAAGCCAGGCCCTCCAAACTATATCCGCCTTCGAGCACGGAGACCAAGCGTCCGCCCGCGTAGGTGTCCGCGATTTCGAGCATCAGGGCGGTGAGATCGGCGAAGTCGGCGTCGGAGAGCGTGAAGCGGCCGAGCGGATCGCCCAGCCGGGAATCGAAGCCGGCCGAGATCAGCACCAAGTCGGGCTGGAAATCGCGAGCGGCGGGGAGCAGCCTGTCCTGAAACGCGCCGAGGATTTCCGCACGCCCCGCACCCGCGGGAAACGGGCAGTTGAGCGTGGCGCCCTGGCCCGCGCAATCGCCGGTTTCATGGGGCCGGCCGGTGCCCGGATACCACGGGTGCTGATGCGTGCTGAAGAAGAAGACCGAGCCATCGGCGTAGAAGATATCCTGCGTGCCGTTGCCGTGGTGTACGTCCCAATCCGCGATGAGCACGCGCTCGATGCCGTGCCGCCGCTGCGCGTAACGCGCCGCGATGGCCACATTGTTGAAGATGCAGAAGCCCATGCCGCGATCGGATGTGGCGTGATGGCCGGGTGGCCGCACGACGCAGAATGCGTTTTGCGCGCGCCGTTCGACGACGGCGTCGACCGCATTCAGGACGCCGCCCGCGGCCTGCAGCGCGATATCCAGCGACTCGGCGCCGATCGGGGTGTCGCCGGTGGAGAGCGCTTCGTAACCGCGCGCGACGTCGTGCTTCACAACCTCGATGTATTTGCGCGTATGGCAGGCGGCGACTTCATCTTCACTGGCGGTGCGCGGCGGGATGCGCAACATTTGGGCGGCCAAGCCTGCATGGTCGAGCGCGGAGAGCACGGCGTCGATCCGCGCGGGCCGCTCGGGGTGACCCGGGCCGGGGATGTGGCGCTTGTAGAGTGGGTCGGCAAGCAGGGCAGTCATGACAGCTTCCGGCCCAATTCGAGCAAACGCCGGCGGCATCTGCGCAAGCTGTCCGAGTTGCTTTCGGCGGCCGCAGGTCTCCAGTGATCCTGCACGAATTCGAGCATCCGCGACGTGTAGCCCGGACCTATTGAGCGGCCGCTGGCCGGCCTCGGAACGAGATCCCTGCGGATATCCGCCCTACGGGCCTTTGCTGCCAAGGAAACGAGTACCTGCTTGGGATCGTCCAATTGGTCCGGCCCGGCGGGAATCAAGATCTTGCGGATTCCCAGAAAGCCCGCCAGCGCTTCCGTGTCAGCCAGCAGCCAAGATTCCAGTTCGCGCACGGCGACCCGAAAACACATCAAATGCACGGGCTGGGGCAACCAGTCCGCGACCAGTGCGGCCGGGCATTCCGCGTCGCGATCCAAGTCGACCACGACAATCCAGGGACGGAATTTGGCGTCATGGTTGAAGCCGGCGATCCGCTCTCGCAGAAACGCCTTGCCTTTCTGACCGAAGACCCGGTCGAGGCCGAGATCCAGATCGATGAGGATGCGGCGGAGCACGGCTTCATCCAGTGCGTGGCAACTGTTCCGCCTTGGCCGGACGAGTGAAAGGCATCACGGCATCGGGAAG
>OBLW0100003784.1_pt1 | contig 11696 bp, 7 predicted proteins | sample 1520161 | NCBI WGS metagenome assembly OBLW01 (sample SAMEA3539309, study PRJEB22396) | soil metagenome | biome: tundra; feature: field; material: soil | place: USA | collected 2010-05 | depth 0.15 m
TTCCCGACTCGGCGGAGCGCTATTTATCGAAGAAGATATTTGAGGGCGGGATATAGATCTTTTCTAATGCTCCGAAGTGCAACCGCAGGTCCTTCGACTGCGCTGCGCTTCGCTCAGGATGACGGCTTTTGTGGGAGAGATGACGGCTTTGGTGGGGCATCGATCTGCTTATGCTGAACCCTGCCGCGATAAGCTAGAGGCTGGAACCCAGGAGCTCTAAGCCGACCATGTCTGAATACAAATACTCGACCCTTGCCGTGCATGCCGGGCAATATCCTGACCCGCTGACGGGCGCTGTGAACGTGCCTGTTTACCTTTCTTCGACTTTTGAGCTCACCGGCATCGGCACCGACAAGGGCTGGGACTACTCGCGCGCCGGAAATCCTACCCGGGACAGGCTGGAAGAGGCGCTGGCGGCGCTTGAGGGCGGGACCTGCGGCCACGCGTTCTCGAGCGGCATGGCGGCCATCTACGCGCTGGTGGCGATGCTGCGCTCGGGTGACCACGTGATCTGCTCGCACAATGTCTACGGCGGCACGGCGCGGCTGTTCAACCTGATCGTGCGCAACTACGGCATCGACATCGAGTATGTGGACACGGGCAACCTCGACGCAGTCGGTGCGGCCATCCGGCCCAGCACCAAGCTGGTTCACATCGAGACGCCCACCAACCCGCTGATGTCCCTGACCGACATTGCCGCGGTGAGCGAACTTGCGCACGCTCAAGGCGTAGAGGTCAGCGTGGACAACACCTTCATGTCGCCCGCCCTGCAGAGCCCTCTGGCGCTGGGCGCGGACATTGTGATGCACTCGACCACCAAGTTTCTCAACGGCCACTCGGATGGGTTGGGCGGTGCGCTGATCGGCTCAACGCCGGAACATAAGGAGCGTTTCCTGCTGGTGCAGAAGGCCGCAGGCGGCATCCTGTCGCCATTCGAGTGCTTCCTGGTATTACGCGGCATCCGGACGCTGCCGCTGCGCATGAAGCAGCACGAGGAGAACGGCCGCGCGGTGGCGGAGTTCCTTTCTACCCAGCCCAAGGTGACCCGGCTGGCCTATCCTGGGCTCAAGAGCCACCCGCAACATCAATTGGCCTTGAAGCAACAGAGGGGCTTTGGTTCCATGCTGAGCTTCGACCTGGGTTCGAGAGACGCAGCGGGGCGGTTCCTGGCGGCGATCAAGCTGTTTCTGAGCGCCGAGTCGCTTGGCGGCGTGGAGTCGCTGGCTTCGCACTCCGCCACCACTACACATGCGGCGTTGAGCGATGAAGAACGGGAGTCGCTGGGAATTACGCAGGGGCTGGTGCGGTTGTCGGTAGGCATCGAGGACAAGGAAGACCTGATTGCCGATTTGGAGCAGGCGCTGAGGGCGGTTTGATTCGAGGTTCGAGGTTTCCCACCCTTGCGTAGAAAAAACGCAAGGATGGGGCACCCACTACACTCGGCGAGCAAAGAAACGCAGGTCCTTCGATTCCCCATTCGCTTCGCTCAGGGTCACTCAGGATGACAGCGCATTTTTTATCAATGTGCCGGGGGCGATGGCTGGGTTTTGGGGGGCCTGCGCATCAGGAACGGCAACGGGATAAGGATCGCCGTAAGCGCAACCATTACCCAGATTGAGTCCACATAAGAGAGCAGCCGGGCCTGGATTTGCGCCATGCCGTAGATTTGCGCGCCGGCATGCTGCAAGGCGCCCGGCCCGCCGCCACCGCCGCGATGCAGCCAGGCGCCGGTGAGTGCATTTCTCATGGCCTCGAAGGGCGGGTTGCCGTTGACTGTGTGCGCGCCGAGCATGGCCAGGTGCTTCTGAGTGAGCCGTGCCAGCAGAGTGGTAACGAAACTGATGCCCACACTGCCGCCGAGATTGCGCATGAGCGCGGACATGCCGCTTACTTCGTTGTACTTTTCCTGGGGGATGCCCGCATAACAGAGCGTATTGATGGGAATGAACAAAAAAGGCAATCCCAAAGCAATGACCACACGCCAACTGACCGCCATGCCGAAACTGACATTGAGATTGAGGCCGGTCATGCGATAGAGGCCGAAGGTGGTGATGATGAAGCCCATCGCGACGAGCCTGCGGGGATCGAACTTCGGCGCCAGCGCTCCAGCTACCGGAAAAAGAACCATGAGCGCGATCCCGCCGCTGGATACAGCCATTCCGGCCTGTCGGGCAGAGTAGCCCATGATCTCCTGAAGGAATTGAGGTATCAGAACGGTGGAGGAATAGAGAGAGACGCCCACCATGAACATGACGAACATTGTGGTTCCAACATTGCGCTGCGCAAACAGGCGCAGGTCCAGCACCGGGTGCTTCACCGAGAGTTGGCGAACGATAAAGGCCACGAGGCCAACAGCGGCTATCACGGCAAATGTGGTGATAAGGCGGGAACTGAACCAATCATCTTCCTGGCCCTTGTCCAGCATGAATTGCAGGGCGCCGATCGAGACCACGAGCAGGCCCAGGCCCCAGTAGTCGATGCCCTCGCGGCGTTTGCGAATGGCGGCAAGATACGGCGGATCCTCAACCACGCGGTTGGTGAGGTAGAGCGAGAGAATGCCCACCGGGATGTTGATGAAGAAGATCCAGCGCCAACTGTAGTTGTCCACGATCCAGCCGCCGACAGTGGGACCGAGGACGGGAGCCAGCACTACGGCCATGCCATATACGGCGAAGGCCATGCTGCGCTTTTGCGGAGGAAAGGTGTCTGCCAGGATGGACTGCTCGCTTGGCTGAAGACCACCGCCCGCGGCCCCCTGCAGCACGCGAAAGAAGACCAGGATGCCCAGCGAGGGCGCGAGGCCGCAAAGCAGCGAGGCAAGCGTAAAGAGGAAGACGCAGGACATGTAAAAGCGTTTGCGGCCCATGCGATTGGCGATCCAGCCGCTGATGGGCAGCACCACCGCATTGGCCACCAGGTAGCTGGTCAGCACCCAGGTGGCTTCGTCGCGGCTGGCGGAAAGCGACCCGCCAATGTGACCCATGGCGACGTTGGCGATGGAGGTATCCAGGGCCTCCATGAAGGTGGCCAGGGTGACCGTGATGGCGATGACCCATGGATTGGCGCGGGGCCGCCAGGTGTCGTGAAACGAGAGTGTCGCCGCGGCGGCCATGGCTGCTCCTTTCCTACCCATGCCCAGGTTCTCGGCGCTTGGGGCAGCCGGGCGATCGGTATGACGCTTTCTAGAGAGTAACCGAAGCCTGAGGGGATTGGAAAAGGGTGGCCGGAGCAACTGGGTATGGAGGTCGCCGCGACTGAATTTGTGGGTTACAAGCGCGCCCCTTTGTTTGTAAAATGGCGCCATGAAGGGCAACCCAAAAGTCATCGAGCAATTGAATCGTGCGCTCCGCGAGGAACTCACCGCCATCAACCAATATTTTGTCCACGCCGAAATGTGCGAGAACTGGGGCTACACCAAGCTTTCCCGGTATATCAAGAAGCAGTCCATCGACGAGATGAAGCACGCCGAGTCGCTCATGGAGCGCATCCTGTTTTTGGACGGCACGCCAAGCATGGAGCCGCTGGCACTAACGATTGGCAAGAACGTAAAGGAGATGATTCAGTCCGACTTGAAATTGGAGATTGACGCAACAGAAATGTACAACGAAGCCGTGCGAATTGCCTTTGAAAACAAGGACAACGGCACGCGCGATCTTTTCGTCGATCTGCTCAAAGATGAAGAAGAGCACGTGGACTGGCTCGAAGCGCAGCTACACCAGATTGAGGAAGTCGGCTACGAACGCTATCTGACCATGCAGACCAGCGAAGAGAAATAGCTCCGAACCTGGTTCTTGGGTAAACAGGCCGGGAACCTTTTTTGCCGGGTGCCCCAGAGCCTGTCCTGAGCCTGTCGAAGGATCTCGATTTCGAGACCTGAGAAACTCAACGACCCCCTTGCTCAGGCCTGTACCTGTCCGGTCATGGCATAAAGAATCACCCGCGCCGTCGAGTCTTCATCCTCCCGCGACGAGATCATCAGGTCGTAAAGGTGCGGGTTGCACCAGCTCTTGCCGAAGTACTGTTGCAGGTATTTGATCCGCTCTCCATCGACGGTTCGAATGCGCTGCTCCACGTTGGCGTCCTTTTCCAGCCGGCTGCGCAAACGCAGAATGCGCTCCTTCAATGGGGCATAGACAAAAACGTGATAGGCCAGCGGCTTGTGCTGCAGAATACACTGCGCGCCGCGGCCAACAATCACGCAGTTACCCTCGGCATAAGCCTGTTCGACTATCTTTTGAGTAAGCTTCACCATTTCTTCGGCATCGAAGACCGCGTCTTCGCCGAGTTCAAGCCCGGCGGCCAGTGCGGCTCCGCGCATAGCCTGTTGGTTGAGGCGGCGCAGCCATGAGTCCACATGTTCATCGTAGTGCCGCACCACCCTGGCATCCACATGCGCCGCGTAAGCAATGGCGTCGATAATATCGCGATCCAGCAGTTTCCACCCCAGCCATCCGGCGATGGTTTGTGCAATCCGCCCGCCGCCGCTGCCGAACTCCCGATTGACCGTCAGTACCTTGTAATCCACTCTTTCCTCCCCCAAAACCCGCAACACTACAAGTTACTCCAGTCCCCCGTATGGAATGTCAAAATTCGGCTGCATCGGCCGCCGCCAACAACGGAATCGACGGTGACGCGATCACCCTCGCGGGCTTATATGACTTTTGCGGTAAGTTAGAACCGGTATCCCGGTTTGAGCTCGCATCGGTAGACCGTGTTCTTCTCCGCCTCCTGTCCGGTTCTTCCGGTACAAGTAGCCCAGCTTAAGTAGAGATCCGGCCCAAGCGGGAAGACCATGGGAGCGCCATCAATCTCCGCTTCGAGGCTTGCTCCTTCGTGAGTCGGTGGAAGGGTGAATGTAAGTGTCCGGCCAAAAACAACAGGATAGGACTCACGCACGTTCGAAGTTATCGAGGTATGAAATACTTCAGCCTCAAGAAGAAAGGTAGCAGTGTCCGACCAGTTTAGAGCGGTAACATTGATAGTTCGGCCACCGTGCATGAACCCGCTGAAGTCGATTCGCGTAAATGGGCATGGTCCTGCGATGCAGGAAGCTCTCACATTGGCAAACTCGTTGCCGGGACCTGCGTCCAGCGATTCCGCGCCGGTGGCAGCCTTCCATTCTTCATCGGGGGAACAGGGCGGGTTACCGCCGCAGGGCACGTTCGCCTTATTCACGACCTGAAACGTTTTGACTGCGCTTCCAATATTTATCTGCTCCTGGGAATTTGTTGTATATCTCGCGCGCAAGTTAGAGACCACCGACAAACGATGATCAGGGAGTTCGGCGATCTTCTGCGGGATGGGAACCATGGCCGCAATATATAGTTCTTTGGTACTCCGTCGAAGGCTGGTTTGCAGATGCAGATCGAGAGGCTTGTAATCGGAGTGCCGAAAACTGAGTTGCAGCGTTTGCCCTTTCCAGACGCGCCTGGGAAATGTGAGCCTGAAGTATCCCCGGCCGTCGGATTGAGTACTGGCGGTTGTTTCGCCGTCAGATACAGAAACCAATGCGTCTGGAATCGGCAGTTCCTTCCGGGCGTCGTCATCCTTGCGGATGACAGCGCCTTGTATTCTCATCGATCTTGGAAACCAGCGGTTCAAGGAGAGTGAGAGCGCGACGACCGCGGCAACAACGACGACGACCGAAACTGTCCAGACAATGATTTTTTTGGCCTTCATTTTCATTTGGTGGGTATACAACCTTGATTGAACGCATTTTATACTTGATTTGCCGCCCATCGCTGGTTGATCAGGGGTCAATTTTCCGCATCTAACGCTTGGGATGAGGATCTGATTCCGGGCAAACCACTTCGGGGACGGGTCTTTTCTGGATTAGGTGAGGTGGATCGAATCGGCAAAAGGGACGTGGCGTCTATAGACAAAAAAGTGGGACCCCGCTCGCTTTCCGGCTCGCGGAGGGCGTTGCTGCGTCAGATGGCACTCATGTCCTTGGGCGTTCCGCTCTCTCAAACCAAGTTTAGTCCTGTTCTCGCCAGCGCAGCCCAACAACCACCGAAGACGGAGCAGCATACACATCCTGCGCTGCCCCCTTCGCCAACTTCGCTTTCGCCGGAAGACGATCAGTTTCTGAACGATCTCGAATATGGCAGTTTTCTGTTCTTCTGGGAGCAGGCTAACCCGCAAACGGGATTGATCAAAGATCGCTGCAACGTCCGCTCCAAAGACACCACGGTTGTTGCCAGTATCGCGTCTGTCGGCTTTGGCCTGACGGCAATCTGCATCGGAGCGATGAGGGGATTCGTTCCCTATGACGACGCGCGCTCGCGGGTGACTGCGACGCTGAACTTTCTGTGGCACAAGCTGCCTACTCATCGAGGCTTTTTTTTTCACTTTGCCAATATCAACACGGGCGAAAGAATATGGGACTCTGAAGCTTCGTCTGTCGATACAGCGCTGTTGTTGTGCGGCATACTTACCTGCCTCCAGCACTTTGAGGACAAAACGATCAAGGAGCTTGCCCATGCGATCTTCGATCGTGTGGACTGGACATGGCTTTCGGAAGATACGGGCCTGTTGGCGCATGGGTGGACACCTGAGTCGGGCTTTCTTTCTTCCAAGTGGGACTTCTACAGCGAGTTAATGATGATGTACCTGCTGGGACTTGGGTCCTCGTCCCATCCACTCCCAAACGAGGCATGGTTTGCATGGAAACGCACGACTTTTGAATATGACGGGCTGCGTTACGTCGGCTCGTTCGCGCCGCTTTTTGTGCACCAATACTCCCAGGCCTGGTTTGACTTCCGCGGCAAGCGGGATCACTTTGCAGACTACTTTCAGAACTCGGTCATTGCCACCGACGTACATCGCCGGTTTTGCGTGGAATTGAATGAGCAATTCTCCGACTACAGCAACGCACTCTGGGGTATAACAGCGTCGGACTCCCAGGCAGGATACGTGATCTGGGGCGGCCCGCCGGCAATAGGACCGATTGATGGAACCATCGTGCCCGCCGCCGCCGGCGGTTCCTTGCCGTTTTTGCCGGACGCGACGATGCGGGTTCTGCGCACCATCCACGACCACTACCCCAAGGCCTGGAGCCGCTATGGATTTGTGGATGCATTCAATCCGCTAACCGACTGGTACGACAACGATGTGATCGGCATCGACACAGGGATCACCATGCTGATGGCGGAAAATGCCCGCTCCTCCTTTGTTTGGGACACTTTCATGAAGAACCCGGAGGCACAGCGCGGCATGGCCAACGCAGGATTCAGACCCAATCAGGCTGCGCCCTCCTAACTCTCGTTTGCGGGAGTCAGATACTGCGCTTCCGGTCGTTCCCCGCCGGCGGCAAACAACGGTGGGCACCCGAAGCGCATCGAATCCACAAGATACGGCGAAGCTTACGGTAAGGCGCCTCCAACATGGGCTCAATTTTTATCCGGTCAGCTGCTAATTTTCCGTTGTTTTTTGGCACTAATGTGCAGAGTAGAGCAGGCATTCCCAAAAAACTGAGCGATATTAAGAGTTTATCCAGAACGCTTCATGGGTAGGCCGCAAATCAGCACTACCTGACAGGATCGTGAAGGAATAGATGTCCCCTACTACGCACGATGCGACAATCGTCGACGAGAGCGACGAGAAGCCGTCCGAGGCTCCATCACCGCCTGGCAACGCCTGGGGCGACCGCCTTCGTGCGCTCAAAAACGTGCCCCCCGTTCTCCACTTTGTCTGGGAGTCCGGCCCCGCGGTCGTCTTCTGGAACATTGCCATCCGTGTCATGGTTGCTTTTCTCCCCGTGGGCATCGGCATCATCGGCCGTTTCATCATCGACGGCGTCAACCGCATCCGCCTTCACCTTTCTCTGCCACCGCATTTCTGGTGGCTGGTCGGCGCCGAGATGGGCCTGGCAGTCCTCACCGGCATCATGTTGCGTGCCGTCGATTACTTTGACAACCTGCTCGCCGACCGCTATACCCACCATGTGAGCGTCGAAGTAATGCGCAAAGCAGCCGCACTCGACGTCACTGTTTACGAAGATCCGATTTTCTATGACCGGCTGGAGCGCGCGCGTGTGCAGGCCACTGACCGGCTGGCCATGATCCAGCAAATGGGCCGGCTCATTCAGCAGTCTGTCACCGCCATCGCCTTTTCGGCTGTCTTGGTCCGCTATTCGCCTTTCCTGTTGCTTCTTCTGGTTGCCGGCATCATTCCCGCGTTCCTCGGCGAGAGTCACTTCGCCTTCCTCACCTATGCAAAGAATTTTCGCCAAACCCCCAAGCGGCGCCAGATGGATTACCTGCGCCAGGTGGGCGGCAGCAAAGAGGCGGCCAAGGAACTCAAGCTGTTCAACCTGAGCGGCTATCTTACCGACCGCTTCACGGCTCTGTCCCTCAGCATCTTCAAAGAGAATGTCAAACTCAACCGCCGGCGTCTCTTCTGGGGCGGCCTGCTGGCCATCCTGGGTCAGCTCGGCTATTACGGAGCGTACGCCTACAGCATCTACAGCACGATTCAGGGCCGCTACAGCATCGGCGATCTCACGCTCATCATGACAGCCATCATGCAAGCCATGAGCAACATTCAGCAGGCATTTTCTACAGCATCGGGCGTGGCCGACCAGGCACTTTTCCTCACCGATCTTCTGGCATTCTTCGAGATGAAGCCAAGCGTCGAATCAAAGGTGAATGGCCTGCCGGCGCCACGCCCCGTGACGCGCGGTTTTGAATTTCGCAATGTATCCTTCAAGTATCCCGGCGCAGACCGGCGCGTCCTGAGCAACTTCAACTTCACGCTGGAGCCGGGAGAACGCGTGGCCCTGATTGGCGAGAACGGCCAGGGAAAGACAACCGTCGTAAAGCTCATTACGCGCCTCTACGATCCCACGGAAGGCCAGATTCTGCTGGACGGAATCGATCTGCGCGAGTACGACCTTGCCGATTTGCATTCCGAGATTGGCGTCATTTTCCAGGATTTCATGCGCTACGAAATGACCGCCCGCGAAAACATCGCTGTCGGCCGCATCGAAGTTCCGCACCAGCAGGAGGAGATTGAGTATGCTGCGGAGAAGAGCCTTGCCGACGGCGTGATTGCCAAGCTGCATGGTGGCTACGACCAGATGCTTGGACGCCGCTTCGAGGGCGGCGTGGACTTATCCGGCGGCGAGTGGCAAAAGCTGGCGCTTGCCCGCGCCTACCTTCGCGACGCACAGTTACTCATCCTCGATGAACCCACCGCATCGCTTGACGCCCGCAGTGAACTCCAGGTCTTCGAGCGCTTCGCCGAACTTACCCTGGGAAAGATGGCCCTGCTAATCTCTCACCGCTTCTCTACCGTCCGCATGGCAGACCGCATCGTTGTTCTTGAGGCCGGGCGCCTTGTGGAAGAGGGCAACCATGCACAGCTTATGGCACTCGGCGGACGCTATGCCGCCATGTTTGAAATGCAAGCCGCAAGTTACCGTTGAGAACCTATGACCGATACCATATCTATTCCCGCTCCGCAAAAGTCACCCGCCGTCGATGAATTCGCGCATCTTCGCGATGCGGCGCGCAGTGCCGCCTCGTGGGATGTGGTGCATCGGCCGCTGACTGCCGGTACTTTTCGAGAGCGAATCATCGCCGCTCGTCGCGCCCTTAAGCTGCTGGAAGTGGAAATCGCTTCGCTGCCCGCAGCTCCACAAGCGGAAGGGGACAATCAACGGGTATCCCATATTCCCGCGCTTCTCGACCTGCGCGCGAACTCCCGCCTGCTGCGTGCGGCGATCTCCGCTGTCTGCAACAAGCCTGGGGAAATAGCTCGACTTCCGCGTGTTCTGCTCCCCGCGAAGCAAGATGAGCCCCGCATTGCCGCAGCCGCGAACCTCTACCTTCGAACTGTCGCCGGAGGTTTTTTCCCGCAGTCGTTCCAGGCATTCATCCGTGCTTTGCAGGAGCAGGAGCCTTTCACTGTCGGCGAACTGTGGAACATCGCAGCGTTTCTCAAGTTTGCTCTGCTCGAATCGATGCTGGAGGAGGCGCAAACACTTTTACGCTCGCCGGAGTCTGTAACAGCGCCTCTGCTCCCCGTTCGCCTCAAGAGCCTTCGCAGCATTGGTCACGCCAAATGGGTTTACATCATTGAGCCGCTCATCGCTTTCGACGCCATACTTCGGCAGGATCCCGGTGGGACCTACGAACGGATGGACTTCGAGAGCCGCGAGCAATATCGGATGCGCGTCGCCATTATCGCCCGCTACTCCGATTGGACTGAGTCCCAGGTGGCCCAGGGCGCTCTTGATCTTGCCAGGCAAGGCGTCGAGAACCCCTCCGAGGACCCACGCATTCATGCGCGCCGCACGCACGTCGGCTATTACCTTCTCGACAAGGGATTCCCGCAACTAGTGGCCCGCACGGGATATTACCCTCCTTTCATCGACCGGTCGCGCGCCTTTATTCGCGCCCACGCCGATGACTTCTTCTTGACCGGCATTGAGCTCCTGACCATTCTCTTCATTGCCGCGGTGCTGTTTCCCCTTCTTCCGCATTCCTCCGGTTTTGCCGGACTGCTGACGGCACTTGTCCTCTTGTTGCTGCCTGCCACACAGGATGCCGTCGACCTGGTCAACAACACGGTCACCGCGCTTTTCGATCCCGAACCTCTGCCCAAGCTCGACTTCAGTGTGAGCATTCCGTCCGAATGCACCACCCTGGTAGCGATACCCTCCCTGCTGTTGAAGGAAGAACAGGTGCGCGAACTTGTCACCAGTCTCGAAGTTCGCTTTCTTGCCAACCGCGATCCGCACCTGCACTTCGCGCTGCTGACCGACCTGCCGGACTCCGTAAGCAAGCCGCGAGAGAACGACACGCACCCGCTGGTCGAGTTAGCCATCCAACTTATCGACGAGCTCAATGCCAAATACACTTCGCCCAAGTGCGGCCGCTTTGTCTTTCTCCATCGCCATCGTGTCTTCAATCTGCGCCAGGGCGTGTGGATGGGATGGGAACGCAAGCGCGGCAAGCTTCTCGATCTCAATAAATTCCTGGCCGGCGAGTTCGATGCCTTTCCAATCAAGGCGGGCAACCTCGATGCGCTCCAACAGTGCCGCTATATCCTTACTCTCGACTCCGACTCGCAGCTTCCTCGCGGTGCGGCGGCGCGACTGATCGGCGCCATCGCGCACCCATTGAACCAGGCGGTCATCGATCCCAAGTCACGCATCGTCGTTGAAGGTTATGGCATTCTGCAACCGCGCATCGGGATAGCCGTGCAATCCGCTGCGCGATCGCGGCTGGCTGCAATCTTTTCCGGCCAGAGCGGTTTCGATATCTATACTCGCGCCATCTCCGACGCCTATCAGGATCTATTCGGCGAAGGTATCTTTACCGGAAAGGGTATCTACGAGGTTGCAACGCTCCATGCGGTGCTCGACCGCAGGTTTCCGAGCAACTCTCTGCTCAGTCACGACCTTATCGAAGGCTCTTACGCGCGCGCAGGCCTGGTCACCGATGTCGAACTGATCGACGATTATCCTTCACATTACAGCGCGTACAGCCGCCGCAAACATCGCTGGGTGCGCGGCGACTGGCAAATTGTACAGTGGATTTCATCCCGTGTCCCTGAAGAGTCCGGCCGCTGGGTGCGTAACCCCATCACGAGGATTTCGCGCTGGAAGGTCTTCGATAATCTGCGCCGCTCGCTTGTGGAGCCATTCCTCTTCATCCTGTTTGTCGCCGGGTGGCTCGGGTTGCCGGGGG
>OBLW0100003785.1_pt1 | contig 11695 bp, 10 predicted proteins | sample 1520161 | NCBI WGS metagenome assembly OBLW01 (sample SAMEA3539309, study PRJEB22396) | soil metagenome | biome: tundra; feature: field; material: soil | place: USA | collected 2010-05 | depth 0.15 m
GGCTCTCCGCTGGTCATCAAATGGGGCAAGCACGGCTCGTTCTACGCTTGCAGCACTTACGACAAAGAAAATCCAGATACCTGCAAGTTCACCAAAGAAAATCCGATCAATCTTCCCGACTTGGACTCCGCCGACGTTCAGGAGACTGCGCAGGAAGAGTACTGCGAAAATTGCGGACGCGTGATGGTCTTAAAGCGCGGTCGATTTGGGCAGTTCATGGCGTGTACCGGATATCCCGATTGCAAGACGACGCGGCGGCTTGATCAGGGGAAGAAGGTTCCCGACATTCCACTCGATGAAACCTGTCCCCTTTGCAAACGAAACATGATTCTGCGGCACGGCCGGTTTGGAGAATTCACATCTTGCAGCGGATACCCTGAATGCAAGTACGTGAAGCAGAACTTCATCGGAGTAAAGTGTCCTGAGTGCAAAGATGGCGAAATAGTCGAAAAACGCGCGCGCAAGGGCAACACGTTTTACGGATGCGGAAATTATCCGAAGTGTAAATTCACCTCTGCGGCGAAGCCCGTGCCGGAGACATGTCCAGATTGCGGCCATGAATATTTGGTCGAACGGATTCGAAAAGATGGATTCGTAATAGCATGTCCGAATAAAGAGTGCGATTACGAACGTACGGTTGAGGGTTCGACGGCTGAGGTTTCGAAAGTCTAACTTATCAAGCTGGTTGCAGCGCACACCAATAGCAAATCTAACGAGGCGAAACTATGGCAAAGCAAGCAATGGCGCACGATGCTCAGTTGATTATGAAACTCTATGACCTCCGCCGTGAAGCCGAGATGCGCAAGGCAAGAAACTGGTTCACCGTGGAGTTTTGGCCGCAGAGTGCCGACGAGTTAATAAAGGTTGCGAGTGCGTTCCCCAGCCAGGAAAATGCCTGGATTCGCCAAGTGGGCGGATATTGGGATATGGCGGCCTCATTCGTTCTACACGGTGCGCTGAATGAAGAACTCTTTCTTGAGCCCGGCTGCTGTGGCGAAATGTTTTTTATCTTCGGAAAGATATATCCCTTCCTAAAAGAATTTCGCGAGAAAACCAATAATCCTGATGCCTTCGCCAATGTCGAGAAAGTTGCCACCGGATCAAAGGTTGCTCGCCGGCGGTTGGAGCGCGTTTTAAAAAATATCGAGAATCGTCAAAAGGCATCGGCCAAGCCCGCGAAGAAAGCCTGAATATAAGCGTCGTCGCGTCGCTTTCCCACAGACTGTGATTCTGCGCACATTTTTGTCCCACCCATCTGCTATCCTTAACCGTTGTGCGGATGCTTTGGTGGTTTCTGATATTGGGAGTTAGCACGGCGGTGGTTGTGTCTGTTGCACTCACTCTTTATATGAAGGTCAGGCGGCAAATGAGGCGTGCAGCGGCCCACCGCGCGGAACTCGATCACACCGACCACACCTCGCCTAAAGCCTGAGCAGAGTGAAGACTTGTGATATTTCGTATCGTCTGAGGAAGGAAAGAATATGTTGAGCGAAGCGAGCGAAGTTTTAGGGCAAAAGACTCAGCCGGCGATTGGATCCGAGACACGTGGCAGGGAATTAGCGAAACAAGTTGTAATCGTAGTCGCAGCTAGCTTGTTTATTGCGCTTTGCGCCCGTGTAGCGGTTCCGTTGCCCTTTACTCCAGTCCCCCTAACGCTGCAGAACTTCGCTGTAATTACGGTGGGATTGCTTCTAGGTTCGCGCCGCGGATTTGCCGCGCTCGCGCTATATCTGGCCGAAGGCGCAATCGGACTCCCCGTATTTAGTTCGGCAATTTTAGGAACCGGTCTCGCCCACCTCTTTGGTCCCACAGGCGGTTTTCTTATGGCCTACCCTGCGGTTGCCTTTCTCGCAGGCTGGATCTACGAGCGCAGCTCGCGTGGCTTTGTCTGGGCAGTTGTTGCCTCCACGGCGGCGGAATTACTCCTCTTTGCCGGCGGCCTAAGTTGGCTCGCGCTATTGACGCATTCCGTTGCTCTTGCCATCAAGTTTGGCCTGTACTGGTTCGTCTTCGCAGAAGTCATCAAGATATTCATGGCGGCCGGGGTTGCGCAAAAATTCCACCACTTGAATTCTTCGGCAAACTAACTACTCTTTTCGAACAGGATTGCACCCCTCCTGCCTGCGAATCGATTTTTGTCAGTATGTCCAACTTGAGTCTTTAACCTCGAAATTCATAGAACAGGATTACGGAATCTTATGAGTACGGTATCTTCTCCAGTTCGCGAAATCAGTGTGGCGCACAGTCCCGATTCCGACGACGCATTCATGTTTTATGGCTTGGCGACAAACAAAGTCCGTGTCCCGGGACTGAAATTCAGCCACACTCTTTGCGACATCGAGACGCTCAACCGTCAGGCCCAGGACGGCGTCTACGATGTGACCGCAATTTCGTTCCACGCGTTCCCATACATCCAGGAAAAGTACACGTTGATGTCGTGTGGAGGCAGTGTAGGCGATGGTTATGGCCCCATGCTGGTCTCTACGCGACCCTTTACTCAGGATGAGATCAAACACAAGAAGATTGCCATTCCCGGCAAACTAACAACGGCCTATCTGGCGCTCGAGTTGTTTGCGCCAGGCATCGAAGTCGAGGTCGTCCCATTCGACGAGATCATCCCGCAGATTCTGGAAGGAAAGCACGAAGCCGGCCTCATCATTCATGAAGGCCAGCTCACTTATGACAAGTCGGGGCTGCACCGTGTCGTCGATCTTGGTAAGTGGTGGCAAAAAGTTACAGGCCTTCCGCTGCCGCTCGGTGGTAATGCAATCCGTCGATCATTGGGACCAGAAACCATGGCCAGCGTCACACGCGCGCTGCGAGAGAGCATTCAATACGCCATCGATCATCGCGAAGAGGCGCTTGCCTATGCCATGCAGTTTGCCCGCGATCTCGATACCGAACTCGCGGACAAGTTCGTTGGAATGTATGTCAACGAGCGCACGCTCGATTACGGCGACGACGGCCGCGAAGCTGTTAAGCGATTATTGGATATGGGGCACAAGGCGGGGATCATTCCGCAAACGCCGCGCGTGGATTGGGTTTAGAGACGGAGCCGCCGTTTTTCAAACGAGGTGAGGCAAAACGCTTTCGCCTACCTTACCTTTTCTGGAAACGAAAACACAGGCTCAACGTCCACCGGAACATCCGAGGCCATTTTCAAGGATGCATTCAATTCCTCGGGCATTGCGCCATATTTTCTAAACCAGCCATCGGCACGCGCCCGATCTCCTGTAGCCTCAATCTCCAGTAATTCCTTCGTCAGATGTGCTACAGCGCCGGGCAACTTCTCATAGTCAATCACGTACTTTCCTTGGGCATTGCGGCTTAGCGCCAACCGCTCCGAATAGTAGTTAAGTTCCATCATCTCTGCTTTACCATGCGCTTCATCGGTTCCAAAACGTATTGCGCGAAAGAGGTCGCCTACATATGACGCGTAATACTCTTCCAGTTTATTTTTAGGAAGGGCATCATGATCCACTAGCCATTGAACGGCGAACATCCCAGTCACATCCGCCTTCGCCTCCTCCAGGCTGCTGAAGTCAGCTCCAAGTGCATCGCGAATATCGACCTTGCCCGCTGCGGTGCGAGCATAAGCCGGGCCGAGGCCGTGCGAAATCTCGTGCATAATCGTGCCGACCATGTAACCCTCGCTGGAAACTTTACCGGCTTGCCGCGGCTCCATCAGCTTCCGCGCGACCGGCAAGATTACATAGGCGACGCGGGCGTCCATGAAATTCTTGAAGAAAATCTTCTTAGTTCCTTTTTGCTCGTGTACTCGAGGATCATTTGGCAGATTATCCGCGACCGCCTGATAGCCATGCGCAAGATCTCCCGCGCGAAATGGAGTGTCCATCACTTCCATGGGCGACTCCAATCCTTGTTTGGATGGCCGATCCTCAGCAGCTAGCGGCAGCGCATCCTGAATCGCTGGCACATACTTTTCATACAGCTCCAGCTTTTTGCTGTCTCGCTCATCACGGATCATCACCGACGCACCGTAAGAGCCCTTTACGCCGAGCAGTCCGTCCAGATAGGTTTCGTAAGGAGCAAAGATGACATCGATCTTAGGGTTCTTTAAGCCGACCCACGCCAGATCGCTGGCAAAATAGTCATCGCTAAGCAGAGCATCGGCGCGTAGCCGAAGAAACTTTGCGAACGCTGCATCATTGCTGAGTTCAGCCGCTGCCCGCAACGCTTTTGCGGCCGGTTCTAGAAACGCGCGAAACGCGATGTGATACGGAACAACCTCCAGCTTCTGCTGATTCCAGCGCACGATGGTGAACGGGTCGTAGATTCCCGCCTTCTCGTCAGGATGCGCTTTCACATGCTGTTCGACAGCGTCGCGCGTCAAGTCTGCCGGATAGAAGCCTTGGCCAGCGGGCTGGCTTTCGGTTCCCACAATCGGCTTATTGTCGTCGATCATGTCAAAGCGCGACGCATTGATCCACAGCATACGGCGGAGTTCGATATCGCGCGCGTTCCGGCTGGAAGCGAGGGCCTGATACAGCAAGAGCCCCGCAGGGTCGCTCTGCCGCCAATAAATACTTTCAAGATAACTGGACGCTTCGACCAATTTTCGGATCGATTGCTGGTCGCGGGCGCTGAGGCCTACGGTGCGGAACGGCATTGGCACTCGGCGGAATCTAGCCAAGCGCTGGCGAAGGTCGGGTAGAACCTTCAAGTTTGCAGGTGTTCCGTTCGTAGCCGCCGAGCCTGTCATCACGCGTTTCGCTGTTGCTGTCGGCTGCGCGGCCTGCAAATCAGACATCAGGAATATAAAAAATAAACCCAGCCCTACTTGCCTTGAGAATTGTGTAAATATCCACGCGAAAAAGCTCTTAGTATGATTGTTCTTCATGCCAACATGAGTCTATCAAACACGCGAAGTACTCCCGAGCAACTATCATAAAAACATGCTGGCACAGACTGACTCTCAAACTCTGCTCATCGATGCCGATGACACACTCTGGGAGAACAATGTTTACTTCGAACGAGCGATTGCGAACTTCATTACGTTTTTGAATCATCGGGAGTACTCACCAGAGGCTGTCCGTTTAGTGCTAAACGATGTGGAGCGAGAATCCATCGTCAAGCACGGCTATGGTTTGCATAGTTTCGCGCATTCACTGATGGAAACTTTTGAAAAGCTTTCGGTTGAGCCAATCACTCCAGAACTGCATGATCGAATTCGCAGTTTCACCCACCATATCGCGGAGCATCCGATTGAGATCCTTGCAGGCGTACCTGAGGCTTTGCAGTATTTGGGAGAGCGTCACCACCTCATCCTGATGACAAAGGGAAACCCGGCCGAGCAATCTGGAAAAGTCGAGCGCTCGGGATTAAAAGAATATTTTGCCGCCGTCGAAATCGTCGCCGAGAAAGACGAATCTACTTACCGCTCCGCCCTCGCCAAGTACGGTCTTCCGAAGGACTCCACCTGGATGGTAGGCAACAGCCCGAAGTCTGACATCAACCCCGCGCTGGCAGCAGGATTGCACGCTGTCTTTATACCCCACGACAACACCTGGATTCTGGAGCACGAGGAACTCGCGAGTGCTCCGCCAGCGCAGCGGCTTCTTATTGTCGACCATTTCAGCGACCTGCAAAAACACTTCTAGCTTGGCTAGTTGCCGAAGTGACGGGCAAAACAACGCCCGTGTATCTCCGAGTGACGAGTAGAAGAGACACACGGGCAGTTATCGCCGTGACTGTTTTGTTCTTATTGAACCGTGACGCTTACCGCCGGCGAAGGAATGCCGTTTGCTATCACGACCAATGAACTCGCTCCCGTTTCCATCGACGTGGGTACGTCGAAGTTCGTCGAGACGGGCAATGAGCCGGTCGCTACGCCCATCGTGCTATGATCGTGCGTTCTGGCGTAAAACACGTGTTTTGTGCTGTTGTTTGTGATTTGCACCAGCGGATAGTTAGTAGCGGTTTGTAACTCATCCCCAAACGCCGCCGCTTGTGATAAGCCGTTGAACTGGGTTCCCGAAATCGAATAAGTCGATCCGCGAGTCACCGTGGACGGGTACGTGGAGATCGCAGGCTGCCACGAAGTCTGATAAGTTCCGGTCGAAGTGTAGACTTCGGTGGTACCGCCGCCGATCAACACCTGTCCGGTAGGTAATATCATCAAACTTCCTGGAGTGTACGGTCCGGACGTCAACTTCGTCCCATCGAAAAGGTAAGAAGTGCCAGAATCGCCTTCGACTAGCACATCCCCATTGGTTAGCAGAACGGCAAAAGAGTCGCCGGCATTATCGCCATTTGGGAAGGTAGGACCAACCGACCACTGTTTGGTCAGACTGTCATAGACAGACGTGTTACCCGCGCCGCCACCTTTTGTGTAAGACCCGGTTACGAACACCGTGCCGTCAGGACGAAGGATAGCAGGCCCAATTTCTCCAGGTGGGTAGTAGCACAGCTTTCCGCCTGGACCGTAATTGATGCAGCCATCCGGGGATGGAGAGTGTAGGTCCACGATGGTGCTGCCAGCGGTCGTCCACTCTTTCGCCACAGTGGAGTAAATCTCGGAATTGGGGGCGCTTTTTACGTCGGAAGTTAACACCGTGCCGTCCGCCAACAGAGTCCAACCTTCTTCGGCGTTAAAGTCTTTCTTCCCCTTTGCGCTTACCGTAGTCCATTTCATGGTTTTGGGATCTAATTCGCGCATCTGCTTCGTGAGTTTGTTGCCAATCAAATAATTTCCATTCGGCAACACCAGCGACGGCGAATCGCCGATATAACTCCATCCCTTTGGCGGAGTCACCGAAGTCCAAGTGTTTTTTATCGGATCGTAGATTGCTCCAAGATTGGTGAGCGCAAACTGACCGAAGTTGTACTCTCCACCTTCAATCAGTAACCTTCCGTCGGCCAGTACGGCCGAAGACTCGGCGTACGGATCATAACCGGAGGGAAGAGCCGCCAGTTGCGTCCATGTACCGTTGATATAGCTCCCGGTATTGTCGGGGGTCAGTTTCCACCAATCGTTCCCGTTGTTACCTTGGACCATCACGGTCCCATCGGTGAGTTGGAAAGAGAGGCCAACCCCGTCTGGCGGCTGATGCTTCAACGCAGTTATCGTCTGCGCGACTGCGCCGCCTAATACGAGGAGCAGGACAGAAAACACCGAGAGAATGAACTTCTTCGACAAAACGCACGACCTTTCTTCAGGGCTATTGGACACAATGAGCACAGAACTTTTCCACAGAGTCAAAACACTTTTCATTTCGGAACCATCCCCGGGGGGTGATAGCAGCAGGCGCTCAATGGTAACAAAACCCTTTGAGATTGGGTAGTGGGGATGAATCGAGCGGAAGAATGCGCTGGGGGCGGCTTTTCGGCGAATTAGCTTTATTCGAACCTAAAAAGACACAGGCCGGGAACCCGGAATTTCTTCCGGTCCCGGCCTGCGCTTCTTTTAACTCGTTAGCTGACTATTGGTTTGGGGCTGCGTCAGGGGTGGCCGCCGGCGTGGTTGCCGCCGCCGTGGTACTGGCTGCGGGCGTGGTTGCAGCGTTGTACCGCGAAAGTCGCGGATAAAACGGAGTCACTTCGAACGGCATTTTGTCACGCGCCGAAGTAATCGCAACCGGTTGAGACTTTACCATCTCTACACTGTCGTCCCACGGATTCAGTTTGACTCGTCCACCCAGCGGCAACGCGGCGATTTGGTCGAGCTTGTTCCAGTCCAGTGCCGGAGCCGATGTCGCTAGCGCCGCCATGCGGGTCACAGTTCCATTTTCCGTAATATTGTTGCCGAGATGCGCTTGCAGTAAAGCGCTAAGCTGCGGCGCACGTTTTTGCAGAGCTTTGATGAAGAGTCCGGCCGAATCAAGCTTCTGCGCGTATGGCGAATTCTTCAGCATCTCCACGGCTTTTTTGTCAGCCGCCGCTTCCTCTTCGGGAATGTGCTTGAAGCCAAGGTTTTGGTATGTACCTTCGTCCGAGAACAACATTCTGTCGTTGAAGGCGTACTGGCTTCCGAGGTTGTGTCCCAGAACAATGTGCGCCAGTTCGTGCGAGAGCACCATCGCCAAGCTGCCTTCGTCCGGTAAAACATCAATCAGTCCGCGGCTTACGACAATCGTGTTACCGACACTGAAAGTTTCAAGCGGCGATGTGGTCAGAACCCGAGTCCTAACCGGCCTCGGCAGGTCGATATTGTTAGTGATCACAATGTTGTTTACGACGGTTTGCAGAATCTTATCCACGTCACCCGCGGGGGCCAAAAGACCAGCGCGCTCCAGTCGCTCAACCACGTTGTCTTCCGCCTGCTGCTGCCATTCGCGTTCGGCAGCCAGCGGAGTTGCGTCCTGCGCACTCGCCGTTTCGTCCTTAACGCTATCAACTCGTATATTGGTTAGTTCGTCGCTTGCCATTGCGGCCTTCAAGTTATAGCCCCACATACGGGTCTGCGCCTTGAACGCGATTTTGTTCTTCGCGCCCGCGGTGAAGTCGCCTTCTTCGCTGTAGATATAGGCCGGAATCCAAAAACCCGGCATCAGATTCAGGCGCCAACTGTCCATGTGGAAGTAATAGTCATTGCGATGGGGCCGAGAGTAGGTGCCGTTGAGGCGAACGATATTGAAGTCTTGATCTTCAACCCAGATGCGTCCCAGGAAACGTCCCCGGCCAGCATCTTTTTTGGGCGTCAGGTCAAATACGAGACAACGAATGTCCCCCAGAAATTCGCGGCGGGCGTAGTGGAAATCGTAGTGCTGACGATCGAAATCGCTGCGGTCCGCAAACACCATCCACGAAAAGCCAAGCGGTTGGTATTGGAACTTGAACTTTTTCGTAAGGCCGCCGAGAAGGCGCTTCTCCATGCCTTCATCTTTCTTTTCCTTACCCTCAAGAAAGTCGCTGCGGTCGATCGAGTCGCTGAAGTCCATGCGCCCCAGAAAATAATGGTCGTCCTGCGGAACGGGACCCAGTTGTGGATCCTGAGCCAGGTCCTGGAGATAGGTCTCAACAATCGGAGTGCGGCGAGACAAGAACTTTATGAGCTCTTTTTCGCGCCAGATTACGCGGTCCACAACCTGATCCATGGTCGTTGGAGGTGTCATATTCGACCCGCTCTGACCCTGCGCAGGTTGAGATTGGTCCGGCTGCGATTGTGTCGTCGCCGCCGTAGACGAGTTCTGCGGCGCTGGCGCCGGCTGCTGAGCCACTGCCGTCGTTGCTAACGCAAGCAGAGCCAAAATCATCCAGGAGTTGCTGAGTGTAAACTCGCTTGTTGCCTTCCGCATAGCCGTTATCTCCAAAGTTTCAGTAAGCCAGTTCAAATACAACGTGCACAATTGCTGTCGAATCCATCGGCTGCCCAACCCGTAGAGCAGGCTTGAACCGCATCTTATTAGCTGCAGCGATCGCGGCTTCATCGAGTCCGTGACCCAGGCCCCGGACGATCCGTTTCACGTGCAACTGTCCGTTCGCCGCGAAATCCACTTCGAGCAGAACTTCACCTTCCAGTTTTAGGTTTCTTGCTTCTTCCGTGTAGACCGGGTTCGGTTTGTAGGTAATTTCGACCGATGTCGTCGAGGGACTGTCGACTCGTTGAATATGAGCCGTATTCTGCGCTACTTCTTGAGATCCGAAACCTGAGGACTGTACACTCCCCCGTCCGTTGCCGCGACCATCTCCTCGACCTGCGGTCGCTACTCCACTGCCAAAATCTGCACTTGCAACCGTTCCCTTAATTCCTTTTGCGCCCCCGGAGCCATTGCCTTGTCCTGCCCCTACTGGCATATCGAAAGAACCTGCCGTGGCTGCCATAAGTTTGCCGTTCGGCTTGCTATTGGCGCTGGGCTTCAGACCGTTGGGATCCCCAAAACCGCCCGTCTGCACTTTCGAAATTGGCGCATTCACTGTTGGTACTGCGGAACTACCTTGGAATTCTCCCGTGTGAACCAGCACCGGCCGAGCCCCCGTCGTCGGCGTCAAAACTGCCGGCGCAAAATTATTCATCGCCACCTTGGGAGGCTCAACCTCTTGAGGGTGCGGCTTCGATACGCGGACCTCACGCGGTACGACTAGCTTTGGAGCTTGGAACACCGGTTCTCGGGGCAACAATTTCGCATGCACCGGGCGCGACTTCGGCATCCGTTCCGGCTTCAGTGGCGGACGCGGTACTAACTCCGTAATGTGATAATTTGCGGTGATCAGCAGTGTCTCGGGATTGATGATCCCAAAAAAGATCAGAAACAGAACCAGACCCGCAACGAGCCCGTAGCTCGTGGCAAAGGTGCGCCAGTCCCACTTCTTTTCAGGCAACAGGCCGAGTTGAAAACCACCGTCAGGCGTAGACATTCTTAACTCCAAAAAGGGAGCCCAGGCATGGGGAGAACGCTTGGGGTTGGAGTCTTTACCTTAGGGGAGAATGGACAGGGGGTAAACGTGTCCCTTGCGCGTGTCCTTTAGTAACCAACCTTTGGTCACCGATCTAGTGGCGATTACTGGCGCGCGCCGCCTCGGCGCCACGCAAAAAAGTAGAACACGGGTACTCCCGCTAGAATTGCCAGGCATCCCCCTGCCGAACTCTTCAGATTGTCCGTGAAGGTGTAGTAAAGAAGAACCGCAGAGACGAGCACAAATATTGCCGGAATGACAGGATATCCCCAAACACGATAGGGCCGTTCGGCGTTCGGCTCACGTCTTCGGAATACAAATATTGTGCTCCCGGCGATCATGTAAAACATCCACTCAGCAAAGATCGCCAGAGCGAAAAATTGGCGGAAACTCCCACCTAGCAAAAGTAAAACAATAGCCAGTCCGCACTGCACCGCGATCGCGACCGAGGGCGTGCGGTAGCGCGGATGTACCTCGGCGATTGCCTTGAAAAAATATCCATCGCGTGCCGTCGCGAATGGTACTCGTGCTCCGCTCATGATCGTGCCGTTTAACGTTACCAGCATCGAGAGAGCCATTCCTGCCGATACAAGACCAGCGCCCGCGCTGCCCAGCACGAGTCCTACAACGTCCGACGCCGGACGCTGCGAAGCAGCTACTGCCGCTGCGGGCAATACATATTGCACGGCGGCATTCACCAGAATGTATAGCGCGCCCACCGTTGCCACGCCCCAAATAAGCGACAGAGGAATATTTCGCTGTGGATTCCGAATCTCTCCCGCGACCATGTTCAGATCGTTCCAACCGTCATAGGCCCAAAGCGCGGCTACCAGAGCCGCGAAGAAGCCCGCGACGCCGCCTTTTGCGCCAACGAACTCGGTCGCGAAATTCGCCCATGTTCCCCCTTGATAAGAGAAACCCACAACCACAATTCCAAGGATAATTGCGACTTTGAGTAGAGTGAAGAAAAATTGGAACTCACCCGCTCGGCGAACCCCTAGGTAGTTGAGCCACGAAATCAGAAGTGTTGCGCCGATCGCTACCAATTGGCCGTAACTAATCGTGAACGGACGCGATGTACAAGAGTGCGAAAAGAAAGAAAACACAGAAAAGGTCCCGAGAATTCGGACCAGCCCGGTCGTGATCGTAGCGATCGAAGCCGGCTTCGCGATCAAGAACCACGTCCACGAATAGAGAAATCCCGCGAGCGGTCCGTAAGCATCGCGAACATAAACATATTCGCCGCCAGCTTGCGGCTTCATGGCTCCCAGTTCGGCATAAGTAAGGGCGCCAAAAAACGACAGTAAGCCGCCCACCATCCACGCCAGATAAACCAGTC
>OBLW0100003786.1_pt1 | contig 11693 bp, 10 predicted proteins | sample 1520161 | NCBI WGS metagenome assembly OBLW01 (sample SAMEA3539309, study PRJEB22396) | soil metagenome | biome: tundra; feature: field; material: soil | place: USA | collected 2010-05 | depth 0.15 m
GTTGCAACTTCTTCCGAGAGCAGATCCATACGATCCGAATGAAGTGGGTTCAGCGCCAGGAAGATAGAGGAAATACAGTTGTCCTTCGTATGGTGATGTTCCGCGGTCGCCTTACTTATCACCAGCAGTAGCTTTAAAGTCTCCTCTCTCCACGCCTGTCTCCATTGATCCAGGCTTGCCGCGTTTGTCCCGCTCAATCCAGCGATGCTGTTAGTGACATTCGTGGCAGCACGAAAACAGGTTCCCTCCCAGACCTGTAGACATTCGAGGGGAGAATTCTCCGCCAGGATTTTGACCAATTCCGTAGAAAGTCTGCCGATCGCAAACCGACGTGGGGTTCCCTTAGTACCTGCTGTCTTAAATGCTGCTTTTTTGAGGGTAACGATGAACACCGGCTTCGGCAGCGTGCCATGCTCGAATATGTAGCGGGAAACCAAGTCCTTCAACTCGGGGTGATTGGTCCAGATGAGAATCCCGTAAGGCCCATTATCATGGTGGATGATCCGTCCGAAGGTCTGCACAAGAGTAGAGGCGATGGTCTCGTTCGAGCCTGTCACACCAAGATTCATGTCCAAAATTGCCAAGCGTACACCGGATAGTTTTTTCTTCTTTGTTGGCAGTTCAGTGCTCCTACCGTCAAAGAAGGCCACTGGAACGCCCATCTTTGAGAAAGCTTTTATTACGGGAACTGCTTCACCGGGTTCATCATCGAGCAAAATAATCCGCGCGCCACTCAGGCCTTTCATGCTCGCTCCTTAAATGAAAGTGCCACGACTGCACCATCAAATTCCGCCGGAAGATCGATATCGCCTTTGTCCGGGAAAAAGAGTTCCCCCCCCTGTGCTTTCATAACTTCACTTGCTATATGCAAGCCCAGTCCCATGCCGTCGGGCTTCCTGCTCAGAAATGGTTCCACAAGGAATTCCGGAGGATCCACGAATCCCGGACCATTGTCAGCCACAACTATGGCTCGGTGCCCGTTCAGATCGCTCAGTTGTTCTATAAAGATCTTCTTTGTGCCCCGTTGATCGCCCCACTTGTTATCAAGCCACCAGATTGAATTGTCGATCAGATTCATAATTGTCGAAATCACCAATCGCCTGCTGCATTTCACGTCAAAGTCGGCCCGCCTCGAGCGCTTCACAATGTCAATCTTGTGAACTTTCAATCGCAATTCCAGATTGAATAACGCTTGAGATACGAGAGTTGAGGCACGCTCCGTACTCACGCCTGAGCGACGAACAAGAGCGCCAAAACCCTCGATCAGGTCGGCTAGATGTTTCGCAAGAGCGCGAATTCTATTGGTTGCCTTGTCGCCCTCCACTGCTAAGACAAGCTCGGCTACACCCTTCTCAACCTCATGGATCACGACCGAAAGACTCAGACCGGCCGTTGCACTGGTAAGCAGTCGATCCCTTATTGACCGGTAGTCTGCTTCAATGCGGTCCAGATAGGGGCCGATTTCACTGACCAAGTCCTTCCTTTCGACAATACCTCTAAGCTCCGTGAGGTCCTCGAGGACAGGCTCACGGGGGCTTGAGTCGGCGTAGGCATTCCTAATTCGGCGTTTATCTATGTTCCGTTCGACTTCTATGCTTTGAAGTGCGTATACCACGGCGTCTCGAAAAGCTTCATAGTCGACGTTCTCGACAAATCCTCCTCGGTTGGTCTTTTCGATGAACCCTCTGTTAAGTCTCAGGTCTGCAGATTTATTGATATCGAGCGTGACCGCACCTACGATCAAGTTGTTACTGAGACGTTTGGTCGGTACGTTAACTCTTCTGCCACCGAGGCCCAGCCAGTCATTGCCACGTTCACCGTAGTCGTACACCCGAATTCCACCCCGATAAACACGGATGCCCCCTGATTCGTTGAGGAATTCTTTGAGTCCTTTCCGGTCATTGACTTCACCCAGTTTGAGAGTTCTGGCGTCCTGATCAAATATATAAATCATGAGCTCAACTGGCCCAATACTATGGTTATCCAGATTGATGAAGTGTTTCGAATCGCCAAGACCGAGGCTGTGGGTTACCTTTCGCGGTCCCACTCGCTTCTCCATTCCGGGAAATGGAGTGAACTCGTATGCATAGCTCAGCTTTGAACCCTTGAGCAAACATTTTGCATGGTAGAGTGAATACTTGAGTACGTCTCTTACATCGAGGAGTCCCTCAAGCCACTCTTGATGATCTTTCAAAACCAGCTTAGTTTTGAAGTCTCCGATGCCTGAGAATGGCGAAGAAATTGCGTTTACAGCTCTGGCGAGATCGCGAAGCATTCCGCGGGTCCATGTATCGCGCAGTTGAGTGATTTCAAGCCGGGTTCCAGTTTTTCTTCCCGTAAAATGCTCAGACATTACCGGAGAACCACTGATTGATCTTCGGAAGGATCGGAAGGAAAGTACACATCAGCAAATGATCCCCGTTAGGGCTTCGGACCTATCGAGAAGGTCAGTTGCCGCTTATCAGAGATCCGTCGAGAAGGCAATCGCGGGAAGACGCCCGTTAGCGGTTTTTATTGACGAGGCACAGAATACCTGTAAGGTTGGCTCTGGGCGAGCTCAGCTTGATCATTTGAACGTCATCAAGACCATGGCTAACACGAGCAATACACCTCATGTGCTGGTGGGGACATATGATCTATTAGCGTTTCGCCAGTTGAACGGCCAGGTCGCGCGGCGTTGCTGCCTCGAATTCCACTTGCAACGCTATAAAGCAGATATAGAGATCGAAGTAAGGCAATTCCAGAAAGTCGTTCGTTCATTTTGCACCAAAATGCCATTCCAAGAGCCTCCCGAATTGACCGGACATATGGAGTACATATTCGAACGCAGCATAGGCTGCGTAGGCGTCTTGAAGGACTGGCTTCAGCGCGCGATTATGGTGGCACTGGATCGCGATTCAAAAAGTCTCACGATCAAGGACCTTGAAAAGACCCAATTGTCAATCAGCGCAGTCAAGAAACTTCTCGACGAATGTACCCAAGGGGAAATGAAAGTACAGGAGAATGATAGTGACAAAAAATATGTGAGGGAGGTACTTAGATTTAAGCCGCTAGCGTTTCTCCCACCAGCTACCTTCGAGAATGGAAAGTCGTTGTCGGGCGCTGCAATAGTAACAAAGGCCAAGGTGAAGCCGTTCAAACGGATGCCTAAGCGAGATCCGGTGGAAGAGGGCACTTATGGAGCGGCCTGACGAAGTTTACGAATTCTGGACGACGGGTTCGGAGCCGATCATCCCGCCGCGAAGCAAGCTGTATTCACCCGACCCGTTCATGGTTGGGACGCCTCAGGTTGAAGCGTTGACTAGCTTCATGAGTAGACTAGCAGAGGATCATTGCTTGGCTGTCGGCTCAATGTTCAACTGGGGGCCGGTACATAATGCTCCATTTGCCGTCCACAACTACTTGGTACCCTACTCCTACTTCAGCGGCGGTAGGAAGGACAACGCACTCCAGCACACCTCTCGCGAAATCAACGGATTTAGTCTTCATACGCGACAGTGGGTTTCTACTCTCGAAACGCTTACCACAAGACGAGGACTCGATCGGCTCACGATGTTGGCATTTTCGAAAATAATCGGCAGCAACGAACTGCTGAGATCTGTCCACGCGTGGTGCCCATCCTGTTATGCGACCGATGGGGATACAGATAAACTATACGATCGCCTTCTTTGGTCATTGAGTGCCTTGACGAGATGCCCACTTCACGGAAATCGGTTGCGAGATATCTGTCCCAAGTGTTGCAAGCCATCCTGTCGACTGGCGGCAAGATCCCTCCCCGGTTTTTGTTCGAAATGTAGGGCCTGGCTTGGAAACTCGCTGGAGTACCCAGATGATCGGTCTGAGGGAACGGAATTCGAAATCTACGTATCCACGGTGCTCGCGGAATTGGTGGGTGCATTGAACGTGCTCGCTCCTCAGTCTTTCGCATGTGTATTTCCCAATGGGACATTCAGGGAAAATCTCAAAAAGCTGATCGCCAAGGTTTCACGTGGGAGCCTAACAGACTTTGCGACCAAGACTGGATTGCCTCCGGATACGGCGCGCCGCTTGCTCAGGTCAGGATCCCCAACAAACCTTTCGAGACTCTTGCAATTGGGATACTGCGTCGGGGTTCAGATTAAGAAACTTCTCCTCGATCCGCTCATCCTGGAAGAGGACTGCAACCTCGACAAATTGCGCGCACTATCGAGCAGCACTTCGTTCAAGCAGCGCCGTTCGTCTGAGGAGACAAGGCGCTGCATGGAACTCGTTTTACAGTCCGATGAGTGCCCAAGCGTCCTGGAGCTGGCTCGCAGCCTCGGTTACAAGACCGATGCCATACTGTATCGAACGGACGCAAATCTCTGTCGTCAGCTAACAAAGGAGTGCCTTGACAAGGAGCGGGCAGCAGGAATCAAGCGGTCGTGGCAAAGTCCTATTCGCACGGACTTTGAAATCGAAGCTTTGTTGCTGAAATGCCTGGCAATGGATTGTCCGCCGTCAATCAATGATATTGCCACGCAGCTCGGGTATTCGGGCGACGGCGCAATTGTTTCTCGATTCCCAGAGTTGACGACAGCACTCATCAGAAAGAGCCGCCAATTTGGTCAAGCAATACAGAGGCGGATACGGGCGATTCTAAAAAGGGCCGTCCTTGAACAGCCCCCGCCATCTATAGAGGTGCTCTCGAAGCGTCCAGGTGTTCCTCCAAAGTTCAATTTCTATACCCAAGCGCCGCCAGACCTCGTTAACCAACTGCGAAGGGCAACTGCCGCTTATAAGAAATCAAGGTGGGAAGAGATTCGCACGAAGTTGGCGGAAGCATTGGTGGAAGAGCCGCCGCCGGCAGCTGTTTCCGTGGCGAAGGCAGTTGGGTTATCAGTCGACACACTTAAAGCAAGGTTTCCGGAACTTGCGAAGCAGATTTCAGTACGCTCATTTGAGCATAGAAGGCGCGGCTTGAAGAAACAGGAGCCTGGCCTGAATCAGCTGGTCTTGGAATCCTGACCAGTAACAAACATGATGTCTATCTTATAGGCGCACGCCACCTCCGCCACCTTTGCTAATCTATTGCAATGATCAGGTCGTATGAAACCTGCCTGAGCGCCGTACCTCTGGACATAAAGGATGCGCTCGCTAAGTTCGGGCGCGAAGCCAGGCCAGTGTTCATCGAATTGCCCACAAACGAACCTCAGTTGCGCCAACAGACCATCGCACAGGTTTACCCAGTCTGCAGGCAGGTTGCAAGTTCCGGTCGAATTGGAGGAAAGGCAGAAGCTGCTATCCGTAAACCTCAGAATCTGACGGAATTCGATTTCATCTCCGTTGTCGGATCAACAGTCCACCGAAAATGACTCAAGGGTGGCAATGCGGTGTGGCGCTCTACATTTGGGAACCATAAACTGTCATTTCTGACAATTTATGCTTCTTTTTACACAAGTTATTGAAAATAATGGTAGGCACGACTGGACTCGAACCAGCGACCTCTTCCGTGTCAAGGAAGCGCTCTAACCAACTGAGCTACGCGCCTGTAATGCGACAATTCGTAGTCTATCAGCATCAGCTTGGCGCGAAAAGATGCGGGTGTGCTCCCTGGTTTCGCATGATGTACCATCGGTGTCGGACGGAGTACGCCTGTTTGCAGGGATCGCGTGCAGGCGTTTCGGCAGAAATGCCAATGCGCACTCCGATGACAAGCCGCGCTCGCCTGCGTCCTGTCTTTGCACGGGCCCGGCTTAACGGCTGTCGTTATAGACCGCTTCCGGTTGAACGTGCCATGACAGACGTCTCAGAGCCCCGAATCAACCCGCTCCGCGCTGCTCCCAATCTACTTACGTTCTTTCGCATCTGCCTGGCGCCGTTCCTGGTGGCCGCCATTCTTGAAAACCGGTTTGAGATCGGCTTCATTCTTTTTCTGGTTGCCGGCCTCACCGATGCGCTGGACGGCTTAATGGCCCGGTGGCTCAAGCAGCGCACCGTGCTGGGCCAGTACCTTGACCCGGTCGCCGACAAGTTGCTTTTAAGCACGCTTTTCCTGGTGCTCATGCATCAAGGCCTGATGCCTGTACTCGTCACGGTGCTGGTTTTCGGCCGGGATGTGGGCATCCTCCTGGTCTCCGCCATCCTGTACGCGGCCGTGGGCCGGCGGGAGTTCTATCCCAGCGTCTGGGGGAAGGCCAACACCCTCGCCCAGGTTACCGCCGTGGCGGTGGTCCTGCTGCACCAACTCACCCAGGCGCCCTGGGTGGTGGTTCTGCGCATGGTGGCGCTCAACGCAACCATCGTGCTCACCGTCATTTCCGGCCTGCATTATGCATGGATCGCAGTCCATCGGACTGGAACTTCCACGGGCGCCGGAACGGGCACAAAATAACCTTCGGCCCCTCCGGCTCTTCTTGGAGCGAGGCGGTGCCATTCTTCAATTGAGCCAGCGGTAGCGGCGATTATTGCGGCTTACTCGTCGTCCGAGACCGGTTCCTCTTCGGCGGTTTCCTCAATCACCATGTCGTTAAACTCATCGGAGTCAAAGACTTCGCCACATTCCAGGCACTCGACATATTCTGCGTCGTCGTGCCGGGAGACAATTCGTACCCTTGGGTGTTTGCAGGCGGTAACCATCGGTTCGTTGTCGTCGAGTTAGGTACTCTTCCCGCCGATTGTAGCGGCCTTTTCCAGTTTTTCAAGCGCCAATTTGATGAATCGTTTTATCCTTGGTACTCCATTGGGACGGCTTTCCCACATCTCCTCGCGGGGTAATCGGCATTCAGCTTGAAATACCGACATAAACGGTCGTATACTAAATGCGGACCTAAGCAGTCGGATATTCAATGCTCAAGCTGACCAAAAAGGCTGATTACGGATTGATGGCGCTCAAGTTTCTCGCTGAGCACCCTGAGATCACCGCGCTCAGCGCCAAGGACATTGCCGACGCCTATGGGATCCCTGCACAATTGCTGGCCAAGATTCTGCAGCAATTGACCAAGTCCGGTCTGCTCAAGTCGCATGCCGGCATGAACGGCGGCTACGCCTTGTCGAGGGACGCGCGCGCGATATCGGCCTACGAGGTGATTCACTCGATTGATGGGCCATTTTTCATTACGTCCTGCACCAAAGGCGCCAAAGGCTGCGATCTCACACCGAGTTGCACCATCAAGGAGCCATTGGCACGGGTCAACGACACCATCGCCGGGGTGCTGAAGAGCATCAGTATTCAGGACCTTGCTGAGAAAGAGCATCCAGTGGCGCACGAAACGAGTCCGCTGGTTTCCCTAACGCTTTCTTGATTTTCCTCCGCGCCACGCGAGTAAAAGGGGCGGAGCCGTCGTGAAGATGGAGATTTCAGATGAGTACAGTTGTCAGCCAGATTGAAGCACCGGCAGGCGTGACCTTGCCGATCTACATGGACAATCACGCCACCAGCCCCCTTGACCCCCGGGTGCTCGAAGCCATGATGCCCTACTTCACCGCCAAGTTTGGCAATGCGGCCAGCCGCAATCACTCTTTTGGATGGGAAGCTGAGCAGGCCGTCGAGACGGCACGCGAACAAATCGCCAAGCTCATCGGCGCCACTGCCAAGGAGATCATCTTCACTTCCGGCGCCACCGAGTCGAACAACCTGGCCATCAAGGGCATTGCGGAGATGTACCGCGAGCGCGGCAATCACATCATCACCCAGGTCACCGAGCACAAGGCAGTACTCGATACCTGCAAGCGACTGGAGAAATATGGCTACCGGGTGACGTATCTGCCCGTGAAAGCGGACGGCCTCATCGATCTCGAAGACCTGAAGCGGGCCATGGACGACAAGACCATCCTGGTCACCATCATGGCCGCCAACAATGAGATCGGCGTGTTGCAGCCTATCCGCGAAATCGGCAAGCTCTGCCATGAGAAGGGCGTGCTCTTCCACACCGACGCGGTGCAGGCAGTGGGCAAGGTTCCCGTCAACGTGATCGCCGACAATATCGACGTGCTGTCGCTCTCCGCACACAAGATCTACGGCCCCAAGGGAGTGGGCGCGCTCTATGTGCGCCGGCGTAATCCCCGCGTGCAGATCGCCGCCCAGATCGACGGCGGCGGCCACGAGCGCGGCATGCGGTCCGGCACGTTGAATGTACCCGGCATCGTGGGCTTGGGCAAGGCATGCGAAATCGCCTATGCCGAAATGGATAACGAAGCGGCGTACCTGCGCGGCCTGCGCGATGGGCTCAAAGCAAAGCTTGAGTCGGCGCTCGATTATGTCCACGTGAATGGCTCCATGGAGCACCGCTTGCCCGGCAACCTGAACATGAGTTTCGTTTACGTCGAAGGCGAGTCGCTGCTTATGGGCATCAACGATGTTGCGGTCTCCAGCGGGTCGGCTTGCACCTCGGCTACCCTCGAGCCGTCCTATGTGCTCAAGGCGCTGGGTTTGGGCGACGACGTGGCGCACAGCTCCATTCGCTTCGGATTGGGCCGCTTCAATACCCAGGCTGAAGTGGACTACGTAAGCGCCAAGGTCATCGATATTGTGAAGAAACTACGTGAACTTTCACCGCTTTACGAAATGGTGAAGGAAGGCATTGATTTAACCAAGATTCAATGGGCAGCACACTGAGTTGGTGCCCAGATCTCAATTGAGACCTGGAAAGCAAGCATCGGCGGGCCAGCCTGCCGAATCAAATAAGAGAACGGCGGCTTCCCCCGCAGGAGGAATTGGCAAATGTCATACAGCGATAAGGTAATCGACCACTACAACAGCCCGCGGAATGTAGGCACGCTCGACAAAAGCTCAACCGAAGTCGGTACGGGCCTGGTGGGCGCGCCGGAGTGCGGCGACGTCATGCGGCTTCAGATCCGCGTGAACCCCGAGACGCAGGTGATTGAAGAGGCCAAGTTCAAGACCTTCGGCTGCGGATCGGCCATTGCCAGTTCTTCGCTGGCCACCGAATGGATCAAGGGTCGCACCGTGGAAGATGCCCTGGCCATCAAGAACACCGACATCGTCAAGGAATTGTCGCTGCCGCCAGTGAAGATTCACTGTTCGGTGCTGGCCGAGGATGCAATTCGCGCGGCCATTGGCGACTGGAAGAAGAAAAACAACGTTGCGGAAGCCGCCCAGGCGACTGCCACAGCGCACTAAGGTGGGTTGGAAGGGCATGGCTTCAGCCGCGCCCTTTCAAAATGCACTCGGAAGTGGGAAACAATGTCGAACATGGTGACAATTGGGTCCAAGCCTGCTGAAGGCGCATTCGCAGCGCAGCCGCAGGTGCCCGCCGGAGGCGGAGCTGGCCCCACCGCAGGTGGACTGCAGGTGACCGAACGCGCCATCCGGCGGATTCGTGTGGCCATGGAAAAGGAAGGCGTTTCGCCGGAGGAAGGTGGCTTGCGCCTCGGCGTCATGGGCGGTGGTTGTTCCGGGCTCTCTTATTCCATCAAATTCGATACGCGGCCCCGCGAGCGCGATCGCATCTATGAGTTCGACGGCGTCCGCGTTTTCGTCGACCCCAAGTCTTTTCTGTACCTGCACGGCATGACGCTGGACTACGAAGAGACACTGATGCGGCAGGGCTTCAACTTCATCAATCCGAACTCCTCGCGCTCCTGCGGCTGCGGTTCATCCTTCTCGTCGTAGGTCTGGTCGCTGGAGTTCATCATGTTGAAGGTTCTCGATTCGGCAGTCCCGGTTGCATGCTGGGCGTGTTCCGTGGCGCACAACGACGCAACGCTCTTCTGCCCGCATTGCAGCAAGATTCAGCCTCCGCCGGGCGGTGATTACTTCTCCGTCTTCTCACTCACGCCGAGCCTCGACCTCGACCTGGAATCGCTGGAACAGGAGTTCCACCGCCTCAGCCGCAAGCTCCATCCCGACCGCTTTGCCCGCGCGCAGGAAAATGAGAAGGAGTGGAGCCTGGCCGACACGGCCCTGCTCAATGACGCCTATCGCACGCTCAAGGAACCCATCCACCGCACCGAGTATTTACTCAAGCTGCATGGCGCGGAAATTGGCGAAGAAAGCAGCGGAAAAGATCGCAAGGGGCAAACGGATCCGTCACGCGTTCCCGCCGACTTGCTTGAAGAAGTCTTTGACCTGAACATGCAGCTTGAAGAGATGCGCATGGCCCGCAAAATGGGCGAGACCGATCCCGATCTGCAGGCGAGCCTTGAGCAGGCACAGAGAAAATTCGAAGGCCTGCTCGAAGACGTGGACCGCGATTTGCGCACCCAGTGGCAGGCGTGGGATGAAGGCGACACAGCCGCGCGCCACGCAGCGCAAAACACGATGGTCAGCCTGCTCCACCGGCGTCGCTACCTCAGCAATCTGCTTCGCGACGTAACCGAAACTTTAGGAGCTTAGAAGAGAAGCATGGCGGAAGGACGCGTAGTTGGCATCGACCTGGGAACCACCAATTCCCTGGTCGCTTATATGCAGGGCGATGCGCCGGTGGTTATTCCCGGCGTGGACGGCTCTAATCTTGTTCCGTCGGTGGTGGCGCTCGACCCCATTCCTGCTGAGGGCGGTCGCCCCACAGTTACCGTGGGCAACAGCGCGCGCAAAGCGCTCATTGAAACACCGGAGCGCGTCATCTATTCCGTGAAGCGCCTCATGGGACGCGGCCTCGAAGAGGTCCGCAGCGAACTCTGTTTCTTTCCCTTCCGCCTGGCAGACGATGTCGAGGCCGGTGAAGTCCCGCGCATTCAACTCGGCGAGCTCAGGTTCACGCCCCCCGAAATTTCCGCGTACATCCTGCGCCAGCTCAAGCGCAATGCTGAACGTTTCTTCGGCGAGCCTGTCACGCAGGCCGTTATCACCGTCCCTGCGTACTTCAACGATGCGCAACGCCAGGCCACCAAGGACGCAGGCCGCATGGCAGGCCTTGACGTCCTGCGCCTGGTCAATGAACCGACCGCGGCCGCGCTAGCCTATGGCCTCGATCGCGCCAAGGAAGGCACCATTGCCGTCTACGATCTTGGCGGCGGCACGTTCGACATCTCCATCCTCAAACTGCGCGACGGCATCTTCGAGGTACAGTCCACCAACGGCGACACGCACCTGGGCGGCGACGACATCGACAACCTCCTGCTCGCCATTGCCCTCGATGAGATTCTCGCTGAACACGGTGTCGATTTGCGCGCGCATCCCAGCGCCGTGCAGGGCCTGCGCAAGGCCGCCATCGACGCGAAGATTCTGCTATCCGCCGAGCAATCGGCACGGTTCGACATCGAATTGCCCAATGGCGACCGCTACCAGCGCGACATTCCCCGAGCCGTCTTCGAGCAATTGATCAAGCCCGTTCTCGATCGCACCGTCGGCCCATGCAAGCAGGCCCTGATTGACGCCGGCATCACGCCCGAGCAGATCGACGAAGTGGTCATGGTGGGTGGGTCCACGCGGATTCCCGTAGTCCGCCGGCTAGTCGACGATCTCTTTCATCTCGCGGCCCGTGGAAAGAAGCCGCACATCGAACTCAATCCCGATGAAGTGGTGGCTCTCGGCGCTGCCGTGCAGGCCGACATCCTCGCCGGCGCGTCAAAGACCACCGAAGAGATGCTGCTGCTCGACGTCACGCCGCTTTCGCTCGGCATTGAGGCCCTCGGTGGCGCCGTGGCGCGCATCATCCAGCGCAATTCCACCATTCCCGCCTCGGCCACTGAGCACTTCACTACCGGCGTTGACGGGCAGACCAACGTCGCCATCCACGTCGTGCAAGGCGAAAGGGAACTAGATCGGAAGA
>OBLW0100003789.1_pt1 | contig 11688 bp, 9 predicted proteins | sample 1520161 | NCBI WGS metagenome assembly OBLW01 (sample SAMEA3539309, study PRJEB22396) | soil metagenome | biome: tundra; feature: field; material: soil | place: USA | collected 2010-05 | depth 0.15 m
TTGAACCGCCGCGGGTTGCTTGCTAGGATGCCTTGATAAAGCGCGGGGTTGCGTCTTTCCGATTGCTTCGGATTTCTTATTACGGCAGAAGCGCGGTTGCAAAGCTATCGGACGATGGTATCGATCGATATCTTGGTATCAGTCGGCACAGCGAGCGACGTCGGATGAAGGACGACAGATAGGTTCCCCCACTAGACCTTCAATCGTGAGCTTGATCTTGACAGTCCGCATAGGTCCCGGTCGACGAATGTGGCGTACCTTACGGCGCTCTCGCCCCGGAAGTTTAGGCGCTTCGTTGAAGCCAAAATGAAGAATGCATGGCGGTGATTTATCAGGATGCAATCATCAGGAACTCAGCCGTCAACAGTATGTCGCTAATACTCGGGATTCCAGGGTACTCCGCGGGGTACTGGACAATTTGTCCAACTTCAAAGGCGCCGCTCGCTATTGGCCGGCGGGTACCGGTCTGTCGGAGCAGGGAACCTGGCGGCTGGTTGACGCCCCTCCGAACTGAGTCCCCAACTCAAGGCGCTTGTACCTTAGACCGGACTGACTTCCTTCCGAAAAAACGCCTTGAAGCTTCAACCCATTAACCAAAGCTGGCTCGACAATCCACTGGTTTACCAGGTTGGGCGACGGCAGGCGCGACGCGCCCTGTAGTATCGTCCATAGGTGACGTGACATGCGACACGGTCGTGTTTCCCGTTCGGGAATACGTTCGGCTCAAGCAATACCTTTCCTCGGACTGCCTCCGTGTTTCTAGCCCAAGGTGCCCGAGGGTCTGTGGCAGTTGCTCAAGCATGATGAAATAGCGGATCGACCCGGCCAACGCCGGATCACCTCGACGTTATTTCCCGCTTTTGTACGGCCCTGATAAGGCTCTTCGCATCAGACTTGGCAGGAGAGAAACATGGCCGCATCCCCGTACCCGCCAGCCAAAGATCCAGAGAAAGTACCCGATCCGGGTTTTGAAGAACCGGACTATAACGAGCCAATCGAAGACCCTGACAGCGGGGAGCCACCGGAAGACGAACCGGATCAAGACGACGACATTCCAGACAATGAGCCATTGAAAGCCAACTAAGGCCATTGAGTGCGAGGTCGCGAGCGAGAAGCTCTCGGTTGTCGAGCTCACAGCAAGGCAATGCCAAGTCCCCCATGAGGCTCAACGCTTCCGTTAGTCGGGTCAAATCGGGCGGCGGGAAGACCGTGAACCGGCCCAATGCAAGTACCCGGAGGAACAGGGGGGGATCACCTGCAATCGGCATGGGCGCAGGTCCGCTTGAAGCGTTTGCGCATCAGAGATTGGAGTAGGGCAGATTGCAGTTGGCGGATTAAAGCAGGGCGCGAAAGGACACAAGATGGCGAAGCATGGCGATAAGAACAGTGGCAGCAGTGTAGACGTGGATCTGAGCGAGAGCTCAGTGTATGGCAACGGGCAGACGGAGCTGGATAGTGACGATGTGGCCACCGCGGATCGGCTTGATCGTCTGGAGGCGATCACCGGCGGCGCTGACGAGGAGCCGCCGGTCGTCGAAGGCAAGCTAGGGCGGCAGTTTGACGCGCTCGACGCCAGCACCGAAGAAGAGCTGGATGCGCTGAAGGTGGATCTGGTGCAGGACGGCGATCCGTTCGGCGGGCGCGACGGCTCGGGCAGAGTGGACGACGACGTGGCCGAAGAGCAGATCGCCGCGTTCACTGAGGTGGGGCCTATGGTGGATGGTCGCGGCGGTGAGAGCGTGGCGCCGGGCCGCGACGACACGAGTGCGGTGCTGCTGCGGCACCGCCCGCATCTGGAGGCGGGCGATGATTCGGACGCGATTGTGGAAGGCAACATTGACCCGCCGCTCGACGAGGATCTGGAAGAGGATGACCCGGAGCATCAGGGACAGACCGGTGCCTGAGGCTCCTGCCGCCAGACAAACTGCGAATAAGCCCTATCAATAAGCCGTGGTTCTTCGCCGCGCTGGCGCATCCCATACGATGAGGAGAATTGCAAATGAAAACGCGCAAGCTGGGAAATGCGGGGCCGGATGTTCCGGCGATCTGTCTTGGTGGAAATGTCTTCGGCTGGACGCTGGACGAGCCGGCCTCCTTCCGGGTGCTGGATGCGGCGTTTGACTCGGGCCTGCGCTTCATTGACACGGCGGATGTGTACTCGCGCTGGGCGCCGGGGCACACGGGCGGCGAATCGGAGACGATACTTGGGAAGTGGCTTGCCCAATCCGGCAAGCGCAAGGACGTGATCTTGGCGACCAAGGTGGGCATGGATCTGGGCGACGGCAAAAAGGGTCTGAAAGCCGACTACATTCGGCAAGCCCTGGAAGCCTCGCTGCAGCGTCTGCAGACTGACACGATCGATCTTTACCAGGCGCATCAGGACGATAAGGAGACGCCGCTTGAAGAGACGCTGGCGGCCTTCAGCGCACTTGTGAAGCAGGGTAAGGTGCGTTTTGTCGGCGCGTCCAACTACGGCGGAGCGCGGCTGAAGGAGGCTCTAGATACGAGCCGGAAAAACGGCTTGGCCAGCTACGTTTCCCTGCAGCCGCACTACAACATGGTGGAGCGGGAGCCGTTTGAAACCGACCTGCTGCCGGTGGTGACCGAGTACAAAGTTGGCGTGATCCCATACTTCTCGCTAGCGGCGGGGTTCCTCACGGGAAAATACCGCAGTCCGCAGGACGCGGAGAAGGCGGCACGCGGGGGCACGGTTAAGAAATACCTGGACGACTGGGGCTTCAGCGTGGTGGCGGCGCTGGACGAGGTAGCCAAGGCTGCTGGGTCCACCCCGGCTCGGGTGGCGCTGGCATGGCTGCTGGCGCAGCCCGGCGTGACCGCGCCGATCGCCAGCGCAACCAGCGAGAAGCACGTGGCGGACCTGGCCGCAGCGGCTGAGTTGAGGCTGGATGCGGCCTCAATTGAAAAGCTGAACCAGGTCAGCACCGCCAAAACCATGCCCTCGGTGGCTTGAAACGAACCCAAAAAACGAGCGAACCAAAGGAATGAGTGAAACGCGAAAAATGCGTTGCGCTGCGTCGGCGAAATTCAGTCTCAGGCGCAGCTCGCCGTGGCGTCGGGTACTGACTACTTCAGAAAACCGTCAGTGACCTTGTCGATCACCACTATGCGGCAATCTGAATACCACCATCCCGGAGCGAGCCTGCGATCTTCGAAACCAGCTTCCAAGTCGGTTCTCCATCTGGATCGGCAAACCTCTCCGGGTACCGATAGGTCTCGTATTCGTTGCGGAGGACGTACCCGCCAAGTAATAACGCCGAGGCGGCATCCATTGAGGAGCGAGCTTCCGCGACCGCGTGTTCGATGTCGCCAACCGGGGCCTCAATCAGCACGGCGTCGTGAACGGGGCAACAGACTGATAACGAGGCCCACTTCACGCGCTACATACTTGAGCATCAAAAAAGGGATTCGGGCGTCACATGTCAGGATTGTTGGGGCTTGCTGGTGGCCCCAGACAGTGCGCTTGTACGCGGACGACTCCGGCCGGAGGTTAAGAAAGGCGTGCCGATAAAAGCCGAGTTCGTTCCCTGGCAGGCGGCTGTCTTTGCAAATCTCTGTGTTTCGCTTCATGCAGACGGTTCCGTTGGAGTGAGGCGCTTCAGACGCTGCGTTCACTGTGAACGGGGCCTACCAATCAACGCGGAGTGGTATAAGGGGTTGCCAGAGATTGGCGCTCGTGCCAGACGGGGCTGAAATCCAGACCAGATGAACATGACCGGCTTCCGGTTCCGTTACCGGGTTTCCCGGTGGCCGTCAATACCGGGTACTCCCATCCGGTGAGTTGGACCAGATTCCAGATTAAGTGGCCTTCTCCTCGCCTGGGAGCCTCTGGGCGCCTGCAGGACCGTCCCAGACGCGCCGCCAATCCTACAGGCAGTCCATTGCAGCACCGGTTTTCCTTAACCAGGATCGACTGTGGGAGTTCAGAGATTGCCGAGCGGTGGTATATGGGCTGCATGCATCATCCCCGCCAAAGGCATGACGGAATGTTTAACAACGACTGCGAGACGGTTTGCCGTAAACCGACCCTGATGAAGTCAAGCTCTCGGGAAATCCCGGACACTGGCCGACTTCAGGGGATTTATCCTTGGACGATGGCTGTAAATGTCAGATGATCTCGGGGATCTAAAAGCGAGCTACATTCATTCCACGCAGAGAAGTTGCAATCGTCTACCATTCCGACGACAGCTCCGAACCGTTCATCGTAGCGGTTCTAAGCCCAATCCCGCGGAGTTGATCCGGCTGCTGAAAACTGCCGAATCTTGGGGTAAAACGATGCGTCACATGGACAACCGTTTTTGTGACAGCTCAAAATGAGCCGAAGAGTATGGGGTGAACGAGGCGCGGCTATAATTGTCGGCTCTCCGAATAAGAGGTGACATATGGGCGATACATCGAACAGTGGCGACATCTTGGGAATTGCTCCATATGGAGAGGCAGTCAATACAGTCGCAAAAGGGACTGTAGCTGGAGCCGGTGCATTCTTGAGTCGGATCTGTCTCCCTGCGGCTGAAGAATTTGGACTGCTGCTCCGCGACAAAGTGACAGCGTGGAGAAGTGTGAACGCAACTCAGATTCTCAACAATGCAGAGAGGCTGCTCGAAGCCGAACATGATGCCTCGAGGATGCACGCGCATCCCCGCCTGGTCGGAAAGATTCTGGAAAACGGGTCATGGACCGATGATGACGGAGTCCAGCGGTTATGGGCTGGTTTGTTGGCTACGGCTTGCACAGCGGATGGAACTGACGAATCCAACCTGATATTTGTTAATCTGTTGGACCAATTGACATCGGCTCAAGTTCGAATACTCAAAGCTGCATGTACAGATACTCAAAAAATGGTGTCACTCGCGGGGTGGATTTTCGCCTCCCCTTTGGTATGCACATTAGATTTGCTAAGGGAAATTTCGGGAGTGCAGGATGCGAACCGACTAGATCGTGAGTTGGACCATTTGAGGACGCTCGGCCTGATTGTGGAAACGGGCGGATTCCAAACGCACTCGCCGATCCCGGTTGCTGATGTGACACCAAGTGCTCTCGCTCTCCAACTGTTCGCGAGATGCAATGGCCACCGCGGAGAGCCAAAGGACTTTTACGGTGCATTTGAAGTGAAGCCAGTTGAATCGAACCAACAGACCTGAATCGCATTTTCCATTACGTTGGCCGTTACTTCATCAACGTTCCGCAAATGATGACGTGAGATGGCAGTCGGCATCGCGGTCTGGATCAATTCCGGGGGTTTGGGCTGAGCCCCCTCGTAAAGACGAAGTGGTGCAACAGTGTCTCGCAGGAATTCCTCGTGTCCAGAGATTTGTCCCCTTAAACGCCCTAGGGTTCGAGATTGAGACTTGGATCATGCTATTTGCCACGGCTGTTGGAGGCCGTTTCAATGGCAAAGAGCAAGATGAAGCGTAAGCGAGCACCAAAATCCATTCTTAAGCTTCCCGATCTTGAACAGTCGAAGAGTGCCGTCCTGAACAGCCTGACTTCGACCAGTTCTCAGCGGACCTACGATCATGCGATCAGAGAATTCATCGAGTGGTACTGTTCGGAACCAAGGCTAGCCTTCAACAAGACCGTGGTTACCCGGTACCGGATCTCACTCGAACAGCAGCATTATGCATCTACCACAATCAATCTGCGGCTCGCGGCAGTGCGAAGACTCGCGTACGAGGCAGCTGATTGCGGGCTTCTTAGCGCCGATCTGGCGGCTGGGATTCGACGCGTGAAGGGCGCCAAACGACTGGGTATGCCGGTTGGCAATTGGCTATCTGCGGAGCAGGGTAAGCGTCTTCTGCGATCCATAGACGTTGGCAGTCTCCGTGGCAAGCGAGACTACGCCACGTTCGCCATTCTCCTGGGCTGCGGTCTGCGGCGTGCCGAACTGACGGCGCTCAAAGTTGAAGATATCCAGCAAAGGGAGGAGCACTGGGTCATAGCCGATCTTATTGGCAAGGGCGGCCATATACGCACCATCCCGGTTCCGGACTGGGTTAAAGCGGGAATTGATGCGTGGATGGCGGCCTCCGGAATCGCGGGTGGCATTCTGCTTCGGTCAATCAACAAAGCTGGCCGAGTCTGGGGTTGCGGCTTCAGTCCCAAGGTCATCTGGGGCTTGGTGAAGGAGAAAGCAAAGGTCTGTGACATTCCAGCTCTGGCGCCCCATGACCTCCGCCGCTATGCCGAATCCCGGATTATGCCGAATCGCTCGTATCTGAGTTGCGCCGGCAAGCCTTTGACAGCTTTCCATGCGGCATATTCCCGATCCAAAGACGACTCCTGCGACGGACCGAGGCCGTGCGAACAATCATTGAACTCAAGCATCTATAGCCTCTAAAAGCCGACGATGCGGACCAGACGATTAGTTTCTCGATTTAGAGAGGCCCCGATAATGCCGCATCCGATCACCCTGCGATCTTGCATCACCCAAGATTGCGAGGGCCTGCGATTTCAATTCGGCATGATCCGGTATTCGGCATAGCGACGTTAATGCCGCATGCGGCATTAGCGCAGGACCTGCGCCCGTCTCTGTCATCAGGCAGGCGGTGAGTTGGAGCAAATCCAGTTCCTATTGGGACATGTCTCTGTGCAAACAACCGAGCGATACCTCGGATGCAAACAGCGCTTCCACAACGCGGTCAATGATCGGATCGGGATCGAACCGGATCCGCCGGGATAGTCATCGAATTCGCCTCACTCGCCGACTTTGCTGTACCGACAGCCCATGAAGAAGACGCTCTCTATGTGCCCCGAAGCTGCAGCGCGCGACGGACGCAGGCATTCTCTCCACACAGGTGCTATAGTTTCTTCCATCGCTCCACGATGGGGTCATGCACACGATGAATCGGAGGATGTTTCTCATGGGAGGGGCTGCTGCTTCGGCTCTTCTCTCCGGCACGCGATATCTATTTGCTGATCCGCTTGGTCTGCCGATCGGCTGTCAGACCTATCCTGTGCGCAAGTCGATCCGTACGGACTTCGCGGGTACCATGAAGGGATTACGTGCAGCCGGGTTCACTCAGATTGAGCTGTGCTCGCCATACGGTTACGATGAGTTTTCCAGCCTCCAGAAATACAAGCCACAGGAATTGCGGCGCATGCTGGAAGACTGGGGACTCGGCTGTATCTCCGCGCACTGGTCGGCAGATGAGCTCTTTCAAAGGGCGGATCAGAGCATCGCCTATGCGAAGGAGTTCGGTATGACGCAGATGGCGGTTGCCGCGCTCGGGCCTTGGAGCCCGAGGACGACGGAGACAGTCGACGATGTGAAGCGCTACGTCGAGCCTTTCAACGCCTTCGCCGAAAAGGCTCACGCCGCAGGCATCATCGCATTGCTGCACAATGAAGGCTTCGTCTCCGAACACATCGATGGCAAGCCGGTCTACGACATGATGATCGCCGACCTCAATCCCGCCACCACCAAGTTGCAGTTTCAGGTCTCTACCTTGCAGCAGGGCTACGATCCAGTGACCTACTTCGAGAAGTACCCCGGCCGCTTTCTCTCCATGCATTGTCAGGACTGGGTGAAGGACTCCTCCACCAAGTCCGGCTTCCGCCAGGTTCCGTTGGGCAAGGGCGTCGTGGATTGGAAGGCAGTATTTACAGCCGCAAAAACAGGTGGCGTAAAGAACTACTTCGTTGAACTTGAAGAGGATCCATCGCTGATGCCGCTGAGTGTGCCTTACCTGAAGTCCCTGAACGTGTGAGGCGAGCGGGATCTCTCGATCGGAAACCGAAGTTCACGAAAGGAAATGCGAGAATTCAACAATTTGAGCGACTATAAGCCGACTTGCCATTACCAATCTGCACGTTATCTCGCAAACGTTCTCTCGGCTGGTAGTGTTCGGATTGCCGATAATCCGCACTCAACCAATAGGCGGCCTCGTCCTCTAACCCAGACGACAGTTGGAGAGTGACCGCTCTCAACGATTAGCGGGAAACTGTGCGCCCTAGGCGACGCGCTCTGCGGCCCTGAAAAGATCGGCGGTCGTCGGTCTTGAACTGGTCAAAAGTAACTGTGCTACGGATTGCAGCGAGCATGATGTCGTGCTTATCAGCGGCTTCCAATAATGTGTCGGCTCGTTCCTAAAGGCAATCCTCATGCAGCTTCGGTTCTTGGCGACGGCGTCATAATCGTCAGGGATGGAAAGATGTGCCGTCGTCTTCAGATATTCGGCTTTGACCGCTCGTCTAAGGCTGCGGTCGAACTGTATCTAACTGAGTCCAGTTGCCGTCGAGATTGCCGTTGGGATTAAAGTTTGGGTTGTCGCTCATGACGTACTCATTCTGTCCATTGAGCCACGCGTGATCGTACAGGTTGCTGAGTTCGTACTTTGCGCCAGTGGAAGGGTCACGGAAGGTTTGCACGCCGCGGATGATCTGATCCTGGCCAAAGGCTGCCTGGTTGGCCCCGGCCTCAGAATTTGCCGTGACTCCGTTGATGACGTCAGCGACGTGCGCCCGGAATTGGGCAATCATCTGCGACTGAATGGCCAGTTGCCTCTGCTTCTCCTGGTACAGAGAGGCGATGACGCCGTTGCTCCATTTCTGCCATTCCGGCTCGGGGCGAATGGTGCTCATGATCAGCTTGAACAGCTTGTCGTTGGCTTCGAGCTGGCCTTTGGGAGCGCGGAAAAACAAGACGTTGACGGCGTGCCAATCATAAGCCGCGCCGCGACCGCTGCCCGGCATTGTGTTGACGACAATGGCCGCCGCCATCCATCCCTCGGCCGGTTGCCCTTTGTCGTCGTCGAAAGCGATGCGCGCGCGGGCGGCGTCGACGCGCGTGTTGCCCGGGCCGCCTCCGGCGTTGCCTGGCGGTAGCCCGAGCTGGTGGCGGACCATCTCTTCGAGCTCGGGAAAGGCCTCAACCGATACGACGGTCGTGTTCTTGCAGGCCTTGGTACATTTCGGAACCATGTCCTTACGCAGAAACTCCTCTGCCTTGATCGGCGCGCGGACCGGGCATGGCTTCATGCCGAACTTCGCGTCACTCTGGTTTTGCGTCTGCATCTGCCGCTGCCCGGCCGGATCATCCATGTACTGCCACGTGAACTGGGGAGCCATCTGGAACTCGACTGAGTTGTCCTGGCTTGTGGCGACTCCGAAAACGGAAAACCAATCCCCGAAACACCCCCCCTCCGCCTCATGCACATTCACGGCGCCCTTGAATTGCCAGTCCTTCGGGATCAGCAGATCGTAGGCGGGCTTTCCTTGGCCTAAGCCCTGGTCGATGATTTTGACCTGCTTCATCAAGATGTAGTGATCGCCTGGACCCGACGCGACTTTAAAAGAATGGGACGCCGGCTGAGAGACCGGAGTCGAAGGCGCGCTCGGCGCGGAAGTCGAATTATGATCCTCGACCTCGGCGGGAACGGCCGCTGCAGGAGTGGGATTGGCAGCGGAAGGGGATGGGCTAGCTGCAGCAGGGGGAACGCGGGTCGCCGACCCCGCAGCGCCGCTCGATTGCCCCATCGCACTAAGGATGGCATGTTTGCAGCCGTCGGAGACCTGGTCTTTGTGTTGTTTGAGGCAGGCGATGATTCGTCCTCCGCCGGATTGTACGCCAGCGCAAAGTCTCTGCAAATCGGATGCGCACGCGGCGCGGGCCTGCGCGAGTTGGGGCGAATCGGTCTGCGCGGCTGAGGTCTGCGGCCGAAGCGGAACCTCGACGAGCACTGCAATGACGGAAAGGATCAACAGCTTTCTGTACTTCGACATCTTGGCCTCCAGTTGCGCTACTCAACGACTACGGTTGCGCTGATATCTTGCGTCGCTCCGCCGGATAGATTCAACTCGATCGGAATTGTGTAGGTTCCAGGGCGCGCAACATTGCTCGTGCCCCCGCAACTACTTATAGCCCCAACTCCGACCAAAAGCAGAATCGCAATAATCCAGAGATTACGCTTGTGCCGGAAAGAACCTCTCCGCTTTCTCCGAACCAGCCCAAGCCATCAGCTTTTTTGCTTCTGAATTCCACCCCCCGTCAATACTAAAGGACAGGCGGAAGACAGTGTGCGCTAAAGAACTGCTCCACTTGGACGAATAGTCGCCATCTCGTACACCTGTCCTCCTGCAGATCCCATCCCGGAGTGATGAAAAGCCAGTTGTCCCTGTAGCCGGTTTTACGTCCAGGTGAACCGGATTTGTAAGCACCACGACTTTCGGGGAGTAACACGCGAGCTGCAGCGACTGCCGCAAAGACAGCGAACGTGGACTTCTAGAGTTCATCGTTCCTTTCGAAAACGATGTTGCGTTCCCGGAGGTGCGCGGAAATGCGGCTCGCGCATCCCGGTGCTGCGCCTATGTAGGACGGCGGCGAAATGCCTTCTAGTTTGTAGCTGCCATCCAGCACGCAACGCGCGACGCCCGTGCAGGTATAGCCGGTCGTTCTGGACATGGAGCTCATGCGCGTTGCCTTGTCGTAGGCAGCGAAAAGCGTGTAGGAGAATCTCTTTTCCAGTCCGTCTTCGAATCCGTGGAAGGCGATTCGCATGATCGTGAACTCGTCTTCATCGTCTCCCGGCTTCCAAGTGTCCGGTGTCCAGGGCGTTCCGGATTCCTGAAGTTCTTTGATGTAGGCGATGTGGCCGGGATAGCGAAGGGTCTTCTCCTTCATGTTTGGAATGCGCCCGTCCATGGTTGTAATTAGCGAGCGCAAGCCATCTGTGTTGAAGGCCTCAAGGAACAGCTCATGACCGCCGATCTCGAATGCAACAAGCTCCGGCTCGGACAACGCGGGCACTGTGATCAGTCTGCCGTCTCTTACATAGCGAGCCGGGCGCGTATATTCTTCCCAGACATCCGGCGGAGAGAATGTCGGCAAATAACGATGGGGTTCCGTGCGGCCGAAATGAAGACCGCCGACCATGAACTCGAAATCCAGGATCTGCATCTGTGCGGCGAAAAAACCAGCCAGAATGTCAGGGTTGCCAGGAGCAAGACCGCAATCCACGGCTGCGGTGACATTGCGGCGCCTGGCAAGTTCATCGAGGCCGAACCCATCTTCTGGAAAGAAAGAGATGTCGACGACATCCTTTCCGCTCTCGATAATGGTTCTGAGCGTGTTGAAGCCCATATATCCGGGTACGGCGGAGATCACCAGATCCGCATCGCGGACGACATCGCTCACGGCTTCGAGATTGCCAAGATTGGTGACCCTGGTGTTTACCCGATAGCGGGAAGACAAGGATTCGAGCGCAGCATGGTTTGAGTCCGCTGACGTTACCTCGAACTCATCCGACAAGTCCGCGGCTATCGCCTTGCCAACGCGACCAGCTCCTAAAACGACAACTTTTTGGCACACCCTCGACCTCGTCTCACTTTCGGGATTTCCTTTCTCGGCTCGGGGCCCTCGAATAGTACGGCTCTTGCGGAGAATTGGAAGACCAACGTAGCATCCTCGGCGGAGGAGCAGGGAGATTCCGTTGTCGGTATCTGACGCCTCCGCACGGAAATCCGGTTGGCCCAGGTTCGGACTCCTGTACCTCGTAGGATACCGAATCTTGCCAATCGAGGTTGCGGGAGCACCTTTTGACAATGGTCCAAATCGCTAATCCACCCCAGCCCGCCAGCGGGCGATGGCGATTCCGCAGATCGGTCGCGGAAAGCGCCGATGGCGGCGGACATTTCCTGGCCGCGGCAGTACGACATTACGGTCGCAATGCCGAC
>OBLW0100003790.1_pt1 | contig 11688 bp, 7 predicted proteins | sample 1520161 | NCBI WGS metagenome assembly OBLW01 (sample SAMEA3539309, study PRJEB22396) | soil metagenome | biome: tundra; feature: field; material: soil | place: USA | collected 2010-05 | depth 0.15 m
TGAAGCTCGTCGCGCGCCAAATCCGCTTCGGCGATGCGGTTGTGCAGCGGCAATGTCAACTGCACACCCACCCCGTAAGTCGGATTGTCGCGCGCAAAAACCTGCTCCAGCACGCTGCCGTACCCGCCCACGTATGCCGCCGTCCCTGGAACGGTTGTAAAGGAGCTCGCCGCGCCGGCGAGGCCGTTGTTCTGCATCACGCCCACCAGGTCCAGTTCCGGCAGCGTGGCGCTCTTCGATCCCGCCAGCCCGGTCTGCAGGTTCTCGATCTGCAGCCGTCCCTGGCCCAGGTCCGGCCGGTTCGCCAGGGCGTCCTGAAGCAGGTCCTGAATCGGCCGCACCTCGTCCGTCGCCGGAATCGCCAGCGGGTCCGTGGCGATCACCCGCGCGGCGCGCAGTTGCGGGTCCTCGTTGCCGGTCCGCGTCAGCACGTTCTTGAGGATGGCTTCTTCCTCTTCCCGCAGGCCAGTCGCATTGATCAGGTCCTGCCTCGCGGAGTAGACCTGCGCGTTGGCGCGCGTCAGCTCCACCGGCGCCAGCGTGCCCTCGTCCACCTGGGCCTTCACGTCGGAGTACAGCTTCTCCGCCAGCGTTTGCGTCTCCCGCTTGACATTCTCGTCTTCGCAAAGCGCCACGAAATCGGTGTAAAGCCGGATCACGCCGTAAACCGTCGCGATGAGTTGCTGCCGGAAAAGCAGGCTGGCGATCCTCCGCTCGTTGCCCGCGATGCGGATGTACCGCCGGTTGAGGCTGGGGCCGAACCCCCGCAGCAGCGGCTGCGTCACGTTCAACCCCAGGCTTGATCCGGTGTACGGGTTGTATTGAGAACTCAGGGCATTGAGCGACTGGCGGCTGTTGTTGAAGTTCAAGCTGGCTTGGGCGCCGCTCGCGAATCCCTGCTGGATTCCGGCATTTGCCAGCGTGGTGTTGGTCACCAGCGGGTTGATGCCTTCAGTCGCCACGCTAAGCTGCTGCGCCGTCTGGTGCGTCCAGTTCAATTGGCCCACGATGGCTGGGTCGTAGATCGGAACCGCCGTCCCGGCGGACTGCCCGGTCGTTCCCACCAGCGAGAGATTCGACTGCGGCTCGCCCAGCACGCCCAATTCGAGCGCGTTGGAATTTACCGTGCTGCCCGCGGTCGCCAGTCCGGAGGATGCCGCGGCGGTCACCACCGGGCTGAGCGGACCGCCCACGCCGGTGGGGGCTTCCAGCATGGTGAAATCCAAACCGCGCGTCACGCCGCCGCCTTGCGCGCGCAACAATTCGGCGTCGCCGGCGGGAATGCCATACCTCTGGAGTTCAATATCCAGATTGTTCTCGATCGCCAGCGCCAGCGCGTCCTGGAGCGAAAGGTACAGGCTCCCCGCGCGCATCAGATCGTGCAGGCGGGCCGAGTTCTGGAATGAGACGGGCCGCCCCGCGTTGTTCTGCGCGAGCCCCGTGACGGCGCACAGGCAAGCAGCCATGGCAAGACGGATTGCTAACTTAGTCATCGCAAAAAAGGAGTCGGGCGTATCCTGCTACTTGCTTCCCGCCGCCGGGTTCTCGATCGTCACCGGCTTGACCTTGGCGCCCTCGCGAACCAGGTCGCTGGGATTGACCACCACCTGCTGGCCTTCCTCCAGGCCCCCAAGCACTTCCAGATGGTCGCCATAATCGCGGCCGAGCTGGATGCGCGCATAGTGAACCTTGCCGTCCGCATCCACCACGGCCACTTGCGGCCCGTCGGCGCGAACCACCAGCGTATCGCCCTTCACGGTGAGCGAAGGCTGGCTCCGCACCACCGCCAGGTCCACCTGGGCATACATGCCCGGCGCCAGCCGTGCGTCCGGATTGACCAACTGGACCTCCGTCAGCAGGGTTCGAGTCGCGGGATCGAGCGAATTCGAGGTGCGCGTCACTGTCCCGGGAAACTTGACCCCCGGCAGGTCCGCCACCGTGAGCGTGGCCTGTTGCCCCAGGCGCACCGAAGCGGCGTCCGACTGCGGCACGTTCACGTAAGTTCGCAGCTTCCCGGCTTGCGCCACCCGGAACAGCAATGTGCTGCCCTCGGTGATCAGCGCGCCCACATCCACGTTGCGCAGCGTGATCACGCCGGCGAACGGAGCGCGTACGGTCAGGTAGTCCTTCAGGCTGTTCAGCCGGTCGAGGTTCGCCTGGGCCGCGCCCGCATTGCTCCGGGCGGCCGCAATGGCCTTTCCGAGCGCTTCCACGTTGGCCTGCTGGGCGGCCCACTGCGCCTGGTAGGTGTCGTTTTCCTGACGCGACACCACCCCCTTGCCGGCCAGGTTCCGCCACCGCTCGGCGGTCACGCGCGCCAGCTCCGCATTGGTCTGGCCCTGCTTGAGCGCTGCTTCCGCCTGCTGCGCGGCGCTGTTCGCCTGGTCCAGCGAGGACTTGGCCTGCAGGATCTGATGATCCAGTTCCGGCGCCTCGATCTCTGCCAGAACCTGCCCTTCGGTCACGCGGTCGCCGATGTCCACGTTGCGTTGCTTGAGGTAGCCGCTGGCGCGCGCCAGCACCGGAGCCTCCGTCAATGCCTGAATGTTGCCCGGCAGGACCAACTCGCTCTTGGCCGCGGTGCGCTGCACTCTTACCACGGTGACCACGGGCAGGCTCTCGGAATTGGATTGCGCTTCGGCGGCCAACGACTCCACGCGCCGGTGACGCGGCAGGTAGCCCGCGAAAAACCCTCCCGCGACCAGCGCCGCCAGCAGCAGCCCCAGAAAGACCAGCGCGCCCGTCGAAGGACGCGAAGCCCGGCGCGTGTGCGCGGCCAGCAGTTTGTTCTGTTCCGCCATCTGCCGCTTCAGCGCTTCGATCTCCGCGCGCAAGCGATCCTCAACATTGTTCAGCACGTTCATCTCAGATCCTCGCCGGATAGGTAATCGGCCTCTTCGTCGGCTATTCTCCGCTCGTAGTCCACCGGCGCCTTTTTCCGAAGGAGGCTATACACGATCGGGACGATAAAAAGCGTGGTCAGCGTGGCCAGAACCAGTCCTCCGATCACGGCGCGGCCCAGCGGCGCGTTCTGCTCTCCGCCTTCGCCCAGGCCCAGCGCCATGGGCAGCATGCCGATAACCATGGCGGCCGCCGTCATCAGCACCGGGCGTATGCGCGTGTGCCCCGCCGCCAGCGCCGCTTCCCGCGCATCCATGCCCTCCAACCGTTGGTCGTTGGCGAACACCACCACCAGGATACTATTGGAGGTCGCCACGCCGATGCACATGATGGATCCCATCAGCGACGGAACGCTAAACGTGGTTTGGGTTATGAAAAGGATCCACACGATCCCGGCGATGGCCCCCGGCAGCGCCATCAGGATGATGAACGGGTCCAGCCACGACTGGAAATTGACGGCCATCAGCAGGTACACCAGGACCACGGCGAAAGCCATGCCTAGCCCCAGGCGCTGGAAGGACGATTGCATGGTTCGCACTTGGCCGCGAACCTCGATGGAGCTGCCCCGCGGCAGGCTGGGCTCGGTTTCCGCGACAATCTTCTCTACCGCGCTTCCCACGCTGCCCAGGTCGCTGCGGTCCACGTTGGCATAAACGTCGTACACCGGCGTCACGTTGTAGTGGTTCACAATTTCCGGGGCAACGCCGCGCGCCGTCTCCGCCAGGTTGCTGAGCAATTGCGGGCCGCCCGCCGTGGCGCCCGGATTGCCGTAGGCCGCGGAAGTCTGGTTGGGACCGGCGCCTACCGACGCCACGCCTTCGGTAGCGGCACCGGCCAGGGATGTCGACGTTGTGGCGGCGACGTTGGCGAAAGGCGCGCCGATCGGCGTACCCATCATCGCCGCCAGCGAGTTGATGCGGTATTGTGGCGTCTGCACGGCGATGGAGTAGTTCACGCCGGTATTCCAGTCCAGCCATTGGGTGGGCGCCACCTGGCCGCTGGAGGCCAGCGAAATCAGCAGGCTGCTGGAGACGTCGCGCTGCGTCAGGCCCAACTGCCCCGCCTTCGCTCGGTCCACGTTCACGCGGATCTCGGGCCAATCCACCACCTGATGAATATGCACGTCGGCGGCCCCGGGAACGCGCGAGATTCGCTCCCACAGCCGCCGCGTGACTTCGTAGTTGGCCGTCTGGTTGCGTCCCATCACCTGCACGTCGATGGGGGCCGGCAATCCGAAGTTCAGAATCTGGTTGGTGATGTTGGCGGGCTCGAAGAAGAACACCACGTCCGGAAATCTCGCGTGCAGCCGCTTACGCAGGCTGTCGGTATAGACCGCCGTTGGGCCGTGCTCTTCTTTCAGCGAAATCAGGATGTCGCCATCGGCGGGACCGATCACCGTGGCGTCGCCGAACGCCAGGTTGCTGCCGAAGGGGATTCCGATGTTGTCTATGATGGTGTCGATTTCGCGCGCCGGAATGGTCTGCCGGATTTCGTTCTCAATCGCGGCGAAGTAGACCTCCGTCTCTTCCAGGCGGGTTCCCGAAGGCGCGCGGGCGTGCAGGCGCATCTGGCCCGAATCCACCGTGGGGAAGAAATCGCGGCCGACCAGCGGGGCCAGCGCCAGCGATCCCGCCACGAAAACCACGAACCCCGCCAACACGGGGATGCGATGGTCCAGGCTCCAGTGCAGAAGCGTAGTGTAGGAGGCGCGCATCTGTCCGAACCGCCGGCTGAACGCATAGTGCGTCTTCCAGATGGGGCCTGTACCGCCCGCCGTCTCGCCGTGCTCGCCCTGCGCGTACAGCTTCAACTCGGGGCGAAGCAGGAAGTGCACCATGTTGGGAATCAGCGTCCGCGAAAGGAAGTACGACGCCATCATGGCGAACACCACCGCCCCGGCCATGGGGCTGAACAGGAATTTGGCCGCGCCCGTCAGCATCAGCACCGGAACGAATACGATGCAGATGGAGAGGGTGGAAACAAAGGCCGGAGCCGCGATCTGCTGCGCGCCATCCAGCACCGCGCGCACCAGCGGCTTCTTCATGGCCATGTTGCGGTGGGTGTTTTCGATTTCCACCGTGGCGTCGTCCACCAGGATTCCCACCGCCAGCGCCAGCCCGCCCAGCGTCATCACATTAATGGTCGCCCCTATCAGGCCCAACACCATCAGCGAAGCCAGGATTGAGAGCGGAATGGAGATGCACACAATCAGCGTGCTGCGCCAGCTTCCCAGGAACAGCAGGATCATCAGGCCTGTCAGGACGGCAGCCATGACCGCTTCGCGCACCACCCCGTTGATGGCCGCGCGCACGAACAGCGACTGATCGAAGAACTGGCGCACATTCAATTCGGGGGTTAGCCCAGCCAGGATTTTCGGCAGTTCCTTCTTGACGTTGTTCACCACCGCCAGCGTGGAAGCCTTGCCGTTGCGCATCACCGTCACCAAGGCGCCGCGCGTGCCGTTGGTGCGCACGATGCAGGTCTGGATCGCGTAACCGTCCCGGACCTGGCCAATGTCGCGCATTAAGACGGGGGCCCCGTTCACCACCCTCACCGGCAGGTCGTTCAAATCGTTCAGAAGCAGTGGACTGCTGTTGAGCTTGACCTGGTAATCCTTTTCCCCGATTTTGGCCGTTCCGGCGGGGTAGATGAGGTTTTCCAGTCCCAAGGCGTTGGTAACGTCGGCCGGCGAGAGCTGCTTGGCGTAGAGCGCGTCCGGATTGAGGTCCACCATTACCTGGCGGAACTTGCCGCCGTAAGGCAGCGGCACCGCCGCGCCCTGGATGGTGGCCAGTTGCGTGCGGATGAAGTTCTGCCCGAGGTCGAAAAGCTCCTGCTCGCTCAGCGTCTTGCTGGACAGCCCGAGTTGCAGGATGGGCACGGCGGAGGCGTCGAACTTGAGAATGTTGGGCGGAAACGTACCGGGCGGGAAGATGCGCAGCAGCGTCTGCGCGATGGCCGTCACCTGCGAGAGCGCCACGGCCACGTCGGCGTTGGGCTGAAAGTAGACGCGCGTCACGGAAATGCCGCTATAGGATTGCGACTCGATGTGTTCGATGTCGTTGACGGTGGTGGTCATGGACCGCTCGAACCCGGTGACGATGCGCTTCTCCATTTCTTCCGGCGACAGCCCGGTGTAGCTCCACACGATGGTGACAACCGGTATGTCGATATAAGGAAAGATATCTACCGGCATGGTAACGATAGCGGTCACGCCCAGAATGGCGATCAAAAGCGCCACCACAACGAAGGTATAAGGCTGCCGTATCGCTAATCGGACAATCCACATGGGTTTACAATCCGGAAGTTAAGGCCGCTAAAACCTTTATGATATCCGATTGACAGGGGGGCCCGCGCCCGGTAGCCCAAAAGAGCTAGACGCCCGCTGCTAGAATCAAACTAACCCCATGCCCATTGAGACGCGCCCCGCCGGCGCGCGGCAGTTCTTTTCCCGGCACGGCACGCTCTCCAAGTGGCACCCTAACTATGAGTTCCGGCAGGGCCAGGTGGAGATGGCCGAAGCCGTGGAAGCGGCCTTTTCCGAAAAGCGCCATCTGATAGTCGAGGCCGGCACTGGTACCGGAAAAACGCTCGCCTATCTGGTCCCCGCGCTGCTTTCCGGCAAGCGCATCGTGGTCTCCACCGGCACCAAGAACTTGCAGGAACAGCTCTTCTTTAAGGACGTGCCGTTCCTTCAGAAGCATTTCCCGCGCCCCCTCAAAGTCAGTTACATGAAGGGCCGCAATAACTACGCATGCCGGCAGAAAATCTACGACGCCGACAAGGAGCCGGTCCTTTCCGGGTTGGAGGAAGTCGCCGATTTTCAAATTATACGAGAGTGGGAAAAGACCACGGAATTCGGCGACCGCGCGGAGATCAAGAAGCTGCCGGAACATAGCACCGCCTGGGCCAAGCTGGATGCCCGCGGCGACATGTGCTCCGGGCAGAAGTGCCCCAACTTCGAGCGCTGCTTCCTGACGCTGATGCACCAGCGCGCCCAGGATAGCGACGTCGTCATCGTCAACCATCATCTGTTCTTCGCCGACCTGGCGCTTCGCGACGAATCCTACGAGGGCGGCATCCTCCCCGAATACCACGCCGTGGTGTTCGACGAAGCTCACGAGATCGAAGACGTCGCCGGCCAGTACTTCGGCGTCTCCGTCAGCAACTATCAGTTGCAGGACCTGCGGCGCGATATCGGCGCGGTCGGCCGAAGCAAGAAGTTCGGCACGCCGGAACTGGACCGCGTCCTCCAGCGCCTGGAAGATCTGACCGTCCAGTTCTTCGGGTTGTTCGGCGAGGGCGACCGCCGCGCCGCCTTCCAGGGCCGCGACGCCTTCCGCGAGGAGAACGAGGATATCTACTCCGGGCTGCTGGCTGCGCTCGAACTGGCCGGCTCGCACCTCAAACTTCTGCAGAATCCGCCCGACGAGGTCGTGCCGTTGTCACGCCGCACGCTCGAACTCGGCCAGGGCCTCCGCTTCGTGATGGAAAGCGACGAGGACGAGTTCGTTTATTGGGTGGAAAAGCGCGGCCGGGGATGTTTCCTCCAGGCCACCCCCATCGACGTCTCGGGCATCCTTGCCAAGCGCCTCTTCGACCAAGTGGACACCATCGTGCTGACCTCCGCGACGCTGGCGGTGGCCGGCGGCTTCGATTTCGTCCGTGCGCGTCTGGGCGTGCCAGATGCCCGCAGCCTGATCGTCCCCGGGCACTTCGATTATCAGAAACAGGCGCTCCTCTACGTGCCGCAACATCTGCCCGAGCCGCGCAGCCCGGCATTCGCCAAGGCGGCCTCCGAGGAAATCATGCGCATCCTGCGCCACAGCCGCGGCCGCGCATTCGTCCTGTTCACCAGCCACCAGCAGATGCGCATGGTCCACGACAGAGTATCGTTCGAGATCGAATATCCCACGCTGCTACAGGGCACGGGACCGCGCAGCGCCTTGCTCGACGAGTTCCGCTCCACCCCCAATTGCGTCCTTTTCGCCACCTCCTCGTTCTGGCAGGGCGTGGACGTGCCGGGCGAACAGCTAAGCTGCGTTATCATAGATAAACTGCCGTTCGCGGTACCCAGCGATCCGGTGGTGAACGCCCGCATCGAGAGCATCCGGGCGGCGGGGGGAAATCCGTTCTACGATTACCAGATTCCACGGGCCGCCATCGCGCTGAAGCAGGGTTTCGGGCGGCTCATCCGGGGCAAGCCCGACCGTGGCGTTCTGGTCCTGCTGGATAACCGCATCACCAGCAAGAGCTACGGCCAGGTTTTCTTCGACAGCCTGCCCCATTACGGGTTCACCACCGAATTAGAGGACGTGGAGAAGTTTTTCGATGTTTGAAGTCACCATTGAAGAGAGTTTCGCCGCCGGCCACGCCCTGCGAAACTACCACGGCAAGTGTGAGAACGTCCACGGCCACAACTACCGCTGCCACGTAACCATTGAGGGTCCCCATCTGGACGAGATCGGCCTGCTGGTGGATTTCGTGGAGCTGAAGAAGATTGTCCACACGGTCCTCGACCGCATGGACCATCAGTGGCTCAACGATCTTCCGCCGTTCGACGCCATCAACCCCTCGGCCGAGAACATGGCCAAACACATCTACGACCAAGTGGTTGAAGGCTTTCGGGACAAGCCGGAAGTGCGAGTGAGTTCGGTCCGCCTTTGGGAAACCGACCTTGCCAGCGTCACTTACCGCCCGTAGGGTTACTTCCCGTAGTACGCCGCGTTCTTCGGCGTGAACTCGGCCCATTTCTCCGGCAGATCGTCCAAGGCGAAAATCGCCGAAACCGGGCAAACCGGCACGCAGGCGCCGCAATCGATGCACTCCACCGGGTCGATATACAGCATCTCGGCCTCGGCGAAATTGGCCTCGTCCTTCTTGGGGTGGATGCAGTCCACCGGGCAAGCGTCCACGCAAGCGGTGTCTTTGGTGCCAATGCAGGGTTCAGCGATTACATATGCCATGAGTAGTTGTTTCCCAGGTCCAATACATATCACAGAGGAACCGGGAAACACAAATCCGATGTTGCCAATGGCGGATGGCGGCGCCAAACTGCTAATTGATGGATCACAAAGTCCGCAAAGCCGTTTTCCCCGCCGCGGGCCTCGGCACACGCTTCCTTCCGGCCACCAAGGCGCAGCCGAAGGAGATGCTCCCCATCGTGGACAAGCCCATCATCCAGTACGGAGTGGAAGAGGCGCTCCAATCGGGGATCCGCAATATCATCATCGTGACCGGCCGAGGGAAATCGGCCATCGAAGACCACTTCGATGTGAGCTTCGAGCTGGAGAACCTGCTCGAAACGCGCGGGAAGAAAGAGTTGCTGGCGATCGTCCGGAATATCTCCGACATGATCGACGTCTCCTACATCCGCCAGAAGGAGCAACTGGGACTCGGGCATGCGGTGTTGCGGGCCAGGGAATCGGTCGGCGGCGAGCCGTTCGCGGTGGTGCTCGCGGACGACGTGATCGACGCGGAGACGCCGTGCTTGCGCCAACTCCTGGACGTGCACAGTTTCTTCACCGCGCCCGTTTTGGCCGTCATGGAAGTGCCGCCGGAGGCCATCTCCGCCTATGGGGCCATCGACGCCGAGCCGGTGCGCCACAACGGCGCGAGCGACCGCGTCTTCCGCATACGCGACCTGGTGGAGAAGCCCACCGCCTCCGATGCTCCCTCCAACCTGGCCATTATCGGCCGCTACGTGCTCACCCCGGAGATCTTCGATTCGATCGAATCGGTCGACCCCGGCTCGGGCGGCGAAATCCAGCTCACCGACGCCCTGAAACACCTCCTTCGCAGCCGCCCCATCTATGCCGTTCGCTTCGAAGGCAAGCGCTATGACGCCGGCGACAAGCTCGGCTTCCTGGAAGCCACGGTGGAGTTCGCCCTGCGCCGCCACGACCTGGGCGGCCCCTTCCGTGAATACCTGAAAAGCCTGAAGTTGTAGGGGATGGAACCCGAAGCTCTCGCTCGCGACATCGTCCGGACGCTCCGCTCGGCGGGCCACCAGGCGTGGCTGGTGGGCGGTTGTGTGCGCGATCTGCTGCTGGGCGTCAAACCCAAGGATTTCGACGTGACCACCAGCGCCCTGCCGGAGCGGATCGTCGAGCTTTTCCCCCATTCGGGCCTGGTAGGCGCGCATTTCGGAGTGGTGCTGGTGCACCGCGATTCCGCCTGCGTGGAAGTGGCCACCTTTCGCAGCGACCACGCTTACGCAGACGGCCGGCGCCCGGTCAACGTGCAATTCGAGACCGATCCGCGGCAGGACGCCCTGCGCCGCGACTTCACCATCAACGGCATCATGATGGACCCCGGCGATGGCGAGGTGCTGGACTACGTCGGCGGGCGCGACGACCTGGAGCGCCGCCTGGTGCGCGCCATCGGCGACCCGGACACGCGCTTCCGCGAGGACCACCTGCGCCTGCTCCGGGCCGTGCGCTTCGCGGCGCGCCTGGGCTTTGAGATCGAGGCTGAAACCTTTGAGGCCATCCGGCGAAATCATGCGGCCATCCTGGGCGTCTCGGCCGAGCGGGTCCGCGATGAACTGGTCCGTATCCTCACCGAGGGCGGCGCCCGCCGCGGCTTCGAGCTGCTGGACGCTTCGGGGATGCTGGCCGATATTCTGCCCGAAGTGGCCGCCATGAAAGGCGTGGAGCAGCCACCGGAATTCCATCCCGAAGGCGATGTCTGGGTCCATACCTTGCTGCTGCTGGAACAGTTGGATCGCCCCACGGCCACGCTGGCTTTGGGCGCGCTGCTGCACGACGTGGGCAAGCCGCCGACGTTTCGCGTGGCCGACCGCATCCGCTTCGATGGCCACGTGGAAGCCGGGGTGGAACTCGCCCGCGGCATCCTGAGCCGGCTGCGCTTCTCGCGCGAGGAATCCGAGCAAGTGGAAGCCCTGGTGGCCAACCATATGCGCTTCGCCGACGTTCCCCGCATGCGTGAGAGCACCCTCAAGCGCTTCCTGCGCCTGCCGCTCTTCCGCGAACACCTGGAATTGCACCGCCTCGACGTCCTTTCCAGCAACCGCCGCCTGGAAACCTACGACCTGGTGAAGCGCAAACTCGAGGAACTTCCCGAAGAGCGCCTGAAACCGCCGGCGTTAATCACCGGCGATACCCTGATCGCCGCCGGATATTCTCCCGGCCCCTTGTTCCAACATATTCTGACCGCCGTGGAAGACGCCCAGTTAGACGGCGCCATCGCCACCGAAGCGGAAGCCATGACGCTGGTCCGCGAGAGGTTTCCGCTCTGAGAGGGGCAAAAACGGCTCCGGCGACGCGATTGATGGAACGAACCCAATTTGAGGGACAGGTTGTTGATTCGATTGGGCATCCTCGGTGGGGCCGACGGCGGCATCCTCAAGGCTCTTGAGTTCCTTGAGGGCGCGGTCGTAGTTGCGATGGATGGCATTGACGCGGCGCTGGAGACGGTCGAAAACCTTGTCGCCAAAAAAGAGGACCCGGCCCTCGGGGTGGTTATTCGAGCTGAAACTGCTTTCCGTACGCTGGGCTTCATATTGCCAGAAGGACGCTTCGGCTCGGTTGAGCCGGCGGAACAGCCACTCGCAGACGACCAGAGTATCGACCAACATGCGGCGCTCCGGTGTGGAGGCGTCGAAGCGTTCCTGGTATTCGGCGAGGAGAGCTTCGAGTTGAGCCGGATCTTCGCCAGGGATGACCTGGGCTTGGGCGTCAATGCCGGATTTCAAGGCGTTGAAGCGCGAGGCGGCCTTACCCTCCGGGGTTCGCGGGCCTGAGGATCTTTGAGCGTTCTGACGAT
>OBLW0100003791.1_pt1 | contig 11686 bp, 11 predicted proteins | sample 1520161 | NCBI WGS metagenome assembly OBLW01 (sample SAMEA3539309, study PRJEB22396) | soil metagenome | biome: tundra; feature: field; material: soil | place: USA | collected 2010-05 | depth 0.15 m
GCCCATCATCGCCAGGAGTGCTTTCGCCGGCAACGGATTCGATTCGATGAAATTCGCTTGCATGAGTGGAAAATATTTACGATGGATCGCACGCGCTGTCTGCCAATCGCCGGCGAGCGCGGCGCGAGTCATTTCCGCCATCTCGCGCGGAATTTCATTCGATGCCACGGAGACGATGCCAACTCCGCCGAGCGCGATCACCGGCAGCGTGATGGCGTCGTCCCCCGAGAAGACGAGAAAAGTTTCGGGGACAAGATTCAGCACTTCCGCAATCTGCGTGATGTTGCCGCTGGCTTCTTTCACGCCCGCTATGTTCGGGACTTCACTAAGTCTCACAAGCGTTGCAGGCTCGATGTTGGCCGACGTTCGTCCCGGAACGTTGTAGAGAATTACGGGCTTATCGACGGCATCGGCGATTGCCTTGAAGTGCCGATACTGGCCCTCCTGTGTCGGCTTGTTGTAGTAAGGCGACGCGGTCAGGATGGCATCCACACCCGGACGCGACGAAACTTCTTTCGCCTTCGCCACCGCCTCCTGCGTGGAGTTGGAAGTGGCTCCGGCCATGATGGGGACGCGGCCGGCGACGACCTCGATAGTCACGTCGATGACGTGCAGCCACTCATCGTGAGAAAGCGTGGGAGTTTCCCCAGTGGTGCCGCAAGGAATCAGGAAATCGATGCCCGACTCGACCTGCCAGGCGACCAGATTGCGGAGAGCAGCTTCATCCACAGCGCCGTCCTGGGTGAACGGCGTGACCAGAGCAGTACCACAGCCTCGCAGTTGCATGATGCTAAGCATAACGCGGAACGGGTCATGTGTCAGGTGGCGGGTCAGGGCTGAAATGTCCCCGACCGCACAGCCAGCAACAGCTGTCCCTACGCGTGATTTTTCGACGCTTGCTTTGCGCCTGGGTGATTCTCAAAGTCCCTTTTCAGTAGGCGCATGGCGGTCGCTTCGGCTTGGGTTCGGCCGTAGCCTAAGGCCATTATGGTGTTGACTCGGCGCTCGAACTTGCTGCGAACCGGACCGTGCGATTCCTGGAACTTCTCGCGGTTGTCGAGTTGATCGCGGACGGCGATGTAGATCATGATCGCAGGCACAATGAGCAGAATCGCCGCGCCAAAGGCCATCACGATTTCGAGCCAGTGCTCCAGGGCGAGGGCGAAGAGGTCGCCCAGGATGCTGAGCAGGCGGATCTTAATCGCCAGCCCGATGGAGGCTACGATTAAGACCATTATGCCGAGGGTGTAGTCGCGGTCGGGCCGACGCGTGTAGAGCAGAATTACGATCACGACGAGTAAGAAGGCGACAGTCATGTCGAATCTGCTCCTTCTGCGAAGAAGAGTGTCGATCGTCTGCGCGGGCCGGATGCGGCGGCGCGGACGATGCGCGAGTACTCAAGAATATCGTAGCACCGGCGCCGTAGGGCTCCGCCCCATAAGCGCTAACTTAAGCAGCTCGGGCTGAGAGCCGACGCCCAGTGAGTAGTGCGGTAGCTTCCAGTTTGCCGACCAACGGGGAGATGTCGCGTGGTCGCTCAAGACGAAGATGATCGAGTGCCGCACGTCTCCGGACAGCGCCGTTGCACGAACGAGTGATCGTCGGATCGCGAACATTCAAAATTCAGTCGCGCCCTCTTGACTCAAAAGGGAGGCCGCAAACATTGTGCTCCGCCGAATGAGGGTGCTTGACAATATATCAGAGTGATATATCATAACGATATGTCAAGGACGCCCATTCTCTTTGCCGTGCTGGGAATGCTGAAACTGCGTCCCATGACTGGCTATGAGATCAAGCAGGTCTATCAGAAGGGGCCCGCGAATTTCATGCCGATGAGTTTCGGGCAGATTTACCCTGTCCTGGCGAAACTCAGACAGTCAGAACTGGTGCTCCAGAACAAGCAACCGGGCAGCCGGGGAAGTATCAGCTATTCCATCACACCCAAGGGTGAAGAAGCATTTCGGAAGTGGCTGTTCTCCTCTGGCGATCCGGCAAACTACAGGGAGTTGCTGCTGCGGCTGTTCTTTGCGGCGCCTCCTGAATTGGCCGAACTACGCGGCCATGTCGAAGCATTTCGCAGACAGGAACAGGCCGATCTCGACCACTATGAGGCGACACGCAAGTGGCTGGACACGGCCCAAGCTCGCAATCCACGGCTCCCGATCTGGAACCTGGTGCTGGAATATGGCGTCTTGCAGAGCGAGTCCCGCATGCTCTGGGCTGACCGAGCGCTGGCGTTTATGACAAAACGAAAAAGGAGCCAAAATAAATGACGAGTGCCTCAGTTCATCAGAAGTTCTCCGGATTGCTCATCGTAATCGGGTCGTTAGTGTTTGTTTGCGGTGGCGCATTCCATCCCAGAATCAATTCCTCCCTTGGAGCGCTCGGCAGCGTGGAGTTTTTCCAAAACTTCTATATGCACATCGCCCATCACGGATCATGGCGACTCATTCACGGAATGATCCTAGCGGGACCGCTGATGTGGCTACTCGGCGTCGGTTCGTTCTGGAGCGGCCGCAGTGGCTGGACTCGGATGGCGACGACGGCCATGACTCTCGCCGCGACCGCGTGGGCCGTGACTTTCGTCTTCGACGGTTTCGTCGCGCCCGATATAGTTCATTGGCTGACACCGGAGACGGGCTGGCATGTGCTCGCAGTGAACCAGGATGTTGTCATCCGACTGGGCCTGGTTTCCTGGCTAATGCTGGGGTTCTCAATAATCGCGGGCGGCGTGGGGATCCTCGTGTCGAGCCGGTCCAAGGGGGCGAAGGTGTTGGCGTCAGTTGGGATCTTGCTAGGAGCGTGGTCTTTCATCGCCTGGACGACTGGAATATTCCTTCCCGGCCCGTTCGTTAGCCCGTACTGGAATGCGACCGCAGTCAGCACGGCATTCTGGTTCCTTGCCGTGGGAGCGTTTCTCCTGGTTTCTGCGCTGCCACAGAACGCAGTGGAGGCTGAGGGTCAACGGGCAATCCGGAAGGAATCCTGCTTAAGTTAGCGCTTATGGGGCTCCGCCCCGCTTAGACGGGGCATAGCCCGTCCCCACACGAAAGCTGTGGCGTTAGAGCTCGCGCCAGATGGTGCGGAAGTCGTACACGCCGGATTTGCCCACCAGCCATTCGGCGGCTCGCACCGCGCCTTCCGCGAATCCATGGCGCGATTTGGCGTCGTGGCAGAGATAGATGCGATCGGCCGGAGAATTGAAGACGACCTCGTGCATGCCGACGGCATCGCCTTCGCGGAAGGAGACGATCTCGAGTTCCTGGTTGCTTGAATCCCGAATGATTTTCTGGATGGTGACGGCGGTTCCGGAGGGCGCGTCTTTCTTCTGGCTGTGGTGACGCTCGAAGATCTGGCCCGAGTATTCGAATTTAAGGGCGGAGCTGGCGGTCTGGACGATCTCGAAAAACAGGTTCACGCCGATAGAGAAATTTGAGCCAAAGAGAAAACCCGTATTGGCCGCAAGAACCAGTTCGCGGAGGCGCGGAAGATGGTCGTACCATCCGGTAGTGCCGATGACCATGCTCTTGTGGGCGTGAATACAGGCTTCGGCGTTGGCGACGACGGCGGCCGGCGTGGTGAAGTCGATAACGGCGTTGAAGGGCGCGAGAAAGCCGACAGTCAGAGCTCGGGCGCCGGCGTTGTCGGCTCCGCTGAGGACTTGCACGTGATGACGGCGTTCGCGGGCGACGTCCGCGACCAGGGAGCCGGTCTTGCCGCAGCCGAGGATGAGGAGATGCATGCGAACACCTCTAACCGCAGAGTGCGCGGAGATCGCAGAGAAAGTTTGGGGATTCTATCACTGCCCGATTCTAAATGTTTGGACGAGGCCAGAACTGATGCTTGGGTTTTGACCTTCCCGTTTTAATTCTCTGCGATCTCAGCGTACTCTGCGGTTGAATACACTCTACGCGAACACTTCCGGGTCTGCTTCGGCGAAGAAGGCGTGGTGCAGGCGGCGGACTACCTCGGTGGCGTCGTCTTCCTCGATCACGAACGTCAGATTTATTTCGGAAGCGCCCTGGGAGATCATGCGGATCTTCGTGTTTTCGAGCAGGCCGAAAACCTTGGCGGCGATGCCGGGTGTCTCCCGAAGGTTCTCGCCGACCAGGCAGACGATGGCTTTGCGGCCTTCGTACTTCACGTCGGCAAGTTTGGCGAGATCGGCGGCCAGAGCGGGGATTGCCTCGTTGGTCTCGGCGGTAACGGAGACGCTGACCTCTGAGGTGGAGACAACATCGACGGCGACTCCGTGCTGATCGAAAAGCTCGAAGATGGATTTGAGGTATCCGTGGACGAGCAGCCGTCGGGGCGCCGCAACTTCGACGAGCGTGATTTTCTTCTTGAGCGCGATGGCTTTGAAAATATTCTTGCAGCGCGGCGCGCGCGCCGTCACCTTGGTGCCTTCGCAGGTGGGGTTCTGCGAGTTCAGAACAAACACCGGAATATTCTGTTGAATTGCGGGCAGCACGGTGGCGGGATGAAGCACCTTGGCGCCAAAGTAGGCTAGCTCTGCCGCTTCGTCGAAGCTGATGACCTTGATGCGGCGGGCATCGGGGCAGAGGCGCGGGTCGGTAGTCATCATGCCGTCGACGTCGGTCCAGATTTCGATGCGCTGGGCATTGAGGCCCGCGCCAAAGATGGCGGCGGAGAAATCGGAGCCCCCGCGGCCGATGGTGGTCGTGATACCGGCGCGATTGGAGCCGATGAATCCACCCATCACCGGAACGCTGCCATTCTCGATCAGGGGCGCAACTTTTTTATTCAGGCGCTCGTTGGTCTCTTCAAACTGGGGAACGGCGCGGGTAAAGCTGCTGTCGGTGAGCAGGCACTGGCGCGAATCGACGTGGACGCCGGGTAATCCGCGGGCGGTGAAGGCGGCGGCTACGATCTTGCTGGAGAGGACTTCGCCGAACGAGGCGACGTAATCGTAGGTGCGGGGAGTGATCTCGCCGACCGCGCCAATGCCGCGCAGGAGTTCGTCGAGATCCTCGAAATCGGCGCCGAGATCGCCGTGGAATTCGGTGAAGAGAGCAGTACCGAGTAGCTCTCCGGCGGTGTCGTAGTGGCGCTCGCGAAGGCCGCGTGCCATTTTGAGGGCCGCTTTGCGATCGCCGCTTCCAGCAGCCTTACCCATGGCAAGCAGGGAATCGGTAACCTTGGCCATGGCGCTGACGACCACGACGGGACGATCGGCGAGCCGGCCCTGGACGATCTGGGCGACGCGGTCAATGGCCTTGGCGTCCTGAACGGAGGTGCCGCCGAACTTCATGACGATCATGGGGCGGATGACTCCTGGCCGGCAGGAAGGGCACTGCGGGCAGAGTATTCACCACAGAGACACCCTTCGACTCCGCTCAGGGCAGGCTCCGACACAGAGAAAAGCCAAGGAATTGTTTTTCCTCTGTGACTCTGTGTCTCGGTGGTGAAAAGCTTCTTCATCCGAGATATCCCTTGGCTTTGAGCAACTCCGCATTGAGCAGCGCGGCGCCGGCGGCTCCGCGAATTGTGTTGTGCGAAAGCACGGTGAACTTCCAATCGAGGACGCCGCAGGGCCGCAGGCGACCGACAGCTGTGGTCATGCCTCCGCCTAGATCGACGTCGAAGCGCGGCTGCGGACGGTCGGGGGCGGTGAGGTACACGATGGGCTTGTCGGGCGCGCTCGGAAGGCGCAGATGTTGCGGCTCGGCGCGAAAATCATTCCACGCGGCGATGATTTCCTCCGGCTTGGCCTTCTGCTTCAGCCGAATTGAGACGGACTCGGTATGCCCATCTTCCACCGCTACGCGATTACATTGCGCGCTCATCGCAAAAGGAGCGGGAACGACGCTGCCGCCGCTGAGTGTCCCGAGCAGCTTCAGCGTCTCCTCTTCCATCTTCTCTTCTTCGTTCTTGATGTATGGGATGACGTTGCCCAGGATATCGAGCGACGCGACTCCCGGATATCCGGCGCCGCTTACAGCTTGCATCGTTACTGCCATGACGGTTTCGAGCTGGAAACGACGATGGAGGGGAGCCAGCGCGAGCACCAGTCCAATGGCCGAGCAATTGGGATTGGTGACGGCGAAGCCGTTGGATTTGCGGTGCCAAGCTTGCGTTTCGATAAGCGTGATGTGATCGGGATTGACTTCAGGAATTACCAGCGGAACGTCAGCTTGCATGCGCAGGGCGCTGGAATTGGAAACGACGGCGCATCCGGCTTCGGCAAACTGCGGCTCCAGTTCACGGGCAATTGAAGCATCGAGCGCGGCAAAGATTATTTTCGGAGCACCCTCGGGCTTGGCGGGCGCGATAGTCATATTGGCGACGGCGGTGGGGATCGCGGTCTTCAGTCGCCAGCGCGCGGCTTCTGCATATGGGCGGCCCTCGGAACGATCGGAGGCAGCGAGCCATGCGACCTCAAACCAGGGATGGTGCTCCAGCATCTGGATAAATCGCTGTCCGACGATGCCGGTGGCACCGAGAATTCCTATAGGAAGTTTGTTCGACATGGGTAAGCTGTGATTTTATACCAGCGAAAATTGACGGGGAATGCCGTGACGGGCACCAAGGGTCAGGGTGCAGGGGTAATCAGGTTCTTCCGTGTCCGATTTCGTGAGGAAGGTACTCGTTGAGAGGGCCAAATTTGCGTTTTTCAGCATAGATTCGCCAGCGCCGCCAGACGATGCGCAAGCTGGCCATCACGGGGATGGAAAGGTAAACGCCGAGGACGCCGGCAATTTCGCCTCCGGCAAGAATGCCGAACAAAGCAGCGAGCGGGTGCAGTTCGACGCTCGCTCCCATGATGCGAGGAGAGATTGCGTAGTCCTGCACCATCCGCCACCCGAGCAAGAACAGTACCAGGATAAGCCAGTGCTGATAACCAGAGAGAACCGCGACGACGGTCATGGCGATGCCGGCTACCAGCGGGCCTACAAGTGGAACGAACTCCATGGCACCGCCTGCCGTGCCGAGCATCAGGGCATAGGGGACGCGCATGGCTCCTAAAACCGAGCTGTAGGCAACGAACGATAGGGCGGCAAGCGTCAATTGGGCGCGAATAAATTGCGCGAGCATCTGGTTGAGATCGTGCAGCACGTCTTCCAGAAACTCGCGCTGCGTGCGGGACGGGACGAGTGAAATCAGGACGCCATGGAATATATCCCCATCGCGCAGAAAAAAGATGGCCAGAATCGGCACCAGAAACAGCACCCAAAGTTGCTGCGCGGCTTCGGCGGCTCGCAGACCGATCCGTTGGGCGAAGTTAGACAGATCTTCGCGGTGATTGTAGAGAAAACTTTGAATGCGGGCCTGCGTCGCTGCACTCCAGCCATGCTGCGCGCTAATGCGGGCCGCGAGCTCGCCGATCTGGCCCGAGATTTGGCCATTACTGGCTTTCTCCGCGAGTCCGGGCAATGCTTCTGCAAGACGCGCGCTTTGCCGGCTGATTCTGGGACCAGCAACCACAAAAAACAGACTCACGGCCAACAGAAGTAGGAGATAGATTACGGCGATTGCGCGCGTCCGGCCGCGCACCAGCTTTTCCAGACGTCCTACTGCGGGATTAATAAGATAGGCAAAGAAAATGGCAAAGAGGAACAGGATCAAGGTTCGTCGCGCGGCATAGAGAAAGCCCAAGCCCAGGGCGAAGAGCAAAAGCGTGAACAGAACGCGCGACGTGCGTGAATCAAGGAAAGTCACTGGTTATTCCTGAGGGGCCGCAGTCCCACCGTAATGCAGAACTTTCGTGACTTGTTTCCGCAGCCCGCGAAAGCGGCTTCTTCCCAAGCCCCCATCCTCACTTTACCGTAACGTCGGCTTGGAAGCGCGATCGAATGCGGAACGTGAGTAACCTTTGGCATTCTGCCCGGCACGCTTTAGTCGCGGATCACCTCGGTATTGTCACCCTCGATGACGATGCGTATCACCTTGAATTGATCGTCCAGCCATATTTGCCAATTTCCCATGTCGGTCTTGAATTCGACTCTGTTGAATTCCTGCGGGCTGCCCTTGAAAGTGATCTTCTCGCGACCCAGGTATTCCGCACTCAGCGATGCGGAGGAGTGCTGCCGCGGGTCGAGGGTTCCAAACTGGGCGCGCTGTTTGATCGGGCACTGCACTTGGCCTTTCTCCTGTTTGCAGGTGGCGGCCAGGAACCTCCAGACCAGTACCTCACGGTGGATGAAAAAGTAGTCGTCGAGAATGCTGGTCGAGGGCGAGAGAAGGTACGGCTGCTCGTGTGGTTTATCCTGCGGTCCAGAACTCCACTTTTGATTGAGGAATTGATCATTCGGGACGACGACCGATTCGGCCTTTCCCGGGCTGACCTCTTTCCATTCATAGCGTCGGATTTCTCCGTTCGCGGTAAGCTGCAGCACGGAATTCTGTATGGCCTGGTTGGGATCATTCTCGGTCTTAAACTCCGATTTGATCACGCTCCCCGTGTTGCTTTGATCGATCGAAAATGTTTCGGTGCCCACGCGGTGGCCGCTCATAAAGACGCCAAAAGAACCGGAGTCGATTTTTTGCGCCTCATGTTCTTTGTTGCTTTCCTTGTCCTTTTCCTTCGGAGAGGAAGCCGCGACTGCCGCGATGGACGAGAGCAGTACCATGGCGAATACGAGGATGAAAGCTATCATTCGAGCAGACAACTTCACTGGGGTTCTCCTAGTTTAAGACTCTTGGGATGAGGACCTGGGTGTTGCACGATCTCCAGCAGAAATTTTTCCAGCCGTATTCTGGGAGCGGTTCGAACTGGTCTCTTCGTGTGCTCCTGTGAGATGCAGGGCGCTCTCAATCTCCAGGCAAATGGCAGTTGGCTCCTTGCCAGAGGTCTCTACGGTCAACGATGCCTGGCGGTAGCAAGGAAGCCGTTCCGCATGCAAGCGGGCAAACTGGTCGGGATCCTTTCGCAGCGGACGCCGTTCCACCTGGGTTCCTGATCCGCTTTCAGCTTCGTCTTGCAGGCAACGCTGCCAGAGTTCCTGCGGCGGTGCGTCCAGAAATACGGACGGCCAGGGGCGCAGCAACTCGCGGTTATTCTCCTGGGCGAAAGCGCCACCGCCGAGCGCAACTACACTATCGCGATGGAGGGAGTTCGTCAGCAGATCGTGCAGCGCACTGGTTTCAGCGGACCGGAAAGCGGGCTCTCCCTGGAGGCGAAAAATTTCGGGAACCGTTTGCCCCTCGCGAGCCTCAATGCTGGCATCGAGATCCACAAAGTCCCAGGCTAGTCGGCGGGCAAGCTCCTGCCCCACGGTGTTTTTGCCGGACCCCATGAACCCTACGAGAAACACAGCACGCACTCCCATGGCGATGGCGATACCTGGTTGACGCTTAACGGCGGCGCGGGCGTAGCATCTTTCCCGTGCCTGAACGGCAGGCCGAAGCCGACCATACCCAAGGCCGTCCATGACAGCTTGTTAGTTGGTTCAGCGTTGCTTGAGGCGGATTTTACCACTGAAAGAGTGCAGCACGACCTTGGATGAGGCCTTGCCCTTGGTACCAAAGAAGGAACGTCCTTCCTCGGACGGGTAGCGGGTATGCTGCGGCATCAGATCCAGCTCGTTGTGCACTCTGCCCAACATGGAGTGGGCGCTGAAGTCGGCCGAGGTATCGGAGGGCACGACGGCCTCGATATCGCCGGTGTGCGTGGACAGCTTATAGTCGCCGCCCGATCCAAAATCGCCGCCGTAGAAAATCTTGCCGCTGCCGGAAGCTGCCCGAAGGAATGGGCCAGTGACCGACTTCAGAGTAACGGCCCCGCTGATGGAAGAAATCTCGACATGGCCGTTGCGCACATCGGTGAGCGTGATGGGTCCACGAATGGTCCGCACGTGGACGTGCCCGTTGCTCACATTGTGAACATTGACGACGGCGTCGGTTCCCTCGAAGGTCAAGTCTCCTTGCAGATTCTCTGCCGACAGAGGGCCGGTTGAAGAGCGGAGGCTAAGAGTGGCGTCGGGCGGAATGAGCACTTCGTAGTCAACCCGGCCGCTTTGCTGATCTGCGCCCGGCAGCAGGTGCGATGCGATTTCAATTCGATTGCCGTGCTGCAGGTTATCGACTTCCGTTTTGTCAGACTGGAGGATTGCCGTAACCACGACCTGGGAGCTCGTACCGGGCTTTACAGAGATGGCCCCGTACTGCGTTTCCACGGATATATTGGCGTTGGGACCGACGTCAAAGCGATACTCTTTGCGGGACTCGGCAATAGCCGCCGATACCAGACAAGTCGCCAGGACAAGTGTTACGACCGTGGTCTGCTGAAGCCTCTCCATAACAAAAGCCCCTTTTGGCCGAATGCCAGCCTACCTTACCCTATTGAATACGATCCAATGCCATTTGATAGAGCATCGCCTTCTGTTGATAAACTTCTAATAAGTGCTGCCGGGCGTCCAAATCCCCGGGATAGCGGTTGACATAGGCCTGCGTTTCCCGAATTTCGGTATTCACTGCTTGCAACTGATTTTCATACGTCGCCCGCATGGTCGGAGCGCGCGAGGAAACCTCACTCAGAAACTGTTGATCATCCGCACTGGGAGGGGCGGAAAGCTCGGCCTGCTCGGGCGGAGTCTGATCAGTCTGAGGGTTTTGCAGAGCCGGAGTTTGCTTGGCAGGCGCGGTATTTGGTTGTTGAGCGACCTGCGTTTCGGGCTGCTGGGCCGCCTGTATCTCAGGCTGCTGCTCGCCAGGCTTTGCCGTTGCCGTCTGCCGTGCCGTAGGTGGCATGGGTTTGTGAGTCAACAAATAAGAACCGGCGGCCAGAATGGCAACCGCGACGGGGGCGAGCCAGAAGGCGTTCCATCGGCGTTGTGGAGGGGGCACGAGGACTGGGCGCGCGGACGTTAGCTCGGGCTCCCGAATCAACCCTTCGGCGCGCAATTCAGCGGCAATCCGCAGCCACACTCTTGGCGCTGGCTCTTCCGCATTGGATAGTTGCCGCGCCTCGCTGGCGATCGATTTCAGATCGGATACCAACTCCGAGCAATGCGGACAGGTTCTCAAATGAGACTGAAATTCAAGATCCTGATCGCCATTGCTCCGAGTGCCATTGTTCGCAGGGTCATCGATGATCTCAGGCAGAATTCGATCTACATCGGAACAGTTCATAACTGACTCTCTCCCCGAAACAGCAACCACCGCTATCCAGTCTTGGCCTTTTCGGCTCTCATGAACTTCAGATATTCGCGCAGCTTCAATCGTGCCTTGTGTAACTGCGATTTGCTATTGCCAACCGAGCATCCAACAAGCTCGGCAATTTCGTTGTGCTCAAATCCCTCCACGTCATGGAGCACAAAAACCGTTTTGTAGCCCGGCGGCAACCGGTCGATTGCCCGTCGCAATTGCAGGCGGTCAACCGAGCCCTTCAACTTGACGTCGTCCGCTCCAAACTCTTTCCGAGGAGCCTCCTCGTCGGATTCGAGCGTTTCTTCCAGCGAGACCACCGGCAAAGCTTTTTTGCGCAACTGCATCAGCACAACGTTGACCGTCATACGATGCAGCCAGGTAGAAAAAGCGGACTCGCCGCGAAAAGTCCCAATCTTGCGAAAGAGCTGAAGAAACGCTTCCTGCGCAAGATCTTCCGCATGCGACGGATTGGACACCATGCGCAAACATAGGGAGTACACGCGGCGCTTGTGCAGTTGATAGAGGGTTTCGAAAGCTGCTTCGTCTCCCTGCTTCGCCCGCTCAATGGCCTCTAATT
>OBLW0100003793.1_pt1 | contig 11682 bp, 4 predicted proteins | sample 1520161 | NCBI WGS metagenome assembly OBLW01 (sample SAMEA3539309, study PRJEB22396) | soil metagenome | biome: tundra; feature: field; material: soil | place: USA | collected 2010-05 | depth 0.15 m
CGCATTTGGTTGAAGCGCCATGAATTGTGGGTGGATGGCGTGCTCCCCGCAGCGGGCCAGCCACCTTGCGGAACAGTTCTGTACCCCGACGGCGCGGCCGTGCCTGATGCCACCGTGGTAATCAAGAACCCGAGTACCGGAGCAACTCGCAATACTGTCTCCGGGAAGGATGGCACTTTCATATTCAACAGGGCAGTGCCGGCCGCATGCAAGCCTTGTCCCGTGAGGTGAGCGCATCCAGCCGGCCCGATTGGGAACGTAGTAGAATGGCCCGATGGCATTCCCGACCCTGCGCGGCTCCGCCATCGCGGCTTTTTTGTGTGTGGTACTGATGCTCGCCTGGGGGCCGGCCCTGATCGGGGGCTTCCAGGGCACAGCAACCGCAACGCGACCGGCCAAGGCCGCGAACATCCAAACCACGCTTGCTCCAATTAAGGTGGATTTCCGCGATGTCGCCGAAGAGGCCGGTCTCACCGCCATCAACGTCACCGGCGGCGTGGACCGCAAGAAGTACATCCTGGAAAGCACGGGCGCCGGGGTCGCGATCTTCGATTTCGACAATGACGGGCTGATGGACGTGTTCCTGGTCAACGGGACCACTCTCGACGGCAAGGGCCCGGGCGAGAAGTCGACCAGTCACCTGTACCGCAATCTGGGCAATCTGCGCTTCGAGGATGTCACGGCGAGATCCGGCCTGGGGCGCACCGGCTGGGGACAGGGCGTCTGCGTCGGCGACTATGACAACGACGGACGGCGCGATCTGTTCGTGACCTACTACGGCCACAGCGTGCTGTATCACAACGAAGGCGGCGGACTGTTCCGCGACGTCACCAAAGAAGCGGGGATTAGTTCCGACGCGGTCCGCTGGGATACCGGCTGCTCGTTCGTCGATTACGATCTCGACGGAAAACTTGACCTGGTGGTCACCAGCTACCTGGACTTCGATCGCACGCGCGTTCCGGAACCGGGCGCCAATAGCAACTGCCAGTGGAAAGGCGTGCCGGTATTCTGCGGTCCGCGGGGTCTGCCGCCCGGCCGCAATTTCCTGTTTCACAACAAAGGGGGCGGCCACTTCGAGGATGTATCGGCGCCCAGCGGGATCGGCAAGCCGACGGGCTGCTACGCCTTCACGGTGGTGGCTTCGGATTTCGACAACGACGGTTATCCGGACCTGTATGTCGCCTGCGATGCGCGCCCCAGTCTGCTGTATCACAACCTGAAAGACGGGACGTTTGAAGAGATCGGCATCCTCTCCGGCACGGCGCTGAACGAGGATGGGGAGGAACAGGCCGGCATGGGCGTCGCGGTGGCGGATTATGACGAGGATGGCTACTTCGACATTCTCAAAACCAATTTCAGCGAGGACACGCCGAACCTCTACCACAACTCCGGGGACGGAAGCTTTTCCGATCAGGTGTATTCCGCCGGACTCGGCGTGCGCAACCAGTTCCTCGGCTGGGGAGCGCTGTTCCTGGACGTCGATCACGACGGGCGCAAGGATATCCTGCTGGTGAACGGGCACGTATTCCCGGAGGTCGACCAGCTATCGAGCGGGCCGAAATACCGCCAGCAGCGCCTGTTGTTCTGGAACGTCGGTGGCGGGAAGTTCAAGGACCTGTCGGATTCGGCGGGTCCGGGGATCAGCGCGGCCTGGTCCTCGAGGGGGGCCGCGGCGGGCGATCTCGATAATGACGGCTCCCTCGAAGTGGTGATCAACAATCTCGGAGATCGGCCGAGCCTGCTGAAGAACTTTGGGACGAAGAAGAACTGGCTGCTGGTGCAACTCCGCGGCGTGAAATGCAACCGGGATGCGGTGGGAGCGCGCGCGTACGTATTTGTCGGCGGACGGAAACTCTCGGGCGAGGTACAGAGCGGCGCCAGTTTCCTTTCGCAGAATGATTCGCGGCTGCACTTCGGATTGGCCGATGAAGCCAGCTACAGCCGAATCGAGGTGAAATGGCCAGGCGGCGGGACAGAGACCTTCCCCGGCGGTCCGGCGAACAAGATCGTGCTGCTGGAACAAGGGAAAGGGTATCTCAAGGCGCGCTAGGCGGGTGTCATTTTACGACCGTATGCTCGCCCGGGGCGCCGACTTCGCGAAAAAGGCTCTTCATCTCATCGTTCGGGTCGATCGCGTCCTTCTGATGGCGGAGCTTGACGACGCGGGTGAGCATCTCCTGAGCACGGGCTGCGTCACCCATTCGACGGTACGCCTGTCCAAGCTGATACGCCGCCGTGGCGTCCTCGGGATCTGCCTTGACCGCGGCTTCGAGTTGCTCGATGGCGCCGCCGACGTCTCCACTTCGGAGCAGCATCTTCCCTAACTCCGCGCGGGCGCGCGAAAACCGGGGGTTCAGGCGCACCGACGCTTCGAAGGCCGCCTTGGCCTCGGCATCGGTTTCCGCGCCCGAACGGTTCAGTGCGACCCCCAACATATAGGACAGCACGAAATCGTTAGGGTTCGCTTTGACCCGCGCACGCAGTACTTCCACTGCTTTGGCCGTCTCTCCACGCTGAATCCAGGCGAACCCCAGTGCCACGTATGGCGCCGATTCCGAAGGCGAAAGACGGCTGGCGATCTCCAGGTCTCTTTCGGACTCCTGGGAGAAGCCTTTCTGCGCCAATATCTGGCCGCGCTGCAGGTGTAGACGGTAGGAGTCCGGCAGGTGTTTAAGGCCTTCATCGACGACTTCCAAGCCGAGTTCGTAGTTGGCTTGGTCGAGGCAAATGCCCGCCAGGTCGCCGTAGTTATCCTCGGCTTCGGGTTCCAGCCCGATGGCGGACTTTAGCGCGGAATACGCCTTCTCGACCTGCCCGGTTTTCAGGAATGCTTCCGAGACCAGGTTGTACAACTCGGCGCGGCGCAGACCGGCGGTGAAAAGCTCGCTCGAGAGTTGGATGGCTCCCGGGTAGTCACCTCCGCGGATCAGCATCAGGGTCTGATCATATGCGGCGGTATACGGATCGCTCGCATGCAAACGCGCGCGGCCAAAGTATGGTGCCGCCTCCAGGTAGAACCCGGCTTTTCCCAACAGGATCCCGGCCTGAGTTTGTTTTTCGGTGTCCTCCTCCGGGATGGCGCGCAGGACAGCCGAAAGATCGTCTTTTCGGCCGGTCTCGAGCAGACACTCGGCGTAATGCAGTATTACGGGGTACACCTTCGCCCGCCCTTTCTCGTAGTGCGCGGCCGCCTCCCCAAACTGCTTCACGCCGAACGCGATCTCGCCCAGGTAAACGTGGGCGACTTCATCGTTCGGGGAGTTCTTGAGTACCGCCTCCATGCCCGCTTTGGCCCGATCCGCTTGACCCAGCGCAAACTCGTTGGTCGAGAGGTTCCTAAGAGCCGGAAGGAATGCCGGATCTGCCTGGAGCGCCTGCCGGAAGCGATCATTCGCCTTCTCGAGGTTGCCCGCGCCGCTGAGAGCGATGCCAAGCAGATTCAGTGCCTTGAGGTTCTGCGGCGATTCCGCGGTCAGTTTCTCCAACAGGTCGATCGCGGCGGGGAAGCGCCCCTTCTGGACCAGGGCGACCGCGCAATCGTAGGGCGCCGCGCCGTTGCAATCGTCAGCGGCCCACGTAACCATAGGGAACGCCGCGAGCAGGAATGGCAGGAGCCGAAATCGCATTGCAAGCTATTCTTTCAGATCAAGACCGCATTCGCAACGAGAATTTGCCAGTGGATTTGCCGTTGGGGGCATGGCGGCATGAGTTGGCGCGCCCCACCGACCGGACACGATGTCAGCCCGTTGGGACCAGGGTGTGAAGCTGAAACCACCGCATCCAAGATCTGATTTGACCCGGCGAATCGCCCATTTAACGGTAAGCGGCCGCCTCTTTGAACCCCGGCATATCGCCATCTAACGGTTAAGCAAACGCCTCGACGAAGTCCTGGCGGAAGGGCAGGGCCCACGAGAGTCGTTGAAAACATGGGGCTTGCCGATCTTTGGATTACTGGAGCATCCCGAAAGCTCACGTTTGGCAGGGCAAAGGCTCTGCGCCAAAAGAAATTCGGATTTTGTGGATCAAATTACTCTGAATCGGTGTAGACTACAACAAATTGAGATCTTGGGTCAATCGATGTCGGCCTGAGCGGTGCAGGATTTCTCGATTAGGTCAGGTGGGCAGTTCCTGCCAGCTCACTGGGTACGGCGTCCGGGGGTAAGACGAGCATCTGGAGCCGTGGAGGGTAATTATGGAAGTCAATCGAATCGCGCGTCTCGGATGCGCTATTGCGTTACTGTGCGGCTGCGTTTTCGGCCAGTCAACGGCTGGCATTTTGCAGGGGACTGTGATTGACCCTGCCGGCGCGGTCGTGCCAAATGCAACCATCGTAATTAAAGATCCGAGTACCGGAGTAACTCGCAATGCCGCTTCCGGAGTAGATGGAACTTTCATCTTAAACGGCGTCGAACCAGGCACATACAACTTGACGATTACCGCCAAGGCCGGTTTCAAGACCTACGATCTGACGGCCATCGCCCTCTCGCCGAATGAGCGGCGCGATTTGGGTAAGATCACGCTGACGATCGGGGCGCTGACCGAGGAAGTCTCGGTTACAGCTACCAGTACGCCCATACAGACGTCTTCGGGCGAGAACTCGAAGCTGATCGAGGCCGCGCAGCTGACCAACATCACCATTAAGGGCCGTGATCTGTTCGAAATCCTGCAGACCGTTCCCGGCGTAACCTTTGGCAACGCTCTGCTTTCCGGCACCGGCGCCGATGCTACCAGTAACGCGAGCAGCACTTTTGGCTCCATGCAGATCAACGGCGGCGGTACCGCGCGCACCAACTTCGTCGTAGATGGCGTGCCGGACGTGGACAACGGCAATAACTCCCAGGTAGACTTCGAGCCCACCATGGACACCATCGCCGAAATGCGCGTGCTGACGTCCAACTACCAGGCGGAGTTCGGCCACAGTTCCGGCGGCCAGATCAGTCTGATCACCAAGGGCGGCAGCACCTCATTCCACGGCAGCGGTTTCTACAATAAGCGGCATGAGATGTTTAATGCCAAAGACTATTTCACCAACTTGAACGGCAACCAGAAGACCATTTCCCGCTTCGGGGTATTCGGCTACACCATTGGCGGGCCGGTGTACATTCCCAAGCACTGGAACGTGAATAAAAACAAGCTGTTCTTCTTCTGGTCGCAGGAGTACACCAAGACCAAGCCCTCCAGCACCACGACAGTGGCAATGGTGCCTACGGCAGCTCAGTTGCAAGGCAACTTCTACGACCGCTGCCTCGTCGGCACCGGCGTCAACGGCGTTCCCTGCACGGCGGGTTACACCGACAACAACGGGAACGACAGGAGCACCTTCCTGGTGAATCCGGCTGCCGGCAAGACTACGCTGGCTGGTGGTAATTTGAATCAACTGATCGGAACCTCGGTCTACAATCCGGCTTCCGCAGCCATCGGCCAGGCGATGCTGAAGTATCTCCCCTCGCCGAATCTCTGCACAGCGGCCGCCGGCATTTACAACGGCAACGCGATCAGCCCCACCAATTGCCCCGCAGGCTTCTCCAACCACGCCGTCTCGAATCCGGCGTGGAACTACGGCGACAACTACATCTGGCAGGCTAACGAAATCCACCCGCGGCGCAACGACACGGTACGTTTCGATTGGAACCTCAACGAGAAGAACAGGGTGTTTGTCCGTTACTCGCAGGACTACGACAAAGACGTGGGCGGTGGGACAGCGGGTTGGGGCATCCCGGTAAACGACGGTACCGGCAACTATTCTCCAACCTTAGGGGTGTTCACCAAACCGGGCCACGGATACGCGGTCGGCCTCACCACCACCCTCTCCCCAACCATGGTGAACGAGTTCACTTTCGGGAAGATTTTCAACGGAATCGGCTTTTACGAAGCGAACGATACCCAAGTCCAACGGTCGAACATGGGCAATCCCCCCTCGTTCGACAACTTCTCCACCGATCCGCTGTTCAACGACACCGGAAAGCGGTGGCTGGACGGCAGCGGCCCGACAAGCTTCGCCGTTTACGTGCCGACTGTCGCCTACGGCGACACTGCCGGCCGCACCGAGACTGCCCCATCCACCAACCCCTGCTGGAATGGGTGTCCGTATACCAACAAGGCCGATTCGTGGACTTTCGCCGACAATCTCAGCAAGGTTGTGGGCAAGCACAACCTGAAGGCTGGCATTTACGTCGAGCGCACCTTCAAGTTGCAGGACGGCAGCCAGGGCACCTACCTTGGCTCCTACAGCTTTGGCAACGACTCGAGCGGGCAGAACCCACTCGACACGCAGGACGGCTATGCGAACGCCTGGTTGGGCAACTACCGGCAGTACGCGGAAGGCCAAAAGAACATCGCCGACTGGAAGTTCTGGCAGGTGGAGTTCTACGTGCAGGATTCCTGGCGCGTGACCCCGCACCTGACTCTCGACCTTGGCCTGCGCTTCTACGGCATGCCGCCGATCACCAACACCTCCAACGGCCGGGACGCTTCCACAGAATTCGTCCCCTCGGCCTATAACCAGAGCCAGACGGAGCGGCTGTACGTTGGGGTGTGCGTCAACGCCACTACCAACGCGATAATTTCGACCGCCAACGGTCCCTGCAGCGGCACCACCAAGGCCTACGATCCGGTCACCGGTAGCATAACCCTTGGGTCGCTAGCCGGGACGTTCGTGCCGAATTCGGTGGCCAATTATCCGTCCGGGGCCACTCCGTTCCCAGGTATGGTCATTGCCGGCAGCAGTGCGGCGCTGCCTCAGAGTCTGTACACCGTGCCGTTCCTTTCTCCGGCGGGCCGTTTCGGCTTCGCTTGGGACGTGTTCGGCAACGGCAAGACGGCCATTCGCGGCGGTATCGGCCAATTCCTGAACCGGCTCAGCTACAACCAAATCGCGAGCCCGTCTTCGTTCCAGCCGGTTCTTGAGACTCTGAACCTGTACAACGGACCCATCACGAGTATCACGTCCGGCGCATCGTCGCTCGGCGCCCTTTCGCCGGGGGGTATGAACGCCGACTTCATCGGACACCAGCAAAACGAATCCACCTACAACGGAAGCCTCCAAGTTCAGCAAAAAGTAGGCTTCTCCACGGTGGTGGAGGCGTCGTGGGTGTTCGAACTGCGCCGCCACGTGCCGCTGAATTATCCGCTGGACTACTTCCCGCTCTACTCGCAGTTCAATAACGGCGCTGCCTGGGTGAATCCTACCACAGCCTACCTCCAAAACAATGCTCTGACGGGGTATACAGGGGGGAACAGCGGTTTGGGCGAGCTAGGCGGCCAATACCTCTTCAGTCCGAGCGTGTGCCCCACCTGCGTCTCCAATTATTCGAGCATCTCCCAGCAACAGTTCGAAGGGACCTCGAACTACGAGGCCTTACAGATCAACGCGCGGCGTAACATGACGAAGCGCCTTGGCTTCGGGTACGCTTTCACGTGGAACAAGTCCATGGGACCGGGGGGAGCTCTCCTCAACAACAATGACCCGGGCTTTACTCGAGACCCCCAATTGTCAGACAAGTTCCGCAACTGGGGACCGTCCTACGCGAACACGCCGTTTTACTTTACGGTCAACGCGGTGTACGACGTTCCCGGCCTCGGGGAGAAGCTGAAGTTCAAGCCGCTGGGTTGGGTTACCGATCACTGGGTCCTTTCCGGACTGTACCAGTGGCGCAGCGACCAGATGTCCGCGATACCTACCCCCACCTTCGCCAATACCAGCACTACCTGCTCCACCGCTGCTAACTGCTACCCGCAGTGGAATTGGACAGGCAGCAACATCGACAACTACAGGGCGGTCGTCACCGGCGACTACCACCTGTCCAGCATCGGGGGGACCTTGCAGATCAACCCCTCTGCCCCCACGGCGGGCACGCAGTCCGGCAACCCGGCTACCTCGAGCTACCCCCTGAACGGAAACCCTGGCAACCAGATCATCAACACGGCGGCCTTCACCATTCCGTTCCCGTGCAGCCAGACAGCTCAGGCCGACCCGCACTACGGCGTGGGCGAGAATCTGTCCTGCCTGGGCAACGCCGGTTCCGGCCAACTCCTCAACATCCCCGGCACCCGCGTCAGCAACCTGGATATGACGATCACCAAGAACTTCCCGCTGAAGCACGAAGGGCGCAATTTACAGTTCCGCGCGGAGATGTACAACGTCCCGAACCACACGCAGTTCTCTTCGTATAACATCACACCGTCGTACGACTGGCGGAACTGGTTGCAGGGCCGGCTGGTCCAGACCAACGCCAGCCTGAACCGCATGACGGGCACGCTGAACCCGCGGCAGATGGAGATGTCGCTGCGGCTCGTGTTCTGACACCAGGCCACTCGGTCAAGCCTTCGGGTTTGACAGGGTAATGAATCAGGCCGGCTTTCCACCCATGAGGCGGAAAGCCGGCCTTTGTTTTGTGGCGGGCGGAGAGGCCGGCGCGGGTGGAGCAACCCCGCCAGCCGGGTTCGGCGTTGGTTCCGCTCAGCGGAGATGCCGCAAACTCTCACGTACATCTCGAGCTTGCGGACTCTGGGGGCCGAAGCGCTTTTCGTAGATTGCCAAGGCGCGATCGAGTGCCGTGCGGGCCGCCGCATCCTGCCCATGCCCTTTCAGCAACTCTCCCAGATTCGTTAGGTCCACCGCGACTTCTGGGTCGCCGGTACCGTAAATGGCTTCGTCAATCGCGATGGCGCGCTGTAACAATGCCGCGGCGGGCGCGAAGTCTTTCCGCGGCGACAGGAGGTCCGCCAGGTTGGTGTACGCGGCAACGAGTTCCACGCTCTGTGGACGCTTCTGCTCGAGGATGCCGATGGCCTCACGTTCCAGAGGCTCCGCTTCCCCGGCGCGCTGCAGGTGTTGCAGCAAGCTACCCAGGTTGATCAGGGTAGTGGCCGTGTCGGGGGCCGGCCCGAGCGCCTTCCGCTGCATGGCCAGGGCGCGCCGCAGCAGCGCCTCGGACTCCCGGAAGTTCTGCTTTTCCTCGAGAGCCTGGGCGAGGCGGTTCAGCAGCAGGGCGACCCGCGGATGGTCCGCTCCGCTATCCTTTTCCTGCGCAGCGATCGCCTTGGCGTAGTAATCGCTGGCCCGGGCGGGATCGAGCGGCGCCAGGCTGGCGTAACTTCGTGCCGCCACCTGCAGGTCGGCGCCGGCTGCCGCCTGTTGGAACAATTCGAAGGCTTGCCGGCGGTTGCCGGCGAGTTCGAACGTCTGCGCCAGGGACTCCTCTACCGCGAACAGATCGGGGTCGTTGTTGCGCCGGTCGATCTCCAACGCTCTGCCCAGCGGGACGGCGGCAGCCTCCAGGTCGCCAATGGTTTTGAGAAACAGGCCCTGCGCCTTCAGGCTGCGAGCCACCTTCGCGTCCCAGGCGCCGAGCGCCTTCTCGCGTTCGCTAACCGCTTGTGTGAACAGCGGAAGCAGACTTGAGGGTGCGTTCGGCGGGACGAACTTGCCTTCGGCCGTGGGTGGCAACGAAAGCGGCGGGAGGCTGCGGTCCGGCCGCGAGACGGGCACGAGAGAATTGCCATTGGCATAGATGCCTATCCAGTGGTTCGTGAAGTGGAGTTCCGGCGCCGGCTCCTGTACCTCAGGCATGTGGCACGTGACGCACGCCGTGCCGGCCGTGGCTGTCCGGTGGCGCACTTCCTGATGACACCCCGCGCAACGCTGGTCATAGGCCTTGGTGGACGTGACAAGGGGCGCGTGCGGGTCGTGGCACGTCAGGCAGGACAGACGGCCCGCGCTCTTACGGAAACAGGCAGCCTGACTCAGCGAAGCCGGCTGATGGCGTGCGTTCCAGGGATCGGTCCAGTCCCCCTCCACTCCGGCCTCCGGCGGCTTGCGATGGCAGGTTCCGCAGAACGCGTTGAGTTCGACCGCGTTGAGACGCTTCGGATTGCGAATTGTGGCGCTGCCTCCTCCGGCTGCAACGTGCGCCGCGCCCGGCCCGTGGCATGCTTCGCAACGGATCCCGTACTCCGCCGGCTGAATGGCGAAACCCGCGGAAAGTGTCGGCTGGCCCGTAGAGTGGCAGCGAAAGCACCGCACGGCCGACGTGGTCGGGTGGAAGGTCGGATACTCGAGATCGGTCGCGGCCTTATGCCCGGGAGTTACCCCCATCGACTTCGTGGACGCAAAGTAGCTAGCCGCCCGCTCGACGTACGTTTCCTCGTCCGTGTGGCTGACGTAGGTGATCGCTTTGCGGCCTGCGCCGAAGGCCCACTCGCCGGGGCTGCCGGGCTGCGCGGGCGCCAATGCATGCGCGTGTTCCGACATTGCCTGCGCCGCGAACTGGTCGGGGTGGCAGGATTGGCAGCTCTGGCTGCCAACATACTGAGCGCACACACCGACGGTGAAGAGCGGCAGTATGAGAATGCAGCGCAGGAACAGTGCCAAGGTGCTCGCGGAAGTCATATTCCAGTATCTTATGCCGAAGCGGCGGTCGCCACATTCTCGTGATAGCTGCGCTATCCCCACATCGCCCGGATCCGCGATGTTTCGGGCCGTCTTGTCCGTTGAGGTTGGACCCCGCCGGCGCGGCCGTGCCGGATGCAACAGTGGTAATCAAAACCCCGAGTACCGGATTGACTCGCAGTAATGTCTCCGGAGCGGACGGCACCTTCATTTTCAACAGCGTAGTTCCTGCAACATATGATTTGACGATCACCGCCAAATCTGATTTCAAGACTTACGCGCAAACAAACATCGACATCACGCCCACTGAGCGGCGCGATCTGGGCAATATCAGCCTCGCAATTGGATCGCTGGACGGGGGCCGTAGATTAACTGCGGCTTGTTCGAGCTCTTGGAATTGCATCAACTTGGACACATCATCTCCGGGCGGCGCCCGAAGCTGTTTCCGTCGACAAGACCCCAGGTCGACCTGAATGCTGTCGAAGCCACTCGGCCACTTCGCGGGCTCGAAAGCGCACATTCGACTCGATTTTGAAGTATGGAATCATTCCTCGGGTCACGTAGTTGTACAGAGTCTTGGGGCTGATGGCCAGAATGTCCGCCAGTTGCTTAGCGGTCAGAAGGCGATCACATCGGGCCACGCGCTCAAATAATCTTCGGCTTGGCCGGTAGCGGATATTGGGTGAGCGGGGGAGGCTGACATAACATCTCATTTCCGGAGTTCAATCTAAGGCCAAGGCATGCCGGCACCGCAGGGCAGCGTAATCGCATTTATGCCGACCCAACTCCATGGGTACGTTGTAAGGGAGACCGCGTTGTTTTGGCAAAAGTCCGTCTCCCAGGGGGCGTCTGGTCGGGGCTGATCGTGCGGAAATGAACCCAGAGACAAGCATCTCAGTCTGTTCACTATTGCAATATGTTCACGTAACGTGTACATTATATATAGCTGAACATAGGCCAATCGCTGTATGGCCAAGATCCGAGAAAAGCGACATGACGACCCACGAGCATCAAGTCCTGGAGACGGCCATAACGACCCTCCATCAAACCACGGGACTCCGCGCGCGTGTGTTTCCAGAGATCGCCGGCCAAGACAGTGCCGGCGAGGACGCGATCATTGAGGTAGAGACCAACGGCCACAAATACGGCTTCGCCGCAGAAGTGAAGACCGTCGATCGTTTCGAGACTCCTGCGATAGTGAAAGCCCGTGTGAAGGATTTGCGTAAGCGTCCTTTGTTGGTCGCGCCATATATTACACGGGAAATTGCCGCGCGTTGCCGCGACCTCCATCT
>OBLW0100003794.1_pt1 | contig 11682 bp, 8 predicted proteins | sample 1520161 | NCBI WGS metagenome assembly OBLW01 (sample SAMEA3539309, study PRJEB22396) | soil metagenome | biome: tundra; feature: field; material: soil | place: USA | collected 2010-05 | depth 0.15 m
GATGCCTAAGTGACTGGAGTTCAGACGTGTGCTCTTCCGATCTGGGAAAACAGTGCAGGAAGTATTCACCTTCGGGGAAAGCATGGCGAGTCGGCTGCGGTCGCGCTGAGCAGCGCCTCGCAAAAAAAGGTCGTCCCCCTGCATGCGAGCGACGCAAACGGCGATCTCGGCTTTCAACTGTCGCTCTCCGAGTTCCGCCCGCGCATGATGCCGGGACGCGAGGATCGCGATCCAGGAAACCATTTGTCAGCGGTCCTGAAGATTCTCATAGTGAAGAACACTTCGGAACTCGTCTTCCGAATTGAGGAACTTCATAACGACTCTCTCTATTGGACGGTGGAGTCGGTCGATTGGCCGCTTCGACTTTTTTCGGTCCGTACAGTCACGGACGATGGATACATCGTCATGCCGCAGGAACAGGGCGTCCTTATTCCATCGCGTTTCGGGCAAGGGTATTTCAGAAATCTCAACTGGATTTGGGAGCGGATTGCAGGGTGGGGGCGCGTCATTTCCAGTTACTCCATGCCATGGTTCGGAGCCAAGAAGGGTGATAGTTCCTTCATCTGTATTGTCGAGACTCCGGACGATGTGGCCTTCGGGCTCATCGCCAACGATGTTCGTCCGCCCGAGCCGCCTGCCGCAAACGGCAGTCTGCGAGAGAACGAATCGCTCTATTCTCCGCGACTTTCAACAATCTGGCCCGTCTGGGGCTCGGTAAAAGGCGAACTTGGCTACGCGCGGGTGGCACGATATATCTTTCAGCCGCACGGTGGCTACGTGGAGATGTGCAAGACTTACAGGAAACACGCTCAGAAAACGGGCAGGTTTGTGACACTCAAGCAGAAGATCGCTGCAAATCCAAATGTAGCCAAGCTTATCGGCGCACCCAATTTCGAGATGATGATTATTTCCAATCATCCATTGGAGCCCCAGTACCAGGGTCAGTCCAGCGCTGTCTACGACGGCTATCATGCAGTGCAAATGAGCTTCGATCAGCTGACAGAGATCATTCACGACCTGAAGAACAGTGTAGGCCTCGAGCATGCGGTCATCCGAATCGCCGGTTGGGGCCAGGCGGGCTATGACAATTATCGGCCGATCGATGAGTTGCCGGTGAGTACTGAGGCTGGTGGGCCCGAGAAACTTGCCGCCGCCATCCAGGCCGCGAAGTCCGTTGGCTTTCTTGCCGGTCTCTTCGATAACTACAGAAACCTCGATCTGATCTCGCCCAGTTACAACGAAAAATACATCTTGCGGGATGCTGAAGGTGCTCTTGTACCCGGCTTTTCGTCCGAAGGTGGGCGCTCAGAAGAGATTTGCCCGAAAGAGGGCCTGAAGCTGATCGAACATAATGTTGCTTATTACAAACAGGCTCTTGATCCAAACATGATGTATCTGGACACGATAGGCGGCCTTTCCCTGGTGGAGTGTTATGACCCTCGCCATCCCATGACGCGCACCGAATGCAAGGAAGCAAGGCTCGACATCATGAAGGTCGCCACGGGAGCAAATTTCGTTTTAGGCGCCGAGGGTCCTTTTCAGGACTGGAATCTGAATCAGTGTTCCTACTACGATGAGCATCCGAATACGCCGGTGGGCATCGATGTGCCGCTCTACGGCATGGTCTATCACGAGTGTGCGATGTTGTACCGGCAGCATGGAACCCCCTACGACTACGGAACAGATGAGTATGGGTTCACGCGTGAACCCTGGCCGACAAAGTTTCTTCGCGGACTCCTCTACGGAGACGAATCCAGCTGGACGTTGTCGAACCGGGACTACTGGGGCTGGAAGGACACGTTGAAGGGCATCAACGCAGTCATGACGCCTCATCAGCAGCGTCTGGCCTTCGAGGAGCTTCTGAGTCACAAATTCCTCTCGCCGGACTTGAACGTGCAACAGACCGCCTTCTCGTCGGGCGTGGAAGTAACGGTGAACTACGGGCCGTTCCCTTACAGGCTTGAGGATGGTACGGAGTTACCGGCTCACGGTTACAGGGTGAGCGACAAGAGCGCGGACGGACATTCGTTTACCGGTGAGGTTGAAATCAAGATTGTGGTGGGCGGGAAGTAACGACCAGATCAACGTCGAACCGACCGAAAGTTACATACGTTACTCCCTTGGGAGGAAAGAAGTGGAGTATGGATAATGTTGCAGGATTCCTTGAAGTGGACCGGACGAATGACACCCACGAAATAATAATCAGCCATCCTGCATTGACGCCAGATGCCGACGGGTGGGGCCGTATCGTGCTTTTGCCCCACATACACATCATCTGGCGAATCTCCTTCTGGAGAACGCGCCTTATGCAGAAGCTGAGGCTGCCGGGCTCGAACCCCGAAGCAGGCACTATCGGCGGATAAATCATGCCCGATAGTCGTTTATGTAATTCTGGGCTCTACACGGAACGTAGGAACAGACCACCAGCAGCCTAAACCGGTGAAATATAACTGTCATTGTTGTACATTCCACGATTCATGACACGCCAAAGGAGATGAAATGCGTATCGCGGCTACGATTATGTTGGTGACTGTCGGATTGATTGCGATGCCGGCGGGGCTGTCGGCTACCAGTGTAGAGAAAATAAGAAATAAAGAGGTAGTGGTGACCGAGGAAATGCTCGCTCCCGGCGAGGAAGTCTCTTTCTCGGACGGATTGCCGAGTATGGTTGTCTACCTCGCGGGGAATTCGGCGGAGATGAACACGGCCGATGGGAAGGCGCATAAAGATCTCGTTGCGCGCGGCAAGACAGTCTTTGAGCCGGCAGATGTGCATGCGATCAGGAACATTGGTTCTTCGACGCTGAGCTTTGCACGGGTTAGATTTCTGACGGCGGGAGTTCCGGCGACATGGGGGATGTCTGGCCTTTCGCCTAATTACAAGATGCTGATTGAAAACAGATTCGCCCGCGCGTACGACATCAAAATTCCCGCCCAGACGTTTGAGCCGCAACATACGCACCATGACCGTGTTGTGGTTTCTCTTTCCGGAGCGGAGCTGGAACACATTCTTCCCGACGGAACGAAGCAGCCTTCGACGCTAAAGACTGGCGAAATCGTATGGCGGCTTGGAGCCACACACATCGGGCACAATATGGGTCATACCGACCTCTGGGTGATTGCGATTGAGCCCAAGTGAATTAGCCACTTGACCCGTTTATAACCGGACAAACAAGATAAATGCCAAGGAAATCCGAAATTATGTCAATAAGTATCAAATGTTATGCAATCCTCCTGGTGGCGGCCAGCACTCTGTCAGCACAACAATCGAGCGCGCCCACTGTCGATCATTCACCGGCATCTTCCGCTGCGAGCTTGCAGAGCGATGCTATTCCTGATGTCTACGCAATCCCAGGACACGTGGATAGGATCGTGGTTCTCCGTCTCAAATACGATACGGACCTCCTGGCGGGAATTGAAAAGATGGTCAAACAAGAGGAGATCCACAACGGAGTGATTCTGGCAGCGATTGGATCAGTCCGCGGCTATCAAATCGATCAGATCAGCAATCGGGAGTTCCCTTCGAAAAACACGTTAGAAAGCAACCCCACATCGCCAGCGGAGTTGGTGGGTATGAATGGTTACATCATCGGGGGTCGAGTACACGCGCATATCACTCTTGCGACGCCCGACAAGGCGATCGCCGGCCATCTCCAATACAACACGCATGTGTTTACATGCGCCATCGTAACGATCGCGGTGATGAACGACTCAAACTTCAGTCGGATCGATGATCAGACTTATCGCTAGAAACATCAAATGAAACTGGCAGCAGACAAGCGTTTCATATGAAAGGCTCCAACAACCTCGCTTGAAGTTGAAAGGACGGAAAGTGATTTTGAAATTCAGGCCACTATTCAATGGAGTTGCGCAATGCAGCGCAGTACTCATACTGTCGATCGGCAGCCAGTGGCACGCGTGGGCCGCAAATTCCGGTAAACAGATTTTCAACATAGTTGACTATGGCGCAAAAAGCGACGGGTCTTCCCTCGCGACAGAAGCCTTCCGCACGGCGATTCAAGCCGCAAAAAGCGCTGGAGGCGGCACGATATATGTTCCTCCAGGAAAGTACGCAACGGGTCCCATCGAGTTGTTCAGCAATATGACGCTCGACGTGGATGCGGGAGCAACTGTCGACTTTCCCGTGTCGGCTATACCCTTTGAAAAGACACGCTATCTGGGAGTTGAGGCACTCGCGCCCATGGCGTTGATCGGCGCGCGCAATGCGGAAAATGTGACCATTACGGGGCGCGGAACCTTAACCACTGGCCACTACGCAGATTGGGGAAAGGCATATGGGCCGCCACCGGTTATAACGGGCAGCGCTGAGAACGCAAACGGCCCGCATTGGGCGCATCTGCTTGAATCCATCGAATCTGGCAAGCCAGCCACAGAGGAAGAATCGCGTGCCGCCGCGAAGGAACTGCGGCCATCTTTTGTGTATTTCATGAATTCAAAAAACATCCTTGTTGAGGATGTGCGGATCATCGGCTCCCCGATGTTTATCGTGCATCTGCTGTATTCAGAAAATGCATCGGTTCGCAACGTCATGATCGAGGACAATCCAGGCCCTCATGCGAATGGCATCGTAGTGGACTCAAGCCGCTTCGTTCGCATTTCTGACAATTACATTGACACAGGCGATGATGGGATTGTGGTGAAGTCGGGAAAAGATGCTGATGGATTGCGCGTGAACCGCCCTAGCGAGGACATTACGATCACCAATTGCACCGTGCATCACGCGCATGGTGCGGTGGTGCTGGGAAGCGAAACTTCGGGCGGAATCCGGAATGTGGTTGCGAGTAACATCACCGCCGTTGATACGGAAAACGGTATTCGGATCAAAAGTCGACGCGGGCGCGGCGGTACGGTTGAAGATGTGCGCTTCGACAATTGGACGATGGAGAATGTTGGAACTGGAATCGTCGTGACGAGTTATTACGTGATGGGGGGCGAAGGTAAAACGACCGAGGAGCCACTCTCGAAGCGCACGCCTGTCTTTCGAAACATCGCGATTAGCAACGTGACGATCTCACACGCAACTAAGCAGGCAATCGATATTGAAGGGCTTCCTGAGATGCCGATCGTCGGGCTGCGCCTAGCGGATGTTGTCGCGTCAGGAAAAGCAGGTCTGCTCGCCACGTACACAGACAGCCTGGAGCTGCATCACATCCAAGTGAATGCCGAGGCCGGCCCGGCCCTGACCGTTGCTAACGCCACCGGTCTTTTAATGGAGGACGTCACTTCACGGCAGCCAGTGAGCGGATCTCCCGTGATACGGCTTACGAAGAGCCCTGGATCAATCCTGAGGGACAGCCGCGCTTTTCCAGGAACCGAGACATTTCTATCGGCTGACCCCGAAGGGTTCACTTCGATTCATTTAATGGAGAACATTCTGGACAATGCGAAGGTTCCTACGGAGGGGCGCTAAAAATATTCCATTTTGAGTCAGCATATTTGTTTCACGACAAGAATCAAGCATCCGAAATGAGATCTTGACGCGTAGTGACATGGACGTCTCGCATCGGAGACGAGGTGGTAGTCTTGTACCGTCTCCATTGCCCATAACTTAAGACCACTCCGATACGCATTTTCACATATGTGGCAGCGATGTCGGACTCTTCAGGAAGGACTAGTGAAATGACAAACAAACGAATATCGCAGATCGTGGCTGCAATTCTTGTTGCGGCAGGCATATTGTACGGACAGGAAACGCGCCGGACAATTACGAATCCGTCTCCGAATCCAAAAGATGACAGCAAACCCAACAGCCGTTCAGTCCCCGATGCTTATGCGTTGGTAGGACACTTCGACCGGATTGTCGTAATCCGGCTGAAGAATAAGGCGAATCTTCTGGGGGGAATCACACAGGTTGTACACGAGCAAAATATTAAGAATGGCGTGTTTCTATCTGCGATCGGATCGTTGCGAGGATATGAGGTCCACTCGGCAACGAATCGCGATCTTCCCACGCAAGATACCTTTGTGAAGAACCCAACCCAACCTGCGGACCTGGTGAGCATGAACGGGGATGTAATCAATGGGCGCATTCATGCGCACATGACTCTGGCGACGCCCGATAAAGTGATAGCCGGGCACCTGGAGGCGGAGAACGAAGTATACACATACGCGATCGTGACGATTGGAGTAATGAATGATACTAACCTGGCCAAGATCGACGATAAGACGTACCGCTAAGGGCGAACATCCGTTAGCACTGCCAAGGTCATCGGGAGTGGAGAATGGCGAATGAATGTGCGGTCTCGTGGAATCGCTCTTGCGAATCAGCTTAGTGGTAGTTGGAACCTGCGGCACGCAATGGAAGTGTCTGAGGCAGATTCGAGGGATGAACGGCCTGAACTTGAGTCGATGGCAAACGGAGATTCGGCGTTAACTTCCTTCAATACTTCGGGAAGTGAGGCGGCTATTGTGGCGAGTCTTCAAACTCGCAGAGGAATGTCGCTCCGGGAATGGGCAGTCGTACTCTTGCTGGTAATTTCGGTCATCATCAACTACGTTGACCGAAGCAACCTTTCGATTGCGGCACCAGTAATCCAGCGTCAGTTCGCACTATCGTCGTTGCGGATTGGCATGCTGTTGTCGGCGTTCTTCTGGACGTATGCACTGCTACAGATTTCCGGAGTGGCAGGCTGGCTCTCCGATCGATTCCCCGTAGGCTGGGTGATGGTTGGGGGATATGCACTATGGTCATGCGCGACCGTGTTGACAGGATTGACTTCGAGTTTCACTGCCTTGTTTCTAGCGCTGCTCCTACTGGGAGTTGGAGAGTCGGTGGCATATCCGTGCTACTCACGCATATTTGCCGGACTGCCCCAGGAACACCGCGGCCGCGCAAATGCGTTGATTGATGCCGGGACAAAGCTGGGACCAGCAGCGGGAGCGTTTTTGGGAGGTCTTCTCCTTGTGCACGTTGGCTGGAGGATGCTTTTCATCATCCTGGGAACGGGCGGCCTCCTATGGGTTATTCCGTGGCTTCGATTGATGCCGCGCCCTAATCGGGGTGTTGGTGCGGGAGATACGGAGCCGATTCCATCCATAGCCAAACTGCTGGGGGTGCGAAGCGCCTGGGGAACATTTCTCGGACATTTCTGTGGGAATTACTTTTTCTACTTCCTGCTGGCGTGGCTTCCGACCTACCTGGTGCGTGAGGAGAAGATGTCGATTGGGTCGATGTCACGTCTGGCTTCCGCGGTATTCTTCTTGATTGCCAGCTCGACTCTCGTAACAGGATGGATCTCAGATCGATTGATCGCGGGTGGTCGTTCTTCTACGCGAGTTCGACTAGCGGTGGTTGTGGGCGGACTGGTTGTAGCGTCGAGTCTGGCGGCACTCGGGTTTGTTCATGGCAGCCTGCCGTCCTCTATCGGAATATTGGCTGTAGCCTGTGTGGGTTACGGTGCCTTTAGTTCAAATCACTGGGCGATCAGCCAGACGCTCGCGGGTCCTGCCATGGCGGGACGATGGACCAGTTTGCAGAATGGAGTCGCCAACCTTTCCGGGATCGTCGCCCCCTGGGCGGCGGGACTGATTGTGCAAATTAATGGGAGTTCGCGGGTTGCATTTGTCGTTGCCGGGGCCGTGGCTCTCGCTGGGGCGTTCATATGGGGGTTGTTGGTGCGCCGGGTGGAACCGATTCAGTGGGATGCACAGAGAGACATCGGCGCCGTTCTTCAATAGGCAGATGCGACTCATTGCCGCCGCTATCGGAAATAATGCAGCACTGAAGGGGAACGCGACACGAAGAGCGCAAATCGGGGGAGCGCGTGGTTCACGGTGTGCAAGCTGTTATTGCTAACGGCCGCATTAATTGTGTGGACGGCTTGCACGACAGCATAGCAAGGATGCAGACTCTATTTCGGCACCCGCTTCCGGAGGCAAATCTGCTCTTGACCTAATTGGTACGACCACTGTACCATTGGTGGTCGTGTTGATTATTGCTACTTAGTACCTCGCCAATCACGGCACGTTGCGTGATCGTTCTGGCGTTTCGGGATGCCGGCTCGATCCGATCGAAACCGGCTGCACTGCTAGCGGAAGTGTTTGCAATTTGCAGGCTAGGACGTTCCTCTGCCGTTTGAACTAACCGAGCGGCTGGAAACTGCGTTTGATAGGCGGTAAACTCACGGGTCCTTCAGGCAAGCGAGAGTCGTAGGCAGGTTAAATGATCGACCATGCCGAAGTTCCCCTGCAATCGGCCCAAATGTGCCAGGAGATAAGCGATCAGGCAATGAATTTACCTCGGCGAATCGGTTTACTTAGGCGGATTCGAACCGGCCTTTTCAACTAAAACTTGATGGTAAAAACGTATCCTGATTGGTATAATCGGTTAACTTCGAGCCCATGTGCTCCAGCAGCGTCGCTGATTGCTATTCCTCTACCCAGTTTGCGACTCGCCTTGGCGTCGATCGAATCGAATCTCAAAGGGGTTTCGCAAGATGAAGCGTATCCATAAAGCTATTACTCCTGTACCAAGAGCCAAGCTGACGGCGACGGTTTTTGAGCAACTCCTATCTTATGTGGTAAGCGGAAACTGGACCCCAGGTGACCGCATTCCGCCCGAGCGCGATTTATGCCAACAGTTGGGAATTGCACGCACCTCCCTTCGTGAAGCGCTCAAGGCAATGGAACTGATCGGCATGCTGGATAGCCGTCCAGGGGATGGAACCTTTGTATGTCCTCGCTCAGAATTTCTGAGCAGGCCGTTGCTTTGGGCTTTCACAGGCTCCGACCATGAAGAACTGCAGGAGATTATGGAGGCTCGAACGATTATCGAAGAGAATCTGGCACGGCTAGCTGCGGAACGCGCAACGCCAGAGCAGATCGCAGAGATTGGCCGCGCTGTGCAACTTATGCGCGACAGCATAGCAAGAGGCGACTCAATTTTGGAGGCCGACATGGCCTTCCATATGGCCGTCTCCGCTGCGGCGCAAAATGGCGTAATGCGGAATGCGGTGCAGCTATTGCGCAATCTAATGCGGCAATGGATTCTCTACAAACTTCTTATTCCAGATGTTCCACAGGCAGTTTTGAAAAGCCACGTTGAGATCTATCGGGCCATTGCAGGACGAAGGGCAAATGCGGCGCGTAACGCCATGCGTCATCATCTGGAAGAGACGATCAAGCTGGTGACTCACGTCGTTGAACACCGGAAAACGGTAAAATAGGTCGACTCCGGGGTCACTTCCTCGACTTCTACCGATCTGCTCGTGCACTCTGGCCCACCGAAACAGCGATACGCCCCCGGGATCATCGAGTTGGCAATGCCCGAGTCGAGAATTCGTCTTGAACCTTCCTCCAAGTTCACAAATCAAACCCTTCTCACTTCCGGATGCAATTTTGGCGAGGAACCTGCGAACTTACCACCGCCTTTCGTGTACTCGATTTTCAGGTTTCTCCGGACGCGAAGAATATCCATCATCAAGCAAACAAAGGACGTAATAGACGTCGTGTTTCTTTTCTTTTCGGTATTGAAAAAATTCCTTGACAGTAACGGTAAGACCACCCTACCATGGTCTCGTTTTTGGGAAGGGCCAGTTCGTGGCACCGGCGTGTGGCTGTGTCCTGATATCACTTTTCCGTGAGGGATGGCGCATGACAGACCATGGGAGAAGCCGATATTCCACGGGAAATTTTAGCGTCGAAGGATCGAAAAGGAGAACAGATGATCTTCAAAGGCCAATCGGAGAAGAACAAGAGGTATGTTTCGGCTCACACTTGGACGATAGAACGCTGGTTAGCGGTCGCACTCATCGGCATGGCGGTGCTGGTCACAACCGAAACGGCGAAGTCACAGACTGCTGGAACGGCAAACATTCAAGGTACAATCAGTGATTCGACAGGCGCCGTTATTCAGAACGCCACGGTCACGGTGACCAATACGGCGACGACGGTGCAACATAGGACGACCAGCGGCGCCGATGGCCTATATAGTTTTCCAAATCTCGCTGTCGGGGAATACAACTTGAACGTCTCGGCCGCCGGTTTTAAGCACTACGATCAAAGAGGCATCGTGCTTGAAGTGGGCAGCAGTATCGCAGTCAACATAAGCATGCAAGTCGGCGAAGCCCAGCAGAGTGTTGAAGTCCAGGCGAATGGCCTTGCTCTGCAAACGGAAGATCCTTCGTTCAAGCAAACCATCAATGAGCAGACACTCACAGAGTTGCCCCTCAATGGGCGCACGGTCACTTCGCTCATTACACTTTCCGGCGGTTCCGCGCCCGCGCCGATTACCGACTTGCAGGGAAGCAAGACGTTTTACAACTCCGTCGTAATCTCAGTCGGCGGCGGCCAGGGAGATACAACCGATTACCGCTTGGATGGCGGCGACCATAACGACTACGAGACCGAGGTCAATCTTCCCTTTCCCTTCCCCGACGCGGTGAGTCAGTTCAGCGTCGAAACATCGGCCCTTGGGGCGCAAAGCGGTTTCCATCCCGGAGGCTTGGTCAATGTCGTCACCCGTTCGGGAACGAACCAGTGGCACGGCTCGGTCTTTGAGTTCATCCGCAACAATTTGCTCGACGGGACAAACTTCTTTTCGAGCACAAAAGACACCCTGCACCAGAACCAGTATGGCGGCACGTTCGGGGGAAAGATCATCCCCAACAAGCTATTCTTCTTCGGCGGATATCAGCACCTGAAGGCAGATCAGAGCCAATCGCTGACCCAGTCGTATGTTCCCACACAGGCGAACCTTAACGGGGACTTCTCGGTTACCGACGGCGCCGGCTGCCAATCGAGCGGCAAGGCAATTCAACTCCTGAACCCGCTGACCGGGACTGTCCTGCCCAACAACCAGATAAACCCATCGTTCTTTGTGGCGCCCGCGCTGGCTTTGCAGCCGTACTTCCCCGCGAACCCAAGTTCGTGCGGTCTGGTCTCTTATGCGATCCCTTCGCAACAAACTGAAAACCAGGTGATCGGGCGTGTGGACTCAACCCTCACTCAAAAGCACAGCCTTTACGGCCGGTATTTCATTGAGGACTATACCAGCCCAGCATACTTCTCCCCGACAAACGTGCTGCTCACCACCCAGGCGGGAAACGCCGAGCGTGCACAATCCCTCACTCTTGGCGAAACCTATATCATTGGCCCGCACACAGTGAACTCCTTCCATGCCAGCGGGACAAGAGTCCGCAACAATCGCGGGCCGAACGCCCAGGGTCTTGCCCCCAATGCGCTCGGAGTCAACAACTACGAGGCAAGCAAGAATTTTCTCGAGTTTGCAGTCACCAACAAGTGGATCACCTACTGCGGCGCCTGCGCCCAATCCCACTTCAACATAAACACATTTTCTTTTGCAGACGATGTGAACATGGTGCTTGGAAGGCACCAGCTTGCGTTCGGAGGAGCCTACGTCCGCTCGCAGATGAACGTCTACAACCTTTATGAAATGAATGGATATTTCACCTTCACCGGTGTCTACAGTCAAAAGGGACCGGCCGGAACCAGCACTGGAGGCACTGGCGCCGATGGCAATCTGGATTTCCTGACAGGCGCCATGAACCAATACCAGCAGAGTTTGCCCCAGCAGAACGCCATGCGCGCGCCAATTCCGAGCCTCTACGTTCAGGACATTTACCACGCAACCAACAGGTTAGTGGTCTCCGCTGGCATCCGCAGATCGGAAGAGCGTCGTGTAGGGAAAGAGTGTAGATCTCGG
>OBLW0100003795.1_pt1 | contig 11680 bp, 6 predicted proteins | sample 1520161 | NCBI WGS metagenome assembly OBLW01 (sample SAMEA3539309, study PRJEB22396) | soil metagenome | biome: tundra; feature: field; material: soil | place: USA | collected 2010-05 | depth 0.15 m
TGGCTTTAGGGTGGCTTTAGGGTGGCTTTAGGGTGGCTTTAGGGTGGCTTTAGGGTCGCATTGGGGTGCCTATCCCTTGGCTATCAACAGGCTCCGAGGTCGCATTGGGGTGGCTTTGGGTAGCCTTGTCCGGCCATTGGATGTTCGATGTTGGATGTTCTCAAAAGCCGCTTCCTCCTTTAGCTCCCGTCCGTTTTCCCGCCGGGGCCTTAAGGCTTCCTAACGCATTAATCTGTAATACTGTTGCGCCGCGCTTGTCGTGTTCGTGTAGGCAAAGTAGCTCCCAGAGTTTGATGGACTGGACGTCAGGTCAGTCCATGCCCCAGCCGGGCTGGCGCTCCATTGCAGCGTGAACCCGGTGAAATTGGTCGGCCATTGCAGGACCGAATTGGACCCGGTCCGGCTCAGGCTCAGTTCCGGCAGGCTTCCATCCGGCCGGCCTGCAGGCATGACGAACTCAATTTCGTTCGAGTAAACGCTCTCCAGGCTCGCGTCATCCGACGACGTTGCGGCAAGGAAATACGTGGTTCCAGGCGTCAGCCCGGTAATCGTCGTTTGCGTCACATCGCCAGCCGATACCACCTGCGTGTAGCCGCCGCTGGTCGTGCCGTAATAGATTTGGTAACTCGCGACGTTGGTGCTGTTGCTGGCGTCCCAGCTCAGCGTCACGCTTGAGGTTGACGGCGCGCTGGCCGCACGGATGGCCGCCGCCGGGTTCAGGAATAGCAGGATACAAACCACTGCGAGCCTAAGGCTGTTGGCCGGGGGCGGGAGGCGTTTATCGAAACTTCGGTGACCACTCGTGATATGCACGACCTACCCCAGAGCAGCGCAACCGCCACCCTCCGCGCCGAACAGCGTATTTGCACCAAGCGCTCGCATTTCGTCTGCGAACTCACTGGCAGATCACGTTTCGGCATCTCCCGCGCCCACACGCAAAGGGGCGACCGCCGAAGCTTCATACCTCGTGTCCCGATCGTCCACACCCCGTGCCAAATTCCACCATAGCTCGCGACCCCGCTCAGCCTCGTTGATCATGAGCAGGATGATTTGGCGCCCGCTCGGATTCACCATCTTGTCCTCACGTACTCGGCGGTCCGGGATATTCGATGCCCGGGTAGTACTTGCGTGAGCACTCCGGACAAATCCCGTGTGTGAACTTCGCATCGGAATGCTTGGCAAGGTAGGTCTCGACCTGGTTCCAATAGCCGCGATCGTCGCGGATCTTTTTGCATCCGGCGCAGATGGGGATTAGGCCGCTCAAGGTCTGAATGTTGGCCATCGCCTGGGTCAACTCGGCGTTGGTTTTCTCGAGCACGCTGGTTCGCTCCCGGACGAGTCCTTCCAGGCGCTCCAACTGACCCTTGGCCTCCTGGTGCAAGCGCCATTTCTCCGTTAGCGCGCTCGCCAACTGCAAGACTTCCACGGCCTCGAAGGGCTTCCTTAGAATGAGCAGCCGGTCGTTGTAACCCAGCTTCCCCGCCATTTCCTCCCAGGAATAGTCCATGTATGCGGTACAAATGACGATCTGGAGGTCCGGATCAACCTGCCAGATTCGCGCGGAGGTCTCAATGCCGTCCCACCCCGGAGGCATTCGCACATCCACAAACGCCATCGCGTACGGCCGCTTTGCCTCAAGGTGCTTTGTCACCATCAGCAATCCCTCCGGTCCCTGGTAGGCCGAGTCCAACTCAAACCGGGGTTGCCGGACCGCGTCCTGGACCTGCCCAAATACTGCCGCCTCCGTGGCGTCCAAGGCCGCGGCGCTGCGGGGGCAAAGAATCTTGCGAAAATCGTCGTGGATTGCTGCATTGTCATCAATGACCAGCACGCGCCGGTTTGCGTCCGCAACCATATTACTCATAGGAATTCTGCCGAGTCGGCCAAGGCCGTCCCAGAGTGAACCTCGCTGCGTTTGCGTCCCTCGGAGCAATCGGTCGAGGAGTCGCTCATAGTCTGCGCGGTTATGACATTCGGTGTCACAGGGGGCGGAGGGGGAGGCGCTTCGTGGCTCTCCAAGGCGGCCGCGCCGGGACCAGCCGGGGGCGGGGAATTCAGACCTGCCTTGAAAAGCCAGTTCAACGCTTTCACCGCCAGCTCGAGCAACAGGAACGGTTTGGCGATGAAATCGTTGCCACCGCTCAGGGTCGAACGCGCCCGGCTTTCAAAATCAGCGTGGGCCGTGACAAACACCACCGGCGTCGCCAGGTTCGACGCCATCTTGCGGAGACGTTCGCAGACCTCGATGCCGCCCGGCTTGGGCATTTCGACATCCAGGAAGATGAGATCGAAACGGTTTTGCTCCAGCACTTGCAGCGCAAGGGCGGAGTTATCCAGGCCCAGCGCCCGCAGGTCAGCCCGTTTGAGCGCGGAGAAGACCATCTCGCGTGAGACGCTGTCGTCGTCCACCACCAGGATCATAGGCGGCGGCGGCCCTTCAGCCTGAGGGTGTCCTGCCTGTGCCACCAAAAAGGCGAGAGTGTCCACCGCTTGCGAGGTCGTCCGAACCGTCGAGGCCGTGATGTCCGCCGGTTTGGTGTGCAATTCCTGGAGCAACGCTTCCAGCGCGCCGGCCAATTGCGCGATTCTTCGGAAACCGATGAGGCCGGCAGCCCCGGACAGCGAACGCGCCAGCCGGTATAGTTCGTAGAGTTCGGCCACTCGCAGGTTCGCCTGCTCGTGTTTGACGAAGGCCTGATGATGATGGCGCAACGCCGCGACTGTGGTTGGCCCTCTGCTAAGAAAGTCCTCCACCATCCTGATTTGAAACTCCATGTCCGCCTGCATGAGGGCCGCGCCGACGACGACGGCGTTCGTGGCGGGAAGCTGGACTGCGGCCTGGGCGGCGCCGTGCGCCGCGCCGGCTGTTTTAGCAGGTTTATCAGCGTTGAACACTTTGCCTACGATATCCAGCACGTCGCGCGGCGTGCAATTCGCTTTGGCCAGACATCTCGTTGTGCCCGCTTTCCAGGCGGCCTGCATCAGGTTGGGCAGGAAACAGTTCGAGAAAACGACTACGGGCAACCCCTGTGTTTCGGGGCGCGAACGAATGCGCTTGAGAAGTTCCACTCCGTTCATCCCCGGCAGCGACAGATCCAGGAGCACGAGGTCTGGGGGCGCTTTCAGGAGCATCTCAAGAGCGCTTTCCCCGTCGCCGGCCACCTCCGCTCCGTATCCCGCCATCCGGAATTTGTTCTGATAGATGTTGGCGATGACCTGATCGTCGTCAACGATGAGAATTCTTTTCGCGTTCATAGACTATGGGATAGTGCTGGGAGTTCTTCGAGGAATTGGTTAAGGAAAATTCGCACGCGCGGAAACGTTAATCGGACTTGGTCGAACAGAGTGGCGGCTCCGGCCAGATCGCCGGCGTGGCCAAGCCGTTCCAGTTCGCGCAGCGGCTCGGTGAATGCCTGCACGCCGCAGGAAATGCTCGAGCCGACCAGCTTGTGCGCGGCCCTGGCCAGGGCGTCGCCTGAACTTGTCTCGATGGCCGCCTGAAGATCCGCCAGCAGCGGAACGGCTTGAGTCAGGTAAATGTCAACCAGCCGGCGGATTCGCTCTGGGTCATCGTCGTTTACGTCGCGCAATCGGGCCAGGTCCACCAACGGCCTATCTGCCGGGGCTGGCGGTAGCGCAGATTTCCAATCTGCCGTATCGCCGAGTTCCACTCGGCTGACCGTGCCACCACTCCTTACGTCCGGGAGGGCAAGGACGGGTGGCGGATTGGAAATCCGCGGTACGGCAGATTGGAAATCTGCGCTACCACGGCTCGCGTGCCCTCCAATCGCTTGAAATCCCGCCACCACCGCGGAGCATCCAGTTGCGTGTGAGGTGCAGGGATTGGAAGCGCCGCCGGGAACTCCGTTCTCGCGATCGCCGCGGCGCGCCAGCGCGGCCCGCAGTTCCTCCAGCCGCACGGGCTTGCCGACGTAATCATTCATGCCGGCGAGCAAACATTTTTCCCGATCGCCCTCCATCGCATTCGCCGTCATGGCAATGATGTGCAGCGGCGCCTTCCAGTCGAACGGCGCCACGCGCTCCTGCTCGAATTGCCGGATGCGGCGCGTGGCCTCATAACCGTCAAGCTCGGGCATCTGACAGTCCATCAGGATCACATCATAAGGAATCTGCCGCAGCGCTTCCAATACCTCAGTTCCGTTCGCCACGACGTCGGCGCTATAACCGAGCCTGCGCAATAGGCCCTGCGCGACTTCCTGGTTTGTGGTGTTGTCTTCGGCCAGGAGGATGCGCACCTTCTGTTTCCCGGGAGTGGCCGAAGCCGCCGGGGGCGATACCTTTCTCGCTTGGCGAACCGGTTGGGTCGCAACCCGTCCCATCAGCGTGGCCAGGCAGTCAAAGAGCGGCGACTCCTTGACCGGCTTGACGAGACAATCGTCAATCCCTGCGGCTTTCAGCTCCTCGGCCGCGAGCCGCTCGCCCATGGAAGACAGCAGCACCAGCCGGACATCGGCCAACCCGCTTTCGCCCCGGATACTTCTCGCCAGGGCCAAGCCATTGGTTCCCGGCATGTGCAGATCCAATAGGACCATCTGGTACGGATCGCCCTGTGTGCGAGCCCTCTTCAACTCCTGCAGCGCCTCGGCGCTGTTCGCCGCCGTGCTGCTGCGCATCTTCCAGGCGCGCGTCTGGTGCTGCAGGATTTCCCGATTGGTCTCATTGTCGTCCACGATGAGCACATGCAGATGGACCAGGTCACCTCGGATGATGGGGTGAGGGTTCACCCCCTCCGGCGGCCGGGCCAGTCTGGCCGTGAACCAAAACATGGAGCCGCGACCGGCAGTGCTTTCGATTCCGAACTGGCCCTGCATCATTTCGACCAGTTGCCGCGAAATGGCGAGGCCCAATCCCGTGCCGCCATATTTCCGGCTCGTGGACGCATCCGCTTGGCTGAAAGCCTGGAACAAACGCGCCTGGACTTCCGCCGGAATGCCGATCCCGGTGTCTTTGACTTCAAAGCGCAGCAGGACGTCAGCGTCGGTTTGATCTGCCACCGACACTTTCACCACCACTTCGCCGCGCTCGGTAAACTTGATAGCGTTGCTGACAAGATTGGTGAGCACCTGGCGCAGGCGGCCAGGATCGCCGCGCAGCCGCGCCGGCACGTTGGATTCAATCAGACAGGCCAGCTCGAGACCTTTGCCCTGCGCCCGCTGCGCGAACAACTCCAGACAGCCTTCGACCGCCTCATGCAAATCAAAATCCAGCGTCTCAAACACCAGCTTGCCGGCTTCAATCTTCGAGAAGTCCAGGATGTCGTTGATGATGGACAGCAACGATTCGCCGCTCCTGGAGACCGCCTCGGCCTCGTGGCGCTGCTCGTCGGACAGTTCGGAGTCGAGCAGCAGGGTCGTCATGCCCAGTATCCCATTCATCGGCGTGCGGATCTCGTGGCTCATGTTCGCGAGAAATTCGCTCCGGGCCCGCGTGGCCGCTTCCGCGGCTTCCTTGGCTCGCAGCAACTCGGTTTGCGTCTGCCGCCGCTCAGTAATGTCGGTGGCCACCTTCAGGAAACCGGTGATCTGGCCGGCGGCGCGCAGCGCGGTCACTGTCACACTTACCGTGAGGTGGCTGCCATCTTTTCGGACATAAGTCCATTCGCGCTCTTCGAACGTCCCCTGGCGGACTTGCTCGACGAAGACCTCAAAGCCCTCGATCCGCCTCCCGAACCGCGCGCTTAATTCCTCGCCCCGCGCCCGAACTTCCGGTTCCAGATGCAGGACCGCCGGCGTTTGTCTGCCAACCATCTCTTCGGCCCGGTAGCCCAGCATCCGCTCAGCGCCGGAATTGAAAACCGTAATGAGCCCCTCGATGTCCGTCGCGATGATCGAAAGCTGCGTGGCCGCATCCAGCACCGCCTGGAGCTTCCTTTGCGCATCCCCCAGCTCCATCGTGCGTTCGACCACCCGTGTTTCCAAGTCAGCTACTGTCCTCTTCGATTCCTGGAGCAGCCGCCATTTCTCCGTTAGCGCAAGCGCCAATTGGAGCGCTTCCACGGCGTCAAACGGCTTCTTAAGAATGAGCAACCCGTCGCTGTGGCCCAGCTTTTCCAGCATCTCCTCCCATGAATAGTCCGAGTAGGCCGTGCAAAGCACCACCTGGAGGTTGGGATCAAGCTCCCAGATCTTTTGGGTGGTCTCCACGCCGTCCCAGCCCGGCGGCATCCGCACGTCCACAAACGCCATCGCGTAAGGTCGCCCTGCTGCCAGGGCCTTCTGCACCAGCAGTACGCCCTCCTGTCCCTGATAAGCCGAGTCCACTTCAAATTGGGCTTGCTCGATCGCCGGCGCGGAACTCCCAAACAGCGCCGCCTCCGTGGCGTCCAGGGCGGCGGCGCTGCGGGGGGACAGAATCTTCCGAAAATCATCGTGGATCGCATGATTGTCATCAATGACCAGCACGCGCCGGTTCTTGTCGGTTGGGATGTTATTCATGTGAGTTCTCCCGCGCCGGGCAGGGCAGTTCCAGTGTGAAGGCCGCGCCCTGGCCAACGCCGTCGCTGTGAACAGTCAACGATCCGCCCATTTCCTTCGCCGCCAGCGCGCCGCTGTGCAGGCCAAAACCGTGGCCGTCTTTGCGCGTCGTAAAGCCGTGACTGAAAATGCGCGACAGGTTTTCCGGTGGAATCCCGACCCCGTTATCTATCACGGATACCTTGATCCAGCCATCACCGTTGACCACGCGTACCGTCACCCGTTTGTCCGCGCGCTCCGAATCGTCGCAGGCGTATTTGGCGTTGCGCAGCAGGTTCATCAGGATTTGCAGAATCTTGTGCTTCTCAACGTTGAGCGGTGGCACAGTCTCAAACTCTCGGATGACCTCCACCTCGTGGCGGCTCAAAGCGCCCGCATTCATGCGCAGGCTGTCCTCCACCAGATTCGCCACGTTGACCATTTCCTTAACCCCGCCGAAGGTCGCGTAGTTCTGCTGCATGGCCACAATCTCCTTGATGTGATCCACGTTGCGCCGCAACGAATCCAACTCGCGGGCGTTGGTCTCCTGCTCGGCCAGGAAATGCTCGGAGAGCTGGGCCAGGTGAGCCGGCACATGTTTGCCCCTGGAGTCGTGGGTAATAAACGCCCCCAGGTCCTGCGCGTGTTCCTGGAGCAAGACCACGACTCGGGCCAGACTTGAAGTCCGGGACTTCTTCACGCTCTCAACCACCAGGCTGGTGGAAATGTTGACGCTGTTGAGCACGTTGCCGACGTTATGGAGCACATTGGTGGCAATCTCCGCCATGCCGGCCTGGCGCGAAACCGTGAGGAGTTCCTTGTGGCTCTTCTCGATCTGCCCCTGCATCCGTTCGCGCTCGGCGAGCTGCTCGCGGAGTTTGCTGGTTTGCCGCGCCACTTGGCGGCGCAAGGCAACCCCCCATGCCAGCACGAGCACCAGCGCGCCGCCAAACCCGACGAGAACCCAGGCTATGCGCTGCGCGGTCAACCAGGTGGGGCTCGAAATCAGCGTGACATCGGCCGGTGAACGCAGCCGCAGCCGGAAGCTCTTCGTTTCGCGTTGTTCGCCGCCCTGGATCGAACACACGCCGGACAAGCGGACCACGCTGCCGGATTCCAACGCGGGCATTTTCCAGCCCTGCCCGGCCTCTTCGAGCCGGGCGGTGAAGATGATCGCGCCGTCTAGCAGCACGAGTTGCGGATTGGCGGAGTGGGGCACGCTTTGCAGCAACCGGGCTTCCAGCGTCACCAACATGCCGTCGTGCACGCCTTGCAAAAGAATTTCCTCCGCCGTCGCTTCGTGCGCCACGACGTTGGACGTGTGACCCGTCCGGCGAAAACTAACTTCCTCCAGTTCGGGTGAAAATTCTTCCAGTGCCGGAAAGCCCAGCACGTCCACCACATCGCCGGGTTGAAGTTTGTTAATCTGCTGCTGGCGCACGCGAATGCCAGCCGTGGGGTCCTGGATGAAGAATCCCTGGTCGGGAAGTCTCAGCGTGACGACGCCGCTGACTTTGACCCGCCGGCCGGCCAGACGATCCGGGTCGAACGTGGCCACCGAGGCGATGGGCGTGGTGGTGACGGCGAATGGATCCGCAGGCGCCGGCTCCAGGATTCTGATTCGTTCCAGATCGGGAACGTGCAGCGTCGCGCCGATCACCTGCTGCCGGGCGTTTAGCTCCGAAGCGCACGCGCCTTGAATGCTCACGAACGCGTCAACGAGATTGGTGGGTGCGGGTTGGTTGCGCCACCCTGGGATGAGCACATTGAACTTACCCCTGGGCGTCATGACGCGCAGGCGCAAGTGACCCTCGTCCAGGTTGACACGCCGGATGACGCCTTCCATCTCCACCCATTGCGCGTCCAGATGACCGTCCGCCAGATCCGTCAGGTCCACCTTGGCCGCCATCGGAAGATTGGTCGTACCCAGCACATTCACCGAGCTGCTCAGAATTTCCGGCGCGAAGCCGCCCGGCCCGGTCTCACCGGTCAGCTCAACCCATTGCCCTGAGCGCACGTCGCCTTGGCTCAGGTCGAAATAGACCGCGCTGCGTTGATCCTGGAGGAATCCGTTGCGCCATTCCGGGTCGGCGTAAAGAACGACGCCTCGCAATCGCACTGGCCAGCGCTGCGTTGACTCTTCCTTTCGCAATTTCAGAATCTCCGAGACCTTCGTCAGCACTTCGGGACGACGGACCTTTCCGGCAGGCAAACTCGAAGCGGCGGCCGCGGCGACGGCCAACGGAGTTGCCTTGATAACTTCAAACCACGCGTCGCTCAGAATTGTTTCGTTGGGCGTCACCTTCAAGAATCCGCAGACGTCCACGCGATCATCGTTCCGGGCCACGGTGGATTGAATGACCTGCGCGTGAATCACGCCCGTTGGATCCTTGACGATCAGCGTCTTCCTCGGCTCACTCGAAACCACTGATCCATTTATGCGCACCGGGCTGTTTGTCCAGTCGCCGAGTTCGCGATTCAGCAGGCTGTCAATGGACATGGCCCGCGGCAAAACCCGATTCGCAACCGGGGGTTCAATGACAGTGACCTGTTCCATTCCCGGCACGAACACGGACACCCGTTCAAGGCGGCCGCCGGCAACCTGGGTGTCGTTGACGCCGCGAATGCGGACCCTGGCCCCCAGCAACCGCTTGACTGCGTTGGTCTGGGGCACGCCCAAGACGAACACCTCGCAGCTTTGCCCGCCCTCGTGAAGCGCCAACTGCATCCGTCCCCGGGTGAAGTCCACCACGCGCACGCGCCCGCTGGTTTCAACCCATTGGCCCAAGTCGTTGGTCAACTGGGCGGGCACATGCGGTTTTGCGACCGGGAAAGCTCCCTCCTTCAGAACCGTCAGACTGAGATTCGTCAATGCGTTGTCGTTCCCGGCCACGATGGTTGTCCCGGTGATTGCGACGAGTTGTCCGCTCGCCCCTTGGGTCGAAATCTCCCGCGGATTGAACCAGCGGACTTCGCTGCCATCGTGAACATACAGTTGGCCCCATTCCAGGTCGTAACCAAGCACGACGCCTTGGAACCTGATGGGGCGGCCTTCGCTGGATTGCTCACGCGACAGTTGGTAGAACTGCTTGAAAGTCGTGATCTCCTCCACCGCCAGGAGTTGACCGCCGACGGCAACGAACGCGAGCCAGGCGCACGCGAAAAACATCCCAGCGAGCCGGCGCGGATTTGCTCCCGCAAAACCAGCAATTCTCATTATGGACGAGATGGGGACGCCGGGTGAGGGCACCCGGCCTACAAGATGGCGGTTTTGCGAGGGATGTAGGCCGGGTGCCCTCACCCGGCGGGGGCGACAGGGCCATAATGAGAATTGCTGCGCAAGACCGTCCAGGCTGATCATGGCGTGATCGCTATGCGTTCGCGTAAACTTCATGGGTGTTGGCACTGGCGTTTGTTGCGGAGAACGTCGCTAGGGTTGGAGGATTACAGGGCAATTCCAGCGTGAACTCGGCGCCCTGGCCGGGGCCGTCGCTGCGAACAGTCAGCGAGCCGCCCATTTCGTTCGCAGCTAGCGCTCCGCTATGCAGGCCAAAGCCGTGGCCGCCTTTGCGCGTCGTGAAGCCGTGGTTGAAAATGCGCGTCAGGTTTTCCGGTGGAATCCCGACCCCGTTATCAATCACGGATATCCTGACCCGGCCCTCACCGTTGGCCACGCGTACTGTCAGCCGTTTGTCCGCCCGCCCCGATTCGTCGCAGGCGTATTTAGCGTTGCGCAGCAGGTTCACCAGGATTTGCAGGACTTTGTGCTTCTCGACGTTCAGGGTCGGCACAGATTCAAACTCGCGGACAACCTCCACCTCCTGGCGGCTCAAGGCCCCCTCATTGCTGCGCAAGCTGTCTTCCACCAGATGGACCACGTTGATCATTTCCTTCACCCCGCCGAAGGACGCGTAGGTCTGCTGCATGGCCACGATTTCCTTTATGTGGTCAACGTTGTGCCGCAACAACTCGAGTTCGCGGACGTTGGTCTCCTGCTCGGCCTCGAGATGCTCGGCGAGCTGGGCCAAGTGAGCCGGCACGTGTTTGCCCCTGGAGTCCTGGGTGATAAACGCTCCCAGGTCATGCGCGTGATCCTGAAGCAAGGTCACGACCCGCGCGAGACTAGAGGCCCTGGACTTCTTCACGCTCTGGACGATCAAGCCGGTAGAAATATTGACGCTGTTGAGGACGTTGCCGACGTTATGCAGCACACTGGTGGCAACTTCCGCCATGCCAGCCTCCCGCGAGGCGACCACCAGTTGCTTTTGAAGATTCTCCAGTTCGGCTTGCGCTCGTTTGCGCTCGGTGGTGTCGGTGAATATGACCACGGAGCCGCCGGAACGTCCGTTCTGGCCGCAAACCGGCGTGCAGATATAGTCGGCGGCAAAGCTCGACCCATCCTTCCGCCAAAAGACCTCATCGGTCACGCGGCGGATCACCCCATCTCTCAAAGTTGCGTAAATAGGACATTCGCTTTGCGGGTAGGCGGCGCCATCGGCCCGCGTATGATGCATGGTGGCATGCGCCGGCTTGCCGAGCAGGTCGGAGGCCTCATAACCAAGCATTTTTACCGCGGCGGGATTCTCATATTTAATCCGCCCATCAACGTCAACCCAGTGCACGCCCTCCCCCAGGGAGTCCAAAACGGCTGCGTGCTCGGTGTGCAGCCGCTCCATTTGTGCTTCAAGCTCTTTGCGCTCAGTGATGTCCTGATTTGCGCCGTGGAGCTTAACGGTTCGCCCCGCGGCATCTTTGGTAACAGAAATGGTTACGACTACATGTCGAAGCTCACCGTCCCGGCGAAAAATGCGAGATTCGAGTTGCGTTTTGTAGTCCGGACTGGCCGCGGCCACCGCCTTGCCAACTTCCTCGCCTACCAGGTGTGCATCATCCGGATGAACAAATTCCCGGGCGAAATCCTCGGCGGACATCTGATTGCCGCCTTCCAGTTCGGCGGTGGTGCCATGCAAAACATAATAGCGATCGCTGAAGGTGAAGAGCCCGCTGGCCACGTCATATTCCCAAGCTACCAACTGCGCCAGGCTCATAGCGTGAGCCAGCCGGACTTCGATTTCCAGCAAAGCCTCCTCCGCCCGCTTGCGTTCCGTGATGTCCTGGAAGGAGCCGCGCAGTTTTACCGCCTTGCCGCCCTCCATCACCGCGGAGCCCTGGGCTCGTACCCAGATAGACCGCCCCTTCGCCGTGGT
>OBLW0100003796.1_pt1 | contig 11679 bp, 4 predicted proteins | sample 1520161 | NCBI WGS metagenome assembly OBLW01 (sample SAMEA3539309, study PRJEB22396) | soil metagenome | biome: tundra; feature: field; material: soil | place: USA | collected 2010-05 | depth 0.15 m
GACCAGGTCAGCCAATTGAATGAAATGGCCTGCGAACAGAAGTCGCGCATCCATCAATCCATCCAGAGCGGCAAGGAACTGACAGAGAATACCCGGTCCCGGGTAGAGAACAACAAGCACATCATTGTCGCTGTTGAAGCGCGATTCGAGGTGCAAATCAAAGACCTCCGCGATAACTTCGGGCGCATTCAATCGCTGGGCGCCGAAGTGCTTGCTCTGACGCCGATGATCAAAGTGATTACCTCCATCGCTCAGCAGACCCATCTGCTGGCGCTGAATGCGGAGATAGAAGCGGCGCGGGCCGGTGATGCCGGACGCGGATTTGCCGTTGTGGCTCATGAGGTCAGGAAACTGGCGGAGAAATCCACGAAAGCCGCCGCAGACATTGCCGGCAAGATCCACTCAACATCCGGAAGAGTGAACCATGAAATGGCCGAGGCGCAGGCGGTGCTGGGCCAGCACAATTCAGCCGATGTGATGACCCAGCTGGTTGGAGACGTGGCTGAAATGCAGCATGAGTTCGCCAAAAGCAGTGAATTGCTGCTTGAAGTCATTACCGAAGTAGATGCAAATTACGCCCAGACCGCGGTGCGGCTGTCTCAGGTCCTCGGCCACATTCAATTTCAGGACGTGATGCGGCAGAGGATGGAACACGTGCAAAGCGCGCTGAAAGAAATGCGCGACCACCTGTTACAGTTAAGCGAAAAGTCGGAAGGTCCAGGCTGGGATGGACTTTTCGCTACGAACTTCAAGGATCTTCTTGCCTCCCATGCGGATCAATACAGGATGCCCAGCCAGACCGCAACCCACATTACGAATTCCGGCGGCGAAGCAAATGAGAAAAACAACCGGTCCGCCATCGAACTGTTTTGATCTGGATATGTCCTTCTCCATCTGTGAATAGAACCCGGTAATAGATTAGGCCTTCATAACCGTGGAAAGAACTTCCAAGCCAGTGGTGAGCCGCCGCACAATTGTTTTTATTACTTGATGGATGGCGCCTCTAGACGGGTTGACAGCGTTGCCATATTATTGCAAATGTGTTCTTATTTCTACGATAGGATGGTTCGCGTAATGGATGAACGCCGTCGGAATCTGCTCAAACTTTCGCCACTCGCCGTTACGACCGCTGCAGCCGTCATTGGACGCACGGCTCTTGCTGAAGCTCCATCAACCTTAGAGACTCAGATGACTTTCAATGTGCGCGCTTACGGAGCAAGCGGCGATGGCAAGACGGTCGACACACCTGCGATCAACCACGCGATTGAAGCTGTGGCTGCCGCGGGTGGCGGCCTCCTCGTCTTTCCCGCGGGAACATATCTTTGTTTCACCATCCATCTTCGAAGCAAAGTCGATCTCTATCTTTCACGAGGTTGCACAATCCTGGCTGCGGACTCACCAAAGCCGGGCGAAGCGACTGGCTATAACGGCGGCACGTACGATGCCGCCGAACCGAATGAACCATGGGATGCTTTTCAGGACTACGGCCACAGTCACTGGCGCAATTCACTATTTGTGGGAGAAGCAATTGCGGACTTCGCCATCCTTGGCCCAGGTCTCATCCACGGAAAGGGACTCTCGCGAGGAAGCGGTCGCGGTCGAGACTACGCGGGCAATTATTCATTCGTTGCCGAACAGCCTGGCGTCGGAGATAAAGCGATTGCACTTAAGAACTGCCACAACGTTGTTCTTCGCGACTTCTCCGTTCTTAAGGGCGGGCATTTCGCCTTACTCGCAACCGGAGTTGATAACCTCACGATCGACAACCTCGTCATCGACACGGATCGCGACGGCTTGGACATTGATTGCTGCAGGAACGTACGCATCTCGAATTGCACGGTGAACTCACCATGGGACGACGGGATTTGCCCCAAGTCCAGCTACGCACTCGGGTATGCCCGCTCGACCGAGAACGTAACGATTGCGAATTGCTTTGTGACCGGCGCCTACGAACTTGGCAGCGTCGTCGCGGGAACGTGGAAGAAGTTTGCAGATGATGCAAAATCTCCACGCAACGGGCGCATCAAGTGCGGAACGGAGTCGAACGGCGGATTCCGCAATATCACTATTTCTAACTGCGTCATTGAAGGCTCAAAAGGTATCGCGCTAGAAGCTGCCGACGGCGCTTTCATCGAGGACATAGCGATCTCGAACATCACGATGCGCGATATTGTTGACGCGCCGCTCTTCCTTCGTCTCAACCGCCGCAATCGCGGTCCCAAGGAAACGATGCGTGCCGGCAGACTGCGGCGCGTGCTGATCTCAAACCTGGTCTCAAGTAATTCCGCGGCATCGACCGCTTCAATGTTCTCGGGCATACCCGAGAATGCGATCGAAGATGTGAAGCTTTCAAATTGCTACTTAGGACATCGAGGCCTTGAGCTCTCGAAAGACGGGTCGAAGCCAATACCTGACTGGCGCACTTTGCAGGTCTCCGAAATCGAAGAGGCTTATCCGGATCCGAATCGTTTCGGCCCGACGCCCAGCCACGGCTTCTTCATCCGCCATCTGAAGAACCTCGAGATGTCGCACGTCGAGGTCGCGCCCGCCAATGCCGATCCGCGCCCGGCATTCTGGCTACAGGACGTTCACCGCGCGGATTTCTTCGCCATCACTGCGCCTCCGCAGCCCAACTTCGCGCTCCGCAACGTGAGCGATTTCCGCATTCTATGGTCACGAGCCGCTAAGGACACGGCGCTCGAACAGACGGAAAGCCAGACCATCTGAAGCGGGATGATGCCCTTAGTGCAGGGAGTCCCCTGGACGCTCCGGAATGCCGGGTTCGTCAAGCACCTGGACTGCTGTAGCAGGGCCTAAGTGCTGCCAGTCCTGAAGTACCCAGACGACCTTCTTGTCCCTGGTAATCTCCACGAGTTGCGGTCCGTGGTTGTTTCCGCCGCGTGAGCAGATAATTGTGTTGCCATTCGCCAAACGGGTGACGGATTGGGAATTGCCGTACCAGTATTGATCCGGAATTGCAGCCTTCGAGACCTCCCATATTGTCTCTTTTTTCGGGTTGACTTCCCGCGTTAGGATGTCACTCTCATCCGTGATGAGCGTGTTGCCGTTTTTCAGGCGAATGGCCGCCCATGGTTTTGTAATATCGTAGAACCAGATTTCTTTGAAATTCTTGTCGTACTCGACGACTCGGTTCATCTCAATAAACGGCAGCAAGTAGGTTCCCTTGGATGTATAGCGGACGCGGCGGAACTGCGCATGCACTGTCTTGGGATCGGTCTCGCTTATCGCGGGCAGCACGTGATTCACCTCAACTGCTTTCGTCTTGATATTCACTACCATCAGCCGGGGAGGCAGGCCGTTCACGACAAAGAGAACCTTGTCTTTGCCGATTGGCTGGCATGCGTGAATCTCGGCGCCGGCGGGGGCATCGTAGCGCCAGACCACCTTCTTCTCCGGTGTGATCTCGGCGATGTACTGCATTCTAGTGAATAGAATATTTCCATTTGAGAGCATCCATACGTCGTCGTACTCCCATCCGCCTCCAGTCGAATATGTCCAGACGATCTTGCCCTGGTCCACTAGAAACATCTTGTTGTTGCCTTCGCCGATGTAGAGCATGGGGTGCTGCGCCAAGCCATTCCCTGGAAGTCCTTCTGGCTGGGGAGCGCCCGGATGAAAGTTCGGGATCTCCACCTCTTCCGCGCTCATCGCCGGCACAGAGGGCGATTCGAAACGCGGAAGAAGCCTCATCAAGGGCGCCTTGCCGGAGGGTTGGGCGCTTTTGGCCTCTTGCCCGAAGACAAGCGAAGGCATAAGAAGGAGTCCGGCTATAAAGGCGTTGCGGATAAGGCAAATGCGTTCTTGGTGTTGCATACGGTCTCCGTAAATTCTGTAGGAGGATGACTTGCTTTAGGATTCCGGCGTGAATGTCATCGCGATGGTAATCGGTATGCGTTCCATCCGCATCTCATTCGGGGCTGAATGGATCGCATCTCAAGACCACGCGGCGAGTCTGCCGGAGATCACGCGCACAAATAAACCCGGCGAGCATCTGCTGAGCACTTCCCAGTAGATGCTCGCCGGAATGAGGAATTCGTTGACGGAGATTGCAGGCGCCAGCTTTCATTTCCCCATGAAGCCGCGCCTGCAACTGCCGTTACTCTACACTAGAAGCTTACTTTGATCCCGCCTTGGAAGACACGGCCACCCACGGATGTACCCGTGATTTCACCGAAGCTTCCTCCAGTGAAGTTATTGCCGCCACTGTTCGGGTTATTGAAAGATGGATGGTTCAGGAAATTGTACGCTTCCAGCCGAAGATCCAGATTGTATTTCCCGAGGATGGGGAATATCCGCGAAATCTGGGCATCGTTCTGAATGTAGATGGGTCCCTTGTAGGCATTTCTACTTACGTTTCCCTGGGTTCCCGGTATGGTGTTCAACACCCAGGCACCGGACTGACTCAGATAGGACCGGTCAGCATAGACCGCGCCAAGTGGGTCAGCCTTGATCGTTGTGTACTTGTAAGGATTGACTCCGGGCACCGAGTTGGGGCGATCTCCGCCGTTGCCTGTGAACGATTCGTCCTGGCCTTCCGAAACATTGACGGGCGTGCTAGTGACGATGCGTAGCAAGGGCGCAACCTCCCAATTATTGGCAAGATAGCCGGCAATGCCGTGCAGTGGGAAGGCGCTCTTGAGAACAAGTGTGGAGTTGGTGATGTTGAGGACATCCGAGGGGCAGCGGCCGTAGTCTTGCTTCTGGAAATTGGGATTTGAGAATTGTGTGCCGCTGATGTCGCCCTGGGGATCGGCATCATTCAAGCACTTGGACCGCGTGTAGTTGAGCAAGAAGCTGAATGTTGATGAGAGGCGATGCTGAACGGTGATAATCAGGCCGTTGTAGTCGCCAATTGCGATGTTGGACTCTTGAAGCGATACCGCATTCGAGCCATTGCCACCGTAATAATTTCCCTGGGCGGGATTTGCCAATGTGAGGGCATAGCGTGCTTGCGTGTTGTTCGGAGCACCCACGGCTTTTGTGTTGATACCGTTGACGGAACAAGGAGATCCGGCCGGCGGTACACCACCAGTTTTACTCCACACTAAGGTTGCAGCGGGGCCTGACGCGCCCTCACCTTGGCAACCTGTGCCACCTGGCCCGAAATTACCCGCAATGTAGACTGCCGGGTTCAACGGAACGCTTGCCAGCAGATGGTGCGTCCGGTTGCCTGTATAGAAGGCCTGGACCATCCATCCGCGAGGAAGCTCCCGCTGGATACTGAGTGTCCACTGAAGGGTATCGGGCATTTTATACTTGGGCGACAACACGATGTATTGGCCCTGTTGCGGGAAGGGAGTGGCTGCCAACTGATCGACATCGGTAGCATTTAACGCTGGGGTGGTGGTACCGGGCACCAGGTTGCCGCAGCCCTGGCTGATGGAATTCGAGCCGGGAATGAGCCAAGGATCGGCCAAGCAGCCCTGTGGGGTAAGGTTCGAGACCAGCGTGGCGAACGGCGGATTCTGCTGGACGCGCTGCTGAACAAAGAAGTTCGGCTGACTGTAAGCGTACGCCACTCCGCTGCGCACTACCGTTTTGCCGTTTCCAACGGGATCGTATGAAAAGGCGAAGTTGGGATTGAAGGTAAGGGGTTGACCTGACGCGAAGGCAGGCTTGACCCCGTAATCCCCATAGTAGAACGTTCCAGCAGGAGCGGCCGGATACACGGTGCTGTGGTTGTTGGCTAGAAAAGCATTGTAGTCGAATGTGGTTCCGCGGTGGAAGTAATCGTGCGGGAAGAATAGCGGCTGCCAGCGAATGCCGGCGGTCAGCGTAAGCTTCGGCGTGGCATGATAGGTATCCTGCGCGTAGAGCGTGGGAATATATCCTCGCAACGCATTCTTCTGCCTCTTGCTTATATTGAAACCGCTAGGGTTGGCCAAGGCGCCCTCAAGAAAATCCAGGTTGCCGTCACCGGTAGTGCCGCCTGGCCCGCTCCACTTTCCGTCCACGGTGAAGTTGCCGTTGGATTCATAGCCGTTGTTGAGATTGAACTGGTTCCGGACAAACTCTCCGCCGATATAGATCTGATGCTTGCCCTTTATCCAGACCACGTCGTCGGAAAAGTCGATCGGTATGTTGTCATCGATTACGGCTGACAGGTTAGAGCCGCCGCCGAAATTGGCGCAATGAGAATTCCCACTGCAATTGACCCAGAGGCCGTTCGGCACATCCTGATAGAGTTTGACCCCGAAAGTGTTCATGTTGGGGACACCGGGCGCGAAACCGCGAGACAGTTGGCGCCTGGTGGCCGTGAAATGCATCGTATTCACGAGATCGGCACGGAAGACATGGTTTTCACCGAACGTGAGGGTCTGATACCGGATCTCGGGGTTTCCATTTTGGGTCGTGAGGAAGATGTTGGTTGGGGAGTAGAAGGATGGAACCTGTGTGCTGTCGATGAAGTATCGCGCATACAGATTATTCTTTTCGTTGACGGTGTAATCAACACGGGTATCGAACTCGTTATACGTGGTGATATTTGGAATGGCATAGTGGACGAGACCGCAATTGTTAAGATCAACCAACGGGCTGATTGCAGGAAATTGTTTGATTATATTCAATGACTGCGGAAGCCACGTCGGAAGCGCGGGACCACCGGGCTGGCCGTATTTGTTGCCCACCAGTGGTACACCTGTTATGGGATCAATCAGGTTAACTTGTGCTTGGCTGCAGGGGCTTTTGGCAACAGAATCGGTCGCGGTAAAGTCGCCTGCCAGGTTATTCGCAGTGGGCACATACACTTTCTGTGTAGTTTGCGAGGATTTAGCTACGGAGCGTTGGAATGCACCGAAGGCAAAGAGCTTGTTGCGGATGATCGGTCCTCCGAGGGTGCCTCCATACTGGTTTTGGTGCAACGTATCCACCGGGTTACAGGTTGTGGCCGGAGGAACGGGGGTACAGGTGGAGAAGAAATCGACGGCATCTAGAAAGTTGTTGCGGATGAACTCGAAGCCCGATCCGTGAACTTTATTGGTGCCCGACTTGGTAACGATGTTCACCAAGCCACCGGCCTGAGTTCCATTCTGCGCGCCCAGCGAAGCAGTTTCAACGCTGAATTGCGCGATTGCGTCGGGAAAGGGCAAGGGGTTGTTGGAGCCGCCCATGTAGTCATTGTTGTCGCCGCCATCCAGCCTCCAGGCGACTGTATTGCCCGGCGCTCCGGCGATGGATATGCCGGAAGTCTGAACGGGAAATTTACTTCCGTTTCCATCCTGCACGTTGTTGCTCTGTGCGCCGCCTGACATCGAAACCAGTGCCGACAGCGTGCGGCCATTGAGCGGCATCTCCAGCACAGCCGCCTCATCGATGGTCTGCTTGAAGGTCGGATCTTCCGTCTGCAGGGCTAGCCCCTCGGAATGAACTTCGACCTTGGTGTCCACACTGCCTACGGTCATCTTTGCGTCGATATCGATGCTGCTGCCGACTTCCAGCACGTTGCCTGTCGACACGAAAGTCTCAAAGCCTTGCAAGGACACGGTCAGAGTGTAGGTGCCGATACTGATATTCGGGAAAATGTAAAGTCCGGCGGAATTGGTCTTGGTCTTAAGCGTGACCTGAGTCGAAGCCTCCGCCAGCGACACTGAAGCATTCGGAATTACGGCTCCGGTGGAATCCGTTACAGTGCCTTGAATGCTGCCGGAACCCGTAGTCTGGGCATTTGTCTTTGCAGTAAACAAGAGAACGGCGAAACAGAGAACAAGCGCCCACAGAATGGCTGGGTTTATGCTCCTGATGCGCGGGGCTAGGGGTTTCGCTTCGGCGTTGACCGGTCCACCGGCGTGCCGAAACATATTCATCATATGCCTGCCAAATTCCATTTTAAAGCCTCCAAAAAAGCTGCCGAAGCCGGTTCTGCTCTACCCGTCATCGTGCAGCGTATCTTCCTCATTACAATGCTGTCATTTACGGCGCTTGACAACGCTGTTATGAGAAACTCCTAGAATCTATACTCGGCGAGAAACTGTTGTCAAGGCTTTTTTATCTGTTGTCAAGGCTTTTTTTATCTTCAGATGTGGCTCGGCTTGCGGAAGACGCCAAAAGGGCGCGATCGGCCCATATCGGATCGGGGTCAGCCCAAATCGGATCGGGGGTTGTTCCCTCACTGGAGCGAGGGGTTGACAGAACTATCTACTTGTATATAGAGTCTTTAGTGTCTCATGACAGCGCTGTCATAGACGTTAACCGCGCATCTTCAATCCACGAAGCGCCGTAATCCAAGTTGAGCGACGGGTTTGGTGTCTTTACCGGGAATTGGAGCACGCTCAATCACCTCTCCAGCGAGGTTTGACGAGGCTTCCGGGACCGCTCGGTGGAGATGGCTAAAGAGGGAATATCATGCAACGCCGCGATCTTCTCAAGCTCTCGCCACTCGCCGTCGCCTCCACCGTGGGTTATGTGGCTCTAGCCCAATCTCCGCAACCTGTTTCGGCCGAAGCTCTTTTCAACGTGCGCAGCTTTGGAGCAACGGGGGACGGCAAAACTCTGGACACCCCTGCAATTAATAAGGCCATCGAAGCCATTGCGGCGGGGGGCGGCGGAACCTTATTCTTTCCGGCTGGAATTTATCTCTGCTTCACCATTCGCCTGCGTTCGAAGGTCAGCCTTTATTTCTCGCGCGGCTGCACTATTCTCGCCGCGGACTCTCCCAAACCCGGTGAAACCACCGGCTACAACGGCGGCGTCTATGACCCTGCCGGTCCGGAGCAGCCCTGGGAACAATATCAGGATTACGGTCATAATCACTGGAATAACTCGCTATTCTTTGGGGAGAACCTCAGCGACATCTCGATCCTCGGCCCCGGCCTGATTCACGGCAAGGGACTCTCTTTTGGTCAAGGCGCAACGCGCGGCAATTACGCCGGTTTCAAGGCTGAGCAGGCCGGCGTCGGCAACAAGGCCATCGCGCTCAAAAATTGCCATAACGTCCTGCTGCGCGACTTCTCGGTGCTCAAGGCAGGGCACTTTGCCGTGCTGGCCACCGGCGTCGACAACCTGACGCTCGACAATCTGCTCATCGACACCGACCGCGACGGCATCGATATCGATTGCTGCCGGAACGTGCGGGTTTCCAACTGCACTGTGAACTCACCTTGGGACGACGCGATCTGCCCCAAGTCCAGCTATGCGCTGGGCTACGCGCGCTCAACCGATAACGTAACAATATCCAACAACTACATCACCGGAACATACGAACTCGGTACGGTGATTGACGGCACCTGGAAGAAGTTCACCGAAGAGGGCCACCCTCACCAAGGCCGAATTAAGTGCGGCACGGAATCCAACGGAGGCTTCCGGAATATCACCATTAGCGGCAATGTCCTCGAGGGCTGTAAAGGCATATCTCTTGAAACCTCGGACGGCGCATTTGTCGAAGATATCGCCATCACGGGCAACACCATGCGGGACATCTACGATGCGCCGCTGTTCCTGCGCCTCAACCGCCGCAACCGCGGCCCGAAGGAAACGGCGCGATTGGGAACGCTTCGCCGCGTCGTGATTTCAAACATTGTCAGCTCCAATTCGGACGCATCGACAGCGTCAATCTTTTCCGGCGTAGCCTCCAACCTGATCGAAGACGTCAAACTCAGCAACTGCTTTTTCGGTCATCGCGGCCTGCCAACGATCTTCGGCCATGGGACACGCTCCAAGCCCATGCCCGACTGGCGCACGATCCAGGTTCCCGAGATGGAAGATGGCTATCCTGAGTTGTCGGGCTTCGGCCCGACGCCCAGCCACGGCTTCTTCGTCCGCCATCTGAAGAACCTTGAGATGTCGCACGTCGAGGTCGCGCCCGCCAATGCCGATCCGCGCCCGGCATTCTGGCTGCAAAACGTTCACCGTGCGGATTTCTTCGCCATCACCGCGCCTCTGCAGCCAAATTTTGAGTTGCGCGATGTGACGGACCTGCGCATTGCGTGGTCGCGTGCCGCAAAAGATGCCACCCTCCAAACAACGGCCAGCGAAACTTTATAGTTAGGGCATGAGTGTTAGTCTCCATCAGTTGATGGAAGTACAGCATTCAATCTCCGGCGATCTCTTTGGCTGAGGATAATCCGGTTGTGAAGTTGGCGCATCCGCTATAAGACGTGCTTCGTATTGTAGATCGCCGGCAGCCCGTATCTGGTATCAGAACACCATATGATTTATATCATCCACGAACTCGAAAGTTATCGAGGATTGGGATCATGCAATGACAAATCTGACACGTCGTGGATTATTGAAAACCGGGCTCGCCGCTTCAGCCGCGCTGATAACTACTGACAGTGCTTTCTCCCTCCCCAACGCGAATGCGGAGAAGGCGATCCCGCAAGACCCTCCGGAACTACCGAGTTCCAACGCGGGGCCTTCTGAGACAGCCTCTCCACGTGAAAAATTGCTGCTCGATTTTGGATGGCGCTTTCATCTTGGAAATGCGGATGATGCACTGAAAGACTTTCGATGGGGCGCACCCATCCGTGAGGGTACCTTTTCGAAAGCCGGTCAGGATTGGCCGCATAACCCATCGGATGGATCGATACAGCACAGTTTCGATGACAGCGCTTGGCGCGTTGTTGACCTTCCGCACGATTGGGCAGTCGAGTTGCCATTTATCCCGGTCGAGGGCCCCGACGCTTTCGTTCACGCTAACCACGGCGGCAAGGCCCTGGGGCGAGAGTTCCCGGAAACGAGCATCGGTTGGTACGAGCGAACCTTCAACCTTCCCGCAAAGGATGAAGGGCGGCGCATCTCGCTCGACTTCGACGGGGTTTTTCGCGATGCAATCGTCCTCTTCAATGGCTTCTATCTAGGGAGGAACCTTAGCGGCTATGCACCCTTCAGCTTCGATGTAACAGATTACGCTGTTTACGGCGGCAATAATGTCGTTAATTTGCGCGTAGATGCCACGCTCAACGAAGGGTGGTATTACGAGGGTGCGGGCATCTATCGCCATACTTGGCTCACCAAGACAAATCCACTCCACATTGCCAAGTGGGGCACTTTTGTGCGCAGCGAGATACACGAGAAGAATGCGCACGTTTCGATCGAAACTGAAATTCTGAATGAAAGCGGAGACAAGGCCAGCGGACGAGTGATTTCACGAATTCTGGATGCTAATGGGAAGTTGATAGCAACGGTCCCTGCGAAGCATTTTGAAGTTGCCGCCCATGGAAATCTGATGGTGGAAACTCAGGCTATTCTCGTTCAAGCAGCACTCTGGTCGCTCGAAGAGCCAAACCTCTATCGCGTGGTCACGCAAATTGAGTGTGGTGGCAAGGTGACGGATCACGACGACGTCACTTTCGGAGTCCGTTCAATCCGGTTCGACCCCGATCAGGGTTTCTTTTTGAACGGAAAGCCCGTCAAGATCAAAGGCACATGCAACCATCAGGACCACGCCGGCGTTGGAATCGCTGTCCCCGACCGTATCCATTCTGAACGCGTTGCGGCGATGAAACAGATGGGCTCCAATGCGTGGCGTACGGCCCACAACCCGGTTGCGCCGGAGTTTCTGGATGCGTGCGATCGCCAGGGAATGATGGTGATGTCCGAAGTGCGCATGATGGCTTCGACCCCGGAGGGGCTTAGCGAGTTGGAACGCATGATTCGCTGTGGCCGGAATCACCCCAGCATTATTATCTGGTCGTTGGCTAATGAAGAAAGATCGGAAGAGCG
>OBLW0100003797.1_pt1 | contig 11675 bp, 12 predicted proteins | sample 1520161 | NCBI WGS metagenome assembly OBLW01 (sample SAMEA3539309, study PRJEB22396) | soil metagenome | biome: tundra; feature: field; material: soil | place: USA | collected 2010-05 | depth 0.15 m
TCAGAAACTCGCCGCGCGAAATCAGCGAATCAATAATGACCGGACGGTAATGGAAGTATGCCCCTGCGCCCAGAAAGCTGGTGTAACCGTCGCCGTTCTCGCGCGAACGCTGGCGGAAGAAGTCGACAATTTCCGACTCCGCCATCTGGCGGGGGATGTTGAGGTCGCGGGTCAGGCGGTATTCGGCGGGAATCGGTGCAAACAGATCGTCGACCGAGCGCAGGCCAATGGCTTTCAGCATGGCTTCGCGGTCGGCGGGAGATTTAGGTAAATAGCGCATAGGAAGTTCTTTAGATGTGCCTCGAGGTCATTTGGATTGATGCATGGGCTTCGTTTGAATCGAGGTTAAAAGTCATCCCGAGGAGACTTGCAACGTTCAAAAGACGGCGGCGGACCTCGGACGTCGGACCTCGGCAAGGCTCGGCTAAGGTCTGAGGTCGGACGGCTGAGGTCAGATTCTTCAGTGTCCCGCCTCTTCCGCTACAAACTTCTCGTAGTCGGCGGCCGAGAGCAGTCCATCCAGCTCGCCGGGGTTCTTGAGCGTTAGCTTCACCATCCACGAGCCGTGAGCATCGGTATTCACCTTCTCGGGCGACGTGGCCAGGTCTGCGTTGACCTCCGTCACGGTGCCCGTCGCGGGAGAAAACAGGTCCGACACGGCTTTCACCGACTCGACCGTGCCAAAGGTCTTGCCGGCCGTGAGTTCGGCGCCCACCTTGGGAGTCTCGACGAACACGATGTCCCCCAGCGACTGCTGCGCATGGTCCGTGATGCCGACCGCGGCGGAGGTTCCGTTCACCTGAATCCACTCGTGCTCTTTGGTGTATTTGCGATCTGTCGGGTAAGGCATAAAAGCTTCTAGCTCCTGGCTCCTAGCTTCTAGCGAATCCTCTGTGTACTCCGTGTCCTCAGTGGTTATTTCTTTGGTCGTTTATAAAAAGGTGTGTGAACGACTACAGCTCCCACGCCCTGACCTCTGATTTCCACTTTCACTGCGGTTCCTACCGCCGCCAACTCCGTTGGCACGTAGGCCAGCGCGATATTCTTCTTCAGGAACGGCGCCGGAGAACCGCTGGTCACGTATCCAATTTCGCGGCCACCCGCATCGAGCACCTTGTATCCATCGCGGGCGATGCCGCGCTCCGTCATCTCCAGGCCGACCAGAGTTCGCTTTACGCCGACGGCTTTCGATCTTTCCAGAGCGGCCCGGCCGACGAACTCCGGCTTCTCCATCTTGCAGAAGCGGTCGAGACCAGCCTCCCAGACATTAATCGTATCGGAAATTTCGTGGCCGTAGAGCGGGAGCTTGCCTTCGAGGCGCAAAGTATTGCGCGAACCCAATCCGCAGGGCACGACGCCGAACTCCTTGCCCGCGGCCAGAATTTCATTCCACACCCGTCCGCTGGTCGCCTCGTCGGCGGGAACGTAGATCTCGAAGCCGTCTTCGGCCGTGTACCCCGTGCGTCCCATAAGAATATTGGCGAGGCCGCACAGTTTGCCGCGCGTCACCCAGTAAAACTTCACGGCGCTCAGGTCGGCATCGGTCAGCTTTTGCAGCAGATTCACGCCTTTCGGTCCCTGAATCGCAATCTGCGTAAAGTCGTCCGACAGATTTTCGACCACACAGTCGAACTGGCGCATATTGTCTCGTACCCAGCTAAAATCTTTCTCGCGCGTCCCGGCGTTGATCACCAGAAGATATTCATTTTCGCCCAGGCGGTGAACGATCACATCGTCGACGAACGTTCCTTGGGGATAGAGCAGAGCGGAATACTGCGCCTGTCCGATGGCCAGCCGCGAAGCGTCGTTCATGGATATGTGCTGCACCGCAGCCAGAGCCTGGGGTCCGGCCAGGCGAATGTCGCCCATGTGGCTGACGTCGAAGATACCCACGCCGGTACGCACTGCCATGTGCTCGGCAATGATGCCGCCCCCCAGCGACGCGGGATACTCCACCGGCATGTCCCAGCCATTGAACTCCACCATCTTCGCACCCATCTGGCGATGGACCGCGTTCAGCGCAGTTTTGCGGACGTTGGTTGTGATGCCGGAGGGCGTCGCCTCTACCGAAGACAAAATAGACCTCAATCAGCGAGCAGTGGCTGGCCTGCTGGATATGGAATCAGTACGCCGGACTGATTACCGTATCACGCGGTTTTTCGGCGGGTCAAACCGGAAGGGCTTTCAACGCAGAGTACGCTGAGGCCGCAGAGGACACTGAGGATGAAATTTACGCAAGACCGGCAAACCCCAAATCCTCCGCGTCCTCTGCGTTGAGACTTGGCCTACCGCCCGAACTGCACCGTCACCCGCGCCCCGGCGGCGACGTGCGTTCCGGCGGCGGGAGACTGCTGGCGAGCTACGCCGCTGCCGACTGCATCCAGTTCCAGGCCGATGTCCTGGGCGGCTTCCACGGCGCCCCGTACCGTCCTGCCTAAGAATGACGGGACTTCGATTCCGCCTTGCTCCACGTCCAGCACGACGGTTCCGGTGGTTGGCAATTTTGCAGGAGGCGCCGTCATTGATTCCGGCGTCTTCGACGGAACTTCTTTGGTGCCCGATCCTTCGGTCACCAGCTCGCGCATCGCCGCCTGGACGACGGTCCCATCAGCGCCGGCAGTCGCGGGCAGGGGCGCCCGCGCCACCCTCGGCAACTTCCCCGGCCCCGAGGCGTCGCTGTTCACCTCCGCGGTCTCCAGCGGCTCGCCGGGATGATCCGGCGTTCCTTCTTCCAAGTCTTTGTCTTTCGTCTTCGCCCGCGCCAGCAACAACTGGTGCTGCGGGGCCAGCGGCAGATCGTGCGGCACGTGCAGGTATTCCAGAACCTGCTGTGAGATGCGGCGGAAGACTGGAGCCGAAATCTGGCCGCCTTGATGGAGTCCGACGGCCGAATCCAGAATCACCGCGACCACAATCTGCGGATTGTTCACCGGCGCGAAACCGGCGAACGAACCAATATATTTTGTTTTCGAGTACACGCCCGTGGCCGGATCGACCTTCTGCGCCGTGCCAGTCTTTCCCGCCGAGGTGTAGCCCTCGAGAATCGCCCTTCGCCCGGTGCCGTGGGCGTCGAGCACCACTTTCTCCATCATCGAGCGCATCTCGGCAGCGGTGTAGGAAGAAATCACGCGGTGCGACTCGCCGGGATGAAACGCCACCGTCTGCGGCGTCCCCTGCGGCTGCACGGTTCCAGTTACGATGCGGGGCGCCACCCACACGCCGTCATTCGCGAACGTCGACACCAACCCCGCCAACTGCAGGGGCGAGATGCCGATCTCCTGGCCGATCGAGATGGCAGCGATGGAAACTTTCGACCAGCGGCTCGGGGGCTTCGTCAGGCCGCGAGTCTCGCCGGGAAGCTCAATCCCGGTCCTCTGCCCGAACCCGAAGGCCCGAATGTATTTGTAGTAACGATCTTCGCCCAAGCGCAGCGCGATCTTGATCGATCCCACATCGCTCGACTCGGCCAGCACAGCCCATACCGGCAGCAGGCCGTGCGGTTTCGAGTCGCGGATGCGCATACCGTTGTAGACGATCGACCCCATCTGACAGTCGAATAGCTCGTCGGGATTCGTGAGTTTCTCTTCGAGCGCGGCCGAAATCGTCACCAACTTAAATGTCGAGCCCGGCTCGTATACGTAGCTGACCGCGCGGTTGGTCAGCGCTTCCGGCGTAATCTGCTTCCGTAGATTTGGATTGAACGTAGGACGGTTGGCGAGGGCGAGGATTTCTCCAGTGTGCGGATTCTCGACAATCACCGTCCCCGCGATGGCCTGCGTGTCGTGAATCGCCTGATCGAGTTCTTTTTCGGCGATGTACTGGATATTCTTGTCGATGGTCAGGACGAGGTTGTCGCCCGGGTCAGGCTGCGTCTCCACATCGGCGAACCACTGCCGGCGCGCGTCGACCGAGATAAACATCTTCCCCGGACTGCCGCGCAGTTCTTCGTCGAACTGATGCTCGATACCGCTCTGACCGGAATCTTCCATGCCCACCGAGCCCAGCACCTGCGCCGCCAGATCACGCGCGGGATAGAACCGCTTGGGCTCTTTCTGGAAGTGAATTCCCTGCAGCTTCAGCGAATTGATGCGTTCGATGGTCTCGTCCTTGGCTTTGCGCGCTACCCAGCAGAAGGTCTTGTGCGCGCGGCAGTCCGCCAGCACGACGTTATAGTCGTCGCCCGTGATGCGCGTGATGAGCGAAACCGCGGTAGGGAGATCCTTAACTTCGGTGGGCACGGCGAACGCAGAATCGACCAGCACCGACATGGCCAGTTCGTGCCCGCCACGGTCATAGATCACTCCGCGCTTGGCAGCCAGCGGAATCGCACGCTGCTGCTGATGTCCGGCCTGTTTGACGAACTTGCCGTAGCTGAAGATCTGCAGGAAGACCAGGCGTCCGCAGATGGCGACACACCACAACAACAGGACGGCGCCCAGCAGGTAGAGCCGGGAGTTCTTGCCGGAGGTGGGATTAGTCGCCATGACTCTTACACCTTGTCATTTCGACAATGCGCGAAGCGTAGAGGAGGAATCTGCTTTCTGCCCGTGCCGGCAAACAGCAGGTTCTTCGTCGCATTCGCTCCTCGGAATGACAGAAGAACTGAGGCATTGCCATCTGAGACAAACATGGCGGCCCTTGTACAGACAGGCCGCCGCCGAGATGCAGCCGAGCTTCGCTCGGCGGGGGCGGACGAATGCGTCCGCCGCCACACGATTCTGTCTACTGACCCGGGATCACCGTCATTGGCACAGCACTCGCCATGACCGGCGCTTGACCTTCGCCGGATGTGGCGTCCATGCGGATCACTTGTCCCGGTTCCGGTGGAACCAAGCCAATGCGGCGCGCCAGCACGTCAATCCGTTCGGGATCGCGCAAGGAAGCATCTTCCAGGCGAAGAGCGTGATTCATCTCAGTCTTATCGCTGAGTTCCCGCTTGGCCGATTCGATCTGGTAGCCGTACTCGATCGCCTTGAAGTGCTGCCAGGCATACGTAAAGACCAGCAGGAACAGGCAAGCCAGCGCAGTGCCGAACTGCTTCATCTCACGGTTGCGCCGCGGATCTTCCACCTTGACCAGACGGGAGTTATCAATCGCCTTGGAGAAGTAGATCTCGGGTGTACCCGTCCAAAACGAACGACGCTCCGCCACCGGACCCGCACTGTGCATTGTTGCCGCTGCTGCCGCCATTATGCCGCCCCCATGAAAACCTGGTCACCCTGTGGAATCTGCATCGTGAAGAACGCTTGCAGTTCCTGATCGTCGGCCATGCCTTGCTGCTCCGACATTTGCCCGACCCGCTCCACCGTTGCCATCAAATCGCTTTTTAATCAAGCAGAAGACGGCATACGAGATGCCTAAGTGACTGGAGTTCAGACGTGTGCTCTTCCGATCTACCAGCGGATCTTTGTCCGCTTGGTCACCACCTGAATCTTGAGGCCCGGCACGCCATTACAGCTGTGCCGGGAACTCCGGCAGGTTTTCCGGAGCCAAACTCTAAAAGCCGGCTTTCGGCTTCCGCCACCTTCGGGTCCGGAAGCCGGACGCCGAGAGCCGGAAGCCTAAATTCTTTCCGCCGCCCGCAATTTCGCGCTGCGTGCCCGCGGATTGCGATCGCTCTCTAACTCAGTTGCCGTTACCGGCTTCTTGGTTAGCACCCGAAAGTGCTTGTCCTTATTCGCGCCCTCGCGGAAGGCATCCTTTACGATGCGGTCTTCCAGCGAATGAAAACTGATCACCACCACGCGTCCCCCTGGCTTCAGAATCCGCGGCGCCGCTGCCAGCAGCGCCTGCAGATCTTCCAGTTCGCGGTTTACGAAGATTCGAAGAGCTTGAAAGGTTCGGGTCGCCGGATGAATCCTTCGTTCGGCCTGATTCATTGGCCGGGCCGCGGCTGATATGACATCCGCAAGATGTGCGGTAGATCGTATCGGCCGCGACCGGACAATGGCTCTGGCGATTCTCCGCGACCTCCTTTCCTCTCCGAATTCGTAAATCACATCGGCAAGCTCGCGCTCGTCGAGGTGGTTTACCACTTGTTCGGCGGTACGCTCCGACCGCGGGTCCATCCGCATGTCGAGCGGTCCATCCGCCTGAAAACTAAATCCGCGCGCCGCATTGTCCAGCTGCAGGCTGCTGACTCCGATGTCAGCAAGCAGGCCGTCGGCCCTCAGACCTCGGACCTCAGCCAAACTCGCAAATGACCGGTTCAGCAGCGTCACTTCCGGCCAATCCAGTTCCTCATTCCGCGACCCGCTAAGGTCTGAGGTCTGAGGTCCGACGCCGGAAGCCCGAAGCCGGACACCCGCAATCTGCAGCGCTGCAGGATCCTTATCGAGGCCAATCAAATGTCCCGGTGCGCCGAGGCGTTTTGCGATTTCGTAACTGTGTCCGCCCAAGCCCACCGTGGCGTCGATATAGGTCCCACCCCGCCGCACGGCTAAAAAGTCGATCGCTTCTTTTAAAAGAACCGGAACATGGCTCGCTCTTCCACCGCCATGCCCAACCCCCTGAGGGGTGTCTGTTGATCCCTCGCCCACTAGATGCCCAGTTCGTCGAGCGTCTTCTCATCGTCAGGCGTAAACTTTTCTTCTGCGATCTCTCGCTTGAACAGCTCCAGGTTCCTGACGGTCAAGAAGGTCAAGTTTCCCAGAACCGCTACCTCGCCCTTGATCTGCCCGGTCTCGCGCAGCAACTGCGGCAGCAACAACCGTCCCTGCCCGTCCATCTCGACCTGCTGCCCGTAGTAGTTCGTCCGGTCGAGAAACTTTTTCTTCGTGGGATTGAAATTGGAGAGCCCTGTCAGCTTCTGCTCGATCCGCTCCCATTCCTCGAAGGGATACACTTGAGCAACCTTCCCATCCAAACTTGTGATGTAAAATTGCATTCCGTATTTCTCGTCGATCACCCGCTTGAACTCGGCCGGGACCTTGAGCCGTCCTTTTTCGTCGACCCGGGTTGGATGATTGCCGCGAAACATGTCTGTGAACCGCTACCACTGCCATAACGGAGGTCAAAAGCGTGCGAAGTTCGGTCAAAGTCGGGCGATTCGGGCTGTTTGTCGTGCTTTTGGGTCGGATTTCCACCGGCTCCTCGATTTCAGCTCTCGCTTCCCACTGCCCTAACTGTGCTTACCACTTCGTACCACTTTGTACCACATCTTAGCCCTAAGTCGTTTATTGTCAAGCAGAAACTTGATGGTGGCAGTCCTACTCCAACCCTGATTCGGGAAACTACGAAGGCTTGTGGTGAACCAAACCAGTGACCACAAGGGGTGGGGTTTACGGTCTTGGTTCTTTCGCTATTCTTTCGCTAAGATTCTTCTTGCTTCCCGCGACTGGCGCGGATTTTCTTGTGGAAATTCCGGATTCTTCTTCTCCGCACGCGAACCGCGCCATCCCTCTTCCCATCGATTTCATCCAAGACAAACGAATTCGTATCGCCCGAGGATGAATCATGAAACAGTTTCATTTGCCCCTGATCGCTGCGCTGCTCCTCATCACCCCGGCCTTCGCCCAGAACCCCGCCCCGCCGATCTACCCCGCGCCGGGAAATGCGGCCGATGCCCAATCACAACAGGAGGTTCCCGCGCAGGAAGGCTCGCAAATGCCAGTTTTCCGCGTGAATGTGTACGCGCGCAGCGCCAAGGCGGTCAATTACCGGCATCGCGGCGGTTCGACGACCGTGGACTTCAAGGGTACGAGCCTGATGCCCGCCATCACCGGCAAAGCCAAGGTCGACGGCAAGGCCGGCCGGCTCGCCATCGATGTCGAGCTCAATCACGTGGAACGTCCCGCCAGGCTTGGAGGCCAGTATCTGACATATGTATTGTGGGCTGTCACGCCCGAGGGCCGGGCGGTAAACCTCGGTGAAGTCTTGCCGGGGGACAATGGCAAGAGCCGGATGAACGTGACGACCGACCTGCAAGCGTTCGGCCTGATCGTGACCGCCGAACCCTATTTCTCGGTGACCCATCCCAGCAACGAAATCGTCGCGGAAAACGTCATCCTTCAGGCCACCAAGGGTTTTGAAGAGACAATCGACGCCAAGTTCGACGTTCTCGAAGGCGGACAATACACCATCGACGTTGCCGCCGATCAACTTCCTTCGGCGCAGGCACAACCCAACGTCCCGCTGGATCTGCTGGAGGCGCGCGATGCCGTCATGATTGCCAAGGCCGCGGGCGCCGAGCAGTATGCCTCTTCCAGCATCATGAAAGCCGAAGACATGTTGCAGCGCGCCGAGGATTACTACCAGCGCAAACAGGGCCGCACCCCGATCGGAACCGCCGCGCGAGGCGCTACCCAGATGGCGGAAGACGCTCGCGTACTGACTTTGCGCAGAAAAGAGCAGGAGCGCGAAGAGGCCGCGCGTCGCGCCGCAGCGGACGCTCAGGCGAAAGCCGAGGCCGACGCGCAAGCTGCCCAGCAGCGCGAACAGGAAGCCCAGACTCGTTCCGACGAAGACGCCCGACGACGCGCCCAGGCCGAACGAGCGCAGGCCGAAGCCGAGCGCCAGCAAGCGGCAGCTCTAGCCCAACAGCAGCAATCCCAGGCCCAGGCGGAAGCCGCCCGCCAGGCAGCCGAAGACGCGGACCGCCAGAAACAGGAAGCGCAGCGGCAAGCCCAGGAAGCGATCCGGCAAAAAGAAGAAATGCGAGCGCGTTTGCTGGCACAACTGAATCAGGTATTGCAGACGCGCGACACGGCGCGCGGATTGATCGTCAGCATGCCCGATGTCCTTTTTGATTTCAACAAATACACGCTGAAACCGGAAGCCCGCGAGCGTCTCGCCAAGATCTCGGGAATCGTGCTGGCCTACCCTGATCTCAAACTGGAAATCGAGGGCTACACCGACAGCATCGGCAGTGACGACTACAATCAAACCCTCTCCGAAAAGCGGGCCGGTAGCGTGCGCGGGTACCTTGTCTCCTCTGGGGTGACACCCGATCACTCGACCGCAGTCGGACTCGGCAAGGCGAATCCGGTGGCCGACAACAGCAACGCCGCCGGCCGCAAGCTGAATCGGCGAGTGGAGATGGTCGTCTCGGGAGACGTCATCGGCTCTCAGACACCGGCACCTTCGACCATGCCCGGGTCGGCTCCCGTAAACCAGTAACCGCGACTCCTTTGCGAACTCCGCGTTGCGCTGCTGGTTACCGCGGAGTTCTCAAAGGAAAACCTCGATTGCGAGTCTGGGCTTCGTCCGCTGCCTGTCCCACGCGCTGCTGGATCTAAGCTGATTCAATCCGCATGCCGCATCATCTCGAATTCGAGCAGTGGGTTCCCTTCCCGCTCGATCGCGTGTTTGCGTTCTTCTCGAACCCCGAAAACCTTCCTCGGATCATGCCCGCGTCGAGCGGCACGAAACTGATCGCGCTCCATCGCATGCCACCACCCAGTCCTCCCGTCCCAGCGGGGGATAAGGCAGCGGGCGTTGGTTCCACGATCAGCACCTCGTTCCGTATCTTGCCTCTGCTTCCCTTTCGCGCCCAATGGCTCGCCCGTATCACCGAATTCGAATGGAATCATCACTTCGCCGACGTGCAGGACAAAGGTCCGTTCAAGAGCTGGCATCATCGCCATGAGTTTGTGGCGCAGCTCCGCGACGGAATTGCGGGCACGCTGGTGCGTGACCGGATCGACTACGAAGTAGGATTCGGTTTCGTGGGCGCGATCGGGAATGCGTTGTTCATCCGCCGCCAGATGGAGAACACGTTCGCACAACGCCGGCAGGCTCTGCCGCAGCTTCTCGCGGATGAAAACCACAGAGGACACTGAGGACACAGAGAAACAAAAGAAAGACCGCCGCAATCGAACGGCGGCCATTGCTGCTCCGTGTCCCCTGTGTCCTCTGTGGTTGTGATTTGCCTTTACTTCGAAGGCTCGACAAACACAGCGGTCCCATAAGCCAGCACTTCGGTGACGCCCTGCATCACTTCGGTCGCGTCGTAGCGTGCGCCCACCACGGCATTTCCACCCATGGCGGCGGCATGTTGCAGCATCAGGTCGAAGGCTTCCTGGCGTGTCTTCTCACACAAATTGGTGAGCAGCGTGATGTTGCCACCGACCAGCGTTTGCAGACTGGCGCCGATGGTTCCAAAGATAGAGCGCGAGCGCACGACGATGCCGCGCACCACGCCGAGCGTGCGAGTCACCTTGAATCCGTCGAGTTCAAACTGCGTGGTCACCATGTTGTGAGCCACCATCCTGCCAGCGCTGTAGCCGGTTGCCATTGCGGAGAGTCCTTTCTGGGGTACCACCGAACTGGTCACTATAGCGCGGGCCCGGGGTCAGGGCGAGTACTTGGGATTGTTCGTTACGGATCAGTCCGAAAAGAAAGACCCGCAACCACAAAGGACACGAAGTATCACGAAGGTTCCGAACTTCCAGCTGTTTCCTTTGTGTAACTTCGTGACCTCCGCGGTTAAGGCATTCAAATCGAGCCACCAGCGAAACACTCGCTCTCATTCCAGTTCTGCGGTGATGAAGAATTCCTGCGACGAGTTGTCGTATTCAACGCGAAGCACATTCGGCTTGCAGCAGACCTGGCAGTCTTCCACGTAGCTCTGGCGGCGTCCGGCGGACTCGTCCACCGACGTGGTATTCCATTCTCCGCAGGACGCGCATTGGAATCCGGATTCCATGGGAAAGAGCATACCTTAGCGGGCTTAGGCCAGTTCAGAGGCGTCGTCCAAAGTGCCGCCGGATCCCGCCCGAAGAATTCCAGCTCCGCGAAAGCAGGTGCGGAACAAGGCGGAGAGACTTCGCAGGGTGACGCAACTCACACAAACTGGCGAGTGAAATGGCGATGGTTCGCCAATGATCCGTTCACTGTTCGAAAGTGACCATTTTTCATTATGCGGATTCCCATATCATCCACAACTATGAAGGCTAGGAAACCTACTCTCAAACAAGTACAAGCGGTTCATTGCCCGACTTGCGGCGCGGGTCAAGGCAAGAAATGCGAACTCTGCACGGGACACCCACGTACACAGCCGCATCGTGAACGGCGCTTGCTTGCATCGGATTGAGTGTCGCACCTAGGCAGCAGGCGCTTCCCAGCAGCGCACGGCTTGCCCGAGCTGCAAATCCGCCTCGTCCGCAATGACCATTATGGCTGAAAGCAGTTGGCCTTGATCGAGTTCGCCTTGGTGAAGTTGTAACGTCTGGAACGTGACCACCTGAAACAACCTTGACTCCTCGACGAGCATCGCGGGAGAGTAGCCCTGGTCTCGCCGCCTTTGTCCGTGCGCAGTAGCGACGCTGGAGACGGGCAGACGGGCATCCTTGGCAAGACGTAAGCGGCAAACCAAGTCATGGAACAGCGCGGGCAGATGGAAGGTGCGGTCCTCATCATCGAGGGAAATACGGGTGAGTGATGGTAGAAGATTCACCCGCCTCAGCCATTCCTTGATCGCAGGTGCGACTTCTCGCTCAAGTATAGTCGCCACACTTTTTAGCTTCTTAGTCATCCTACCTCGCGTTATCGGAATTCCGTCATGGGCACGATCTCTTCACCCAGTCTCGCAGCTTTGAGGATTCAGAAATGTTCAAAACAGTACAAAAATCATTCCTCACTTGGTAGTTTGATTAAATCAGGCCCTGGCGCACATTGATCTGGATGAAGCTGGGCGGTTGCGCGGTAAGTCGTTGAGCCTTCGTGTAAGTGATTGA
>OBLW0100003798.1_pt1 | contig 11675 bp, 10 predicted proteins | sample 1520161 | NCBI WGS metagenome assembly OBLW01 (sample SAMEA3539309, study PRJEB22396) | soil metagenome | biome: tundra; feature: field; material: soil | place: USA | collected 2010-05 | depth 0.15 m
ACTGTAGCGATTCGAACCGCGATCCGAAAGTGGTCTGCGTGGTGGAAGAGCCGCACAACATCGCGGGCATCGAGACCACGCGCCAGTTCGAGGGACGATACCACGTGCTGCACGGCACCCTTTCTCCCCTGCGCGGCATCGGCCCGGACTCGCTCAAGATCAAAGGGCTGGTGGAGCGCATCGGTCAAGGCGAAATCCAGGAAGTGATCGTGGCCACCAACCCGACCACGGAAGGCGAAGCCACGGCCGTCTACCTGGCGCGCCTGCTGAAGCCGTTAGGCGTGAAGGTGAGCCGCATCGCCATGGGCATCCCGGTAGGAAGCGACCTGGAGTTTGCCGACGAAGTAACCATCTCGAAGGCCATGGAAGGCCGGCGAGAAATGTGAGCGGCTAGGTCGCCGGGCGAAGGCGTTAGACATAGTTTATACTAACCGTTTCCCCCTCTTCGGGGGGTCCAAGCCCATGAAGTTTGCGCGTGAGGGGGGACTTGTGTACTTCCAAGACATAACGCTCAGTATTGGACCTTTGGCAACTTGATCGAGACGGCGAGTCCCACTGAAAATAGTCGCGTGTGGACCGATAAGCATATTGGATTGAGCCCTGGGGAGGAGACGTAAAGGCCCCCGTTCAAGCCAATTCGCAGGAATCAATCACAAAAAAGGCGGCGAAAACATGACTTTCCGTTCCAGACCGCAGAACCACTTTGCGGTTCTATCTCCCGGCGGACCGGCGTTGCCGAGCGTTTTCCATAACGTCCATGCCGACAATCGCCGGCGCCACGACCTGATGGCTAAGATGCAAAGGTTGCGTGGCACGGTGTATGGAGCCGACGGGGCGGTTCGCCCGGCGGACCTGACAGCCGACGGCCGGCACAAAAGCGACGTGGACGAGCGGAGCTGGCATGTGCTTTCGCTGGATGCCAGCGGCAACGTGGTCGCCTGTTTGCGCTACCTTGAAGAGAGCCACGCATCGGGCTTTGAAAGTCTCTGGGTGCGACACGCCGCGCTGGCTCGGTGCCCTGTTCGAGGGACGCAATTCCGCCGCGCAGTGGAATCGGAGATGCGGCGGGCCCGGCGCGTACCCGAAGGCTTCGGAGAAGTGGGAGGCTGGGCCGTAGCGGAGGATCATCGGGGGACGCTGGAGTCGGTACGGATCATATTGGCAACTTACGGTCTGTTGGAACTGCTGGGTAGCTGCGCGGGCGTCGCGACAGCCACATTTCGTCACAATTCCGCCATAATACTGAAGCGGATTGGCCTCAGCCCGCTCCAGGCGGATGGCGAAGAGATTCCGCCATATTATGACCCTCAGTATGGGTGCTTGATGCAAGTTCTCCAGTTCGATTCACGGTTGCCGAATCCAAAGTACCGCGAGTGGATTCTGGAATTATGCTTGGATCTGGCCACGGCCCCGGTGATGTGCCGGGAGAACGTGGACACCACCATGGGGCACGTGTGGCGCGGCGCCGAGGCGTCTGAGTTGGAGACCGCCGTGGCGTGACGAAACAGGAGGGTTTCAGGATGCTACAGCTATACCAGGCCGCTCTGCTGGAGTGGGCCGAGGCGGTGGGCCCGGAAAACGTGGTGACGGGGACCGCGTCCCTGCGCGCCGCGGAGAAGGGAACCTTTGAGACGGGCCACACGATCCCCGCCATCGTCCGTCCAGGCGGTCGCCAGGAGGTGCAGGAATGCCTGCGCATCGCCAATCGATGTGGGGTTCCCGTATATCCCATCTCCAGCGGCCTCAATTGGGGCTACGGCTCGCGCGTTCCGGCGGCGGACGGCTGTGTGCTGCTGGATCTTGGGCGAATGAACCGCATCGTCGACTTCAGCGAGAACCTGGCCTACGTCACGGTGGAACCGGGCGTGACGCAAGAGCAGCTCTACGCGTTCCTGAGGGACCGGGGATCGAGTTTATGGATGGACGCCACGGGCGCCAGCCCGCATTGCAGCCTGATCGGCAACGCCGTTGAGCGGGGCTTCGGCCATACCCCGTACGGCGACCACTTCGCACACACCTGCGGTCTCGAGGTGGTTCTTCCCACCGGCGACGTGATCGAAACCGGCTTCGCGCGGTTCCCGGACGCGCTGGCGGCGCCCTTGTACCGTTGGGGCTTGGGTCCGTCGCTCGACGGTTTGTTTTCGCAGTCGAACTTTGGGATTGTCACGCGCATGACCATTTGGCTGATGCCGAAGCCTGAGTACTTTCAGGCCTACTACTTCCGCGGTGAAGAAGCCTGTGGCTTGGGGGGTATCATAGACGCACTACGGCCGTTACGGCTGAGCGGAACCATTCGCAGCGCGTCTCACATCGCCAACGATTACAAGGTATTGTCCGCGCTCCAGCAGTACCCATGGCGCGAAACTCAGGGCCAAACCCCTCTCGAAGGCGGCCAGATGGCTCGGTTCCGGAAAGAACTGAGGATTGGAGTCTGGAATGGATCGGGGGCCCTCTATGGGACGAAAGCGCAAGTGAAGGAGGCGCGGCGTCTCCTGCGGAAAGCTCTGAAAGGCTCCGCGCAGCGGCTGCAATTCCTGGACGACCGCACAATGCGGTTGGCAAGCCTGTTCGCGAAGCCCTATCGCCTGATCAGCGGGTGGGATCTGGAGCGGACCCTCACGGTTTTGAAACCGGTGTACGGGTTGATGAAGGGCATTCCCACGGAGCATCCCTTGGCGAGCACCTATTGGCGTAAGCGCACCCCTCCGCCTGCCATAATGGATCCCGACCGTGACGGGTGTGGTCTGCTCTGGTGCAGTCCGGTTTCGCCCAACGACGGCGCGTGCGCGGAACGTCTCACGGCGCTGGCCGGCGAACTGCTGTTGCGGCACGGATTCGAGCCGGCCATTTCACTGACTATGATCAGCGGACGGGCCCTGGCCTGCATCATTTCGATCGCATACGACCGTGAGATTCCCGGCGAAGATGGGAGGGCGATGACATGTTATCGCCTTTTGTTGCAGGAGCTTGCGAATCGGGGATATCATTCGTATCGTCTGAGCATCGGCATGATGTCCGCGATGGGTGAATCAGGCCCCTACGCGGACTTGCTGCGGAACGTCAAACAATCGCTCGATCCAGCCGGAATTCTGGCCCCGGGGCGATATGTACCAAACTCGCAACCGTCGCCGATTCCTCTCTATCCCGCGATGCCGTGCGCGCTTTAATGCGCTCCACTGGCCCAAACCAAGGTACCAGTACTCCCTGCCATAACATAGCCCAAAAAACTGGCTCAACCTAAGTGCTTTCTGGTGTACACTCGAAGTCGAAGTATAGGAGTGGTGCATTCTGAATGCTTGAAGCGGCCAGCCAATGCACCGCCGGAGGAAAGATAAAGGTATGTCTCGAAACACGTTTCTTTGCGCAGTTCTGGTGCTCGGAGGCATGGCGGGGAGCGCCTTGGCCTCGCCACTCTCAGGAAGCTTCAACTTGACCGGAACGATCACCGTGACGCCGACGGTGATCGATTGGAACAGCGACGCAAGTCCGTTCCTGGCCCAGATGTTCACCTTGTCCGCCGGCACCGGCTCATTTAGCGGGGAAAATGGACAGAATACACTGGATGATCTGGCGACCGCATCCGAACCGGTAGGCATTATGTTCGCTTCGGATCCCTTCATCAGTTTCGATGTAGTGCCAGGGTTGCCTAGCCTTTTGATCGACTTCATCAGCCCCGGCACGGGCGGAGTCGCGGGTTGCAGTCTTCCGACGCCTGCGGTGGGCCAGACATGCACGCCTGCGAATCCCCCCAACGGTTCACCGTTCACTTTCATTAACGACAATCCGCCGACCGCCATTCAATCCTCGGCGCAGTGGGTTTTCACAGGCGTTACGAGTGATGGGGCAAGTGCGTGGATAGGAGACTTTACTGCCCAGTTCAGCCAGCCTTACCAAACGGTCCTGGCGGATTACGCAAGCTCGGGATCCCTTACCGCCTCCTTTTCGGGAGTCGTCGATGTTACGTCAATTCCCGAACCGGCTTCGTTCGTCATGCTGGGGCTCGGCTTGGGTGCCATCCTGGTAACCCGAAGGTACAAACGGCAGTAATTATTCGGCGGTCTTTCCCTGCCTGATTTTGATCGGGCGTGCCCGCCCCCCCAGTGGGGCGGGCCTCCCGGTCTGTCTTCTTGTCCCCTAGCCTCAGAAATTCACGATGGAGGCGAAGCCTGCCGGGTCCAGGCTGGCTCCGCCTACCAGGACGCCGTCGATTTCGGTCTGAGCCATCAGTGACTTCACGTTATCGGGCTTAACGCTGCCGCCATAGAGAATGCGTGTGGATGCCACTGCCGCCCCGCCGTAATGCGCCCAAACCTGCCCGCGGATCATGCGATGCGCCTCGGCGGCGATCTCCGGCGTGGCGGTTTTGCCCGTTCCGATGGCCCATACCGGTTCGTACGCAATCAGAATCTTTGCGAACTGCTCCGGGGTCAGGCCCGATATTCCTTTTTGGAACTGGCTGACCAGCACCGTCTTGGTGCGGTCGCCTTCGCGCTCTTCCAGGCGCTCGCCCACGCACACGATGGGGGTCAAGCCGCATTCGAGTGCGGCCAGGGTGCGCTTCAAAACGGTTTCGTCGGTTTCGCCGAAATACTGGCGGCGCTCGCTGTGCCCGACAAGGACATGGGTAGCGCCCACGGCCTGTATCATGGGTCCGGAGATTTCGCCGGTGAAGGCGCCCTCTTTGGCCCAGGCGATGTTCTGCGCCCCAATCTGGATGCGCGATCCACGCGCGGCTTCCACGGCCGCGGCCAGGCACGTAAAGGAAGGACAAATGACGGTCTCGCAGTGGTCGGAGTTCTCGACCAGCGGCCGGAATTTCTCGAAGAACGCAGTGGTTTCCGCGGGCGTCTTGTACATCTTCCAATTGCCCGCCATAACAGGTTTTTTCATAGGATTTGCCTCAAAAAGCTCTCGCCATTGGCGATCGTTACGTTAAAATTGGCGGCCACGGTCTGGCCGATATCGGAGAGCGACCCGCGCAGCCCGAGCGCCGCGCCGTGGCGCATCTTTGGACCGCAGGCCAACAGGGGCACGTACTCACGGGTGTGATCGGTGCCGGGGACGGTGGGGTCGCAGCCGTGGTCGGCGGTGAAAATCGCCAGGTCGTCCGGGCGAAGTGCGCGTTCAAAATCCGGCAGCCAGGCGTCGAACCGTTCGAGCGCGGCGCCGTAGCCTTCCACATCGTTGCGATGGCCGTAGAGTTGGTCGAAATCCACCAGGTTGACGAAGATCAGGCCGGAATCGACGGCGGCGAGCGCGTCCAGCGTCTTGTTCATGCCCTCGGCGTTGCTCGTGGTTCTCACGTACCCGCGTACACCGCGGCCGAGGAAGATGTCGAAGATCTTGCCCACGGATTCGACGAACACGCCGCGTTCCTCCAACTTGTCGAGGAGCATGCCGCGGGGCGGCGGAACGGCGTAATCGTGCCGGTTGGACGTGCGGGTGAAGGCGCCGGGCGACCCGAGGAACGGGCGTGCGATGACGCGCCCCACCTCATACGGGCCGCGAAGAATCTCGCGCGCGGTTTCGCAGATCTTGTACTGCTCCCAAAGCGGAATCACTTCTTCGTGGGCGGCCACCTGAAAAACGCTGTCGGCCGAAGTGTAGACGATGGGCGAGCCGGTGCGCATGTGCTCGCCGCCGAGCTCCTGAATGATCTCGGTACCGGAGGCCGCCTTATTGCCGAGCGCGCGGCGGCCGGTTTGCCGCTCGAACTCGTCCATCACTTCGCGCGGGAAGCCGTGCGGATAAAGTGGAAAGGGCCGGTCCAGGTGGATACCCGCCATTTCCCAGTGTCCGGTGGTGGTGTCCTTGCCGGGCGATGCCAGCGCGCAACGGCCGAAAGCGCCCTCCGGGCATGTGGCGGGAGCGATGCCGGTGAGCGGTTTGATGTTGCCGAGCCCCAGGCGGCCCAGGTTCGGCAGCGCCAGCCCTCGCAGCCGCGCGATGTTGCCCAAAGTGTCGGCGCCGGGGGGATCGTGGAAAGCGGCGGCGTCGGGCATGGCGCCGATCCCCACGCTGTCCAGGACGATCCAGATTACCCTTTGGAACACAGAATTCGACTGTAACACGCCGCTGCGGAACACCCGGACTGCTAGCATAAGCGATTGGACGGAGTCATCGTAATCGACAAACCGGAAGGCTGGACGTCGCACGACGTCGTGGCGAAGGCTCGCGGCATCGTCAGGACCAAGCGCGTCGGGCACCTGGGGACCCTCGACCCCATCGCCACGGGGGTGCTGCCGCTGGTGATCGATCGGGCCACGCGGCTGGCGCAGTTCTATACGCGCAGCGGCAAGGTCTACGAGGGCGTGGTGCGGCTCGGCTGGTCCACCGACAGCTATGATCGCGCCGGTGAACCAACCAGCGAGAAGGCCGAAGTGACGCCGGACGCCGCGGAGGTGGACCGCCTGTTGGAGCGGTTTCGCGGCGAGTTCTGGCAGACTCCGCCGCCGGTCTCCGCCAAGAAAGTGGGCGGCCAGCGCGCCTACCATCTGGCGCGCCAGTCACTGCCGGTGGAGCTGGAACCTGTAAGCGTACAGGTTTTCTCGTTGACCCTGCTGGAAGTCAACGGCCCGGACATACGTCTGCGCGTACACTGTTCCGGTGGAACCTACGTGCGCTCCATCGCGCACGACCTGGGCCGGGCGATGGGCTGCGGGGCGCATCTACTGGAATTGCGGCGCACGGCGAGCGGGGAGTTCGAAATCGGCCAGGCGCTCACGATTCCGCAGCTCCAGGCGCTGGCCGCCGAGGATCGCCTGGCGGAGGCCATCGTCCCCGCCGCGAAAATGTTGCCGGAGTTCCCGTGCGTGTTGGTGGACGATGCAACGGTCGCACAGATCCGCAACGGCCGCAATTTCCCCGCGTCCCCGTTCCGCTCCCAGCCCGCCTCGCGCTACGTCAAGGCAGTGACTCGCGAAGGCGCCCTGGTGGCCATTGGAGAAGCGGTGCTGCCGAATATGTACCATCCGGTGGTGGTCATGTGAGCGAGGTGGGGCATGCTCGCGTAAAATAATAGCCATGCCATTCCTGAAGCGTTTTCTGCGAGCCGCCGCGCTCGCGTCTCTTCCGCTCGTCTGCGCATACGCGGACGTCACGCTGCCCGCGCTGCTCTCCGATCACATGGTGCTGCAACGCGGTCTGCCGGTCCACATCTGGGGGAAAGCCGAGCCCGCCGAAGCGGTCTCGGTCACCTTTCGCGGCGCCACGCGTGCCGCCACGGCGGACGAAATCGGGCACTGGTCCGTCTATTTGCCGTCCTCGGACGCCGGCGGCCCGTTTGAATTGACCGTCAAGGGCAACAATGCGGTCACGCTAAGCGACGTGATGGTGGGAGAGGTCTGGGTGGATTCCGGCCAGTCCAATATGGAATTCGCGCTGCGGACCGCCATGAACGCGACCGACGAGATAGCCGTAGCCGATCACCCCAGGATTCGCCAGTTCCACGTAAACAGACTGGCCTCGCCGTTTCCGCAGACCGAGGCCGCCGGCCAGCCTTGGAGCGTCTGCACCCCGCAGTCGGCCGGCAGGTTCTCGGCGGTGGCCTACTTCTTCGCGCGCGAGCTCGAAGCCAAGCTCGACGTCCCGATCGGCTTGATCGATTCCTACTGGGGCGGCACGCCGGTGGAGTCCTGGATGAGCCTGCGCGCCCTCTCCTCCAGCGCCCAGTTCATGCCGGCTTTCGCGCTGTGGTCCGACATGATCGCCAACTACTCGGTGCGAGAGGAACAGCGTCAAAAGAGACTGAAGGATTGGCAGGATGCCGTGGCGCGCGCCCAAGCCGAAGGAAAGCCAAATCCGCCGGCGCCGCCGGGCGATAGTACTCTGGATAACTCGTGGATGCCGGCCGGGCTATATAACGCGATGATCGCGCCGCTGACCTCATACCCCATCGGCGGAGTCATCTGGTATCAGGGAGAGAGCAACGCCTCGGCTGTCCGCGCGCCCTTGTATGCGGCCATGTTCGAAACCATGATCGTCGACTGGCGGCGCGCTTGGGGAGTGGGCGACTTCCCGTTCCTGTTCGTGCAGATCGCCAATTATAAGACTGCGCCCACCGCCGTGTGGCCCGAACTCCGCGAGGCGCAACTCCAGACGCTGAGCGTCGCCAAGACCGGAATGGCCGTTACTATCGATATCGGCAACCCGGACAACATCCATCCCACCAACAAGCAGGACGTGGGCAAGCGCCTGGCGCTGGCCGCCCGGGCGGTGGCCTTTGGCGAGAAGATCGAATACTCGGGTCCACTGGTGCGCGCGGGCGCCACAGAAGCGAGCGCCATCCGCTTGTGGTTCGACCACGCCGCCAGCGGCCTCGAAGCCAGGGGCGGGGCCTTGAAGGGTTTCATGGTGGCCGGCGCCAACCACCGGTTCGTTCCCGCCGACGCCGTTATCGATGGCTTTTCGGTGGTAGTGTCGAATGCCTCGGTTGCGAATCCGCTGTACGTTCGCTATGCCTGGGCCGACAACCCCGAATGCAACCTCTATAACAAGGATGGACTGCCCGCCTCGCCTTTCCGTTGGGGCGAATAGCGCCATGCGACTCTTCTTAGGAGTCGATGGAGGCCAATCCAGCACCAAGGCGGTCATCGGCGACGAGACCCGGCGCATTCTCGGCTCGGGCGTCGGAGGGCCATGCAACCACGCGGCCGCGGGCGAGGGACGGGCGCGCCTCGAACGCGGCGTAAGAGAAAGCTTGGAGGCGGCATGCGGGAATGCCGGCCTCGACGCGTCGGCCATTTGTTTCGAGGCGGCGTGCTTCGGCATGAGCGGCGGTCCGGAGGATAAGCCCGCCATCCTGGCGCCTATCCTGCGGACCCGGCGCCTGATTGTCACCACCGACGCCGTCATCGCACTCGCTGGCGCCACCTCGGCGGGGCAAGGAATCGCCGTCATCGCCGGAACCGGGTCCATCGCTTTCGGCCGCAACGCGGAAGGCCGCGTGGCGCGCGCGGGCGGCTGGGGCTACGCCTACGGAGATGAAGGCGGTGGATTCGACCTGGTCCGCCTGGCTCTGCGCGCCGCCCTCCGCATGGAGGAAGGCTGGGGCCCTCCTACCAGCCTGCGAGCCGCACTGCTTGCCGCCACCGGCTTGCTCAGCTCCAATGAAATACTGCACCGTTTTTACGGCGACGCATGGCCCCGCGCGCGGGTGGCCGCGCTCGGGCCGCTGGTGGATGCCGCCGCACTGCAGGGCGATGGCGTAGCCGTCGAGATCCTCAACCGGGCCGCCCAGGAACTGGCGCTGCTCGCCGCCGCGGTACGACGCCAACTCTGGAAGCCCGGCGAGGCCGTCGAGGTGGCATACATCGGCGGAGTATTCCAGAGCCGGACCCTGCTGGAACGCTTCCGGCGGTTGGTGGAATTAGAGGACGGCGACCGCTGTGGACCGCCCCTCCGCAGCCCGGCCGAAGGAGCTTTGTTGGAAGCCTACCGCGCCGGCTAAGAGCTGGGGCCAGAGTACGTGGGGCAGGTTGTCAACCTGCGGCCGATTGCCAATCGGCCTTTTCGCCCTGCCAGGATGCTTGTCCCCAGCCCTCAGCCGCCGCCACGGCCGCCGGCGGGCCGCGGTTTGGGCAGGGGCTTGCGCGGGAGCTTTCCCGGCCGCGTGGCCGCATTGTAGACGAAGGACGCTTCAATGGCCGCCATCTGAAGCACGTCGGCCCGCTGAACGTGGTCGTACACGTCCATGTTGGTGTGGTGCGTCAGGGTTTCGTAGTCCGCGGGGTCCTGGATGAACTGGAAGCCGGGCAGCCCCACGGCGTCGAACGACAAGTGGTCGGTAGAGCCCGTGTTGCGGAGCGTCACCGTATCCGCGCCGAGGTCGTGGAACGGCTCCAGCCAGGCCTCGAAGATGGGCTTGACCATGTCGTTTCCCTGGGCATAGATGCCGCGGATTTTGCCCGTGCCGTTATCGATATTGAAATAGGCCGAGAACCTGTCGTGCTCGGGGGTGGGCTTCATGACCGCAGGGTCCGCGAAGTGGGCTTTGACATAAGCCTTCGATCCGTACTCGCCTTCTTCCTCGCCGCCCCAAAGGCCGATGCGCACGGTGCGGTCCATCTTGAGATCGAGGCTCTTCAGGATGCGCATGACCTCGATTGCGATCACGCTGCCCACCCCGTTATCGGTTGCGCCCGTGCCATAATGCCATGAATCGAGATGCCCGCCGAGCATGACGACCTCATCTTTCTTGGCCGTTCCTGGAATCTCGCCCGTCACGTTGAACGAATCGGGGTTGTCGTCGATGTACCGCGCCTTCACTTCGAACTGCAGCTTCACGGGCACGGGCGGATTGTGCGTAAGCAAACGCGCGATGCGGTTGTACTGCTCGGTGGAGAGGATGACCGTGGGCAGGTTGTCCTTGGACTCCCGGTCGGCCCCGCCTCCTTGGATGGTCCCGCCATCGAAAGAACTGGAGCTCCGAACAATCACGAGAGCCCCCTCCGTTTTCAGGAAGGTAACGAGGTCCGCCTGAAACTGGCGGCGCTGCTCCGCGGTCATCGCCGGCTGGCCGGCGGCGCCAGGTCCGCCACGTCCGCCGCGGCCGCCGCGGCCCGCGCCGGGAACGGGGAACGCCGCGATTTCGGCTAACTGCTCGGCCGAGTAGCGCGTAAATTGGGAGCTGGTGGAAGGCGCCAGATCGCGCTCCGCCGACATCAGGACCATCTTGCCGTTCAGTTTTCCTTTGAACCTGTCCATGTCGGCCCGTGTCTGGATTGTGGCCATCACGGCGTCGCCAGTCACCACGCCGTCGGTTCCCGGAGTCCACGCCATGGGCGCGCCGATCAGCGGCGAATAGGAAGGCTCGAGCATGTGGCCCGAGTAGTAGCTGTACGTCCACCCGCGGCCGAACGGCCCCCACTTCTCCTCTTGCGGATTGCTCACGCCAATCTCCCGAAGCGTCTTGACGCACCAGTCGCCGGCGCTCTGAAATCCCGGCGAACCGGCCAGACGAGGTCCGTTGACGTCGGTCAGATAGAACAGGTAGTCCATGGCCTTGGAGTTGGAGAACGCCTCCGCCTTGATCTGGTTCACGACGGAGAGGTCCACTCGCTCCTGAGCGATGAGCAGCATCGGAAGGAGCGGAAGAAGCACGATACAAAAAAGTTTTCGAGACATAAGCGCCGATTGCCAGAGGATATCACACAGGCTCCTCCGAAACTGGCTTGCAAGGCGGTAGAATAGAAGCATGGCCAGAGGTTGGGAACGAGAGCCGGTGGCGGCGGCGGTCGCCGGCATGGCCAAGGACCATCGCGACGCCGTTTCTGAAAATGCCCCCGATCCGGAAACGCTTCAGTTGATCCGCAAGAAGGAATCCATCCAACTCTCCCGCGTCAGGGTGATCAGGGAGTTGAAATCCTCACAGAATCCGCGGTATAAGGCCATGATGGTTAAGGCTCTGGCGGATCTGGACGCGCAACTGAGGACCTTCAAGCCGGATTAGCGAAGCTGCCGCCGGGCGCCTGGCTGGAGGCTCCCGAGCAACGCCGCCGCGCGGTTGCAAGCGGGCGGACGGTAAGGGTCGGGCATGCCCGGCCCTTTAGTTATAATGGCTGGACAAATCGCGGACCCGGCCGCCGGGTGGCTGCTGGAAGGCAACTTGTCCGTCCGTTGGCAGGAGTCTCGGCACTCCAATAACACAGAATCCGATAAAGCATTAAGGATGTGGG
>OBLW0100003799.1_pt1 | contig 11675 bp, 8 predicted proteins | sample 1520161 | NCBI WGS metagenome assembly OBLW01 (sample SAMEA3539309, study PRJEB22396) | soil metagenome | biome: tundra; feature: field; material: soil | place: USA | collected 2010-05 | depth 0.15 m
ACTGCCCGTCGAGAGGGTCTGGGGCGAATGGAACAAATGGGCCGAAAAATCGACGGTTCCATCGCGCGGGCTCGCAGTTTTGGAGGAGACCGGCTGGATGCAGCATTTTCCGGAAGTCGCGGCCATGCGCGGCACGCCGCAGGAGCCGGAATGGCATCCGGAGGGCGATGTTTTCACCCACACGCAGTTGTGCCTCGACGCCCTTGCCGGGATCGAGGCATGGCGTTCATCGGATCCCGTGCGCCGGCGGCTCCTGATGCTGGCCGTCCTCGCGCACGATTTTGGGAAACCATCGACAACCGAGCACGCCGAAAGGCGGGGCGCACTCCGATGGATCAGCCCCGGCCATGAGGCGGCCGGCGGACCGATCGCGGAGGCGTTTCTTCGGAGGATTGGGGCGCCGCTCGAACTTGCCGCTCCCGTGGTGGCCCTTGTCGTGCACCACCTCGCCCATCATCACGGGCAGGCCGGCGAGTTTTCGGATTCCCAGATTCGCCGGCTCGCGCGGAAGCTTTCGCCGGCGACGATCGACGACCTGGCTCTGGTCATGACGGCCGATTCGCGGGGACGCCCGCCGAAGAATTCGCCGGAGACCGCCGCATTGATCGCCCAGCTGGCCTCCCGTTCGCATGAACTCGAGGTTCGAAATGCGGCTCCGAGGCCGATCATGCTCGGCCGCCACCTGGTCGCCCTGGGACGAAAGCCGGGCCCGGAATTTTCGGTCGTGCTGGCCGCCGCGTTCGAGGCCCAGTTGGACGGGGCGTTTCGGGACGAGGAGGGCGGCCTGGAATGGCTGAGGCGCCATCTTGAAGGAACGAAGAATGGGTGATCCCGCTATCGACATGGCCGCATTGAAGCCCGACAGCGCACTGGACGGCCATCCGCCGAGCCCCGTCCGGGCCTTCCAATGGGATCTGGCGCGGCAGGTCGAGAGGCTCGATTGGCTGGTCGCCCAACTGCCCCGCCTCGCGGATTGGGGGTATCAGGAGCTTTATCTCCACTTGGAGGACGCCGTGGAGTACCCGAGCCTGCCCGGCGTGGCGCGAAAGGATGCGTACTCGCACCGTGAGCTCGGGAGTCTGGTCCGAGTCGCGACACAGGCGGGCCTGGGCGTCGTCCCGATCGTCAATCTTTTGGGGCATACGCAGTACCTGATAAAGGTGCCCGGGCTCCGCGACCTGAACGAGTGCCGGGCGCCCGATGGTTCCCCTCTGCCGCAGGGCCAGGTTTGCCCGCTTCACCCGCGCATGGCCGAAATCGCGGGAAAGCTTTTGGGGGATGTCGCGGAGTTTTGCACGGCCGGCAAAGTGCATGTCGGCCTGGATGAGTCCTACAACCTGGGGCGGCATCCGCTGAGCCGCGCCGAAATTGAGAATGTTGGCCTGGCCGCCCACTTTGCGGGATACGTCCAACGGCTGCACGCGCAGGTGATGCCTCTGGGCCTGCGCCTCGGCCTGTGGGCGGACATGCTTGCCCTGCTTCCGGAGGCGATTGGCCTTCTTCCCTCCGGAGTCATCGCCTACGACTGGTATTACCATCCGTTTCGGGGAAAGCCGCGCCTCGAAGTCCGGAATTTCGCGGAATACGATCTGACCCCGGGCCTGCGCCGCCGGGGGATTGAATACTGGGGATGCCCGATGGCCGGGTCGTTCCGGCACGAGCCGCTGCCGATATTCCGCGAACGGCTGGGAAACATCATCGCCTGGTGGAACCGGTGCATTCGTACCCGGGCGGCCGGATTCCTCCTCACGTCCTGGGAGCCGCGGGGGCTCGCCGCAGAGTTGCCGATGGCGGTCGCAGCGGCCGCGGCCGGACTTTGGATCGAGAACGAAAGCGACCCGCGACGCCTGTGGGAACTGGGATGCCGGCGGGCGTTTGGCAAGCAAGGCAGGGCGTCCGCAACCCGGCTCTGGGACTCCGACCGGAAACCGTTCTGCGGTTACCCACGCTGGCAGGTCAACGACCGCTGGGATACAGCCGTCACGGACGAGCCGGTCGGGCCTTGGAGGCGCGAGGCGCAATTCTGCGCGAAGCTGGCTGTCTCCGGAAAACTGCCGCCCGCCGTGTCGGCCAGCCTGCGGTTTCGCGCCTACCTGGCCGAGCGCGACCTTTTCGTGCGACAGGCCGGAAAGGGAGTGATCAGCCTCCGCAGGGCCGGGGGTCGCAGCGGAGCCCTTGGGCGGGAATGGTTGCTCGCCGCATTGCAGCGCGAGGCTAGGGCTTTCTCCCGGATTCTTCCCGCCGCCCGCACGGCCGCGCGGGCGATGTGGCGGCGGACGAGGGATCCGGGCGAGATCGGGCCGAATGAGCGAATGCTGGCTGCGGACGGGCGACGGCTGAAGGAGTGGGAGGATTGGTTGCGCGGGTGCCGGCCGCGGGCGGGATCCGTTTGGAAGGCTTCGCCCGTTGCCGGTAAATGGCAGCTGATTTTCACGGTCACGGACGAAGCCCCGGCGCAGCAGAAGGTTGTGGTCGAGCGGTTGGGCCGGGATGGCGCGTGGGAGGAGATATACGGTCTGTTTCTTATCGAGTTTCTGGCCCGCGCCGCGCACCCGCGGGCGCGGCTGCGGTACCGCCTTTCCGTGCCCGTCGCGTGGGCCGGCCTGCCCGCGCCCCCGCCCCGGCTTCGTATCTGCGCGCGGGGATTCGGGCGATTAAAGCTGGGCCGCCCCATCCTGACAAACGGCGCCGTTACGTTCACGATCCAGGGTGGTGGATGGCGGACCGTGACCTTGGGGAGGCCTGCGCCCAAAAGGGCGTTTCCAGACTTCGATTGGGCCAAAAACCGGGGTGCATGGGAGCCTGCTTGGAAGGCGTGACGCCGAAGCCGCTCGGGGCCGCGGAGTTGGTCACATCCTCCAAACCGGCAGGCGTTCATACGAAACGAATCGTCAATGGCCGACGTCTAGCATAGGGTAACCACAATGCTTGCCGTCACAGAATTGCGCAAAACGTTCGTCTCGCCGGACGGTGAGCGCATCAAGGTGATCGATGTCCCCGAATTCCACCTTGGAGCCGGCGAGCAGCTGGCGCTTCGGGGTGAGAGCGGCTCGGGCAAGACGACCTTCCTGAACCTGATCGCCGGAATTCTGGCGGCCGACTCGGGCTCGGTGGAGATCGACGGCGTCAACCTGACGGCGCTTTCCGAGCCCCGGCGCGACCGCATGCGGGCGGAAAAGCTGGGCTACATCTTTCAGACGTTCAATCTTCTGCAGGGCTATACGGCGATCGAAAACGTCGCACTCGGCATGTCCTTTGGCCCCGGCGTGGACCGCGCGCGCGCCCGCGCGCTCCTGGAACGGATGGGATTGGGCAGGCACCTCCATCATTTTCCTCGGCAGCTGTCGACGGGCCAGCAGCAGCGCGTCGCCGTGGCGCGGGCGCTCGCCAACCGGCCGAAGCTGGTCCTGGCGGATGAACCGACGGGCAACCTCGACCGCCGCCGTGCGCAGGAATCCCTGCACCTGATCCGGGAGGCCTGCGGCGAAAATGGCGCCGCACTGCTCCTCGTCAGCCATTCTTCGGAGGTGCTGGCCCAGTTCGAGCAGGTCCGCGATTTCTCCTCAATCAACCGGGCCGAGCCATGACGCTTCCCCTGATCATCTACCGGTCGCTCCGGCAGCACGCCCTGTCGACTTTCGTCACGGCCGGCAGCATCGCGCTCGCATGCGGGTTGCTCATGTGCGTGTGGACGGTGAAGACCCAGTCGGAGACGACGTTCACTTCAACGACGACCGGATTCGACGCGGTTCTCGGCGCCCGCGGGTCGAAGCTCCAGCTCGTGCTGAACGCCATCTTTCACCTGGAGGCGTCGCCGGGGAACCTGGCCTGGGCCGACTACCAGTACATCAAGAATCATCCCGCGGTGAAGACGGCCATTCCGATCGCCGTCGGCGACAACCTGCGGGGATATCGGATCGTCGGCACCTTGGACGAGCTCTTCACCAGGGTTGAATACCTGCCCGGGCATAAGTTCGAACTTGAGCCCGGCGGGGGTGATGCCTCCTCGGGGCTTCCACGGCTGTTCAAGGAAGATGCAAAGGAAGCCGTGGTCGGATCGTTTGCCGCGGTCAAACTCGGACTAAAGGTGGGCGACACGTTCCACCCGTTCCACGGACTTGTATTCAACGCGAACGGCCCCAACGACCAGCACGCCGATGTCTACACCGTGACGGGAATCCTGCGGCCGACGAATACGCCTGTCGACCGCGTCGTGTGGATTCCGTTGCACGGCCTGCAGACGATGAGCGGCCATGATCCCCGTTACGCGACCGATGTCAGCGCGGTCCTCATCCAGCTGCGGTCGCCCACCGCGGGACTCATGCTCGACATCATGTACAATCGCCAGGGCAACCGGCTGACGTTCGCCTATCCGGTGAGCGCGATCATCGCCGACCTGTTCAGCCGGATATCCTGGTTCGACCGAATCCTCGCGCTCGTCGCGTACCTGGTCGCCCTTGTCGCGGCAGGTTCCGTCCTGGCGAGCATATACAATTCGATGAACGCGCGCCGGCGCGACCTTGCCATCCTGCGGGCGCTTGGCGCCCGGCGCCGGACGATCTTTGGCGCGGTCGTGGCGGAGTCGGCCTGCATCGGGGCCCTTGGATCCTTGGCCGGATTCGTTGTTTATTTCGCCCTGCTTGCGGTCGTGGCGGACATCGTCCGGCAGCAGACGGGCGTTGTCCTTTTGATCTGGGCGGGCCACCCCGTGCTGTTCTATTGCCCAGTCGCCATGACGGCGCTCTGCGCACTCGGAGGCATGGTGCCCGCGTTCAAGGCGTATCAGACGCCTGTCGCCGACACACTTGCGCCGGCTTCCTAGGTTGATATCCTACCCAAGAACCATGCGTCTCAGAACTCTGGCATTTTTCCTCGCCCTTTCCACGGTCGGAACGGCCTTCGCGGACGGAAATCTCTCGGCGCCGGAATTGGAGGACGGTTACCTGAAGCTCGGATTCGACAAGCTCGCGGGGTACAAGTTCGTCACTCCCGCGTACGATCCGGTCGCCGACCCGAAGGCGACGCCGCCGTCGGGAGAGGAACAGATCCCGGGCGTGGTGAAGGAATGGAGCGGCCACAAGGCCGTCATCACCGGCTTCATGCTTCCGACGAAGCTCGAAAACGGCAAGGCGGTGGAGTTCCTGATCATGGCCAACCAAATGGCCTGCTGTTTCGGGACGATTCCCAATATGAACGAATGGATCATCGTCCGGATGCCGAAGGGCGTGTCGGTCATCCAGGATGTTCCCATCTCGTTTTTCGGCACGCTGAAGGTCGGTGCGATGTACGAAAATGGCTACATGACCGGCATCTACGCGATGGACGCCGAGCGGATGGGCGACGTCAAGGAATAGATCACCGGGCGATATCGCCCTGGTTCAGGATCTTGAATCCGCGCTGGCTGAGCGCCTGGCTGGCCACGTCGGCGTCCTCGACATTGATCACCAGGGCCCCTTTGAAATGGGGCCGCTTGATGAAGCTGTAGATATAATGAAGATTGATCTCGGCCTCGACCAGCGCGGCGAGAACGCCCGTCAACTCGGATTCATCGGTCAATTCCACGGCGAGCACGTCGGACTCCACGTAGGGAAAGTCGTTGTTGATCATCAGCTCCCTGGCCTTGTCTGGGTCGTCGACGACCAGCCTGACGATTGCGCTGTCCGTCGTGTCGAGCACGGTGATGGCCATCACATGGACGTTCCTCTGCTTGAAGAGCGCAGTCAGATCGTGGAGGCGTCCGACCCTGTTTTCGGTGAAGACCGAAAACTGCTTCACCGGGGCGAGGGGACTGGTGCTGGTTTCGGCGGCCATCGCAGCAGCGGAATATGGAGGTAATTTGGCACGGGTCAACGACGGCGGATCATCCGACTGGCTAATACGAGACGGAAGAAAACTTCATTCGATGTTGTTTTGGCCTTTCCCATTTACTCGCGTTTCTCCAAAAACATCATTCGGCGTACGATGACGAAACGCAGCCCGTCCAATCCACTCAGCTCCAACAAGCCGCTGCTGCAGTGGGTGAAGAAAATGGCCGAACTGTGCCAGCCCGCGGCTGTTCACTGGGTCGACGGCTCGCAGGAGGAAAACGACGGGCTGTGCGCGGAGATGGTCAAGGCGGGCGCGCTCATCAAGCTCAACCCGAAGCTCTGGCCGGGATGCTTTTATGCGCGGTCCGACCTGAATGACGTGGCCCGCCTCGAGGACCGGACGTTCATCTGTTCGCAGTCGAAGGACGACGCCGGGCCGACGAACAACTGGATCGATCCGCACGAGATGCGCGCCAAGTTGAAGAGCCTTTTCAACGGCGTGATGCGCGGGCGCACGATGTATGTCCTGCCTTTCAGCATGGGCCCCGTGGGATCGCCCATGTCCGAGATCGGCGTGGAACTCACGGATTCCCCCTACGTGGTCGTGAACATGCGGATCATGGCGCGCATCGGATCGCGCGTGTTTGCCGAGATCGACAAGGGCGAAAAACGGGTCGTCCTGGGCATGCACACCGTCGGCCTTCCGCTTGCGCCCGGAGTCAAGGATGCGCGGTGGCCGTGCAACCCCGAAAAGTACATCGTCCATTTCCCCGAGACGCGCGAGATATGGAGCTTTGGGTCGGGCTATGGCGGCAACGCGCTTCTTGGAAAGAAATGCTTCGCCTTGCGGATCGCCTCAAACATGGCCCGCGAAGGCGGATGGATGGCCGAGCACATGCTGGTCCTGGGCGTCGAGGACCCCCATGGGGAAAAGACCTATGTCGCCGCGGCCTTCCCGAGCGCATGCGGAAAGACGAACTTTGCGATGATGATTCCGCCCAAGCCCTTCAAGGACAAGGGATGGAAGATATGGACCGTCGGGGACGACATCGCGTGGATGAAGCCCGACGCGGGGGGCCGCCTGCGCGCGATCAATCCGGAAGCCGGGTTCTTCGGCGTTGCGCCCGGAACTTCCGCCAAGACGAACCCGAACGCCATGGCGGCGCTCGCGAAGAACTCGATCTTCACAAATGTTGCGCTGACTCCGGACGGAAGCGTCTGGTGGGAGGGAATGACGGACGAGCCGCCGGTGGAATGCCTCGACTGGAGAGGCAGCGTGTGGACCGCGAAGACGGCGCAGCAGACCGGTGCGAAGGCCGCACATCCCAACGCCCGATTCACCGCGCCCGCGTCTCAATGCCCCTCGATCGATCCCGATTGGGAAAGCCCGGAGGGCGTGCCCATCAGCGCCATCATATTCGGCGGCCGGCGTGCGACGACGATGCCGCTCGTCTATCAGGCGTTCAACTGGACAGCCGGCGTGTACATGGGGGCGACGATGGGCTCGGAAATGACCGCGGCCGCGAACGGGGCCATCGGGACGGTTCGCCGCGATCCGATGGCGATGCTGCCTTTCTGCGGATATCACATGGGCGACTATTTCCGCCACTGGATCACCATGCAGAAGCGGCTGGTCGATACGCCGCGCGTCTTCCACGTAAATTGGTTCCGCAAGGACGCCGCCGGAAGATTTATCTGGCCCGGCTTCCGGGAGAACATGCGCGTGCTGAAGTGGATCGTCGAACGCACGCGCGGCCGGTCCCTCGGCCGGGAAACCCCGATCGGCTGGATGCCTCAATTCGAGGATATCGATTGGGCGGGCCTGGACTTTCCCCGCGAGCGATTCGACGAGCTGCAGGCGTTCAACCGCGAGGGATGGCTGAAAGAGCTGGCCGGGCACGAGGAGCTGTTCCTGGAGCTGCACGAGCGCCTGCCGAAGGAGATGATTTTCGAGCGGGAACTCCTGGCTTGCCGGGTGTGACCGGCGCGAATTCCGCGCCTACAGCGTTGCCGTCATCTCCATCTGCCGGCCCGGTTCGATCGGCGGAGCGTCGAGCCCGCTGAACTCCATCTCGTCGTTCTTGTAGAGCTTGAACTTCACCGGAGCGATCGCGTCCGCCGTTTCCCAACGCCATTTGCCAATGGAAACGAACTGCAGCGCCACGCCCTTGTCCCAGCTGAGCCCGGGTCCGTCCCCCCGGATGAACAGCCGGTTGCCGATGCCGATATAGGCGGTGACGAGGAGCCGGGTGGCGCCATCGGCCGACACGGCCACAGACGGAGCCCCGTCGTCGGGCGAGGATTGCGAGAATTCGAGGGCGAGCGGCTCGGTCGGGTTTGGCTCCCTTCGCTTCTCGCTGATATTCTCAATTCGGGGGGCGGCCGGCTGTTTTTCGCGGACGGGAGCAGCGGGTTTGACGGGCTCCGGCGCCGAACGGGCGGCACCTGCCCCGACGGGCACCGGTGGCTCCACGGGCCGTTTGGGGGCTCGCTTGCGCTCTGCCTTGACGGGCGCCGCGGCCGGTTCGGGCGCGCTCTTTTGCACTCCTGCAGAGGGCTTTCCCGGTGGTTCGGCCGCGGCTGCGCTCCCCTGGACAGCGGGGCCGGGAACGGAAGCATCCTGCCGCTTGGCGGGCACGGGCTCGCTCGCGGGCTCAGCCGGCGCCGATTCCCGCGCCGGCCCTGTCGCATCCGAAGAAGGGTGGGGTTTGGAAGCGGGATGAATCGGAGCGGCGCCGGCGGCAGATTCCGGATTCCCACCCAACCGGGCGATCCTGTGCTCAAATTGGTCGATCCTCTTTTCAAACTGGGCAACGCTTTCGTCGAATTGGCCGAGAAGCGCCTTTGTGGCGCTGCCTTGCTTCTGGACGGCGGATTCAACCTTCGCCCAATCGGCGGAGGCCCGCGCGACCTTGTCCGCGATGGATTCCAGCTTTTCGCTTTCGGAGCTGCGAAGCGAGGCAAGCTCCCGCTCGAGTTCCTCCTTTTCCTCGTCGGTCGTCAGCGCGAGCCGGGCCTGAAATTCCGCGATCTTCTCGTGCAGCTTCTGCGGAAGCTGTTCGGCGTGCCGGATGTTCTTCTGCACGAGCTCGGCTATTTCATTGAAGCCGGCGGCCGCGATGCTGATCTGCTCGGCCGCGGTGGAGGCCGTGCGCGCCAGGGATTCGAGCGACCGCTGGCGTTCGTCGAGCGCTACGTCCTGCTTTCGCGCATAATCGGCGAGGAAGGGGATTGCGCCCGTGATGACCGCGCACACGCAGCAGCCGGCGATCGCAAAGACCGCCTCGGAGGGCAGGGGGGTGTTGGAGTGAGTGCCGATCAGCCATGCCGCGCCGAGGAGGGCGGCATCGCCGATGAGAAAGGGCCACTTGGGAAGGCGCGGCGTCTGGTCGGGGAGAGGCATGGGGGACAGTTGCGAAGTATCTGCTCCGATGAGGAGCGGATTTCAATCATGTAGTGGTTCCGAATTCGGAGCAGACCGCGACCCGCAGCCTTTCCCACTCATGGGGATTGAGGTCGTTCTTCCGCCCGGGCGACACCTGCCTGTGATCCGCGATCCATTCGATCTTCCATTCGCGGGCCTTCCACCGGAACCGAAGCCACTCCAAGGCCGAGGCGATCTGATCCCGGGTCAGCGGAGCCCGGTAGGTGTTGCCGGCGAACGCGACCCCCAGCATGAAATCATTGCAACGGCTGCGGCCCCGGAATTGGGACGCTCCGGCGTGCCAGGCGACCTGCGAATCGGGTACAAGCCTGCACCGGATGCCGTTTGCCCCGATCAGACAATGGTAACTCACCTTGCTGGCCGGCATCAGCATGAGCGCAACGGTCTCGTCGAATCCCAGTTCGCTGTGATGGTAAAGGACGCCGAGTTGCTCGTGGGGCGGCTCGACATCCCGGTTGGGCGACAGGCGCTCGAATTCCTCGTAAGGCACGCTCCCGCAACCCTTGCAGCGGGCGGAGCCGAATCCAAGCCTGCTTTGCGCGCCAGGAAGCGGGCGCGCGGCCGGGCGAATCGGCGTCTTGCACGGTCCGGAAACAAAAAGGGCGGCCTTCCAGCCGCCCTTTTGCAAATTCAGCTTGAGAAACCCGCGCTTCAGGCCTGCTTCTCCGCCGGAATGCGCATGCAGTAGAAACTGCGGTAGACGAAGGTCAGCGCGATCGCGAAGAAGACGCATCCGATGGCAGTCTTCGCGGTTTGATTGGTCATCGTGACGGCGATTTCGACGGCGAGCAGCCCGAAGAGCGTCGTGAACTTGATCACGGGATTCATCGCGACCGACGAGGTGTCCTTGAAAGGATCGCCCACGGTGTCGCCGACGACGGTGGCGGCGTGAAGCTCCGTGCCCTTCTCGCGAAGCTCGACCTCGACGATCTTCTTGGCGTTGTCCCAGGCGCCGCCGGCGTTGGCCATGAAGATGGCCTGGAAAAGGCCGAAGAAGGCGATGCCGATCAGGTAGCCGATGAAGAAGTAGGCGTTGAAGAACGGAAGGGCGAGGGCGAAGCAGAACACGACGATGAAGATGTTCCACATGCCTTTCTGCGCATAGACCGTGCAGATGCGGACGACTTCCTTCGAATCCTTCTCGGAGGCGGTCTTGTCATCGAGGTGGATGTGCTCCTTGATGTAGACGACGGCGCGATAGGCGCCGGTGACAACGGCCTGGCAGGATGCGCCCGTGAACCAGTAGATCACCGCGCCACCCATGATGAGGCCGAGGATGATCTCGGGTTGCACGATGCTCAGGGCGCTCACGACCTCCTTGAACGGACCGGCGATGCCGGAGGCGACCTGGGCGTCAAAGAGGCCCTGCAGCAACATGATGATGCCGAAGACCATCGTTGTGGCGCCGACGACTGCCGTGCCGATGAGCACGGGCTTGGCGGTGGCCTTGAACGTATTGCCCGCGCCGTCGCCTTTTTCGAGCTGGTACTTCGCATTTTCAAAGTCGGGCTTGAAGCCGAAGGTCTTCTCGATTTCCGCCACGATGCCGGGCCTGCCCTCGATTTGCGAAAGTTCGTAAATGGACTGGGCGTTGTCTGTCACGGGGCCGTAGCTGTCGACCGCGATTGTGACGGGACCCATGCCGAGGAAGCCGAAGGCCACAAGGCCGAATCCGAAGATTGGCGCGGCAAACAGGAACTTCGCTGGCATCAGCACGAGAAGCGCCGAATTCTGCGAGAAAAAGTAGGAAACGGCCATCAGCAGCATGATGACGAGGCCCATCCAGAACGCGGAGAAATCGCCGGCGACCAAACCCGAAAGGATGTTGAGCGAGGCGCCACCGTGCCTGGAGCAATTGGTGATTTCCTTCACATGACGGGAATTCGTGCTGACAAAGATCTTCGTGAACTCGGGAATCAGGGCGCCCGCGACCGTGCCGCAGCTGATGATCACGGAAAGCACCCACCACAGGTCCGCGGCGATCCCGGTCTGGTGTCCGAGGAGGAAATAGGAGGCGAGGAATGTGATGGCGATCGACACCCCGGAGGTGATCCACACGAGGTGTGTGAGCGGAGCCTCGAAATCGAAATCCTTCTTGTGTGCGTATAAGGCCCTGCTGAATGCCTGGTTGAGGAAATAGGAGACGAGCGAAGTCACGATCATCAGAGCGCGCATTGTGAAGAGCCAGATGATGAGCATCGCGCAAAGGGATGGGCTCTTGACGAGCGCGAGGGCGATAAAGGCGATCAGGGCCACGCCGGTGACGCCGTACGTCTCAAAACCGTCGGCTGTGGGTCCGACGCTGTCGCCTGCATTGTCGCCCGTGCAGTCGGCGATGACGCCAGGGTTCTTCGGGTCGTCCTCAGGAAGCTTGAAGACGATCTTCATGAGGTCGGAGCCGATGTCGGCAATCTTGGTGAAGA
>OBLW0100003800.1_pt1 | contig 11674 bp, 11 predicted proteins | sample 1520161 | NCBI WGS metagenome assembly OBLW01 (sample SAMEA3539309, study PRJEB22396) | soil metagenome | biome: tundra; feature: field; material: soil | place: USA | collected 2010-05 | depth 0.15 m
CGGGATTGTGCCGCGCGGGGCCTCGTGGCCGGAGCGCGGCAAGTATCTCTTTCGATCGAACTGCACGTGCCGATCCCTGCAAATGTCAAATCAATTGATCTGGAAAACCGTCCCATAGGAGTCTTGGGAGACGGTTCCGCCCTCGGTTGTCGTGCTGTAGATCGCCTGGCCGGAGAGGAGCAACGCAGACGATGGAAAGTAGCCATCGGCCGGTGGGGCGTGGAAGCGATGCAGGATCAGTTTGCTCCAGCCATTCGATGGGTGAGTCAGCTTGAAGACTGTACCGCATCCCTGCCAAGGCGTGCAGTAATCGGAAGTCATGCCGCCTCCGACAGTGGTGCCGTAGAGGTTTCCCGACTTGTCCAAAGTCATGCGCCCGAGGGGAGCGTATCCGTCGCTGCCGCCTTGGAATGAGTACAGGATGGTTTCGGTCCAGGAAGATCCGCTTTGCGGAGGAGACAACTCGAATGCCGAACCCGCACTGGCTGTGCCGCCGTTTTGAGTTGTTCCGTAGAGATTTCCCTTGGCGTCACGAATCAATCCGCCGGAGGGGGAGCCGTCAGTGGTCTGGAACGTGTAAATGGTGGTTCCGGTCCACGTGCCCCCGGCGGTAGCGGGCGGGATGAGTTGAAAGATGGTCGGAGGACTGGTGGACCCATAGGAGCCAGCAGTGCCGTAGAGAATTCCTTTGCGATCGATGGTGAGCCCACCCTGCGGATAAATGCCACCACCTAGGTTTTGAGTGAAGGACTCGGTCCAAGCGCTGCCGACAGTGGCTGGAGGGGACATCTCGAAAATGCCGCCTGTGCTGTAGCCCTTGGGAGCGATTGAACCGGCGAAGGTTCCTCCATAGGTCGTTGGTCCGTAAATGTTGCCTTTGGCGTCGGAGACCAATGTGCCCATCGGTTCGCAACCATCGTTGTACAAATAACCTTGAAACGTGTAGAGGATCGTCTCCGTCCACGCGTCTCCTTGCTGCGACGGGGGCGATAGCTCGTAGAAGTCTCCGCAACCAGTGCCGCCATTGCTACTACTGGAGCTGTAAAACGTTACTCCATAGAGATTGCCCCATTTGTCGCGTCCCAGATTGCCCACGGGGTTGGAGCCGTCGGCGGCGAGGTTGGTGCCGAATTCATACAGCACCGTCTCGGTCCATGCGCCACCGGTGCTCGCCGGAGGCGACAATTCGAAAACGATCCCACAGGGATAGGATTCGTAGTGCGGAAGCAGGCAAATTCCGCCGCCCGTTGTGACTCCGTAAAGGTTTCCATATTCATCGGAGATCAAGTCGTTCGGCCCCTCTCCATCTTGCCCGTTCGGTGCCGACGGTCCTTGGAACGAATACAAGGGTTTCTCCTGCGGGCTGGAGGCAAACGCGATTCCGGCAAGCGCAAGTGTGGCGACCACCGCCGACAGGCGAATCGACTGTGAGAGGTAACGAGCGTTCATACTGATGACTCCTTCTCAATCGAAGAAACGTTGAAATGCAACGGGGCCGAAGCAGGCGCTCGGGGAGAGCAGGACGAAACTTTACCACGACTCACGGCACAGTTGGCGATAAATCTCCATAGCACTCATCAACCATTGGGCGGTGGCTCTACCGCATCGGCGGATTCGAGGGCGGCCTTATTACAGGTGTGCTTCTCAAAATCATCGTATAGCTGGCGCTCTTGTGCCTCTGATTGGCGTCGCAACTCTGGACTTGGCAGAAAGGGATGGCGACAAGCACTACACAGACCAACGAGCCCCCATCCGTGCCGTATGATCTGCAACTCTCGCTTCTTCATACAGATAGTTTCCCACGGGTCGAGCGCGGATTGCTAACTGTTGTAACATCGCCATTACACTCAAAACCCCCTCCAACTGAACTCTCGGCGCTCGACCCGGCGCGACACTAGACCACCCCAAGTCGGTGGAGGATTGACTTTAGAAGTTCCTGGTTCCTCCGGCGTGGCCGACTCCGCCCAGCCATCGCTCGCACCAGCATGGAACGGGATCTGCCACTGACTCTCATTAGGGCTGCCACCGGGATTTTTTCCAGTAAAGGCAGAATCTTGGTCTGCCACTCATCTCGGCTTGGGTCTGGATATTCCGTATAGACGCTTTCAGGTGAGTGAATTACGCCCGCTTCGATTTCTTCGAGCCGGTTCGATTCTTTGCCAATGTAGATGATTCGTTCGACTCGAATGTGTCGGCGGCGCAGCAGGCCAACGGTTTGCTTGCCGCTGGGCTTTCCCTTTGAATCCGCGCTCTTAGCGCCGGGATGGAATTCGTACTCGCGGAAAACTTCCCCGTAAGTCTTCACCCGTGCCACGCCCCGACTGCCGTGGAAACCCTCCGTTGTGATCTCGTACTGTGTTCCTGAGTATTGATCGATCCACGGCAAATCAACCCAGCACTCCGGATCGGGCACATAGGGCGCAACCAGATGAAATTTCCCAGGATCAGCGTCGGGTGGATAGCCAAACTGTTTCACATGGCACGTTAACAAGAAGTCGAACGGCTTCAGCCGATTGCGGTACTTCTTACCACGATTAAGCTTTGCCAATGAACGCATGGCGGTCGGACTTGTAATCGGGACTCGTCCCATGGCAGGCACATCCTCAAAACCCAGCGGTTGTGAAGGTAGACCCAACGTCCTGCGAATGATGCTAATCCAGGCCTGCGGAATCCAATCGCGATCTTCACTGTCGGGGTTAAGCGGATTTCTGAGGTGACCGAGACCGTGCTCGGACCAGCGATCTTCGTGATTGTTAACGCCCTTCTGAAGAAGGATGGGATTGCCATACTCGTCGCGCAGGAAAAGCGCATAACGTTTGGAGGAAATTGCTAGGCAGTAGACCTGTCGCTGTTTCCCTGTTTCTGGGTCGTAGTTGTCGCGTTCAATCTTGAGGATTGAGCGTGACTTGTCTGCATACGGATTGAGTTTCTTAAAACGTGCTGCAATCTCGTCGACTTCTTTCCACGACAGTGCCCTGATAGCAGCGTGGCCACCTGCCATCTCGAATGGACCTCCAGGACAAGGAACGAGGCCGCCATGCTCCGTGGCGAAAACGGCGAAAGAATCTGTATCTTCCATTACATAGCTGCTGTGGAGCTCGGAGACGCAGTGCTCAAGCAATGCCAGCATCAGCCGGGCCCCAGCCGTGATCAATGAACCCAGCGGCGCGAACCAAAATTCACCCGCGAACTCGGGGTGGACGACTGTACACGCATATGGATCAGGATCGATGCCGTGGCACGTGACCTCGACTTTGTCGTCCTCACCTTTGCGATCCATCTGCGCGTAGATGCCAAAGCAAGTTGCGCTTGCGAGGATCTTGAGTGCTTTCTCTAGCCTTTTGGTTTCGATCTCGGACACGTCGCCGCGAGACGACAGCCGGAGACGTTCCTCGACGATCACTTTGAAAAAGTCATCTCGCTCTGGATCAACCTCAACGATTCCGCGCAGCTTCGTCGGGATGGCTTCAAACAAGACACCGGACGGCTCGATCAGAAATGCGTCGGCAATCTCGGGTACACGACCGGTTGCAAGGATAGAGGCGACAACATCGGGAATCGAATACCAGAGCGCGTCTTCTCGCTTGGCGTAAACGTGGTTGATGCCTACCTGCCAGTCGTTGCTTGCTGCGCTGTACTTGCTGCGAATTGGCAACACCTCACCATTCGGCACTACTTTTACGAAGCCGTTCATATGTGTCCATGTTTCGGGCTCAAACAGGATATCGGGGGTGAGTTTACGGAGGTACGCTTCGACCTGATCCTTGCAATGCTCAATGACGCGGATTTTACCGGCGATGACGAACCGCCAGAGTCCCATCAGGGTATTCACGGTGGAATACATCGACAGAAAATCTGTGTACACGACAGGGCAGACCACTTTGCGAATATGCACGCTATTTCGTCCGCCGAAGAATGCCGTTTGCGCGTACCCGAGATATTCCCTCGGAAAGCTCGGCTGCCGCTTGAGAATGGGCTTGATGCCCATCGCTCGTAGGTAGCCTTTTCCAATTGAAGCCGGAGAGAACGCGTAGGTGGGCGGGACGGATATCGGGTGCTGCGCCAGTTCCCCTACCAGCTTCGCAGACAGTTCAGACATCGCCAGAACATCGCTCCGGACGCCGTTAATGTGTTGGTTGCTAATTGCTCGGTGCCGTACAGGGTGCTCTGTCCGATGTTCTATTCCAAACGCTTCGCAGGCTGCTTCGAGCGAATACCCTTCGTCCGTTAGGGCAAATGCGAGAGTGCGCAGGTCCAGAAAATGACCCCGGAACCTGTACCCCGCTTGTGGCTTCCCAGAGGGAGAGCCCTCTGGAATGAGGTCCACCTGATCCGGAGAGTTTCTGGCAGTAAAGCCTAATAGCGAGCGGTTGTTATCGATGTGCTTGACGCAAATCCTTGGCCTAAATCCATTCGCCCGTTCGCGACCTCTAGTGTCTTTGTAGGACCACAAGCAGAATGAGAAACCTCCAACGTAGAAGCCACGCGCAGGCGAGCAGCCAAATGACAGCCGCGAAATATCGGCGGAAAGCCTAAAGCCGACGACAAGACACCGCGCTTTATACGCCATTTGAAAGAACAGGTCGAGGAATTCACGCCGGGTGACCAGCCGCAAGCGCTGGTCATCTCCCGGTGCTGCGTCCACGTTATAGCGTACAACGTAGTCCTTCAGGACCTGAAGCTCACGCCTCGACAGGTCATCCGCATAGAACAGCCCTTCTTCGACACACCGACCGCGAACGATCATCCGGTAAATCCCGGTCGCGAGCTTCTGGGTCGAGCCACTGCGCCCGGCGGTATGGATGACGAGCATCCCCTCCGGACACAGCGATGATCTCGTCCAGCGATGGTCTTTCCCTGCGTCCGAGGCGTACGGGAAAACGCGGACCGCAACTGGTAGCGGGCTGATCTCAGGCTTTCGCATTGGGCTTCTTTTTTGGGGCGAACTGTTCTATTTCCGTGTTCGCCCACCATTTCGGCCCAAGTTTCTTCACCAGAAACACATCTAGCTTCTCCAACATGTCCGCTAACCAAAGCAGGCCCTTTTCGATCAAGTAGAGGATCGTATCTATGCAGCCGCGCAAACATGCGGCACCGGCCAGGAGTGGACTCCCTTCTGCATTGGTCAAAGTTAATTTCGGCCATTCCGCCTGGGCAACGCTTAGGATTGCGCGATGGTCGTTAACCGGAACGGGTATCGTCGCGGGATTGTTTGTCCTGCTAGCAAAATGGTGCTGGTCCATTGTTGTACGTCCCTTCGCTGCGCGGTCACACGCCGCGCATATGACTGGCGTGCTGCCTGCAATCAGGGCTTCTGGTCGATCCTCGCCACACGCGCAACGGGCTCCGACACCGACACGTCGAGCTGCGATTACCTTCCGGCGATGAGCTCCGCTGGGATCACGTGATGGAATTTTGCGCGGCATCACTGGCCCCTCGGGTACAGAGACTCGAAAGAGAGTTCACCGGCAGAACCCAACCGGTCCAATTCATCGAGGTCGGTCAACAAGGCAATTCGGTTCCCCTGCGCATCGATCAAGTACTTACCTCTGAATCGTCGGAGCGCCGAGTCATCGCCCGTCTCTAAGTAGCGCTCAACCGCAGAGGAATGCTTGCCTGCCTTGCTGGCTTCGCGGAAGTTACGCGTGGCAACCTCCACCGGCCCATGCTCGGAAACCACGGTCACAGGACGGAACAAATGATCGTTAGGCTTGGCAGCGTATCGCCCATTGTCAAGTTTCTTTAACGCTGATCCGCCTCTACGTATTAGAGTGCTCGGTGAAACTCCCGCCGCGCCCGCTGCCCTTCGAGCGGGGATGTCGTTGGATCTCATCAACGAAACCGCTTTCGGCAACGCGAGTACCAGGTCCTGAGCTCTTTTTGGCAGATCGAAAAACTGCCCTATCGTGGTTATATTCCAGGCATTGCTTCTTGGTTTAGACGGGCTGCGCCTGCTGTTTTTGCGAATACGTTTGGATCGGCGATTCATTTTTCATCCTCCAACCAGGTCGATTTTGGACCTTCGGTCTAAGAACTTGTAGTTGAAGTCTCCCATTGAGAAAAGATAAAATGGCTTGAGTTGGCGTACTTTGGCATGAGTTTCTAAGATGGGACTTCGCGGACCACAACCCGTCGCAACTGGCCTATTGACGACATGGGAGTTTGAGTTTTACAAAGCCTTCCGGTCACTGCGAGACGGCACACCTCTTCCCGCAAACTCTTCACCCCCAATTGGACTTAGCAGGCAGGAACTCCGGTCGTTTATCGGACAGCTAAAGCAAATGACGCCTCTGCACTATTGGCTGACGACGCAGCGCCTGACCGCAGAAATGGGCCATCCAGTGAATCTAGCGCGGCCACCGATGAATATCGACCTACGGTGGGCCAAAAGCCAAAAGGAAGACGAAATCCGTTCCCTCCAGAGGGAATTGAACCCTCCGGGGATCGAGGCCGCGGATAGGAGACGCAAGGTCTGGGACGATCTCGTTGAAGCTGGCACCTATGCCGGTGTTCGTAAAGCTTGCGGACGCTGGGCTCAATTGTCCGATGTCCGGAGATCGGGAACTACTCTGTTCCCCAGACATATCGTGCGAAATGCGGCCTCGCTCCTTTCTATGAAGCATAACGCGCGATTCCCGCGATCAACCTACGGTGATGATGCTCGTGTGGACTATTTGGCCCGCGGGAGGGCGGGCGTGATGTGCGGTGTCAGTCCGATGACTGGCATTGAGCGGCTTCGGAACATGAAACATGACCGGAGCGGGCCACTATGGATGACCCGTGAGGGGAATCGCTTGTTGCCGGAACGCGAGCAGCGTTGCGGTTGTTGGCGGTGCAATGTCGAGCGATCCGCGAAGCTCACGCAGTTCCATGCGGCAAACGAAAATGGCTTGAAGGTTTTTATGGAACTTTCCGCTACCACCATGGTTCCAATCGAGTGGCGTGCGAAACGTTCGAGTTTGACCTAAAAGGTTTGAAACACCAAAAACGGGCCTGCCGCACTGTTACGAGCAGAGCGATAGGCCCTGACCGAGAGGAGATACACCTCCATGACGGCTTCGCACACACTAACGTGTTCACCCAACCTTGAGCAAATTCCCAAGCATGGAATCCTATTCATGTCGGGGTATGGTTTGCGTTTGCAAGTCCAAAGCGGGCACCTGTGCGCTGAGTGGGGAATCGGACGGGATCGTCACAAGGCGTGCTTGTCGCGGGTGAATCGAAATTTGAAACGCGTAATCGTTGTCGGCAGCGGTGGATTTGCGACCTTCGATGCGATCAATTGGATTACAGACATTGGCGCGTCGCTGATTTTCCTTGATAGGCGGGGAAAACTTCTATTCGCATCGACGCCAACCGCTCCGAGCGATGTGAGGCTTCGAAGGGCACAATGCCTCGCCCTCGGAAACGGCACAGCTCTGAAACTTTCCAGGGAACTTATTTTGCAAAAAATCGAAGGGCAGGCCGCAATCGTGCGCGACATGTTGGGTAGCTCTGTAGCGGCGGACGCGATTCTTCGATTCAAAGCTGAACTAGCAGAGACTAATGATATCGACGCACTCAGACTCGTAGAGGCCCAAGCAGCAAAGATGTACTGGAGCCAATGGGCCGACGTGCCGATTCGCTGGGTTCGCAAAGATGAGGTTCGCGTGCCTGCGCACTGGAAACGATTCATGTCGCGAATCTCACCAATAACTCACAGCGCACGCCTTGCGATCAATCCGGCAAATGCCTGCATGAACTTAATCCACACGTCGTACCTCGTTCGGAAGAACGAGAGCCAAGTTTTCCTTCGACGACAGCGGCAATGATTGCGGAGGCACCGTGTCGGGCATTTTGCTGACCGCATTCTGTGCCGTTTGTCCAAGCATGAGGAACAATGACAGATCACACTCCTTCAATTGAACGTCCTCCGCAAGGCGTTGAAGATGTTTAGGTATGTTTCTTCTGTACCGTTGGCAGGAAGATGAACTTGAATGTTGAAGTGAAATTCCTTCCGCAAGTCTGAAGAGAGCGGCGGAATTACAAGTGCGGCGGGATCGCCGGGAGGCGTCGGTTTCTTAGCGCCAGACTTGTTGAAGTCGGCAGATTTGGTAATGGCATTAAAGGTGTAGGCGATGTTCGCGACGATGTTTTGTTCGCCGCCAGTCACCTGAGCGACCAATCCCTTCAGTTGCTCCATCGGCAATTCGTTGGCCTTCTCGTTCGCCTCGAAAAGCGGCTCGTATGCTCTTCGCACACCATCAGCAATAGCTCCCTTGGCGGTGTCCTTATTCTTGAGCAGACTGTACGATACGGTTGGCACTCCGGCTGTGTCGAGGAAACCGAGCTTCTTGAGCATGTTGATTAAAGGTCGGTCTGCAGTGGATTTCAGACCAATGGTCTCATTGAGAAAAGCTACCGTGAATGCTTCTGGAGCTTTTGCGGTGAGGATCGTATCGAATAGCTTCCCAACGTTTTTATAACTAGCCAGATAGAACAAGTCTTTAGCCAAGTTGCCTCCTTGCCAATGCGAACGATTCTATGCGTGTGCACGATGGATTTCCATTCTTTGTAAGAAATGTCACTAAACCCCTGCTACAATTTCAGGCGTTCTAGGATGGATCTGAAGTTAGAAAGGAAGAAGAGGGATGAAGATTTGGAAGAGTTTTGGTTCCGGTCACTCAGCCCATCTGACTGTTGTCGGCGAATTCAACAATATAGAAGATGCTGAGTTCGCTCGTGAGATTGTGGAGGACTTCGTCAACGGCAATTGGGAGGAGCGCTATCCAGACGTCGCTGGGTTTCTTGCTGCGTGGAAAGAACGGCTCCCTGCCGTTCCATATCTTGGGCCGAATGATCGTGACTTCGTAATGGGAATTGACGATGCAGCGGACGTCGAACGCAACGACAAGATAGTCACCGTCTCTGGAATTAGATCGGCGGAGATTGGTGGAATCATCAAGCTCATGCTTCTGAAAGATTCGAAAGAGGTCAAGGTCACGGGAAGGACCGGACCATGAAGTGTCGCCGCGAAGCTCGCGGTCTTCACTTCTACGAGCGCACATCCGGTCTTCACGTTTTGCTCGACGAGTCACCTATTCCAGATGATTCGTGCGATGAAGCTCCTGCCTTGGTGAGTATTGCTCTGACGAACGCCTGTGACCTCACCTGCGACTTTTGTTACGCTCCCAAAACTAGCCACAAGTTGTCCGCCGTCGACGTTGTGCGATGGTGCACAGAACTTGCATTATCGGGAACCCTCGAAGTTGCGTTCGGTGGAGGCGAGCCCACCATCTACCATGACTTGGCGCACGTTTGCCAGGCCATCTGGTCTGACACCGACCTCGGTGTTTCCATTACGACTCACGGGCATCACCTTACGGATGCGCTCATTGACTCTCTTAAGGGAGCGGTGTCGATCATTCGGGTTTCGATTGATGCGTCCGAGCCAGTCTATTCCCGTATACGGGGACGTTCGCTAAGTGCCCTGATCCACAGGCTGACTCGGTTGAAGGACCAACGAATACCACTCGGAATCAATACCGTTGTAAATCGAAGTACCTTCCCGTACCTCGACAAGCTCCTTCAGTTGGTGAACGAGACGGGCGCAGTAGACTGGTTGCTTCTTCCAGAAGTGGCTAACGGCAAATTTACGTTGAGCGAAGATGAGTGGGAACTACTTGACCTGTGGATTTCTAGGAACAGGCACGACGTAGAATTACGGGTGACGAGAGACGCCACGTCCCATTTGGAGGGACCTTTTCTCTTTGAAGACCCGGTGAAGGATTACGCCCATATCAGCGCGGACGGGTACATCCGCCGTTGCTCATACGGAACAGGTGGCATCGCACTCGGAACTGGTGTGAAGATCATGGATGCCGTCCGGGACCTAAATTGCCAACAGTCGTAATTACCGTTAGGAGTGCATATCGGCTGCTTCATGGGTGCTGCTCGAATTTCCGTCCGAGTTTGCCTCAAGTCGGCTATATCCCCGAGGCTAGCATTCATTGAGAGTGGAAAAAAGTTATCCAACGCGCTACCGCAATTTCGGAGCTGAGGTTCAAAAGCGCTGTTGCAGCGCCTGATGCGGAGTACTTCTTTGCCGCCCCGCGCGGGCAGTCCGATGGCAATTGGATGCGGGCAGCCGCCTCTTGGAGAACTCAAGTGGGAACAGAAATTACGTTGGATGTTGAAAACGTAACTCTTACGTATAGCAAGAACCATCGCGGGATGGATCACGGTTCGCTTTTTCTAGAGTCGGATCGGGTGCCAGTTCGCGGCGACCAGCTTGATTACGACTATTATGAAGACCAGGACGCAGACCCTACGGCAGCTGAAAAATTATTCACTCGATTGCTAAAGAATGTCGTTCCTCGTCTTGAATTGCTTGGATTCAATCTCAACCGCGTTCGTCGCGAGTATGAATTGGTCGCGGAAAATTGGCGAGAAGAGAGACAGGCAATCTTCGATGATGAAGATACCAAGCGTCCGCCTGATCTGATGGATTTTGCAGAATTTTGCGCCTTTGCGACTGAGTATCCTCTCTCAGACCTTGATGACTCCTTCATTTTGGGTGCTGGGGGAGACGAGGCAGAGAAAATCCGTGGCCGCTTTGCTAAGACGCCGGTAGACCGGATACCAAGACATTCCGCCTACGATGTTCACGCGTACTCAGAACGGAGCTACTTCGGGGGGCTCGTCAACATTATGCATCCCTACTCTGTCCTGCGGATTCTAGCGGAGAAGAAGGCTAATGAGAACGCTCCCGTTGTTTGGCAATACGGGCCACTCGTTCAGGCAGGTTGGGCAACGGAGAAAGAGTTTCGTTCCGGTGCGCGTCGGACTGAGACGTTTCTCATTGCGACGGAGGGCAGTTCCGACGTCCACGTTTTGAAGCACGCTCTGGCGCTGTTGCGGCCAGAAATTGCGGACTTCTTCCGCTTCATCGACGTGAGCGAAAGCCATCCGTTTTCAGGGACAGGCAATCTCGTCAGGTTTGCGGAAGGACTAGCAAAAATTGACGTACATAACCAAGTGCTATTCCTATTCGACAACGATGCCGAGGGGCTACACGCCCAGCAGCGACTATCGAGGCTTACGTTGCCCAGCAATATGCGCGGAGCAATGCTGCCAGAGATAGAGATGTTCCGAGCCTTCCTTGCTCAAGACCCGGAGGGGCTTCGAAACGCAGATATCAACCGCCGAGCCGCAGCGATCGAATGTTATCTCGATCTCAATGTCGGCGATCACGCTGAAGCGAAGATACTCTGGACCAACTATAAAAAGGAACTAGAAGTCTACCAGGGCGCATTAGAATACAAAGAGTTCTATGCTAAGGAATTCCTGAAGCAGACAACTGAAACAATCGCTAACGGTTCCTACGATTCGAGCAGGATGAAGATTGTGCTTGATCTAATCATCGCGGAATGCACGGCTATCGCAGTTGATCGAGGGGAGTTATCTTCCGGCGAATACTATTTGAACAACACATTTTGACGAATCGTCACTCATTCCCATCCGCGACGCGTCACATCATCCACGCCAAATCCACGTCCCAAGCGGATCATTGACCAAATCAACATCCCAGACGCGTCTCTTCATCCCCAATATCACCACATGTTTACCATCTAATCAACAGAGTTGTGTCGTTTCATTTTCTCTATCTCCTATCCCTGCACCGTCTTGACAACTC
>OBLW0100003801.1_pt1 | contig 11674 bp, 10 predicted proteins | sample 1520161 | NCBI WGS metagenome assembly OBLW01 (sample SAMEA3539309, study PRJEB22396) | soil metagenome | biome: tundra; feature: field; material: soil | place: USA | collected 2010-05 | depth 0.15 m
CCGCTCGCGGGTATCGAACACGCCGGCCCCGCGGCCGGCGGTGAACTCCAGCCAGTCCCGCAGCGCCCGCCCGTACGTCACCCACGAGCGCGGCGAAGCGCAGCCGCTGCCCGGCAGCTCCCGCAGCCACCTGTTCACGATCGTCACCGGCCGCGGCACGCCGCCGTCATCGAACCGGAGATCCTCATCCACAAGCACCGGCATCCCCTCAGGAACCGCCGGCCGGTACGAAACGTCCCACGACTCCCAGCCGCCGGACGAGAACAAGATCATCAGCATGAACAGCGACCGTAACGGCAACACGAGGCAGCTCAGCCACCAAACATCGCGCTCGTCTCCCCGCCCCCAGAAGAAAGAGACACCGCAGATAAGCGGAAAGAACACCGGGCAGGTGAAAGGGTCGTCACCGGATCCGGGTGATTCACAGATCGGGACAACGCAGACCCTAAGTCGCTCGGCGAGATCGCGGAGCGTGCCGCGTGCGGCCCTGCGGGTACAGGCTCTCGCCGTGAGAGCCACGGTACGTCAGTCTGCTTCGCGGCATCCCGTCCGATCCGGGGACTTCCCCGGCCGGGATCACCTTGGCGCCGCGAGCCTGGGCGTAGGCGATCAGGTCGGCTAGGTCCGGGGCGGACAGCATGGAGGCCTCATCGATGACCAGCAGGGTGCCGGGGGTGATGGGAATCGGGCCGCGCGCGCGGTCGTCGTACGTGTGGTGGACGCGGCCAGCGAGAGCAGCCTCGACCCGCGCCGGGTCGGCGCCGAGCGCGTGGGCGGCCTGCGCACGGGTCAGGTGCGGCGCGCTGTCGGCGCGGGCTTGCGCGACCGTGCGCTCTTCCATGGCCAGCTGCGCGCGCGTGGCGTATCGTATGCCGCCGTGCCGCTGGTAGACGCTGCGCCCGTCCGTGCGGAGCAAGCTGGCTGGCACCTGGGCTACGGCCAGGTCGGCTTCGTGCCATTGGCCGGTTTCGCGGCCGTGGACGCGGGTGTTGTGGGAGCCGGTGCGGGTGTAGCCGGCTTCGCGCTGGAAGTAGCCGAAGCCGGCGTGCACGGCTTGGCCGGACCATCCTCAGAACATTGGAGTTCGGCCGGGTATATTTCCCAGTTCTAAGGAGGTGGGAATGCGTTTCGCTGTGCAGGACTTGGTCGACCGCATCGGTGCAGGCGCCGAGCTTGTCGAGGGTGGCAGGGCATTTATCGAGTTGACCGGCTACTCATTCTCAGACGACCCGGAATCGGCCAGCACGCCCGCGCCGGGCACCGTCCTTCTCGCAGCGGGGGTACCGGACGGCCGGGTCGAGGCGTTCCTGCGCGATGCGGCTGAACGCCGCTTCGCCGCCGTTGTGATCCGCGCGCCCGAGCAGGCATTTCCTCGCATGGACCGGCGAGGCAGCACCGCCGTGGTCTCGCTTCCGCCGTCAGCCCCGTGGTCACGGGTTGTGCGCGCCGTCGAGGATCTGATCGCAAGGGCAGCGACCGCTCCCCCATCCCTGGTGGAACCGATGGGCCCCGGTGGTATCGGGCAACTCCCGGAGGGGGATTTCTTCTCGCTGGCGAATGTGCTTGCTGAACGCATCGGCGGCCCGGTCATCCTGGAGGACGCCAATTTCGAGGTAGTGGCCTACTCCTCGTTCACAGGTACAGTCGACCGCGGTCGTGACCGAACGATTCTCGGACGACGGATGCTTCCGGAATGGATTGAGCACCTTGAGCGCACCGGTGCGCTCGGCCGTCTACGCATGAGTGCGGACGTGATCGACATTTCCTCCGGGCCATGGCAAGCGCGCCGCCGCCTGATTACGGCGGTGCGATGGGAGAATCGGCTGATCGGCGTGCTCTGGGCCGCGGAAGAGGGTTCCTTGCCTGTCGACGCGCCAGAGCGCATGCGCGAGGCCGCCGATCTTACGGCGCCCCACCTGCTACGCCACTACGACAGTCACCGCGCCGAGCGCTTGTGGCGCGGGCGTCTGGTCAGTTCCCTGCTGGACGGTCGTGATGATTTCCGCCGTCATGCTGATGAGTTGGGTCTGCCCCGGAGCGCCACGTACGCCGTGCTCGGCTTCACGCCTGATGGCGACGCTACCCTCACCGAGGACGAGTGGGACCGCATCACCGATCACGTGGCTCTCTCCTGTGGCGTGTTCCGATGGCAGTCGGCCGTCAGCCGCTCAGGCGCGACAGTATTCGCCCTTGTCGTGGTCCCCGAGGACAGCGGGGACGAGGCCGTGCTCCGGCTTGGTCGCGAAATAGCCGGGCGCATCATCCCGGTGCTGGGCCGACGGCTGCGCGGGGCGGCAAGCACTGTCGGAGCCGGGCTGACAGAGATCCGGGCGCGTCGCTGGGAGACGGAGAACGCGCTCGAGGTGCTGCGGAACGAACCGCCCGGCGATGATGTGCGCTTCGTTCGCTACGACGATGTCCGGCCGTTGGTAGTGCTGAACGAGCTAGGCCTGCTGCTTGAGGACAGACCTGACTTGCAACTTCCGGCCCTGCGGCGGCTCGAGGAAGAAGACAACCGTAAGCACAGTGCCCTGCTGCCGACCCTGCGCATCTACCTTCAGTCCAACTCAAACGCGAGCGAGGCAGCGCGCAGGTTGAACCTGCACGTGACCACGCTAAGGTACCGGCTGGGCCGGATCCGGGGCCTGTCCGGCCTCAACCTGGACGACCCCCGGGTCGCCCTCGTCTGCCACCTCCTGCTCGTGACCGGTCAACGACGCCTACGCGGGAACCTCGAGGGTGTCCCGCTTCACGGGCCGCAGTCCTCCCGCTAGGTCTATCCGCAAGAATGCGGTACCAGCATCAGCGATCACCTCAGTTTTGAGGATGAAAGCTCTTTCGATGCTTTCTAGCATTTGACCAAGCGCGGGAGCCGTCGTACCCGCATCCACCGCCTACGCAGTCCATCTTTATCCAGGAGATGCACCGTGGCGTCCTCCCTAGAGCAGGGCGAATATCTCGCTATCAAGGCGATCTGAGGAGCGTGACGCATGAACGACTCAGCTACCAGCGACGCGCGCGACCGAATGCGTATCGACTGGGACGTCGCCGTCCCCGCCGACGACGGCATGCCGCTTTCCGTGGACGTCTTCCGTCCCGATGACGATCGACCTCATCCCGTGTTGCTGGCGGCCGGCCCTTACGGAAAGGGCCTGTCGTTCGCCGAGGGCTACCCACACCAGTGGGGAATGCTCACCAGGGAGCACCCGGAGGTTCTCGAGGGCTCGACAGGCTCCTACCAGGTCTGGGAGTACCCGGATCCCGAGCGGTGGGTTCCGTGGGGATACGTCTGTGTACGCCTCGACGTCCGCGGCACCGGGGGCACGCCCGGCGATGTCGACTTCTTCTCTCCTCGCGAGACCCGCGACCTGTATGACCTGATCGAGTGGGCAGCCACCCAGCCGTGGTCCAACGGCAAAGTCGGCCTCCTCGGGATCTCCTACCTGGCCTCCAACCAGTGGCAGGTAGCAGAGCTCGCGCCCCCGCACCTGGCCGCGATCTGCCCGTGGGAGGGCGCCTCAGACTTCTACCGCGAGTACACCCACCACGGCGGCATCGTCTCCGAGTTCATGCCGAGCTGGCTTCCCTACCAGGTCCGCACGGTCCAGCACGGCCGTCCGGAAGCGCCGGTCAATGCGATCACCGGACGCAGTGTCACCGGCGCGGATACCCGAAACGAAGCTGACCTCGACCAGGCGCTTATCGACATCGGACGTGTGCTGAACGAGCACCCCTTGTGCGATGACTACTACGGCGACCGGTCCGCCGCCCTGGAGAAGATCACAGTGCCGCTGCTTTCCTCAGCGAACTGGGGTGGCCTGGCGCTGCACTCGCGCGGAAATTTCGAGGGCTTCCTCCGCGCCGCCTCAGAGCACAAATGGCTCGAGGTGCATGGCCGCGAACACTGGACCGAGTTCTACACCGACTACGGGCTGCAGCTGCAACGACGCTTCTTCGATCACTTCCTCAAAGACGAGGACAACGGTTGGGACAAGACACCCCCGGTCATGCTCCAGGTGCGCACGCCCGACGGCTTCATGCAGCGCGACGAGCAGGAGTGGCCAATTGCCCGCACCCGCTGGACAAAGTGGTACCTGGACCTCGCGGGCGGCGCGCTCGGCGACAAGGTCCCGGATAAGGAGGTCACGGCGTCCTTCGCGGCACCCCGGGAGAGCCTGCACTGGCGCACTGCCCCACTGACAGACCGGTTGGAGATTACCGGTCCGCTCGCCGTCAAGCTCTTCGTTGCGTCCACTACCGCCGACGCAGACTTGTTCGTAACGATGCACCTCTACGATCCCGAGGGCGCGGAGGTCCTGTTCGTCAGCGCGTTCGAGCCAAAGGCTCCGCTCGCCCAGGGGTGGTTGCGAATGTCACACCGCGCGACTGACGCGGGGCTCAGCATGCCGTACCGGCCGTGGTACCCGCACCGCGAGCAGAGGCCCCTCGAACCAGGCACTGTCTACGAGGCCGACGTCGAGATCTGGCCAACCTCGATTATCGCCCCTGCCGGATACTCCATCGGTCTCACGCTCGCCGGCCGTGACTTCGAGCACGGCCTACCAGGTCCGTACCATGTCGCCTTCGGGCGTGAGCTGCGCGGCAGCGGCCCATACTGGCACGAGCACCCCGGCGACCGGGACCGCCCCGAGTTCGACGGCACGACCACTGTGCTCGGCACTGTCGGTCGCCAGCCCTATCTGCTGGTCCCGATCATTCCCGACGCGGACCAGCAGTCGTGACCGCAGCTACGCGGCCGGAAGTAGGAATCGTCGGCCTCGGGATCATGGGCTCGGCCATGGCCGGGCACCTGCTTGCTCATGGTCCGGTATGGGGCACCGATATCAACGCCGAGCGTCGGCAGGCGTTCGCGGCAGCCGGCGGTGCAGTACTCGAGTCAGCTATCGAGGTCGCGCGCGTGGCCGAGGTTGTGATCACCTCACTGCCCACCTCCGAGGCGGTGCATGACGTCGCCGCCTCGCTTGCTGCGGCCGGCCGGCCCGGCCTGATCGTGGTAGAGACATCAACGCTCTCACTCGCCGATAAGGAAAAGGCACGGCAGCTGATCGAGCCCAGCGGCGCTGTCCTTTTGGACTGCCCGCTCAGCGGGACTGGGGCGCAGGCGCTCGAGCGCGAAGTGGTAGTGCTCGGCAGTGGAGACAAGCGCGCGTTCGCCGCCGCGCGGGGACTTCTCGAGGAGGTGGCGCGCACGGTGCGCCACGTCGGCCCGTTCGGGCACGGCACCACGATGAAGCTGGTGGCGAACCTGCTGGTCTCGGTGCACAACGCTGCTACCGCCGAAGCATTCGCGCTCGGGGTACGGGGAGGCCTCGACCCGTACCAGCTCTACGATATTGTGCGCCTGGGCGCAGGCGGCTCGGTGGTGTTCGACCGCCGCGGCCCCCTCATGGCCGAACGCCGCTACCGCCCGGCGACCGCCCGCGTCTCCATGTTCGTCAAGGACGTCGGCCTGATACAGGAACTCGCCCGGTCGGTCGACCTGCCGACGCCGGTGTTGGACGCCACCTTGCCGCTCTATGAGCGGGCAGTGGAAGAGGGGTACGCCGACGCGGACGGCGCAGTCCTACGTGAGGTCCTGGAAAACATGAAAAGCCCCGACTGAGGACGCAGGCGTTTCCGACATCAGCAAAATTCACGATCGAGATAGGACGTGCTCATGAGGCTCGGCTACTTTGCGATGCCACTCCACCCGCTTGGCCGTTCCTGGCGGCAGACACTGGCCGAGGACCGCGCCGCCGTGGTCCTCGCCGACGTGCTCGGCTACTATGACGCCTTCATCGGCGAGCACTTGACGGATGTGCACGAAAATATCACCAATAGCCTCGTCTTCCTGGCCACCCTCATCTCAGAGACGCACCAGATCAAGCTGGGCACCGGGACAACGAACCTTTCCCAACAGCATCCCGTCCTGGTCGCGGCGAACTCCGCCATGTTCGACCACCTCGCCAATGGCCGTTTCATCCTTGGAGTGAGCCCGGGTGTACTGGGAAGTGACGCCGAGGCCCTGGGCATCCTCGATCAAGACCGCAACAAGATGTTCGCCGATGCAATCGACATCATCACCGCGATCTGGGAATCGGAACCGCCCTACGACCTCGAATTCCCCGACAATCAGTTCCCCGTCTCTACCCGGCGCACCCTAGACAGGGACCTCGGCGTCGGAATCATGCCTAAGACCCTGCAAAAGCCTCGGCCGGAGATTGTCGGAACGGTGGTCGCTCCATTCTCCAAGGGAGTCATCGTCATGGGAAGTAAGGATTTCCACCCACTGTCCGCGAACTTCCTGCTCCCCCAGTGGGTAGCGACTCACTGGCCGAACTACGTCCAGGGCAAGCAAAACGCAAACCAGATCGCGGACCCCTCGGACTGGCGAATCGCACGCACTATCTTCGTCGCCGACTCCCACGAGGACGCAGAACGCTATGGGAAACGGGACGAGAAAAGCCCCTACCGCTTCTACTACTCGCAGATGCTTACCAAAATGAAAATGCTCGGCCGCCTCGAACTGTTCAAGACCGACCGGCAGCAACCGGATGACGAGGTGACGCTCGACGGCGTCGTGGACAGGCTGGTGATCGCCGGAACACCTGATGATGTCGCGGAACAGATTGTGGCATTCCGTGACGAAGTCGGCGACTTCGGCGAACTCGTGTATGCCGGCCTCGACTGGACCGACGAACGGCTCGCTCGCAGGTCAATGGAGCTGATGGCCGAGAGAGTCATGCCCGCCGTTAACGCTATGACAGCGCCAGCAGCGACGTCATGACCGTCGGCACCGGGCGTCTCACACTGCCTGCGGAAGAGGACTGGACATCCGAACAACGCCGGGCTGCCGACTTGATTGCTGCCGGCCCCCGTGGCTCCCTGCTGGGACCTTTCGTGCCCTTGCTGCACAGTCCCGAGCTGATGACTCGGCTGCAGTTGGTCGGCGAATATCTTCGGTTCCAGAAGGTCCTGAACGACGACCTGCTCGAAGTCGTGATCCTGACCGTGGCCCGACATTGGGACCAGCAGTTCGAATGGGGTTTCCACCAGCCCCTTGCGATCCGGGTCGGTGTTCCGCAGTCGGTCACTGACGAGATCCAGACGGGAGAGCGTCCCTCAACCGGCCGGGATGAGCTCGCGCTGGTCTGGGACGCGACGCAAGCACTGCTTGTTCAAGGCCGGTTGGACGACGACATCTACCAGGAGCTTTCAGGCATGGGACCGAGGGCCGTCGTTGAGCTGATCGCCACAGTCGGTTACTACACCGCTCTCGCGCTCGTAATGAACGTCGCGCGGACGCCTGCTCCTGAAGGCACACCCGCGCTAACCGTCAACATGGGCGCGGCCGGAGACGACGACCGATAGGACCGTTGTGATGTGTTGGACGCCAGAAACACACCCGACTATCGACGAACGCCATTTCCGCCGCATAGTCGGACACCTGGCGTCCGGCGTCACGGTCGTTACGACAGCGGACGACGAGGACCGCTTCGGCATGACCGCCAGTTCGGTCACCTCACTATCCGCGGATCCAGCACTTATGCTGGTATGCCTGAACAACGCAGGACCGACGGCCGCGGCAGTGGCCCGGTCCGGGCGCTACTGCGTAAACGTCTTGGGCGAGCAGAACGGTGGACTGGCGAAACGCTTTGCGGTCCCGAGCGAGGACAAATTTCAGGGAATCGCAGTCAAAACCGGTCTGCTCGAAGTACCTATGCTCGATGAGGCACTGGCTCATATCGAGTGCGAGGTCGTCGATCGCTTCATCCGGGAAACTCACTCGATCTTCGTCGGACGAGTAGTCGCTGCGACCGCACGTGACGGCCGCCCCCTCACCTACTTCCGTGGCGGATTTGGCCGCTTCGCCCTCGCCGAGGAGGACGCCGCCTACCGCAATGCCCGTGATCTCGTCCTACGGCGCAGCTACGCTGCAGGCGGCACTATCGATGTCGACGTGCTCGCCGAAGCCCTCGGAGTCGAAACAGCATCTGCGGTCTACGCGCTGACAAGGCTGGAAGCCGACGGCCTAGTGCGACGCGAAGTGGACCGGGGCTACGTCGTGACCGCTTTCGACACCCGTACCTCCGACGCAACCTTCGACGCCCGGCTCATCATAGAACTTGGGGTAATCGAACAAGTCGTCGGCAGCCTGGACAAGTTCCAGATCAGCCGACTGCGACAGCGCTTTGAGGAGATGACGCAGTTCCTCCGCGAAGATCTCTTCGTCGACTTCGATGCCTATCTCGATGCCAACTACCGGTTCCACGAAACCATAGTTGAGCTGGCAGGCAATCCGCTTCTTACGGCACGGTTCGCCGAGCTGGCGATTAAGCAGGTGATGGCCCGGAGTTTCGGTGCGACACCGGAGTCGTCGCAGCAGTTCCTCGAAGTCCAGCGACGAATCGTCGAGGCATTCGAGGACGGCGACAAGGAATCAGCCCGCGATGCCGCACGCAGCTACTCGGCCATGGCGAAGGAACGCGCCCGAGAGCTATTCGCTCTACACGGCGGCGAGCTCTGAATGTACTGGGTCACCACCAAGGAGGAACGATGACCGCAGTGACCGTGCTCGGTACCGGCATCATGGGGGCTGGCATGGCCGCTAACCTGGCCAAGGCCGGTCTGGACACCACCGTCTGGAATCGCACCCTTGCCAAGGCCCGACCACTCGCCGACCTGGGGGCCGGCGTCGCCGAAGACCCATCCGACGCCGTCTCAGGGGCAGATGTGGTCGTCACGATGTTGTTCGACGCTAACGCAGTCGCGGACGTGATGGAGCGCGCGCTTCCGGCTGCGAAAGATAGCGTAATCTGGGTACAAAGCGCGACAGTAGGGATCGACGGCACCGAGCGGCTAGCTGCACTGGCCCGTAAGTACCGGGTCGCGTTCGTCGATGCACCTGTGCTCGGCACGCGCCAGCCCGCTGAGCTGGTGTTCCCCTACGCATTCCGGCACACCTTCGCCCAGCGCCACCCCGACGCCGGCACCCCCGTCGACACGCTCAAGGAGCTACTGGGCCACGACACGGTCCGCGCCACGCTCGGGTACTACCGTTATAGTGACCGCCAAGCGCAAGCGAGACGCCCAGGACCGGCTCGGGCCGCTGCTCAAATCGGCAGAGATCTCATAAAGTTCTCATTCGCCGCACTGGAACGCATAAGAGGGCGCCGGAAAATTAGCGCGCGACAACACGGCGCTCCTTGTTGTCATTCGCGCGACTTGTTACAGTTTTCCTCGCGCATGATAACCCAAGGCGATTACATAATTGGAGTGGCATGTCTCGGACTTACGCTGAGGGCGACCTGTGGTGCCGTCGTTTTCGCCCCGCGAGGAATGCGGCGGCCCGCCTCGTCTGCCTTCCGCACGCGGGCGGGTCGGCTCCCTTCTTCCTGCCAGTGTCAGCGGCGCTCAGCCCCGGAATCGACGTCGTGGCCGTGCAGTACCCCGGGCGGCAGGACCGCCGCGGCGAGCAGCCCATCAGCGACATGGACACGCTCGCCGACAGCATCTGTGATGTCCTCCGCCGCCAGCCGGAGCTCCCCGTGACCCTCTTCGGCCACAGCCTCGGTGCCATAGCGGCCTTCGAAGTGTCCCGCCGCCTTGAGGCGGACGGTCACGGCCCGGCCCGGCTGTTCGCCTCCGGGCGCCGCGCGCCATCGACCCACCGCGACGAGGCAGTCCACCTCCGCGATGACACCGGAATCCTTGCCGAGGTCCGCAGTCTGAACGGGACGGCCTCCTCCGTGCTCAACGACTACGAGCTCATGCGTGCCGCGCTCCCGGCGCTGCGGGCCGACTATCAGGTCGCCGAGACCTACCGCTGCGCCGCGGACGCCACGGTGAACTGCCCGATCACCGTGCTCACCGGCGGCAGCGATCCCAAGACCACACTGGATGAAGCCAGCGCCTGGGCCCGGCACACATCAGGCGCGTTCGACCTGCAGGTTTTCCCAGGCGGCCATTTCTTTCTCACCGACCACACGGACGTCGTCATCAAACTGCTTGACCAACACTTCCAGGCGGAACGCGCCCGGCACCGCGCGTAGCGAGCTGCCTGCATGAAGAGCAGCAGGATGGAATAACCGCCGAGGAAAGTCAGCTCACCGCTTGCCAGGCGGCTTGTCGCGTCGACGCCGGGACATGCGTGGAGAATCCGCCATGTCACCCCGCGACCAGAACGGCCGGAGCATGCCGTCTAACAGGTCGAAGTCGAAGATTTCGCACTCATGCACCCCCGATGATGTCTTACCGCAGATATCCACATGTAACGACGAGCACCTCGCGCATGACCAGTTCTCGCTGGCATATGCTCCATTTATCCTACGATTGCGCGAGTTGCCCTTTAGCCCAGTCCCGGAATACGGCCGGATACCAAATCCTCATCAATGATGAGTACTCGATGTGGTAACCTCACTTCTATCATTAGAGAAGCCGTTGTCCGTTATCTAATGCATCGGGTTGCCAGTCTCCTTAATATTTGTGCAAGAACTTCTCTATCTCGCGTCCTGCCGGGTTTCGCGTAATCCTCACGCCTTCGAAGGGTTTTTCATGCCTCCGCGCGCGCCGCAAACTGTCTCCGCGCTCCTAGACCAGCGAGCCAAACACCAGCCGGACAGCGTCGCCTACCGTTTCCTTGACTACGGCGCGTCCGCTGACCCCGAGGTCCACGAGGTCACCAACGCCGATCTCGACCGGCGGGCACGCGGCGCCGCCGCCGCGCTCGCGGCGGCGGGCCGACCAGGCGACCGGGTTCTGATCATGTGCTCGCCCGGCTTGCAGTACCTCATTCAGTTCTACGGCTGCCTGTACGCGGGAATGGTCGCGGTGCCCGCCTTCCCGCTCGGCGCCACGAGGAACTACGAGCGCATCAACGCCATTGCGCGCGACAGCGCGGCGGCAATTGTGGTCGCGGACCGCGCCGACATAGACAGCGCCGGGCAACGGCACGCCGGTGACTCCGTCCTCGCCCACGCGCGCTGGCTGCCGGCGGAAGACAGCGGAGGCCCCGGTCCCGGCCGGGACTGGAACCCGGTGAGCTCGACGGCGGATTCGCTTGCCTTCCTGCAGTACACCTCTGGGTCCACTGCCACACCGCGGGGCGTCATGGTCAGCCACGGCAACCTGATCGCCAACGCGCGGGCCGGGCAGAGCTGCTTCGGTCTCGAGCCGGATACCACCGGGGTGAACTGGGTTCCTCCGTACCACGACATGGGCCTGATCGGCGGCGTGATCATGCCGCTGTACGCCGGGATGACCGCGGTGCACCTGGCCCCGGCGGCCTTCATCCGCTCGCCCGCGCGCTGGCTTGAGGCCATCGCCAGGTACCGGGCCGTGGTGAGCTCAGGACCCGACTTCGCCTACCGGATGTGCGTGACCCGGGTCACCGAGCAGGTCAAGCAGGAGCTCGACCTCAGCAGCTGGAAGCTAGCGCTCAGCGGTTCCGAGCCGGTGAGTGCCCGGGTGCTTGAAGAGTTCGCGGAGGCCTTTGCGCCGTGCGGATTCCGCAAGTCCAGCTTCGCTCCCTGCTACGGCCTGGCCGAGAACACCCTGGTGGTGTCGGGCAAGCCCCCGGGCAGCGGCGCTCCCGTCGTGCGGCATGTGTCGAAGACCGCGCTCCAGGAAGGCCGTATCCTGCCTCCGACGGATCCCGGAGCGCGGTCTTCGACAC
>OBLW0100003804.1_pt1 | contig 11671 bp, 8 predicted proteins | sample 1520161 | NCBI WGS metagenome assembly OBLW01 (sample SAMEA3539309, study PRJEB22396) | soil metagenome | biome: tundra; feature: field; material: soil | place: USA | collected 2010-05 | depth 0.15 m
GCGCTCAAGCGTAGTGCAAATTGGGCCGATCTAAGTGATGAAAGCTCGGAGGGGACAGTTGTGTTTCGACGACGCGCCATATTGATCCTGGCCTGCTGGTGCGTCAGCGAGATCTCGTCCCAGGCGCAAGACTTCAAGATCTTCAATCGCGATATGCAGGTTCATGGATTCGCATCGCAGGGTTTTGTCTATACGAATACCAACAACTGGCTGACTATGAATAGCAGTGAGGGGAGTGGCGCTTTCACCGACTTCGGGCTCAATCTATCCACCAGCGTTACGGATAAGCTGCGGATCGGCGCGCAAGTTTATGACCGCAATCTGGGTCAACTTGATCAGTATCATCTCTCGCTGGACTGAGCCGTGATCGATTACAGATTCAAGAGTTGGTTCGGAGTCCGCGGCGGCAAGGTCAAGACCACACTGGGCCTGTATAACGATACGCAGGATCTGGATTTTCTCCGAGTTTTTGCGCTGCTTCCTCAAAGTGTTTATCCGGCCGATTTACGCGATGCCACGATTGCTCATGTCGGCGGCGATCTCTATGGCGATGTTTCCCTTCCACACCGTCTCGGCGATCTTTCTTATACCGCCTATGCCGGGCATCGCAGTGACAGTATCCACAGCGGCTACCCCTATCTCTTCTCGCAGTTCGGAACCCGCTTCACGAGTTTTGGCGGACTGCAGTACGGAGCCGATCTCCGCTGGAATACGCCGGTGCGGGGACTGCTTGTGGGGGCATCGCGCCTGGATCAAGACACCTCGGGCAAAGGCACGAGTATAAGTCCCTTGAATCCGACGGGAGGCGCCATTCCCTACACCGAATCTTCAAAAGCGGATTGGACCAACCAGTTTTACAGCGAGTACCGGACGGGAAAATTGCGGGTTGATTTCGAGTATCGACGGTACTTGCGCGACCAACTCATTTTTAGCGGCACCTCCGAAAACATCACCGATGTGCGGGGCTGGTACCTCTCTGAAGCTTACCGGATCAACAAACGGCTGGCGCTTGGCTCCTATTACTCTCGCTATACCATAACGAGCGTTATGCTGGGGGTTCTCTCGGCTTTTATCCCCGATCAAACTGACACCAGTCTGCCAGCCAATCACATCTACGACAAAGTCACTACGGCGCGCCTCGATCTAACCAAGTTCTGGAACGTGAAAGTGGAGGGGCACTTCATGAACGGGTATGGCAACAGTACATATCCGGATGGCTTCTATCCACAGGTTAACCCGAAGGGCTTCACTCCCAACACTAACGCTTTGGTGGTTAAAACCGGCATTAATTTCTAGCCCGTGGGCAGAGAGGCACAGCACAACGTAATGAAACGTCCGAGAGTGCTTCTGGTCGCCGCCTTCCTGATCATTTTGATCGGGCCGGACTTCCTTGCGGCTCAGGTTAAGGTCATTGCCAATGCGAGTGTAAAAACAGACGGGCTCTCCGCACTGGAACTGAAACGGGTTTTTCTGGAGCAAGTAAACGCGCTCGCGGATGGCACGCACGTGCAACCAGTGCTTCAGCATAGGGGACCGGCTCACGCCTTATTTCGAAAAGACTACCTTGAAGTCAGTGAAGATGATCTGCAGGCTTACTATCGGACCTTGGTGTTTACCGGCAGGGGTTCGATGCCGAAGGTGCTTGGCTCCGATGCCGACGTAGTGGCCTATGTGGCGCGAACGCGCGGAGCGATCGGCTATGTGAGCAGTGCATCGAGCGCGGAGGGTGTGAAGACACTGGTCGTGTGGGATGCCACGATCCGAGCAGAGAGGAAACTGATTACGCGGGTCGAACCGGATTATCCGGAAACGCTAAAGCTCTTAAAGATTGGTGGAACCGTGCGTCTGCGAGTGTCCATTTCGGCAAAGGGCATCGTAGATAAAGTCGAACTGCTCGGCGGCAACCCGATTCTCGGAGAGGCGGCCGCGATTGCCGTGAAGAAATGGGTCTATGCCGCAGCCAGTTCGTCAACGACGACCGAGGTTAGCCTTTCATTCGACGGACGGTGACGAAATCCGAACGGCTCACTTTTGGACTGCGATCCAGGCATCGATCTTCGTTTCCAGTACATCGAGCGGCAGCGGGCCCTGATCGAGCACCGCGTCGTGAAAAGCGCGGATGTCAAATTTAGCTCCCAACTTTTTTTGCGCGCGTTCCCGTAGTTCGAGAATCTTCATCTGCCCCATCTTGTAGGAGAGCGCCTGCCCCGGCCAGGCAATGTAGCGATCGACCTCGGTGTTGATGTTCTCGTCGTCCATGGCGGTGTGTTCGTGGAAGTAGTCGACCATCTGCTGGCGCGTCCAGTGTTGGGAGTGAACGCCGGTATCGACGACCCAGCGCACCGCCCGCCACATCTCGTTCTGCAGCCGTCCATACTCGCTGTACCAGTCCTGATAAAAGCCCACTTCTTTTCCCAAGCGCTCGGAGTAGAAGGCCCAGCCTTCGGTGTAAGCGTTCAGGTCAAGGTTGAATTTGCGGAACGGAGGCAGGCCGGTGAGCTCCTGCGCGATGGAAAATTGCAGGTGATGACCGGGAACACCCTCGTGGTAGGCGATCGCTTCGACGTTCAGGAGCAATCTTTTTTCCGGAGCGTACTCGTTGACATTGATGCGCCCTGGGCGAGAGCCGTCGCCTGCGCCGATCGAATAATCGGCGGGCGGCGCGGAGGCGGCGCGGAAGGATTCCATCGGCACCACGTCGAGCTTGTTTTTCGGTAAGCGGCCAAAGAGTTCCGGCAACTTCGTGTACATCTGTTCGCGATAGTGGGAGTAGAGATCGAACAACTGCTGGCCGGATTTGGCGTGCAACTTCGGATCCTGCAGGATGTGCTGGTTGAACGATTTCAAATCGCTGAAGCCCTGGGCCTTGGCGATGACGAGCATCTGGGTTTCGATTTCCGCCACGCTCTTCACGCCCATTTCATGAATCTTGTCGGGGCTGAAATCGGTGGTGGTCTGGTGCCGCACGGCGTAGCGGTAACGCTCTTCGCCGTCGGGCAACGCCCACTCGCCCGGGTCGAGGCGTCCGTGCGGGGCGTAATCTTCGCGCACGAATTTGGCGAACTTGGCGTAGGCGGGCGCGACTTCATTTTTCACAACGCTTTCAATCTGCTCGTGAATCCGAATTCGATTCGCATCGGAAATGTCGTCGGGAAACTTGCGCAGGGGCGCGGTGAAGGGACTCTGGTCCAGGGTATCGTTGGCGATTCCCTGGGCTTGATCGGAGACCTTCTCGAGGAGAAATTTGGGCGGCATGAGGTGATCGCGCAAGCCGTCGCGCATATGTCCCATGGCCTCGTCGAGAACGCGTGGAATCTGGTGCAGTCGGGCTAAATAATTGTCGTAATCCTTCACGTTGCGAAAGGGCGTCTCGAAAGCGAGGCCGGCATAGCCAAGATGAATGCCGCCGAATTGCGTGGCGGGCATCTCCCAATCTTTGAATTTCGCCGAGTCGATGCCTTCATGCAGGGTGCGCAGCATGAGCGCGCGGTTTAATTTTTCCTGCTCGGGAAATCCGGTGACGTCGATGGCTTCGAAACGAGCGACCGCTTGACGTGCGTGTGCGAGATCGTCGGCGATGGCTTGGTCGGAGAAATCGCTAAGGCGGTCATTGTAGCGATCGTCTCCCACTTGCGTGGCGAGCTCAGGCGAAGTGCGAAGAGTGTATTCCCATTCTTCGGCGAGCAGGCGATTAAGTTCCGCGCGACGCGCGTCGAGAGATTGCTCGGCGGCGAGGGCAAACAGTGGAGCGGCCAGACCGAGGGCAAGAAAAAATAGCACAAGCGATGTTCGCAAAGCGGACCTCCGTAGCGCTGGCCGTCGAGCATTTTTTAGCAAGCGCGGTGGCAGGAGGGATTTTACACGGAGGCGAGGTCGTTAGTCGTTGAGGTCAGTCGTGGTCGTTGGGTTCTAGAAGCTGTCTCATAAATGGTTTTGGGAAGGGCACGACTTTAGAGGTTGCTGAAAAAAGCCGGTTCGTATCAGGATATCGCTTTAGCGATATCGCAAGAGCCGTTCGCGGCAAACTTTTGCGACTTTACAGTGAATCGCGAACGACCATCGACTAACGACCAACGACTCGCCCGGTAACGCTCTTTACGTTACAAAAGTGGGGTGTCCATCTCGGCAGAAGCGAGTTAAATACATTTTATTTATAAGGTTATAGGGTAGATTCCGGTATTGACTTGACGTCACTTTTGCGTTGCTTTAAGACGCGTAATTCGCCTAGTATCGAACAGTTGCGAGAAAGCGCGCCGGAGTGGGGTTATGGCGAAATTCTTGCATCCTAATCAATAGGATTATTTGGCCGATAGTATGCCTAAGGATTGGTCTGGCTGGGCAACAAATTGGCCGAGTACCACCGGGGATGGTGAAGTGAAGTTCAGGGCCTGCATTCTTCGTCTGACGTTTCTACTAGGTTTGGCAATGGTGCTGGAAGCGAATGGCATCGCCGCCAACGTGAACCCGAGCACGCTCACTCCCCACCGCAAAACTCGCGCGGTCACGGAAAATCAGCATGCGAAGAAGCGCATGCGCAGCCTGGCGCGAAGCCGCACTCCGCACGCGCAATCGGCCGGCACCCATGCCACCGCGACGCGACTCTCCACCACCCGCTACACAAGCACCCGGTTGCCCTCGAAGCGCCATCACTATTACGAACGATTTCACACGAGTTCATTCGCTACGGATATCGCCGAAGGTGATGTGACGGCAGGCGAAGACCCGGTAGTTCGCCAAGCTGCAATCGATGCGCTCGGCAACATGAACGGCACCGTCGTCGCGATCGAACCGACCAGCGGCCGAGTGCTGGCCATGGTCAACCAAAAATTAGCCTTGTCGAGCGGTGCGCAACCGTGCTCGACCATCAAGCTTTCCGTCGCGCTGGCAGCGCTGAGCGAAGGCGTGATCGACGAGCAGACGCAAGTTTCTCTCGGCGGCCGCAGCCGCATGAATCTCACCGAGGCTCTCGCGCATTCGAACAATGCTTACTTCGAAGCGGTTGGACGCAAGCTCGGCTTCGAGAAGGTGCAGCATTACGCGCACCAGTTCGGACTTGGTGAACTGGCCGGATACCACATGGCGGGCGAACAGCTGGGTACCTATCCAGAAACGGAGATTTCACCGAAGCTGGGCGGCGTCGGCAAAATGTGCTCCTTCGGCGAAGGCATTTCGATGACGCCCTTGCAGCTCGGGGCGCTGGTTACCGCAATCTCAAACGGCGGCACGCTTTACTACATGCAGCACCCGGCCAGTCCCGAAGAGGTCGCAAATTTTCAGCCTCGCATCAAGCGTCACCTCGATATCGAGCCGGTGATTCCGGAACTCTCGGATGGCATGGCGGGAGCGGTCGCCTACGGCACTGCGCGCAGCCTGCATCTGAATTTCAACGAGGAATCCATTCTCGGCAAGACCGGAACTTGTTCCCGGGCAGGCACGCGCTTCGGCTGGTTCGCCTCCTACGCGAACACCGACATAGGACGCATAGTAACAGTCGTCTTCCTGCAAGGCGGACGTTCGACCTTCGGCCCCAAAGCGGCGGAGATTGCTGGTCGCATGTATCGCAACCTCTACGACCACAATTTCTTCGTGGCGGGAGCAGCGGGTACGATGCCCGCTTCTGGCGTGGAGAAAGCCAGCAGTTCAGCTCCGTCTCGGTAGAGGAATCATTAATCCTGCAGTGACTATGCAGTGACTAAAGGAACGCGTTTTCCCGTGTTCCTTCTCGCGAATCTTGCCGTCCCGGTTGAGAATAAGTCTGTAGTTCAGGCTACCCCGCTGTCTTTAGACGACCCGTCACACGAACCATCTGCAGTTGAGCCATGAGCCCGTCCTCCGCCGCCGCCGTGAAACAAACGCAAGCGTCATCCGGACCTGCGTCATCCGGGGCGCTTCGCCCTTCGCTCGGAAACCGCGCGTTGCTGCCGGGTCTGCTGTTAGCCGTGATTGTGCTGCTAGCCTACAACCCCGTCATCCACAACTCTTTTCTCAATTACGACGACGGCCGCTATATTGCCGACAACCCTCCCGTGAGAGCCGGCGTGACGTGGGCGACCGTGAAGTGGGCGTTCACCAGTTTTTACGAAGGCAACTGGACTCCGCTAACTTGGCTTTCGCACGCGCTCGATTGCGATCTCTTCGGCCTGAACCCAGCTGGCCATCACTACATGAGCGTGCTGCTGCACGGAGCGAGTGCGGTGCTTTTGTTTTTGCTGCTGCAGAGTGCCACCGGATTCCGCGGGCGCAGCCTGATGGTGGCCGCTCTGTTCGCGCTTCATCCCATCAACGTCGAATCGGTGGCGTGGGCGGCCGAGCGCAAGAACGTGTTAAGCATGTTGTTTTTTCTGCTCGCGTTGCTGGCCTATGGCTGGTATGCGCGCCAGCCGAATTTTGGTCGCTATGCGGCTGTATTTTTCTCTTTTGCGCTGGCTCTGCTCTCCAAGCCCCAGGCGATCACATTTCCATTCTTGCTATTGCTGTGGGACTACTGGCCATTGGGCCGGATTGCCGCCCCGTCTGCGCTCGGCGCGATGCAGGATCCGAAGTTGCCCAGGTACTCGGCTGGTTGGTTGGTGCTCGAGAAACTGCCTCTCTTGTTGCTCTCCGCTGCCAGCGCCCGGATGGCGATGAAGGCTCAGGAACTTGCCGGCGCCCTCCATGCTGTTTCCCAAACCAGCTTGCTTTTGCGCATGGAGACTGCCGCTATTTCGTATGTGCGCTATATGGGAAAGGCTTTCTGGCCTGTGAATCTGGTAGCGCTCTACCCGGCGCCGACAAAGTTGTTTCCCGCGGGGCAAGTCGCCGCAGCGGTTGTTCTCCTTCTGACCGTCACGACTTTGGTTTTACGCGAACGCCAGCGGCGGCCATATCTCGCCGTCGGATGGTTCTGGTTCTTGGGTAGCTTGGTCCCAATGATCGGATTGGTGCAAACCGGGATTCAAGCCATGGCCGATCGCTACGCTTACATTCCCTTCATCGGCCTGTTTTTAATGATCGCATGGCTGGTTGCCGACTGGGGAAAAGCCCGGCAACTGTCAGCCGGGAAACTTGCGATTTCAGCGATCGTTTGCTCGCTTGCGTTGGCGGCGCTCACCTACCGGCAGGTGGGCTACTGGCACGACACTCCGTCTTTCTGGCAGCGAACCCTGGCGCTGACCGAGAACAACTATTTCGCGCACGACATGCTGGGAGCCTATCTCGCCGACCAGGGCCAGAACGACGAGGCGGCCGCGCATTTCCGGGCGGCGTTGGCAATTCGTCCGGATGATATGCCCGCGAATCTTAGCCTGGGCAACTACGAACATGGACGCGGCAATCTGCCGGCGGCGATTTTGCGCTACCAAGTCGTCGCTCAGTACGCGGGCGAGGTGGGCATTCGCTCGCAAGCCTACACCGATTTGGGATCCGCATATCGGCAAATGGGTGACCAGGGAAAAGCGAAACTGTATTTCGAAAGCGCGCTCCAACTGGCGCCGAACGAAGCTGTGGCGCTGGTGGGGCTGGGACTGATCGCGGAGAAAAACCTCGATTATGCTGCAGCGGTTCGTCAATACACCCGAGCGATGCAAGTGCAACCCACTGACGTTGGATTCTTGTTGCTCGCTCACGCCTTGGAGCGCGAAGGCAAGGCGGACGAGGCGCGGGCGGTTGTCGATCGAGTGGCGCGGTTCTCGCCGAATTTTACCGCGGCGCAGAAGTCGGCGGCCGCGCTGCTAGCGCAGTTGAGTGACGTGCGGAGAACGGACTAATGGAAGAGCTAGCTCTCAAAATAGCGAATCACATTGGCCATGCTGGAATGATTGCCCTCGTGGCATTGGTCGTAGCCATTATTGTTTTCGCATTCTCGTTTCGCGCAAAGCACATCATCGTCGGCGGGATCGTCGCCGCGTTAATCGTGGCTCTTGGAGTTGCCCCACTCGCCGCCACCGCCTTACTCAAATCGCGGGGCGTCTACCACATTCAGGTTGTTGTCTTGCGGCCTGACCAGTCGGTGGTCGAAATTGCCCAGATAAAGTCTTTCAGCGGCGGAGAGTTGACGATGGTGGGCGGCGGGTGGGAGCTCGACATTCCTCCGCAAGACCGGCCCGCTAATCGCAGGGTGAGCCTGTCTGCCGCGGCAAAAGATGAATTTCTCAAGGGCGGAACCACCATCGTGCTGGGTCAGGATTATTATCCGACGGCGACCATTCAAACTGTCGCCGAGACTTCCGCCAAGATCCGCGGGGTCGTGGTCGACGAAGACCTGGGCGCGATTGCGGGGGCAAAGGTTTCCATCGATGGTTATCCCGATGTGGTGGTGACCGACGCCAAGGGCAATTTTGTTCTACCCGCACATGCGGGCAAGGGACAAATGGTCGAGGTACGCGCGCAGAAGGGGGAGCTGCGCGGAAGACTCTCCGCGCCGGCAGGGAAGGTTGTAGAGGTGATCATTAGCCGCGAGTGAGGCGTGACTTCTTGTTTTGTCATCCTGAGCGCAGCAGAACGATGCGCGAAGCGCATCGTTCTGCGGAGTCGAAGGACCCCTACTCTTACAGATTTCGCCCGCAGTGCCCGCGCGTTCGAATCCCAGTTCGCGTCTCGAAGTTTGGCAGCTCCGCGGCGATCGCGGCACCGCCAGCAGGATTTGCAAAAGTAGGGGTCCTTCGACTCCGCCATTCCGTTCGCTTCGCGAACGGAATGGCTGCGCTCAGGATGACAAAAATTTATTTCTTGGGGTGCGAGACGCTCATCGGAATGGACGCGACGAAGAGTTTCCCCTGGTCGCTATCGACTGGCTCAAAGTCGAAAAAACCGTGGGTCGGGTCCAACAGTCTGGTTCGAAAGAAATAGACCTTGCCGGGCTCGGCTGTGAAGTGGGTGAGACCGGCTACCTGATCGAGTCTGCCGAAATGCGATTGCCATCTGGCACAAAGATGGCGCTCGCCGGGGTCCACCGAAAAGACGAGATAAGAATTGTGATGATTGGCGCCGATCCAAGCGCCGTCGAGGGCGATTTTCGAGGTGATGCAGCCGCCGATGCAAGGGACCTGGCCAATATCCTGAATTACATAAACGAGCGCTTTGTCGGCATCGGGCTGGCGGACGGTGTGTTGGGTGTTGTCGTCTTTGACATCGAAGTTCACTCCCTTGGGGCCGCACGCGGCCTCAGCGGCGGAGATCGCGGCGGGATCCTGGGCGAAGGCGGCGAGCGTGAAGAAGAAGAGAGCTAGAACGGTGCGCATAATTTCCTCCAGAGCAAAAACGAATTAAGCGCCTCGCGCGAACACGGCGTTAACAGCAATAGGGGTCCTTCGACTACGCAGAACGACTCGCTTCGCGAATCGTTCTGCTGCGCTCAGGATGACAACTCTTTATGCACATTTCCCTACGAGAGCCTTATTGCTTCACTTCATCTTTGGCGACCACGCCGTCTTTGATGTAGACGATGCGATGGGCGTACTCGGCGATGTCGTGTTCGTGCGTGACCAGGACTATGGTGTTGCCTTCGGAGTGCAGGCGATCGAACAGCGCCATGATCTCGTTGCCGGTTTGGGAGTCGAGGTTTCCGGTGGGTTCGTCAGCCAGGATGATGGCGGGCTTATTGACCAGGGCGCGGGCAATGGCTACGCGCTGGCGTTGTCCACCGGAGAGTTCGTTGGGCTTGTGATTCATGCGCGATTCCATGCCGACCGAGGCCAGCGCGGCCTTCGCGCGTTCGGCGCGTTCATCGGAGGGGACTCCGGCGTAGATCAGGGGCAGTTCCACGTTGTGGAGCGAGGTGGCGCGGGCGAGCAGATTGAACGTTTGGAAAACGAAGCCAATTTCTTTGTTGCGGATGCGGGCGAGTTCGTCGTCGTCGAGTTCGCTGACCAGTTGTCCGTTGAGCCAGTACTGGCCTTTGGTAGGCGAGTCGAGACAGCCAATCAGGTTCATCAAGGTTGACTTGCCGGAGCCGGAGGGTCCCATGATGGCCACGTATTCATTACGCTGGATATGGAGATTGATGCCGCGCAGGGCGTGGACCTGTTCCGAGCCCATGTCGTAGCTCTTCCACAGATCCTGGGTCGTGATCATGTTGGAATTGGGCGCGGCGGCAAAACTCACGGGCTGATCGATAGGCAATACTTCGGCAGTCGCCATCTTGCTCTCCTTCTCCGAACCGGGCTGGGGCACGCGCGCTCCTGTGGCCGTCTTATCTTTGACGTACTAAGTTACAAGAGGTTAGACCAGTAGCCCCTACAGGGGCGGGCTATCGTGATCCTTTTCGGTATTACTAAAGCGATGTCCTGATACGAACCTCTTTTGCAATTTCAAGAACTCAGAAGCTGCGAACTACTGGACTGTCGCGTTGCAATCTTTACCGTAGCGGCGGCTGTCGTGGGGGCGTCCCGCCCCCACCCCTGCATAGCAGGCAATGAATGAATAACGAATTCACTGCGACAGGCCACTAGCTGCTTTCCTCTTCTTTTTTCGGGGCGGTGTTGTCTATTTTGACGCTGGTGCCGGGTTTCAATGTACGTAATACTTTGTAGCTGCCAGTAATTACTTCGTCATCCTCCTGCAAGCCCTTGGTAACCTCGATGTCAGTCGTACCGCTTATGCCGGTATCGACGGCTACGAATTGAGCTTTCTTGGCGCGGACCACAAAAACGCCCTGGATTTCTTCTTTCTGCTTGGCGTCGGGGGCGCTGGTCGCGGCCTGAACGCTGTTGCCCTTGGCATCCTTGGGTACGAGATCGGCCGGGGTGCGGACGGTCAGCGCCTGAATCGGAACGCTCAGTACGTTGTCACGGTTGGCGGTGGTGATCTTGGCCGTCGAAGAGAGGCCGGGGCGCAGATCCTGTGGTGGATCGGTGAGCGTCACAACCACCTTGAAATCCTTCGCTTCCTCGCTCGTCGTGGTTGCCTGAGAGGTAGCAACGCCGGTAGAACGCACGATGGCATTGTCCCCGATTTCGGAGACCGTACCGCGAAAGATCTTGTGGGGAATCGCGTCGATGGTGACGTCGGCGGGCTGGCCCAGGTGGACGTTGACGATGTCCGTCTCGTCGACTCGCACTTCGGCGGTAATCACGGACATGTCAGCGATCGTCATCAGTGTGCTGCCCGGCGAATTTTGAATTCCAATGACTACGGTCTCGCCCTCGCGGACGGGAAGATTGGTAATCACGCCGTCAAAGGGAGCTTCGTAGGTCGTCTTTTGCAGCACGTCCGTAAACCGGGTCAGGTTGGCCTGATTTTGGGTGATGTGCTTGTCCATCGAATCCTTTTGCGCCCGAGCCTGGGCGACTTTCGCTTCGGCTTGGGCTAATCCTGCATCGGCGGTCTCCCATGCCGCTTTTTTGACGTCGTAATCCTGTTTGGCGATGAGAGCGGCGGTGTAGAGACCCTGAGCGCGGTCCCAATCGAGTTTGGCGTGATTGGCGTCGGATTTGGCCCGGTTCAGGTCCGCCAGCGAGGTCTTCAGAGCCGCATCGGCGGCGACCGCATCGGTTTGCGCCGCCTGCACGGAAGCGCGCGTGGCATTGACGTCGGCCAGCGACTGGACGTTCTCGAGCTGCGCCAGCAACTGCCCCTGCTTCACGTGGTCGCCTTCCTTGACATGCAGCTTCGTGATCCTGCCCATCGCGTTCGCCCCGATGTTGGCGTAGGTCTTGGGCTTGATTTCACCCGAGGCGCTGACCACCGAGGCGAG
>OBLW0100003805.1_pt1 | contig 11670 bp, 8 predicted proteins | sample 1520161 | NCBI WGS metagenome assembly OBLW01 (sample SAMEA3539309, study PRJEB22396) | soil metagenome | biome: tundra; feature: field; material: soil | place: USA | collected 2010-05 | depth 0.15 m
GCATTCCGCCGACCAAGACCTGCATGAACTGCCATTCCCAAATCTGGACGAACGCCGCCTATTTGGAACCCGTGCGCGCCAGTTTCCGCACCGGCCGCTCGCTCGAATGGACACGGGTCAACCAGCTCCCCGATTACGTCTATTTCAATCACAGCATTCACGTGAATAAAGGTGTTGGTTGCAATACGTGTCACGGTCCGATCGATAAGATGCCGCTGACCTATCAATACGCGTCACTGCAGATGGAGTTCTGTCTCGACTGCCATCGCGAGCCCGAAAAATATCTGCGCCCGCGCGAGCAGGTTTTCAATATGCGCTATGAGCCGCCCGTCAACGATCCGCTGGGCAAAAATGACGTAGTGTTCGAGGGCAAGTCTTATAACGACCAGATCGCCCTTGGTAATGCACTGAAGGACGCCTACAAAGTGCGTTCCGTGCTGGACATTACAAGTTGCAACACGTGTCACAGGTAAGCAGGTTTTAAGCTAAAAGCTAAGAGCTAAGAGCTAGAAGCCAAGAGCCGACTCTCAATGAGCATGGACGAGCAAAAAACGAAGCCCGCGGGAGCCGTTCCCGACGTCTGCCCGACCAAGCGCAAGCAGCTTGATCTCTCGACGGTGAAGGCGCAGTTCGAAGCGGCGACCGACCAGGCCACCGGGCCCGAGTACTGGCGCAGCCTCGAAGAACTGGCCGGCAGCGAAGAATTTCAGGAGATGCTGCACCGGGAGTTCCCCAAGGGCGCGTCGGAGTGGCTCGACGAATTCTCGCGGCGCGGATTTCTAAAAACAATGGGCGCATCGCTGGCGCTCGCCGGTTTGACCGGATGCACGCGCCTGCCGATCACCGAGATCGTGCCCTACGTGAAGCAACCGGAGAATGTCGTTCCCGGGCAGCCGAAGTTCTACGCGACGGCCTTCACGCTTGGCGGATACGCTTCGCCGATTCTGGTGGAAAGCCATCTCTTCCGTCCGACGAAAGTTGAAGGCAATCCGGAGCATCCGGCCAGCCTCGGCGGCACGGACGTATACGCGCAGGCCTCGATTCTTGATCTCTACGATCCCGACCGCACGCAGAACATTACTTATCTGGGCGATGTGCGTTCGTGGAACGCCTTCATGGAAGCCCTGCGCGGGCCGATGAGCGCAGAAAAGAGCATGGCAGGTGGCGGCGTCCGCATCCTGACGCAGACTGTTTCTTCGCCCACACTGGCCGCGCAAATTAATGATTACCTGAAAACGAATCCACAGGCAAAGTGGCACGTCTACGAGCCCATCAACCGCGACAATGTTTACGAAGGCGCGAAGCTGGCGTTTGGCGAGCCGGTCGAAACGCGCTACGACTTGTCGAAGGCCGACGTCATTGTCTCGCTGGATGCTGACTTTTTGTACGCCGGATTCCCGGGCGCGACGCGTTACATCCGCGATTTCGCCGCCCGCCGTAATCCTGACGGGAACATGAACCGGCTGTATGTGGTCGAGAGCACGCCGAGTTCTACCGGGATGAAGGCGGATCACCGGCTGCCAGTCAGAGCCGCCGAGTTCGAAGGTCTAATAGCAGACCTCCAGAAGATGAGAGCGATTCAGTCGACGTCGCTGTACACCCTGACGGCTGAGCCACAAAACGCAGAGAGGGTTAAGTTCATCAACGCATTGGCTGCGGACCTTGATCGAACTCGCGGGTCGAGCGTTGTGATCGCTGGCGATCATCAGCCTCCAGCAGTGCACGCGCTGGCACATGCGATCAATCAGGAGCTCGGCAATGTCGGTAAGACGGTCTTTTATACGGAGCCAGTTGACGCGAATCCAGTAAGTCGGGGCGAGTCGCTGAAGGTCCTTGTCGATGACATCCGTAACGGCAAGGTAGACCTGCTGCTGATTCTTGGCGGAAATCCTGCCTACGACGCGCCAGCCGATTACGAGTTTGCGTCGGCTCTCAAATCGAATGCGGTCAGTTTGAAAGTTTTTCTCGGCTCGCATCGCAACGAGACCGCTGAGCTTTGCCAGTGGCATGTACCCGAAGCTCACTATCTCGAATCCTGGAGCGACGCGCGCGCCTACGACGGCACCGTCAGCATCGTTCAGCCGCTCATCGAGCCACTTTACAACGGGATTAGCGCACACGAAGTCATCGCCGTTCTTGCCGGGCAGCCCGCTTCAGGCCGCGACCTTGTCCAGGCTTACTGGCAGAAACAGCATACTGGCGCGGATTTCGACGCCTTTTGGCGTAAATCGCTCCACGACGGCTGGGTCGCGGGAACGACTTACCCTCCTAAATCCATAGCCTTGAAAAACACCGTCTTGCCCGCATCGCAATCAACATCGCCTGCTGGGGCTTCTGGCAGCGAGCTCAACTTCCGCCGCGATCCCTCCATCTATGACGGCCGCTTCTCCAACAACGGCTGGTTGCAGGAGCTTCCCAAGCCACTTACTAAGTTGACCTGGGATAACTGCATCATGATCGGCCCCGCGATGGCCGAGCGTCTCAAATTAAATTTCAAAGACCTGGCCGAACTAGAGTTCAACGGCAAAAAAATTAAGGGCGGAGTCTGGATTCAAGCCGGGCATCCCGACAATTCGATCACCGTCTTCCTCGGCTACGGACGCAGGAACGCCGGCCGCATCGGCACGGCCCAGGGCTTCGACGTTTATCCGTTGCGCACTAGTCAGGCTCCCTGGTTTGCCGACGGCGCGAAGCTCACAGCTACGGGCGAGACCTACCCACTCGCCAGCACGCAGGGTTATCAGACCATGGAGACTCCGGACGGCAGCGAGCGTCCGCTGGTGCAGGAGCGCAGCCTCGAGGAATATAAGAAGGAGCCGAGGTTCGCGAAAGAAGGCGATCCGCCTGCGGAACTGACGCTCTATAAGCCTCCCGTCGATTATTCCAAGGAAGCTTACTCGTGGGGCATGGCGATCGACCTCAACAAGTGTGTCGGATGCAATAACTGCATCGCCGCCTGCCAATCCGAAAACAACATCGCGGTGGTGGGCAAGGAACAGACGCTTCGCGGCCGCCACATGCACTGGCTGCGCGTGGACACTTACTACAACGGCCCACGCGAAAATCCCAAAGGCTTTTTCCAGCCGCTGCCGTGCATGCAGTGTGAGAACGCGCCTTGCGAACTGGTTTGTCCGGTGCAGGCTACCGTGCACAGCAGCGAAGGCCTGAATGACATGGTCTATAACCGCTGCGTCGGGACACGTTACTGCTCGAATAACTGTCCTTATAAGGTGCGGCGCTTTAATTTCCTGCTCTTCCAGGATTGGGAGACGCCGCAGTTCAAGCTCATGCGCAATCCGGACGTAACCGTGCGCAGCCGCGGCGTCATGGAAAAGTGTACGTACTGCGTGCAGCGCATCAGCGAAAAGCGCATCGACGCGGAGACGGCCTCGGTTCGCGAAGGGAAAGACATCCGCATCGGCGAAGATTTGCAGACCGCATGCCAGCAGTCGTGTCCGGCGAACGCAATCATGTTCGGCAACCTGAACGATCCGAATAGCGAAGTGAATAAGTGGAAGGCGCAGGCGCGGGACTACTCCCTGCTGGGCGAATTGAATACGCGTCCGCGGACGACATATCTGGCGGAAGTGCGCAATCCGAATCCGGAGTTAGAGACTAAGGCGGAGCGCGGCTAAGGCATGGCGACGAACACACAAATACCCGTGGCAGACAGGCGAGTGCCGGTCATCGCGCCCGGCCATACCTTCTCCACCATCACCGAGAAGATCAGCAACATTGTGCTGAGCCGCCCGCTTTCGCTGGGGTGGATCTTCGGCTTCCTGATCGTCTTCGGCATGATGAACATGCTGATGCTGGCCCTCGGCTACCTCTTCATTAAGGGCACGGGAATCTGGGGCATCAACATCCCCATCGGCTGGGGCTTCGCCATCGTCAACTTTGTCTGGTGGATCGGCATCGGCCACGCCGGCACGCTGATCTCCGCCATTCTCGCGCTGCTGCGGCAGACCTGGCGCAACTCGATCAATCGTTTTGCCGAAGCCATGACGCTGTTTGCCGTGGCTTGCGCCGGCATTTTCCCACTCGCTCACACCGGGCGTCCGTGGCTGGCTTACTGGCTCTTTCCTTATCCCAACACGATGCGTTACTGGCCGAACTTCCGCAGCCCGCTGGTGTGGGATGTGTTTGCGGTTTCGACTTATGGCACGATTTCGCTGGTGTTCTGGTTTGTCGGACTGATCCCGGATTTTGCCACCATGCGCGATCGCGCTGAACACCCCTGGGTGCAGCGCATCTACGGATTGCTGGCGATGGGCTGGCGCGGTTCCGCGCGCCACTGGCATCGCTATGAGACGGCGTACTTACTGCTCGCCGGTCTCGCGACGCCGCTGGTGCTCTCGGTGCACACGGTGGTGAGCTTCGATTTCGCCGTCGGCATCGTTCCCGGATGGCATACGACCATCTTCCCGCCCTACTTTGTCGCGGGCGCTATTTATTCCGGATTCGCCATGGTGCTTTGCCTCGCGATTCCCATCCGCGCCATCTACAAGCTCGAGGATTTCATCACCATGCGGCATCTCGAGAACGCCGCGAAAGTCATGCTCGCGACCGGGCTGATCGTCGCTTACGGCTACGGCATGGAAGCGTTTATGGGCTGGTACAGCGGCAGCCAGTTTGATTCCTTCCTGCTCTGGAACCGGCTGCACGGGCCCTATCGTATTTGTTACGCAGCTCTGTTGGGTTGCAATATTTTTATTCCGCAGGTGCTGTGGCTGAAGAAGTTTCGCGTCTCGACCGGCTGGCTCTGGCTTATCTCGTTCGTCGTTCTGGTGGGTATGTGGCTGGAGCGCTTTATCATCGTCGTGGTTAGTTTGAGCCGCGACTTCCTTACTTCTTCGTGGGGCCAGTACTACCCCACCAAGTGGGATTGGATGACTTTTGCCGGCACCATCGGCCTGTTCCTGACGGCCATGTGGTTGTTCGTTCGCATCCTGCCCATGATTTCCATCTTCGAATTGCGCACCTTGTTGCCGGAGTCGCACGCGCATTCCGCGCCGGAGGTGAAGCAATGACCATGAACGCTGTCGGCTCCGTCTCGGGTTCCCGCGTTGTCGATCCCATCTATGGATTGATGGCGGAGTTCGATTCGGCGCAAGAACTGCTCGACGCCGCTCAGCGAACCCACCAGGCGGGATATAAGAAGATGGACGCTTACAGTCCCTTCCCGGTTGAGGGCCTTGCCGAAGCGATTGGATTCGAGAAAAACAGCGTCGCTTTGGTCGTTCTCGTTTGCGCCATCATCGGCGGCCTCTCGGCTTATGCGCTGCAATATTGGGTCGCGGTCATTACTTATCCCACCAACATTGGCGGACGCCCGTATCATTCCTGGCCGTCGTTCATTATCGTGACCTTCGAACTGACGATTCTTTTCGGCGGACTTTCGTCGGCCATCGGCATGATCGCGCTGAACGGGTTGCCGATGCCTTACCATCCGGTTTTCAACGTGGCCGAGTTTGCCAAGGCGTCGGAAAACAAATTCTTTTTGGTGGTCGAGGCAACCGATCCGAAGTTTGATCCCGCTGGTACGCGCTCGTTTCTCTCCGCCCTGGCGCCACGGATGATTGCGGAGGTGCCAATCTAGCCATGGCCGCCAATCGCAAGCTTCGAAAAGTTTTCCCGGCGCTTCTGCTGTTGCTCGGCGCGACCGCCGGATGCCGCATCGACATGCACATTCAGCCCTATTACCGCCCGATGGCGAAGAGCGATTTTTTTGATGATGCCCGCTCCGCCCGCCCGCCCGTCGAGGGCACGGTCGCGCGCGGCGATCTCCACGAAGACACCTATTTCTACACGGGGAAAATAGGCGCCGCTCCCGGCAGTTACGTGCCCTTTCCGGTGACCGCCGAAGTCCTGGCCCGCGGGCGCGAGCGTTACAACATCGCCTGCACCCCCTGCCACGGGCGCGTCGGCGATGGCAACGGGTTCATTCCCACGCGGGGATTCCGCCAGCCGCCGTCATTTCACATCGAGCGCCTGCGCAACGCTCCGATTGGATATTTCTTCGACGTCGATACCAACGGATACGGCGTAATGCCCGACTATGCCTCGCAGGTTGCGCCGCGGGACCGCTGGTGCATCGCGGTTTACATTCGCGCACTGCAGTTGAGCCAGAATGCAACTTCGGGCGACATCCCCGCCGGACAAAAAATTCCAGCGCCCGCCCCGGCGTTTAAAGATATCGGCACCGGAGCGACCCTGCCTCAAGTTGCGCCACCCGCTGCGCCAGAAGGGGAGGCGAAATGACCACGGCCGCCATAAATAAATTGGATCTGATGGCACCGCAGGTAGCTCAAACCATGCAGCAGCGCTCGCTCATCTTCGGAATAGTCGGCGCGATTGCTGCCGTCGCCGGCGCGTTTGTTGCTCCCGAAAGTTTCTACGCCGCCTATCTTACGGGCTACATGTTCTGGCTCGGCCTGTCGCTCGGCTGCATGGCCATACTGATGCTCTATCATCTGGTCGGCGGGGCATGGGGCACGGTGATTCGCCGCCTGCTCGAATCGGGCATGATGACGCTGCCGCTGATGTTCGTGCTCTTCATTCCGATCCTGCTGAACCTGCCCAAGCTTTATTTCTGGGCTCGGCCGGATGGACCCGCCGACCCAAAAATTGCCGACATCGCGCACAGCTATCTCAACTTCAACGGCATTCTGGTTCGCTACATCGCTTACTTCGCCATCTGGATCGGAATGGCCTACTTCCTGAATCGCTGGTCGAGCGAGCAGGATTCGATTGCGGGACAGAGCACGCTGCGTTTCCGCGCGCTCAGTTCAATCGGCCTGGTGATTTACTCGCTTACGATTTCCTTCGCAGTCATCGATTGGGTCATGTCGCTGCAGGCGCGTTGGATCTCCACCATCTACGGCATGCTCTTCATCGCCGGCGAAGCGCTCTCCGCCTTCTGCTTCTGCGTAGTAATCGAAAGCATCCTGAGCAAGCGCCGCCCGATGTCCGGATACATCAGCGACACTGAGGTTCACGATCACGGCAAGCTGATGCTGGCCTTCGTCATGGTGTGGGCGTATTTCAATTTCTCGCAGTGGCTTATCATCTGGGCGGGCAATCTGCCGGAAGAAATTCCCTGGTACGTGCGCCGCATGAATGGCGGATGGGAATATGTCGGGTTATTCCTGGTGCTTTTCCATTTCGCCGTGCCCTTCGCGCTTTTGCTCTCGCGGCAACTGAAGCGCAAGGTCGGCAGCCTGGTCTATCTGGCTTCCTGGCTCCTGCTCATGCGCATCGTTGATATTTATTGGCATGTCGAGCCGGGAGTCAGCATCGTGAATGCCAAGGGAATTTCGCCGCTCTATCCCACGTTCCACCTGAGCTGGGTATTTTTTGCGATCATTATTGGAATGGGCGGCCTGTGGCTGGCTTACTTCTTTCAAAATTTGAGATCGCGTCCGCTGCTGGCGGTGAACGCGCCGCAGACTTTACGGCTTTTGCAGCCGTCGCATGAGTAACAAATATGAGTGACGAAATTATTGGGCACGGTCACCCCGGCCACGAAACCGAGTACGAACACGAAGACCTGGGCACGCGCGGCGTCTTCGCCTTCATGATCGGCCTGTCGATCGTGGGCATCGTCATTTATTTCATCATCGTGGGAATGTATTCGTTTTTGGACAAATACGAGCGCTCCCAGATGTCCACGGCCAGCCCGCTGATGACGACGCCGGGGGCTATTTCGCGCGTCGTAACGCAGGCCGACATGGATAAGACATTCAAAGACAACGGCGCTCCCATGCTCGAAACCAACGAGCGCGGGCAATTGCGCGACTTTCTTATGAATCAGGAGGATCGGCTCAATAGCTATGGATGGGTCGACGAAAAAACGGGAGTGGCGCATATTCCGATCGAGCGCGCCATGGACTTGATCGTCCAGCGCGGGATGCCGGTATATCCGAAAGGCAACGTGGGTACGAGCGGAACGGCGGGGAGCGCCGCAGCGCCGGCTAAGAAAGCGGCGACCGCGAAGCCGTAGATGGCCAGCCCCTAAAGGGGTTTGATTCGAAGGCATTGTGGTATCGCTAAAGCGATACCCTGATACGAAGCAGTCGCTTCGGGCGTCTCGTCGCAAACGGATGCTGCCAGAGGGAAAAACGCAGTGAGCTGTACAAAAGGTTTTGCCAATTCGATCGCCGTAGTAGCAATGCTGCTCCTATTCGCAGTCGCGCCCGTGTTTGCGCAGCGCGGCCCCATGTCGGGCGGCATCATGACTCCTCCGGTCAATCAACGGCCGCCGGGGCTGGAGTTTGTTGGCATCAACCAGCATCTTGACGCCGATGTTCCCGTGAATCTCGAATTCAAAGACGAACTGGGCAATCCGGTGAAACTCGCCGACTACTTCGGCCACGGACGCCCCGTCATCTTGAACCTCGGCTACTACCAGTGCCCGATGCTGTGCAGCGAACTGCTGCAAGGCCTGGTCGGTTCCATGAAGGCCCTGACCTTCGATCTCGGCAAAGACTATGACGTGGTCACCGTAAGTTTCGACCCCCGCGAGACCACCGAAATGGCCGCCGCAAAAAAGCGCGACATCATGAAGCGCTACGGCCGTCCGAACACCGCGCAAGGCTGGCACTTCCTCACTGGCCGGGCGGACCAGATCAATGCGCTAACCAAGGCCGTCGGTTTCGAATATCAGTTCGACACGAAGACCGAGCAGTACGCGCACGCCGCGGCGATCGTCATGCTCACGCCCGACCACCATGTTTCCGGATACTTTTATGGCGTGGAATTTTCTCCAAAGGATTTGCGTCTGGGACTTGTCCAGGCGTCGCAACACCACATTGGCAACATTGGCGACCAAGTGCTGCTCTACTGCTACCACTACGATCCACGGACCGGAAAATACGGTGCGGTAATCAGTAACATTTTGAAGCTGGCGGGACTCGCGACCGTGCTCATCCTGGGATCGTTTGTATTCGTGATGTTCCGAGCCGACCGCCGTTCCGGTCACGGCCCGATTTCCAGGCACGGCGATTTGAGAAGAGTTACGTAACTATGTCGAAATTTCTACCATTGTGGCCCGATCAGGCCTCGACCATGGCAAGCCAGGTAGACATGCTTTACATCTATCTGCTCCTCGTCGCGGGCGTCATGACGGCGGCGATTTTTCTTGCTGTCACGGTACTCGCCATCAAGTACCGCCGGCGCCCGGGCCGCGATGCGCAGCAGATTGAAGGCTCCACCCCCCTCGAACTAGCCTGGTCGATCATTCCGTTTTTTGTCATGCTCACCTTCTTCATCTGGGGCGCGGTCATTTATTTCCAGGAGCGCACTCCTCCCGCCAACGCGACCGAAGTCTACGTCGTCGCGAAGCAGTGGATGTGGAAGATCGAGCACATGGAGGGCCAGCGCGAGATCAACGAACTCCATGTCCCCACCGGTCAGAACGTCAAGCTGATCATGACCTCGCAGGATGTGATTCACAGCTTCTTCATTCCCGCCTTCCGGATCAAACAGGACGTCCTGCCCGGCCGCTACACCACGCTCTGGTTCAAGGCCACTACTCCCGGCCGCTATCATCTCTTCTGCGCCGAATATTGCGGGACGATGCACTCGGGCATGGGCGGCGACATCGTTGTCATGGAGCCGCAGGACTACGCGCTCTGGATGGCCAGCGGAGCCACGGCGCCCTTGCAGGAAACAGGCAAAGCTTTATTCGCGGCGCTCGGATGCTCCACTTGCCATCGTGATGATGTGCAGGGACGTGGGCCCAACCTGGCCGGGCTTTATAACAAGCCGGTCTTGCTCGAAGACGGACGCACCATAACCGCCGATGAAAATTATGTACGCGAGTCCATCCTCGATCCCACGGCAAAAATTGTAAGCGGCTTTAAGCCGGTGATGCCGACCTTCCAGGGTATCGTCAGCGAAGAACAATTAAACGCGCTGGTGGCCTACGTTAAATCCTTAAGCCAGCCACCCACGGGAACCGCCGGGCTCCAGAACCAACCGGCAACGCCCGCGGGGCAACCCCAGAATACGCAGGTGCAATAGTCATGGCGAGTACAGTAATTCCGGCGCATCAGATTCCGGCGACAACTCCGAAGACGAACTATCTCAACAACGGGCACACGCTGAAGTCCTGGCTGTTGACCACCGACCACAAGCGCATCTCGCTTTTGTATCTGATGTCGGTCACGGCCTTCTTTTTCCTCGGCGGCTTCTTTGCCATGCTCATCCGGCTCGAACTGCTCACGCCGGAGGGCGACCTGATGCAGGCCGACACTTATAACAAGGTCTTCACCATGCATGGCATGATCATGGTGTTTTTCTTCCTGATTCCGGTCGTGCCCGCCGTCCTCGGCAACTTCCTCGTGCCTCTGATGATCGGCGCGAAAGATCTCGCCTTCCCGCGCATTAACCTGCTGAGTTGGTATCTCTACATCATCGCCGGAACGCTTTTCCTGCACTGCATGCTGAACGGCGGCGTTGACACGGGCTGGACTTTCTACACGCCCTACAGCACAGTCGGCAGCAACACTAACGTCATCGAAGCTGGGTTAGCGGTCTTTATCGCCGGCTTCTCCTCCATTTTTACCGGACTCAACTTCATCGTCACGATTCACCGCATGAGGGCCCCCGGCCTCACCTGGGATCGCCTGCCGCTTTTCATCTGGGCTAACTACGCGACCAGCCTGATCATGATTCTCGGCACGCCGGTCGTTGCCATTACCATCGTGCTGGTAGCTGTCGAACGAACTTTTCATCTCGGCATCTTCGATCCCGCTCTTGGCGGAGACCCAATCCTCTTCCAGCACCTGTTCTGGTTCTACTCCCATCCTGCCGTCTACATCATGATTCTGCCGTCGATGGGAGTCATCAGCGAACTCATCGCCTGCTTCTCGCGCAAGCGCATCTTTGGCTACAAGCAGATTGCGCTCTCCAGCATCGCGATCGCGGTCATCGGATTCCTGGTCTGGGCCCACCACATGTTCGTGGCCGGAATCTCGCTCTATGCCGCGATGATTTTTTCGTTCCTGACCTTCTTCGTCGGCGTGCCATCGGCCGTCAAAGTATTCAACTGGACCGCAACTCTCTACAAAGGTTCGATCACTTACGCTACGCCGATGCTCTACGCTTTCGGCTTCATCGGACTCTTCACCATCGGCGGATTGACCGGGCTTTTTCTCGCAACGCTCGGCATCGACGTGCACGTCACCGACACTTATTTTGTCGTGGCGCACTTCCACTACGTGATGGTGGGCGGTGTGCTCATGGGATTTTTGGGAGGCATGCATTTCTGGTGGCCGAAAATCAGTGGCCGCATGTATCCCGAAGGCTGGGCCCGTCTCTCGGCACTGTTCGTGTTTGTCGGCTTCAACCTCACCTTCTTCCCACAATTCATCCTCGGATATGTCGGCATGCCGCGCCGCTACTGGCAGTATCCGCCGGAGTTCCAGGTGCTGAACGTGCTCTCGACCGCAGGCTCCAGCGTGCTGGCCGTAGGCTATCTCCTGCCGATGATTTATTTCATGTGGTCGCTGCGTTACGGGCCGATCGCCCCGGCCAATCCCTGGAATGCGGCCGGACTGGAATGGAAGACGACCTCGCCGCCGCCAACCTTTAATTTTGACGAGACTCCCGTGGTTACCTGGGAGGCTTATAACTACGACGAGATTCCAGACGTGCCCCTGGAGGCGC
>OBLW0100003806.1_pt1 | contig 11669 bp, 11 predicted proteins | sample 1520161 | NCBI WGS metagenome assembly OBLW01 (sample SAMEA3539309, study PRJEB22396) | soil metagenome | biome: tundra; feature: field; material: soil | place: USA | collected 2010-05 | depth 0.15 m
ATTCTGAACTCTTCGATGAAGTAGACACGTGACGCATACTCGCAGACTCCAACTGAAAACGATTCCCCTGATTCTGATCAGCATCATTTTGGGACCTCTAGGAAACGTATTTCTCGGCAAGGCCATGAAGGGCGTCGGATCCGCCGCTTCGGGGAGTGTTCGGGATCTTGTTTTAATCGCCTCTCGGGTGCTGATGTCCGGTTATATGTGGTTGGGGGTTGCCTGCTTACTGGGCTTTTTTATCGTGCACATGCTGCTGCTGACCTGGGCAGATTACAGTTACGTGCAACCCGCTACGTCCTTGTCCTACGTTTCCATCACCATGCTGAGCTATCTTATTCTTGGGGAAGTGATCTCGCCATTACGCTGGCTTGGTGTCACGGTGATCTGTTTGGGTGTTTTCGTCGTAGGGCGGACCTCACCCAGCACCACAGGGAGCGCCTAAACGTGCGTGAAGCGATCCTTTTCTTTTTCATTGTTGTAGCGGGAACAGCAGGTGAGCTATGCGTAAGTCGCGCTATGAAGGGTATCGGAGAAGTCCACGACTTTCGCCCCAAATCTATTCTGAGTTTCGCTCTGCAATCGTTACGGTTACCGTGGATGTGGCTGGGCATCGCACTGATGAGCTTGGGATTCTTCTCCCTTCTCGCTATTCTCTCATTTCAGGAAGTGAGTTTTGTGGTGCCGGTCAGTGCCCTGAGCTATGCTGCGGGAGCATTTGGAGCGAAATCCTTCTTGGGTGAACGCGTCAGCCGAAATCGCTGGATCGGAATCGCGGTCGTCTGCCTCGGTGTCACTATCGTCTGGTGGAGCAGAAAGTAGCCATTCGTCATATTCATCTCTCACTCGGGGAGCAACCAACGGAGCGGTTTTTACATAGCCGCAAGCGATCGGCTGGTACCGTGTACTAGAAAATCGGAGATTGGTGTTTACCTCGATGGCGCTAACGTGGCATCGCCCGGTTTAAGAACTACAGTTGACCAGCAGCTCGGTCGAGCACCCTTCATGGTTGATACGGCATCGCGAAATTGCTCACGTCGTTGCTCATTCTATGGCCCTTTCGCTTGAATTGAAGGCTGGCTCGCGGTATTCGGCGCGATCTAAAAGCCTGCTGTTGAATTCCGTTCCTAGGCGTTAGGTGCACCTGGATGGCGTGACCAGTTGAGCAGGCACGTGGGGGGTGGGCACAATGGCGTGCAACATTCCAGAGGTTCCCCGCATCCCCCTTCGGGTGTACAGTTTCGAAGAGGTGGGAGGTTCTTATGCGATTGTTGGTGGTGGAAGATGATGTCGCTATCCAGGGGTTCCTCAAACGGGCATTGGTGGAATCTGGATACCAGGTGGATACCGCCAACAATGCTAAAGCGGGAGAACTTCAGGCCTTGGAAGGAATCCACGATGCATTCATCATCGATCTCGGTCTTCCCGACATGGATGGGCTGGATTTGATTGTGAGATGCCGCGCCCAAGGTATTACCGTTCCGGTGTTAATCCTTTCTGCGCGCCGTTCCGTGGACGAGCGAGTGCGGGGATTGGAGCAGGGCGGAGATGACTATCTGACCAAACCATTCGCTCTCGCGGAGCTGCTGGCCAGGTTGAGAAATCTTCTGCGTAGATCTTCTGCGCCACAGAATGATTCGGTACGCCTACATGCCGCGGATTTGCAGCTGGACCTGATTCGTCATGAGGCTCGACGCGGCGATCACCTGCTCCAGTTGACCGCACAGGAGTTTTCCCTCCTGGAGTATCTTTGCCGGAATGCCGGACGTGTAGTTACTCGCACTATGATTCTGGATCACGTCTGGCGCATGCAGATTGATCCGGCAACAAACGTGGTTGACGTCCATATCTACCGCCTGCGCAGCAAGGTGGATCACAATAGTTCCATACCACTCATCCACACAATCCGCGGCGTCGGATATGTTCTCAAACATGCCTAAATTTTTGCAGGCAACTGCAGCTTGGCGCATTTCGATTTGGACGACTGTGGCGTTCGCCCTCGGCACTGCTCTGGCGTTCTCGATTGTTCACTTCCTCGTCGAGAACGCCATTCAAGACCGAACGGATGCGTGGCTGAGTGGTGAAGCGGAGGTCCTTGCTCGCGTTTCAGCCGATACCCCCCGCGATCATCTGTACAACCGAATTATTGGAGAAGTAGCCGAACTTGCGACCCAGGAGTTGCCGGACGAGCGCAATTCAAGCGGGCAAAGGCTGAATTCGGTTTTCTTCTTGGAAAGCGATCCCCATAACGACGCCCGCCCCTTGTGGGTCGGGCCGGGCTCCGTCGGCACTTTTCTCAAGGCCATCCAGCAGACCAAACTTGTTCCCGGTATTCCGCAGTCGATAGAGGTTGAAGGCTGGCCCACAACATTTCGAGTCGTGACGCGAAATGAAAACGGGAGAATGATCTACCTGGGGCTTTCGGGTCGGGGCGCAAGGCATCTGCTTAGAACCTTGACTCGTCGTTTCCTGTTGTTGTGGGGCAGCACCGTGCTCATGGGTTTTCTGATCTCGTACATGAGCGCCCATCGCACTCTTCTCCGCGTTCAACGAATTACCGACACTGTCGCGCGGATCGGCAGCGAAGACTTGAAAGAACGGTTGCCTCAGCCCGTTAATTCCGATGAAATCTCGCGGTTGGCCAAAACTTTCAATCACATGCTAGATCGTATTCAGTCCTCGGTAAATGAGCTTCGCTCCGTGACGGACGCAGTCGCACACGACCTGAAGAGTCCGCTAACGTCGATTCGAGGCGCGCTGGAATCCGTACTGTCCACTGAGCCCAGCGAAAAGTGGCGTGACTCGGTCGGTGACGCAATCGAAGGCGTCGATAGACTTTTGAGCGCGCTGGACACCACACTGGACGTAGCGGAAGCGCAGGCGGGTGCACTTCGCCTGGATCGCAGTGCATTTGAGCTTTCCGTTGCCGTGAAACACCTCGTCGATCTCTATCAGCCGGCGATTGACGAACGCCAGCACTCGTTGATGGTTGACCTCGAAGATCACGTGGTCGTCGATGCGGACTGCGGTTTGCTGAATCGCGTCCTGAGCAATCTGATCGAGAACGAAATCGCTCATTTGCCCGTAGGCTGTCAGATCACGATCCAGTTGAGGGCGCGGGATGGATCGGCGGTGCTGGTGATCGAGGACAACGGCCCGGGATTTTCGCCGGACATCAGCACTCGGGCGTTTGAACGATTCGTTCGAGGGAAAAACTCACACGGGCATGGCCTGGGACTTGCTTTCGTGGATGCGGTTGTACGGGCACACGGCGGCACAGCCAAGATCTCCGGTAACCCAGGCGGCGGAGCGGTCGTAACTCTCCAGCTGCCTGCCATTGTGCTGCACCCTGCATAATGTGAACTCTCTGGCCAGGACCGGCACAGTTTTTTCTCGCCGCTATTTTTGTACCGTTTCGTGCGCTCTGAGCATAGCCTCGGGAAGGCCGTCCGTCTTTGCGCCATGTTTGCGCTCCTAGTGGTCAAACAGGGTCTTCTTGAAGGCGCGGGAAATCAATTTTTGCCGAAAGGAGCAATCCTCATAGAAATTATGGAGCGCCGTTAGCGTTCCATCGGCTGCGAAACCGGGATATAGCGCCTCACACAAACACCGAAACAGCATCAAGCCCTTCCGGAGGGCGCGACCCCAGATGTCGTTTCCGAAGTATGCTCGCGTCATGGAAGTCTGGGCTGTCTCGGGAGGCCGACTTCGCTCCCCGCCTGCTCCATCGAGCTCCTGGTAGGACCCACAATTCAGAAACAGTCTTCTCAAGGGTCGCGTCATCACTTTATCCGTTATGGCGTTCCCTGCAGTGGTCACCAAGGAATTCGCCGTAGATTGGCTCTACTTTCCGAAGACTTTTTTGCGCGCGTCGGGCCAAAATTCCTTCGCGACGTTGAAAAGCGCATCGAGAGCGATCTGTTCCCCCCACTTGTTCGCTGTATTTCCGAATGATCGGTCAGCGGCCGGGTAGTAGACGTTGGAAATACCCGCAGCGACAGCATTTCCGGCGAGCTCCGAGGTGTTAAAGTGGTTGCGCCCGTCATCGCCCCGGGTTATGAATTCCCGGCTTAAGGCGTATTCCGTTCTCTTCCAAAACCCGCCCTTTCCTCTCACGAAATACCGAGGATCTTGGTGGAGCGCGACGGGGAACAGCCCCTCACTCATCACGTTGCCGATCGCTTGATCGGCAAATGCTCCTCCATAATATTTGGCAAACCCTTGTGCACCTTGGCCAAACGGAGCGTATTGGCGCTGTGCCATCCCGATCCCAGCGAATACGCCTGCCACCAGAAAGGCCGAAGGATCAAACGAATCGTCGAGCGCAACTTTCATTTTTGCGCCCGAAGTCAGCGGTTTGATTGTTGTCGAATTCTCATCCGATCGATAGTTAGGAATCACCCAAAAAATGTGATTCTTGCTCGGTGTGTGTTGTCCACCATTCTGCTCAAGAGTTGACTGAGGAGATTGGGACGGAGCTGGCTGTGGCGCATCCGGCTGAGGTGGAGTTTCTTGACCCATGGCAGCCATCGATCCAACTAGGAAACCAAGACCGACCAGCAGACGGCTGACCACGGTAAAGCAGGACTGTGAGACTAGGTTACGCATTATCAGTCTGATGCGTCGTCAATCCCGGGCACGATTGAGATGAACAATTTGTCATCTGGGAGACGCCCCAAAGTCATTCTTGGCTGGTAGTGTTCCATCGCAGTCTAAAAACGAGCCGCTCGAGGATTTACTCTGCCCATGAAATACCAACATCGCATGGCCGTTGCCGCCCAAGTAAGAAAGGCCCGGGTTTCGTTCTGTTTCGCTTCAACATTCTTTAGAATCACAGCTTTTTGGAGCCGCCTTCGCGAAAGCTCCCTGACTCCGGAGGCGTGCCGATCTTGAGCCGTGCTCTTGGTCTTTCCTTCCCGCGGGTTCTTGGGCGGCGCTACTTTCTCTCGCTAGCATTTCTGGCCGTCGTTTTGTCGGCAACCTCCGCGCGCGCTCAAGACAACTATGAAATCCAGGTCTACGGGTATGAGCTGGTCGACCCAGGTCACACGATGGTCGAGCTGCACAGCAACTTCACGATTGATGGCTCAAAGACAATCGTTGATGGTGTTTATCCAACCAATCACGCCGAGCACGAGACTGTCGAAATTACCCACGGCTTCAACGATTGGTTCGAGTGCGGCTTTTACATCTTTACTTCGGCAACGCAGGGACAGGGCTGGCAATGGGTGGGCGATCACATCCGGCCGCGCGTCGCCGCACCGAAAAGGTGGCACTGGCCTGTCGGAGTGAGCCTCTCGAACGAAATTGGCTACCAGCGGCGCCAGTTTTCCGTGGACACGTGGACGTGGGAAATCCGCCCGATCGTGGACCAAAAAGTCGGCCGATGGTATTGGTCCGTGAACCCGACGCTGGACCGCTCGTTTCATGGCGAAAGCGTGCACCAAGGCGTCGTCTTTTCGCCAAATTTCAAGTTCAGCTACGACTTCACTCCCAAGATCGCCGCGGGGCTGGAATACTACGGATCGGTTGGCCCGGTCACAGGATTCGATGCGGTCGCGCAACAGCAGCACCAGATTTTTCCCTCGATCGATTTGAATATCGCCCCCCAGTGGGAAATCAATTTCGGCCTCGGCGTGGGCCTCACAGGCGCGACCGATCATCTCATCGCGAAAATGATCCTGGGGTATCGCTTTAATTTCTAAGTCGGGAATAGGAGTGAGAAATGATAAAGGGTCTCGTAATCGGTTTTGTGCTTGCTGTTGTTATCTTAGCCGGCGGGGTTTACTGCTACTTTGCCGAGGGTATGGCGCCGGTGGCCACGGCCGATCCTCCGATGCCCTTTGAGAAGAAGTTCGCGAACATGGCCCTGAATGCCCACATTGAGAAACAACATATCGGTGAGTCTCCGGTCCCCGCCGACGAGGTCAATTTCCTTGCCGGTGCGGACGTCTACAAACACCATTGCGCAGCGTGTCACGGAATGCCCGGCCAACCAGCCGCCGACTACGCAGCGACGATGTTCCCAAAGCCGCCCCAACTGTTCCGCGGTAAGGGTGTGACGGATGATCCAGTCTCGGAGAGTTACTGGAAGGCGGCCAATGGGATCCGACTCTCCGGCATGCCGGCCTTCAAGGCCAAACTGACCGATACGCAGTTGTGGCAGGTCAGTCAATTGGTCGCACACGCGAATGAAATCCCGGAATCCGTAAAGAAGGTCCTCGCCCCAGACGTCCCCGCGTCAGCCTCGGCAACTCCGCTGACTCCGGCGTCGCCTGGTGCATCGACCAAGAAACGCCCGATCATGCAAAAAGAAACCGGGGCATCGTGAGAATCTTACTTTATAGCCCCGACAACGGCGTGACCCGGAATTTCATGCCGCATCTTTGGATGTTTCTCCTAAAGTCATTGACTCCCGCCGGCCACGAAGTATTGCTGATTGATGGCAACGCACAACCGATGGATGAAGAAGGCGTGGCCCGTTTCGTGCGCGAACAAAAGATTGAGCTGGTCGGAATTGGAGCGATGACCCGGATGATCGCAAAAGCGTACCGCGTCGCCGACGCTATCCGCGCCAAGGGTGTGCCGGTCGTGATGGGCGGACCTCATGTCACAGAAATGGCCGACGAAGCCCTCGGTCGAAATGGCGGCCCGCGGCATGCGGACGTTGTGGCCCTCGGCGAAGCCGACGAAACGTGGCCAAGGATTGTCGAGGATGCCGCACGCGGCGAGCTTAAGGATATCTATGCCCCGGTGGATGAATTTGGCCAGGAGCGCAAACCCAGTCTCCAGCCATATCCGGCAATTCCCTGGGACAAAATAGACTTGGAGCAGTTTAATCTAGTTCCCCGAATAGCAACCCGCATTCTCCGGCGTTTGGGCGGCGGCTGGGGCACCTTTCGCATGATTCCGGTGGAGTCGGGGCGCGGCTGTCCCTATGGCTGCGAATTCTGTACGGTAACTGGCTTTTTCGGCGACGCGATCCGATTTCGCAGCAATCAGAGCGTCGTAGATGAGTTGCTTTTGCTAAAAGCTCGCGCGAAGGCGGAAGGCGGCCAGATTGCCGTCTTCTTTATCGACGACAATTTCGCCATCAACGTAAAAAGGACGAAATCGCTGCTGCGCGACATTATCGCCGCTGGCGCGCAGTTGCATTGGGTCGCACAGATCAGCGCAAATCTGTTACGCGACGAAGAGCTCGTCGACCTCATTGCCGCCTCCGGAGGTAAGTGGGTCTTCATCGGCATGGAATCTATCGACCCTGCCAATCTGGCCGACGTGAAAAAGGGATTCAACAAGCCCGATGAATATGCCGCTGTGCTCGACCGGCTCGCCCGGCGGAACGTCTATGCCATTACCTCGTTCATTTTCGGGATGGATAACGACACGCCCGGAGTTGCGGAGCGGACGCTTCGAGAAATTCGCACCTGGCCGCCAGGACTGCCCATATTTGGTTTACTCACGCCCTTGCCGGCCACGCCGCTCTATAAGAGACTGGAAGCCGCGGGGCGACTGACCAGGCCGAAACACTGGCGGGAATTCATCCCTTTTGCGATGGCTCATACACCCCTGAAGATTACCATCGCGGAAGCTCACGCCGAGGTGAAGTACGGGTGGGCCAATTCATACAGCGCAGAGGCGATCGAAAAGGCTGTCGATGCGCTCGATGATAAGCCATTGGGCTATCGCGTCAACCTCTTCATCACACGAATATGTTTTCGGGGAATCTACTTTCCTCAAATGGGTCGCTTGGCATGGATAAAGGTCATTGCCCAGAATCGGCGAACCATCTTCAAGTTGGCGAAAGAAGCGTTCGGTGCTTGGTACCGCCTTCGGTTGAGAAGTGGTGAAAACTTTGATGCTGGTCCAGAAATCATTTCACCTGAACTCAACCCGCGTTTGCCACGGTGAGCGGGTTTTTGACGCTTTGCTAGGGTGAGCGACATCGTTGCCGAGACTCCCGCGACGAGCAAACCGCCTCCGTCGAAACCTAACCGCTCGTTGTCCTGGCGGTATGGTACGCCGCGCCTCAGCAAAATGAACAATTTGTCATCCACAAGATACTGCTACTTCATTCTTAGTTGATAGCATGGCACTCCGAATCGCGACTTACTTTAAAGCCTGAGAGCACGTTAGCAGGAATTGCTCAGGCTTTCCGTCGCTTAAACAGCTTCGACATCGGTTGCGCCCGCTCTCGACTCAAATGTCCGCCATGTCTGCAAGATCGCGAGGAGAAGCTGAAATGAGTTCGAATGCAGTGAAGTTCGCGCTTGGAGCGGGGATTCTGGTGCTTTCTCTCCTACTCTCAAACCCGCTGCGGGCGCAGGTCGCTAACGCCACGCTGTCTGGCGCCATCACCGACCCGTCGGGAGCAGTCGTTCCCAACGCAAAAATTTCCGTCAAGAATGCCGCAACGGGTCAATCTGCGGAAGCTCTGACCGATTCGGCAGGCCTCTACAACGTTCCAAACCTTACTCCGGGGGATTACGAGTTTTCGGTCTCAGCCGAAGGATTTAGCCCGAACGTCGCAAAAGTGACGGTCACCGCAGGAGCCAGGCAAACGATGAACTTGAGGTTGGCTGCGGCGCTTTCCCTAGGGGACCTGGGCTTCCCTTCGGACCAGACCCAGGGTAACGCGCAGGATCAGGCGAGACTCGACAAGCGGTCGCGCATGCTAAAGACTCATCAGCGGCTCGGTTTGATTGCGACCATTCCTTTAGTCGCCACGGTCATCTTGGGACCCGGCGCTGGCGGGAAGAGCACCAGTTCGGCGGATCGCTGGGCCCATCTTGCTCTCGGCTCGGCGGCGGGCGACTTGTACGGTCTGAGCGCTTACTATGCCATCCGCGCCCCCAAGATACCGGGAACGCAAACCCGCGGGCCCATCCGCTTGCACAAGGCCTTGGCCTGGATTCATGGTCCCGGAATGATCTTGACACCTATTTTGGGAGCGATGGCTTTTGAGCAAAAAAGTAATGGGGAGAAGATTCATGGAATCGCGAGTGCGCATGGGGCCGTCGCCATCGTAACCGCTGGGGCTTATGGAGCCGCCATTCTCTCGGTATCCATTAAGTGGTAAAGAGGCGTATGAAGGGAAAAATACTAATAGCCTTTTTGTTCGTTGCGTTTCCCGCGGTCGCCCAAACAGACAGCCAATGGCTTCTTTCACAATCCACTCTCACCTATCACGTGTCCCACCCACTGCATCAAGTTGATGGCGTCAGCCATGCGGCGCGAGGCAAGGGTGTCTGCCATGCTGGACAATGCGATCTCTTGATCGCTGTCCCCATTAAGTCGTTTGATTCCGGAGACAGCAATCGCGATCTTCACATGCTTCAAGTGACGCGCGGCGGGGAATTTCCGATGGTCACGGTGCGCACTCGTTTGCCCGAAAATGCGTCGCCATCAGCAACGATTCATGCCGACCTGGAGGTCCAATTTTCTGGCCAGACCGCCAAGTATAACCAGGTTTCCTTCCAGCAGGTGACCCAAGGAAATGAGACCCGGATCTCAGGAATCATTCCAGCCACGTTATCCGATTTCAAGATCGACCCTCCGTCGCTCTTAACGATGCCAGTGAAAAACGAAATACCGGTGCGCGTGGAGATGACCTGGCAGAGGCAGAAATGACATGGCTCTGGAACGCTTGATTTCTGCGGTCTTTTCGATATGCGTGGGTGCGAGCTTGGCGCGGGCCCAAGATGCTGTTCCGGCGCCCGTTCCTTCTTCCAATCCGACATTGATCCACCGACCAGTTGGCGCGAATGCTTCAACCAATGAGACCATCCCTCTCACCGTCCCGAGAGGGACTGCGGTACAGGTTGTTCTGGACAAGGAAGTGAGAATTCAGAAAGTGGGGCAGCCGGTTCACGGGCGGGTCGCTGAGCCTGTATATGCTTTTGATAAACTCGTTGTGCCCGTGGGCACCGAGGTTAGGGGCCAGATCACTCAGCTCGAAGGGGTTTCGGGCGGAAGACGCACTCTAGATGCACTGAATGCCGATTTCACTCCTGCTCGTAAGGTGCAGATCGAATTTGACGATCTCGAACTGCCCGGCGGTCGGCACATCCCAATCCACACCAGCGTCACACCCGGCTCCGGACAAGTGATCCAGTTCGTCACCACCGCCGACAGCGACAAAAAGAAGGGCGTAAAAAGCGCCGCGTCCGAGAAGGCAGACGAGGCAAAGAAAGAAGCCCGGCGGCGGTGGGACAACGCGATGAAGCAAGTGCATGAGCCTGGCAAAATGCACAAGGTAGAAAGGTATGCCGTCGCCCAACTCCCAATCCATCCGCAATATATTGACGCCGGAACTGTCTATTTCGCCGAACTGGAGCAGCCGCTCGATTTTGGAACCGAGGCATGGACTCCAGAAATTGCCAATTCGATGAACACTCCGCCGGCCCCTGGCAGCTCGGTACACGTCCGGCTCATGACCGGGCTGAGCTCGGCGACGGCGCAGAAAGGTCAAGAAGTCGAGGCGGTCCTATCGCAGCCCCTATTTGACGGAAGTCGCTTGGTTCTTCCCCAGGGAAGCATGCTGAAGGGTTCCGTGGTTCAGGTTCGGCCGGCGCGCCGTCTCAGCCGCAATGGGCAACTCCGAATGGTGTTTCACGAGCTTGTTTTGCCGGACGGCGTTCAGCAAAAAGTGGAGGCGAGCTTGCAGGGCGTTCAGTCGGGCAAAGGACAGGATGTAAAGCTCGATGCAGAAGGCGGCGCGGAGGCCAATTCTCCGAAAACACGGTATTTGGCAACTGGGATCTCGGTGGCATTGGCCTTGGCGTCCGCACACGGCGACAGTGACGCTCGCGACGGTGATGTCAACGGGAATACCAACAGTCGGGTAGCGGGCGGCGCGGGAGGATTCAAACTCGTGGGCATAGCGATGGGTGCCTTCATTCACTCCCAGCCGCTTGGCATGGCAATGGGCGTGTATGGCGCAAGCATGTCGGTCTATTCACATTTCATCGCGCGCGGACGAGAACTTGTATTCCCCAAAAACACCGCAATGGAAGTTGCTATTGGGACGCGTGCATCCGCTCCTTCTCCGAGTTCTCCGAAGGCCCCCGAGGACAAGCCTGAGAACTAAGATGAATTCGTGGATGCCGGGCGAGGGACAGAACCAGTCAAAATGATCGAGCGCCTATTGATAGGGGTGTTTGTGCTCCTGGCTGTTCTCTGCGTTACAGCCTTCTGGAACAGTGATTTCCGAAAGCGGCGCCGCTGATCCCATGGTGCCAGCGGAACAGGGTTAGACAATCAGAATTTTGGGCCTACCTCACCCCCAGGGGTGGTCGCCCCCGCCGCTGCCCCTCTTGGGCAGCCCGCAGGGACTTAGATCTCCGCGAGGAATTCAGTGGCTGGGAGATTCGCCGTAAACTTTGATCCAGTGATTACGAACATTTGCGTTCACGTTCCTGCCGTTCACGTCGGAGACAATCAGTTTGGATTGCTGGACGGGCATGTGGCAATCAATACAGTTAGTCGCGATCGGCGCGCCCAGCTTCGCATACATCCCGCACTTGTCGGGTTCATGGCATGTGAGGCAACGATTTGAATAGCTGGCCGCGGCGCGTTCCGGGGCATGTTCGTCGTGGCAGGTCGAGCAGGTCATGGTACCCGATGATTGAAAGCAGCGGCTCCTGGCCAAAAGAGCCACCTGATTTCCG